>Ga0307507_10002192_pt1 | contig 41776 bp, 9 predicted proteins | sample 7_EM_MG_FD_207223 | JGI IMG/M metagenome (GOLD analysis project Ga0307507, IMG submission 207223) | Populus trichocarpa ectomycorrhiza microbial communities from riparian zone in the Pacific Northwest, United States - 7_EM | ecosystem: Host-associated > Plants > Roots > Unclassified | place... | reverse complement strand
ATAAAATATTAAAATTATAAAAATTATACTTTTATGTATGCTTAGTAATCTTATAGTTAGCACTTAGTAGCTAAATACTAAGACTTAATTATAAATGCCGCATTTAGCAGCTAAATGCTAGTACTTAGTTATAAATGCCGTATTTAGCGGCCAAATGCTAATACTTAATTATAAATGCCGCTAAATGCTAGGAAATGCTGGGAAATGCTAGAAAATGCTAGAAAATGCTAAAATGGCAGAAACGAAAAATTAAATGCTAGTAAATTTTTTCCTGACGTAATAATACTGCCAACAATAACGTTAAGATAGAGGAGGAGGCTCCTATTACTACTTCTAGTATTTAAGTTGTTATCTTATTCTTTTTTTCTTTTTATAGGATAGCTTTATAGGGTGCCTCTCTAGTACCTCTAGGATGCCCTAGTACTAGGAATTAACTTTATACTTTAGGGATACCTCTATTCTTATTTTTGGTAATAGTTTGTATAAAAGTAGCATACCGCTATAATCTCCGTATATAATAAACGGGTGGTATTCTTATAGGTACTTTACAATTTCTTAAAATTTCTGAATCTTTACTCTGTGTCTTTTTAGTCCTCTTCGTATTATTGACTCTACTGTATATCTCTAGTGTCAGACCGGATACTCTTTTTTTATCCCTAGGGAATCCTTCTAAGTCCCTAGGGCCCCTTCTTCTAGTGCTACTACTTATTCTTAAACAGCGTCTTCTTTAGATAGCATCCCTAGTGGTTTTTATATAGATCCCTATAGCTTTCTCTTATAGGATTCTAGGATCCCTATTATAATAGCGAAACGTTCCCGTTTCTAATACCTATACTTAACCTTATAGTTTTAATTTGCGGGGTCTTCCCTATTGTCTTACCTATAGCATATCCGGAACCGTTACTAAATCCTAATTTGTGGTCTTTAGGAAAGTTTTAATTACTATATTGTATCCTAGCTAAAGGTGCTCCTTAGGTTCCCAACTATTATACGCCTAGAAGTATCCTTCTCAACAAACTAAAAATTTGCGTTTTTTCTAACGCCATCTTTAATTAAGAATGTCTTCTATATTCCATTCTAGTTCCCTATTAATTTCGCTAGGTGGGGGTAGTTCTACACTATCTCTTCTCCGGTATAACTCCAATAAGAAAACATAAAATGTGGGATATATTAGATATAATTTCGGCAATTCTAATTTATAGGCTTAATTTCCTTTAGTTTTTCTAACTACCTTAAAGGGTCTGAGCCACCTATAGTCCAGCTTCTTTTTAATACGTTTCATCCGGATATTTTTTATAGATAGTAAGACTTCGTCTCCTATTTTAAATTCTTTAGGTATATGTCCCTTATTATAGTACCTTTTTTGTATAGCCTAGGCGTCTAGCAAGTGCTTTTCGAGTTCTTCTCTACGAATTCTCATTTGCTTAATTCTCTTAGATGCTACCAGTGCCTCTCTTTTAGGAACGATATCCTTAACATTCTAGGGGTTATTTGCTTTTACCCCAATCAGTACTTTATAAGGGGTCATTTTTGTGCTGCTGTGGATGCTTATATTATATACATATTGCGCTAGAGCTAACCACAATAGCCAATTATCCTGTTAATAATTAATATAGTAGCAAAGGTAGTGTTCTAATAACGCATTTAGACGCTCTGTTTGCCCATCTATTTACGGGTAGAAGGCAGTGCTTATCCTTCGCCGTATCTTTAATAAGAGACAGAATAAAGACCAAAATACGCTGTTGAATACGGTACCTCTATTGGACACAATTCCCCTTAGCGTGCTAAATAGGAGCCACCGCTCTAAAAATAGGTCTGCCAGTTCTACTACTATGATCGTTATTGAAATAGTAAAGTACCCTAAAAACTTTGTATATCTATCAACGATTACTAGGATAGCATTAGCAACCTCTCCAGTTCTTATTTTAGTAGGGGGTAAGCCTGTTATAAAATCTATTGTTAATTCTAATATGGGTCCCTACAGAATAGGAAGCACTAATAACTTGCTATATAGGCAATGCCTAGGTATCTGTACCCTTTAGTATATATTATATCTTAATATATAGTCCTTAACTTCTTTAGATATTCCATCCCAAAAGTATTTCCTTTAAACGGCCTTAAGGGTCCTATTGGCACCATAGTGACCCCTAAAAGGGTCGTTGTAAAAGACCTTTAGAATTTTATCTCAAACCATTTAGTTCTTTAGGACATATGCAGCACCCTTAAAGCGTAATAGACCCTTTTAGTCTTATTGCCACAGCTTCTTAGTAACTCCAGCTAAGTTAGTCTCCACTATATCTTTCTACCTCTCCCCAGAAACAAAGGCGTCCCTTTATTGTGCTTAAAGAAGAAGATCTAGAAAGGTTTTATATAGATTGCTTATTTCTATTTCGCCCGCCACCATTGCGGACTTTAGGCGTGGCACAAGACATTTTAAACCATTAGTGCTAGCAGATTCTCCTACCGTTGTATAGTATACCATACTGCGGATAGGTATCTCGCCTATCCCCTCTAGATCCGGAAACTCGCAGCTAGTACGCCGTTAAGTTAAAGGTGCCGCAACACCCCTAGCATATCCCGCAGAATTCTCGCTAATTCTGGGGTACGCCAACTTTATAATATCTGCTTAGTCTATAACCTGGTCCGTAACTATATCCTACAGCTCTATTATTATGGTGCTTCGCAGCTATATCACTGGGACCTCTGCCCTGCTATAGAATTCTATAGTTCTAGGAAAAGACTCTTCTTTCTTCCTAAGCAAATTTTGCAATATAGGAATTATTTCCCCTATACTATCCTGGATTCTCCTAGTCTTATAATCTAGACGTCTTAACAACCTATTAGCGGGATTTGTCTTTCCTAGGCGGTATATAATTTTAAAGTTGTACTATAATAGTGCCTCCGCCTATCTAGCTTGTTGACCGCTTAACACCTTTATAGTTATAAAGTATTCTAGGTTGTTATAGTCTGTAAGGACTTTAATAGGATAATTGCTTCCTATATAATAATGTCGCCAGTGCTTTATTACTATAACTATCACGAGCAGCTCCTGGTCGTGCGTTATATAACGCTACTTTATAGGGGTCATTTTCCTTAACTAAAACGCCACAGGATGCCATTCTCCGTCTTTTAATTAAGATATAATTGCCCCTAGGGCAAAGCCGGATGCATCTGTTTTAAGGTATATACATAGCTCCTAATAGAAGTATATTAGGATAGGCGCTGATGTAAACAAATCCTTTAACTAGTCTATAGCCTGCTTAGCAGCTTCCCTAAATATAAAGGGTCCTGACTTTTTACTATCCTTAGATCCCTTTAGCAGATTGGTAATTAGGAGTATCACTCGCAAGTAATAAATAATAAACCTTTGGTAGAAGTTCGCCATGCCTATAAAAACCTATACTTCTCTAAACGTTATAGGGTATAGCTATTCCCTAATAGCGTCTACCCAGCTTTTCTCCATTAACACTCCATTAACGCTAACAATAAAGCCTAGAAAATTAATGCTAGTAACATAAAATAAGCATTTTTTTAGGTTTATATAGAGCTTGTATTCCCGCAGTCTTTCTAGTACTATTCGCACATGGTGCGTATGTGCTTTATAGTTATTAGAGTAGACTACAATGTCATTAAGGTAGACTATATATATTATATCCAACAAGCCTAATAATGCCTTATTAATATAGGCCTAAAATATCGCTGGTGCATTAGTAAGCCTAAATGGCATCACTAGGTACTTAAAGTGGCCGTACTATATTTAGAACGCCGTTTTCTATTTATTGCCGGCTTTGATCTGGATTTAATAGTATACATCTTTTAGATCTAATTTCGTGAATATCTTTACGCCTAATAGCCTGTTAATAAGCTCCCCTATTAAGGGTAGTAGGTAGCGATTCTTTATAGTAATCTTATTTAGCGCCTAATAGTCAATATAAAGGCGAAGGGTCTTGTCCTTCTTTAGTATAAATATAATTAGTACCCCTACCTAGCTTATAGAAGGCCGAATCCATCCTCTCTAAAGATTGTCCACTATATACTAACGTAATACTGCCAGCTCGTTTTCTAACAGGTTATATAATAGTCTAAAAAAAGGTTCCTTGTCTCTTGTGTCTATCTCATACTCCACCAACATAGGGTTAGGCAAGGTGTGCGTAGCTTCCTTATTAGCAATATCCTTTAGGTCTATATATTCCTATAGAATCTCTAGTTCCTTAACTGCGTATAGCTGGATATCTAAAAATAAATACTCCGCGTCCCCATTCTTGGTGTTAAGAGTGGTATATATAGCATACACCCACCCTTCCTCTTGCACATGGTTTAAGAAAGTCTTTTAATCTTTAACTACAATGCGCGGTTAAGACTTCCGGTGTTAATATAAGGCTAAAGGCCAATTAATGTCTGGATTGACCTGTTAAAGCCATAGGTATCCTAAAACAAGGTTATACCCCTTAATTTCTATGGCGCAGAAGTGCATCTCCTACGTGTCCTATAGACTATCGCGGTCCTAACTAGCTATGGAAAAAGTTTATTCCCTATAGCACGGAATCCGGTGGCCTCTAATACTTTAAATAGTGCGCACTTATAAGCCACTAAGGTCCAAATCCAATTCCTTTATTAGTAATTAAGAAATGAACCCCATAGTCACGCCGCTGTCTATAAGGCAGTCTCGCGTTACCTATTCGTTATTAACTTAAATAGAGACGGGAACAACTATATAGTAGCTTACTCCCTCCTTCTCTTACTGGCCTAGTATAAGGGAGTGAAGATCTACTAGGCTCTCTCTTTTTTTAATTAAGCATCCTCTTGCTTCTTCTATTGGTAGAAGCGCTGTATATAGCCTTTCTTGCCGTAGTTATAACAGCTACGTAACTTTTAGTTCCACGGTTTCTGCCTATTATTATTCTGGGGTTGACTAGCGTTGCTCTAGGGTTGCAAAGCCTACTCACGTTATCCTTCTGCAGAGTAGTTAGGTCGGGATCTGCCCCTTTTATTAAAGCTAGGTCTAGTTTTACGCTCTTTATCATTGGCATCTTATTCCTTTCGCTTCCCCAAATAGTCTCTTTTAGTGTTCTCGATCTGAGTAGCTTTAGAGATAAGCTTTTCTTAAGAGGTAGGAATTTCCCCCTTCTCCTATATAGCCTGTTGAATCTTAGGTCGTAACTTAGTAAGTAGCTAATAGAGTTATATAGCGTCGTCCTATAAGTCTGAGTAGGGTATATTGTCTTCTAGCTCTTCTAAGTAGTTTATAAACTAGACTACACTCTGGCCTTCTTGCTGTTTTATATTATAGTATCGCTGGTTATAATCCATCCCTTAATTAGTAGGGTCTTGGACCTAATTAACTAACCAGGACTTAAGTTCGCTAAATTTAAGGGGTGTAGTAAGTTTCTTCTTGTAGCATATCCATGAACTCTCAACGGTGCTATATAGGAAGGTAGAAGCAATTAGTATCTAATTATACTTGTTAGAGTAACGTTTTGGATCTAGCCGAAACTTGGTTTTGTATTAACGGATAAAATAATTACAGTTCCTAAGACTATCACCATTATACTCATTAGGTTCCTTTATACGGAATTTAAGTTTATCTAACATTATAGCATAGTGTGGCGTTACCCCTCTAAGTCCGCTTTATATCTGGGGTGTCTGTGCTTCTCCTAATTGTTCTTATAATTGTCCTTGGTAGTCTTAATATACTTATCTTAATTATATCTCCAACTCCTTTATCTTTTGTAGGGTCTCGCGTAGCGACCGCTCTAATAACTTCCTAGCGGTGATCGTTCCTAAGGGTCTTGGAAGGTTAGACGGACTAGCCATAGCTTCCTGGTCTACTCCTTCGTAAGTAAAGGGAATGCGCTCCTCTGGAGAGACTCTCTAAGCCTCTTAAGATAAGGGCGTTGCTTTATAGGGTAAAGGAGTATGGCCCGTTATTATTAATTAATAGCCGTACGTTCCTAACAGATTGTGAGCAATTAGAATTATAAGAGGCCAGCCTAACCAGAACATATAATTATCTAATTAACAGTGTCACAAGTAAGTAGAAGGTGAGTTAAAGGTAAGTTAAAGGTAGAATAAGTTTTATATATTGAAGGACAAATGCTTCTAACCACTTCTATTTAGAGACTAATTGCTGGTTCTTCTCTAGAGGAGAACTAGCTTCCTATATAAACCTTCTAAAACACTAATAAAACCTTTCGCCCCTATCTATCTAACTATGTCTCTTCTAGAATATACATGGGACGTAGGCAGGACATTAATAAAACCTCCTACTATCTCATCTAATATGTACCTCCTAGGGGATTCCGTTACATCTACACCTATTAGGGAGGTTTTTAGTTTAGGACTTAGGGATTTAATAAGGCTATTAACTAGTATAGAGTTATTCCAGCCTATTTCCTTTATATAATAGTTAAATTCAGAGAAGTATACTAAAAAGCTTTTTATTACTTAAGTTATATAGTTTATCTTTCTTTAAGCAGTGGCTTAGCGGTTTAGGTTACTATATATAGCTTTAAGAAGTACAACTAGACTTTATATTAAATTCGGTTAAAGGGGTTTAATAAGGTTAGCTATATCTCCTCCTAGTTAACTTAGGGCGTAGCAGAGTTAGTTAGCTTTAGTTAGATAGCAGTTAGCATTACTAGTTAGCTTATTTTTAAGCTGGCTTAAAAATAATTAGAGTTCTTATTATTTACTAGTAAATATTAAAGGGTTTAGTAGTCGTTTAGATTGTTATAGTGCGGTAGTTAGTTTGGGGTAAATAGCTATTATAGGGTTAGGACTCTTATTTCATATATTCGTCTCTAAAGAAGGCGTTCGGTCTTAGGGCCCTAGTATAGGCATCTTAAGGGTGCGGACTTCTTCTTAAAGGTCCTTAATTATTTGCAGGTGTCGTACTTCTTATTTAGCTTATTATTAAGTTAAAGTGGCTTAGTTCTATGCGAGGGCGTCTATAAAGGACTTCTATATCTCTGCTAATTATTCTTAAAGTGCGGATATAATGCTAGCGGCTATTATAGGGGCTTTAGGGTCGTTCTATATTTCAAAGGGTAGTATATAAGGTTAACGTAACATAGTATTACAGAGCGAGTATAAGCGGTAATAATATATAGCGAAGTAGATATTATTAAGCTATGTATATAAACTGCGTAATAAAGTTAAGATGTTACATAAGAAAAAGAAAGTAGGAAATAAGGGAAAAAGGGTATATAACGTTCGCTTAGTTGCTAGGTTAACGGGTACTATACTACATACAGGTAGAGTAGAGCTTAGGTGGCGGTTCTAGTAGAACTTAGCAGAATTCGGCAGTTAGAGGTCCTTGAAGTTGCCAGTTGGCAACTCCGACAGTAGAGACGGCAGATTGCGGCGGAATACGGCAGATTGCTGTCAGATTGCCGTCTCGTGGTCGGTCTCCGGTTGTTCAGTCGGTGGAAACAGGTGGACGTGTGTAAGGTGTCACGGGGGTGTCCCGTGACAGGTATATAGGGAGAAGGCGCTTAACTAACTCCTTATTAGTTTCCTCTACTAGCCCTTCTTCCTTCTTATTAATAATCTAGTTAATTTTATATAAGCTGGTTATAAAGACCTTATTATCCTTTTAATATATATTAAAGTGGAAACCTATAGCGCTAATTGCCGTAATATCTACTATGGGGGGTTATATAATAGTAGGGATGTCCGCAGCCTTAGGGGCCTTTAGTATACTAGCGTTATCTTTACTCCTTTTAGTTCTTATTATATCTTCTAAAGGTTTTCCTCTATATCCTATTAGTATATCCTTTTCCCTATTAGCCGGATCTCCGTAATTTAGAAGTTATCTATATTACTATTTATTCTACTTTTATAAGTAGAGTCCTTCTTAACTATAGTCCTTTAGGGGAGTATTCTTATTAGTATAGAGTTCTTACCAGCCTTATAGTAGGCATCTTCCTAAGTAAAGGCTAGGTCGCGGTCCCTAACATCATACTAGTAAATGGGGTCGGCCTTTACAGCTAATATCTTATGGTTAGTACGGATTTCTCTAACAAAGGAGGGTAACTTTAGTTTATTCTCCGGCTAGATAAACTATCTTTATTAAACGTTTAGCTAAATATTAAAGTAGGACATCTATTTTCGGCTAAGGATTATATTATAGGACCCTAGGTCTAGGATATAGAAGGGGATACTAAACTAGCGTTGTCTATTAATGGTGATATATAGTTTTAAAATATAGGTAACCGGCTTACTAGCTTAGCCGTTGTAGCCTTTTACTTAAATAGGCTTCTCTAGTTAGGTAGCATTTATATTTAAGAACTTAGCAACGTTATTTATATAAGTAGTGTTTATAAAGGCAAAGCTATTTGCTCCAGTATTAATAAGGGTAGTTATACTAACTCTATATCTATTTTAAGATACTATACATAGAACTATAAAGTGTTTTCCACCTATTAGCTAACTTAGATTAATATCTTTAAGATTAATAGAATACCTTAGGGGGGAGTCTTTTCCTAAGATTCTTCTTTTCCTAACTTATTAGATATTTCTTCTTCCTCTATTTCCTTAATATTATATATATCCTTTAGCTCTAGGCAGAATATAGTAAAGTAACTATCCTTTCTGCAATTAAAACATGTGACCATAGCAGGGTTAATTAGGGTATTGCAACGAGTATTAGCTAAAGATATAGTACGTAGCGATTTAGATAAGGCTTGTAAGTAGGTAGTTATAACCGCTTTTAGTATAGGGGCGGTTGTGGTTTATCTTCTAAAGCTAGCTCCCGTTAGCGTGGTAGATAGGTTTTAGTTACTATAGGACTTCCTTAGTTAGTTAGAACGAGTATTAATTCGTTTTAGTTCTAAATCTAGCAACAAACATTAGGCTGTAAGTCTTTAGTAGGTTAGTAGGTCGTCTAAGGCTACTATAATCTTCTCCTATAGTTAGACCATTAGCTTATTATATAGGTCTAAACAGTAGTTCCTAGGGGGAACCTGGCCTTTACCTATTAGGTGTAAGAATTGGGTCTAGAACTTAGTAAAGGATTAGTTTAATTTTATTATTAGGCAATTATAGTTGTAATAGGCATCCTATACTTTATTTAGATTAATATAGATAGTAGCTAGGTGCTATATTATCTTATTAACAAATATAAACCAAATAGGTAACTTATCCTTAAACTTAGCCTAGATATAACGGAACCTTGTAGTAGTTACTACAGTGGATTCGTTAATAGGCTAGGTGTATAGGTAAACAAGAAGTTAACAACTTAATAACAACTAGTGGAGTAGTTGCTTAATAGATTAACTCTAATTATATTCTAAGATTTACTATAAGGAGAGAACTATCTACAGTAGGGACTAAGGTCCTTTAAATACATAACCGTACTTCTATAAAATCCTCTCTTGTATATAAGGTATGTATTATATATAAGGTATATACGTTCCTCTTATTCCTCTTATTTAACGCGTAGCATACTATATAACCTTATTTACTATTCCTTGTTATATAGTTCTACCAGTTCCATTCTGGACCGTGCCTATATTAACCAACTAGCTTCTTCCAACTCTTCTCCAAGTAGTTATAATATTATACTTAAGCTATCCGTAATACTATCTCCATCCTCTTTATCTTTGTCCTTAAAGATACTTAATATCTCTAAGTTATCTACTAAAGGTATAATATCCGTTTAATTAACCTAGTTAATATTTTTACTTATTATACCTAAAGCATCTTCTTCTTTACACGCGCAATATTATGCTCGCACTATTACTGCCATACTATTACTTGGTGAGATAATGCCATCTCCATATTCTCGTTATACGAAGGCGGGGTTAGTTTATGTCGCGCTAGTAAGTCCTTTATCTTAACAACCCTCTTCCTATTTAAAGTGCACTAAAGTAAACGTTTAATTGTCCTATAACGTTCGCTCTACTTCTAACGCTAAGTATGCGCGTCCTATAGCTCTTAACAGCCTTTAAGTTCCCTTATTAATTTCCCTTAGGGTCTTATATTTAATCTGCCGCTGTAAAGCTTGACGGTGACCTAGCGCAGGCCCTAGCTAAGCTTGAGCGTTCTCAGAATACGAAGCAGAAAGCCCTAGACGCTCAGACTATGGCATCTACTTAGTTACTCCGTCTTAAGAAGGTTTATAAGAAGGGTTGTTTTAAGAAGTAGAAACTAGTTAAGCAGGGTCTAGCTAAGTTAGGTAATAAGAGAGTAGAGTTTCCCAAGAAGGAAATAACTCTAAGTAACGTAGTAGTTGCTCCTTCTAGGTCCCCCTTAGGCGACTTATCCTTTGGCGATCCTTTTTTAATACTCCCTAACCTGCTTTCTTTTAATACTCCTATACCTTTCCTATAGCATTCTCTAGGTTGCTTAGTAGTTCCCAGGTAGTCTTACTATAGCCTATCTACTTTACTTTATACCACGTTTCATTATTAACGTCCTTATAACTAATAATCTTTAAAACTTGCTATTTGTCTTCCTCTTATCCTCTATATATGTCTGCTTTATAGACTAGTAGCTTAACATTCCTATATACTAGCTCTAGTATTGCGATATACTATATAGGGTAGATTCTCATTTTGGCTGATAGGTTTAGCTTATATATAATTAATAAAATCCTCTATATAATTTTAAAAGGTCCTAGTCTAACATAGTCCAACTTTTTACTTAGTTGTTAACTCTTAAAGTTTTTATATAGTAGCCACACTTTATTCCCCTCCTTAAGATCTAGTCCCTCAGATCTCTTAGCATTATAGTACCTTTTTATTCTTTTCTGTACTAGTTTAGCTATCTCTTTAAGGTCTGTATAAAGATTTACCAAAGTCTCCATTCTTTATTTAGCTATGCTACTCGTTTTCTTTACTTAATATAGCAATAATAATATTCTTAGCTTATACCCGTAGTTCGCCTTAAATGGTAATGTTCCTATTCCTTCTTATGGTGTTATATTGTATATAAACTATATAACTGGTAATAATAATACCTAATTGTTCTATGCGTGATTAATATAGTGCCTTAAATACTGCTCTAGTGTCTAGTTTAGTCTTTCTATTTATCCGTCCGTCTGCGGATAATATGCTATTAATATTACTGCTTAAACCCCTTATTCGGCTAAGAATACCTCCTAGAATGCTACTATAAATCTTAGATCTCTGTCTAATATAACCTTGCTTAGTGCTCCATGTCTTACAAATACTTCCTTAATATAGACTCTAGCTATATCCTCTACGGATATTTCTTCTATACATGCTATAAAGTATCCCCACTTTATAAGCTTGTCCACTATTACTAAGATTACGTTATAATCTTGCCCTATAATAGGATCTCTTAACTTTGGTAACTTAATAATAAAGTCCTATAATATAACTTCCTATGGTCTTTCTAGTATTTTAATAGGTTATAGCCCTCTATACGGCTTATGCCTTGTTAGTTTATTTCTTTAGCAATCTAGATATTCTCTTATAACTTATCTTACTAGTCCCCAGATTCCTTAAATAATATACTCCTCTTAAAGTTTTAACACTAAGCCTATAGCTCCGTTATGTCCTTATATTATTCCCTTATAAAATTCTTTTATAAACTCCTCTATAATCGTCTTTAGAACATATATAGCTTTCCTGTTTTTATATTGCTTTAAGTCCAGATCCTTACCCTATACTTCTTAGATCTTCTGCGTCTAATTACTCTCTAGTAATTTATAGATCTGGCTTTCTTATGTTACTACTATCTTGGGATAATTATACCTAATTAATCCGTCTTTATCCTTTTGTAATATAGCCCCTAATGGTTTCTTATTATTTTATAGTTTAGCCTTTCTGCTTAGAGTATCTGCTTGTGTTTTGTCTATGCCCTTAGTATACTAAATCTTAAAATAGTATTCTATAAGCATTTCCGCCTATCTAACTTGTTTTTAGTTAAGTTCCTTTATTATTAGGAATCCTGTTAGGTTCTTATAGTCCATTTTAACTATAAATAGTTTCTCTATGCCTTGTAAAAATGCTCTCTATTCCTTTAATACTGTAACTATACCTAATAACTCCTTATTATAAATGTCATAGTTTAGTTCTAGTAGTGTTATCTTTTAACTATAGTACGCTATTAGATGCTATGCATCCTAGTACTTCTATAGTAAATATGCTCCTAGTGCGAAGTCTAATATATTTATCTTATTAACCGTCTCTAACTTTAGTTAATAGATCTTAAGGATCGGTTCCTAGGTAAATAACTCTTTAAATTCCTTAAATAACTTTTTTTGCTTATTGGCCTATATCCACAGTTCCTCTTTTTTTATAAGCCTTGTAAACAGCTTAATGTTCTTTAACCACTGTGTAATAAACCTCCTATAGTAGTTACAAAACCCTAAGAACAATTTTAACTATATAACGTTCTCTAGTTCTTGCCAACTAACTATAGCTTTAACTTTCTTTAGGTTTATACTAATTTTTCCTAGTTTAATAATAAATCCTATAAAATTAGTCTTCCTAGTAAAGAACTTATATTTCTTAATTACTACTAGCATCTGTTCTTCCTATAGTCTCTTTAAGACCCACTTAATATACTCCTTATATTCTTCCTTGCTTATTAAGTAGATAATAATATTGTTAAGATATACTATAATAAATTTATTAAGGTGTTCTCCTAACACACTATTAATTCGCTTTTAGAATATTACTAGTGCATTTATAAGCCTAAACTGTATAACTAATAGCTTATATAGTTCTTCTTTTAACCTAAAGGCTGCCTTCTATTTATTACCTTCCTTAATTCTAATCTAATAGTACGCCTATCTTAGGTCTATCTTTATAAAGATCTTTATATTGCCTATCCTATCTTAGATTTCACTAATTAAAAGTAAAGGATACCTATCCTTCCTAATAATGCTGTTTAACTGTCTATAGTCTATACATATTCTAAGTTTTCCGTTTTTCTTTAGGATAAACAACACTAGATATCCTACTAATAACTACAATGGTCTAATATATCCCTTTTATAAGTTTTCTTAGACAAACTCCTTAAGTGCTACTAACTCGGTTTTAGTGAGCTTATAAATTAGAAAGAACCTTAGACTAGTTCCTAGTTCTAATTCTATCTTATAGTCCCATACTACATATTCTAATAGCTTTTGTGACGGTGCTGGAGCGCGTCACCGGCCATATTCAACTAATCAGGATTTTCCATGCCCGGCATGCAAAATCGCTATTGGCCCGCTTACTACTAGCGCCTTGGCGGCCCTCGCGACATGCCTACCTACTGCCCCTAAACGATTCTTCTTCTTCTTCTCCTTAGCTTAGTATTCTTGTATAGTAGCAATCTACAAGCTTCGGTTTAGAAGTATTTATATAAGCCCGTCACATTATACTAAGCTCTCCATACACTGCCTAGGAAGGCCTTAATAATATCCCACCCTAAAAGAAGACCTTTGTCTACAACGATGCGTTAACGCGTTATACTTAGACATTAAAAAACTCACACTACCACGCCTAAGAAGGCCCTAATAATATCCCACTTTATAGGCCAGACTGTACTTAACCTGTACCCCCAAAAGAACCCCAGAATTAAAACCGAATTGTATAATTCCAACAAACTTTAGAAAGCTAATAATGGCACCTAAAGTAAGCTTATTTAAAAGACCTACCTCTACCTAAGAGGAACACGAGATCCAGTTAGAATTAGAAATTAAAGACAATAACAACGTTATAGGTATACACGAGCAGATTCGTGCCCTTGCTGCTAATTAAAAGGTCGATTGTCTTTAAGCCTAAAGTATATAAGAGACTCTAAAGGAGATCCTAGAAAGCCTTACTGCCTTATAAAATAGCCTAGCCTCCCCTTTACGAAGCCTTAGTTAACCTATTTACTTAACCAAATATAATATACTAGAGAGTATGGACATAATAATAAAGTAATTAAAGTCCGTTAAGCTCCCTAACCCCCCACTATTATCAGACGGCATAGACCCGACCTTTAAGAACTAGAGAATTTAGGTGTAAGGAAAGCTTCGTGTTAACTACAACCATTTCCCCTCTAAAGAAGCTAAAATGCTCTACCTCTTTAGTCAAACCATTGGGGACGCCTAGCAACACCTTTAGGCCAAGTTTAAGGACGAGTCACCTATTCGGTTTACATTTATTAATAAGATAATACAGCATCTAGCTACTATCTATATTAATCCAAATAAAGTACGGGATGCCTATTACAACTATAATTACCTAATAATAAAATTAAACCAATCCTTTACTAAGTTCTAGACTTAATTCTTACACCTAGTAGGCGAAGGCCAGGTTCTCCCTAAGAACTATTATTTAGACCTATATAACAAGCTAACGGTTTAACTACAAGAGAAGATTGTGGTAGCCTTAGACGACCTACTAACCTACTAAAGACTTGCAGCCTGATGTTTATTACTAGATTTAGAACTAAAATAAATTAATACTCGTTCTAATTAACTAAAGCGGCCCTATAGCGACCGTAACCTATCCGCTACACCAACGGGAGCTAGCGTTAGAAGATAAACCACAACCGCCCTTATACCAAAAGCGGTTATAACTACCTACCTATAAACCTCGCCTAACCCGCTATATACCATACCTTCAACCAATGCTTATCGCAACACCCTAATTAACCCTACTATGGTCACGTGCTTTAATTGCGGAAAGGATAGTTACTTTACCACGTCCTGCTTAGAGCTAAAGGATATGGGTAATATTAAGGAGATAGAGGAAGAAGAAACATCTAATAAGTTAGGAAAAGAAGAACCCTAGGGAAAGACTCCCCCCTAGGGTATCCTATTAATCTTAAAGAGATTAATCTAAGTTAGCTAATAGGTGGAAAATACTTTATAGTTCCATGTACAGTATCTTAAAATGGATATAGAGTTAATATAACTGCCCTTATTAACACTAGAGCAAATAGCTTTGCCTTTATAAACACTACTTATGCGAATAATGTTGCTAAGTTCTTAAATGTAAATGCTACCCGACTAGAGAAGCCTGTTTAAGTAAAAGGCTATAACAGTTAAGCTGGTATGCCGGTTACCCACATTTTAAAGCTATATATTGCTATTAATGGACGACGCTAGTTCGGCATCCCCTTCTGTATCCTAGACCTAGGGTTATACGATATAATTCTTAGCCAAAAATAGATGTCCTACTTTGATATTTGGCTAAATATTTAATAAAGACAGTTTATCTAGCCAGAGAATAGACTAAAGTTACCCTCCTTTGTTAGGGAAATCCGCACTAACTGCAAGATATTAGCCGCGAAGGCTAATCCCACCTACTAGTAAGATGTTAGGAACCGCGACCTAGCCTTCACCTAAGAAGATGCCCGCTACAAGGCTGGTAGGAACTCTGTACTAACAAGGATACTCCCCTAAAGGACTATAGTTAAGGAGGACTCTACTTATGGAAGTAAAACGGATACTAATATAGACAACTTCTAAATTACGGAGATCTGGCTAATAGGGAAGAGGACATACTAATAGGACATAAAGGATAACCTTTAGAAGATGCAATAAGAGCTAAGAGGAGTAAGAATAACGCCAATACCCTAGAAGCCCCTAAGGCTATAGATAACCCTACTATTATATAACACCCCTATAGTAGATATCGCGGCAATTAGTGCTATAGGTTTCCACTTTAATATATATTAGAAGGACAATAAAGTCTTTACTACTAGTTTATACGAAATCGACTAGATTATCGCCGAAAGGGAAGAAGTGCTAGTAGAGGAAACTGATAAGGAACTAGTTAAGTGCCTTTTCCCTAATTACCTCTTAAACCATAGAGACGCGTTCTTAAAAGTAGCTTTAAATATACTACCCCCTTATTAAACCTATAATTATAAGATTTAGTTGGAGACTAATAACTCCCTAGGCTACAGCCCCCTTTACTAGCAAACTATAGAGGAACTAAAGGTAATAAAGCAGTACCTAATTAACAACCTCTATAAAGGGTTTATTAAGCCAAGCTAGGCTCCCTTTACTTCCCCTATTTTATTTGTAAAGAAACTTAATAAAAGCCTTTATTTTTATATCGACTATTAGAAGCTAAATACTATTACTTAGAAGAATTGGTACCCTTTCCCTTTAATTAATAAAACCCTTGTATATCTAAGCCGGGCCAAAATCTTTACTAAGCTTAATGTCCGCCAAGCTTTTTACTAAATTAGGATGGACCCTATATTGGAAGACCTAATAACGTTCTGTACCCATTACGGGTCTTATAAATGTAAAGTCCTTCCTTTTAGACTGACGAATGGGCTAGCCACTTATTAATAGTATATAAATAATGTTCTTTTTAACTACCTTAATAAATTCTGTATGGCATACCTAGACGATATTCTTATATACTTGGACAACGAACTTAAGTACTAAGTTTACGTTAAGAAGGTCCTAGAGAGACTACAGAATATAGGCCTATAAGTTAATATTAAAAAATATAAATTTGGAGTAAAACGTATAAAGTACCTTGGGTTTATTATTAGTATAGAAGGAATTAAAGTTAACCTAAAGAAGGTTAAGGCAATCCGCAACTAGAAACCCCTTTATACTATAAAAGGAATCTAGTCCTTCCTTAGCTTTTATAATTTCTATTATTAGTTTATCTATAACTACGGAGTTATAGCTAAGCCTCTTATATAACTAACTAAGAACGACACGTCTTTTATTTTTAACAATAACTATATAAAAGCCTTTAAGGAGTTAAAGGACCGACTTATTTTCTTCCTAATCCTTTATCACTATGACCTAGACCTTAAATTAATGCTAGAAACGGACGCCTCTAATAGGGTAGTAGTAGGAGTCCTTTCACAGCTACACCTAGACGGCGAATAGTACCCTATTATATTCTTCTTAAAAACAATGGCCCTAGCTAAGTGCAACTACAAAGTACATAATAAGGAAATGTTGGCTATTGTATAATTATTGTCCTAGTGGCGCGTAGAGCTTAGAAGCACAGACTTTTAGATTAAGGTTTATACTAATTACAAAGCCCTTAAGTATTTTATAACAACAAAATAACTTACTAGTTAATAGGCCTAGTGGGCCAAAATACTCTCCTAATTCTTCTTTACAATTATATACCGCCCTGGCAGGTAAAATGCTAAGGCTAACGCCCTAACCCAGAGAGAATAGGACGTGGGGCTATAAGACGAGCTAAAGGCTTAGTACCGAATACGCGCCCTCCTCTATACCGAACAACTCGACCTGCGTATCCTTAAGGAACTAAGCTCTAAACAGAATAAGGTAGCACCTATAGAAGGAGAGACCCTAGATAAACTAATAGGACTAATTAATTACATCCTAACTATAAACCGCACAGCTAAATCCCTAAAAGCCCTCCGCGATTAAGCTATGGGGGGTGACCCTAGTTTGGAAATAGAAAACGGACTGCTCCTATACTAAGAACGGCTTATAGTTCCAGATATTAACAACCTATAAATAGAGCTAATCTATAAAGCCCACTGTTAAGTCTCTATGGCGCACTTTAGTTGAGATAAGACCTACTAACTACTATCGCCTTATTACTATTAGCGAGGACTCCTATCTGATATAGAACAATTTATTAGAAATTGTTATGCTTGAAAATACGCGAATACCCCCAGGGACCGAACTCCTAGATGGCTGCAACTACTACTAGTCCCTAAACGCCCTTAGCAATATATTATAATGGACTTTAAATTATTTCTAAAGGACAAACACAGCTATAACATAGCCTTTATAATAGTTGACTAACTAAGTAAGCAAGCCGTTTCCCTCCCTTGCTTTAAGACTATAACCGTAAAGGATATGGCCCGTATATATATAGACAACATCTACCAGATCTATGGCGCTTCTAAGTTAATTGTCTCTAACTATGGACCTTAGTTTATATCGGACTTCTAGAACAAATTCTGCCGTATCCTTAGGATTAAGATTAAGCTCTTTACCGTATTCTACTCTTAGACCAACGGCTAAACCAAGATTATAAACTAGTACCTTAACTAGCAACTTTGCCCCTTTATTAACTACTACTAGGACAACTGGTTGGAACTACTACCTATAATAGACTACGCACAGCTTACGCTCCCTTATAATAGTATAGGAATATCGCCATTTGAGTTACTCTATGGATACAGGCCACGAACATCCTTTAATTAGGATAGACCTATAGGACATATAACAGCCCGCAAACGCCTTAGCTATAAAGAGGCCTAGATATTCGCTAAGAGAATATATAGGGCCTGGGAGACTGCCTAAGCAATTATAAAAAGGGCATAAGAGAAGAAAGAGTCCAACATAAACTAATATTACCGTAAGGTAGACTTCCACGTAGGAGATAAGGTATAGGTGTTAATAAAGAACTAGAAAACCTAGAGGCCAAGCTATAAGCTAGACCACTAAATAGCTAGCCCCTATAAAATTCCTAAGAAGGTAGGGCACTCTTTTAAGGTTAAGCTACTAGAGTTAATAAAGATCCACCCTATCTTCTCTCTAGACCGACTGCGGAAGGCCGCGGACGACCTATTACCTAGATAGTATAACGACCCCCTACCGCCAATTTAGATTATAGAGGACGAAGAATGGGAAGTCGAAGAGATCTTAGCAGTAAAGAAGGATTATAGTACCTTAAAATACCGTGCGAGCTAGGTAGGTTATAACGAAGATCTAGAATAGTACCCTACATCTAATTTTAAGTACTCTCCCTATAAGCTACGAGATTTTCACCTAGCCCACCTAGACCTCCCTAAACCACCACGTAAGTTAGATAGCTGGGTTAAATGCTGGAAAGAGGGGTTAGATAACTATAATAATTTAAACAACAACAAAGAACTTAGACAAAGCCTAAGGGCAGGCTTTTTTAGGAGGGGGGGGTGATATAACGGTGCTAGAGCGCGTTACCGGCCATATTTAACCAATTAGGATTTTCTATGCCCGGTATGCAAAATCGCTATTGGCCCGCTTACCACTAGCGCCTTGGCGGCCCTCGCAATATGCCTACCTACTGCCCCTAAACGATTCTTCTTCTTCTTCTCCTTAGCTTAGTATTCTTGTATGGTAGCAATCTACAAGCTTCGGTTTAGAAGCATTTGTACAAGCCTATTACAGCTTTTCACTTTCTAGTAACCATAGCTTTTTACCATACTTATAGTATCTTTTTGGTATATAACTTAAGCCTTGCTTAGCCTCTTTATAGGTTGCTCTAACTTGGTACTATATTAACTTAGTTTACTGTCGCATCTTGCGTTATTAAGTATCCCTAATATTAACCTAACCTATAACCTAATTAGTCTTTAAATTATATTCCTATAACTAAGGCATTTCTAATATCGCCTTATCCTATCCTAACAGTAGGATATTGAAAGACATTCTAACCTGTCTCCCTTTAATAGTTAACTAAATAGGTCCTATTTTAAGATTAATAATGCCTCCTCTATAGGCTATTTAATCTCCTAAAATTATTATAAGTGGATATAGGTATTCCTTCTGCCTATATAGTAACCCTATCCTTTTTACTACTACTGGTAATATATAGTTCCTAGTTGCTCTACTATCTATTAGTGCTTTAAACTACTAATCTTACTATTTAACTTGTAAATTTAGGTATTATCCTTAAATTCCTTTAAGGGTCTAAGGCTCTACTACTAGTTCCCTCTAGTTCTATAGGCCTCCCCTTTTCCTAACTATTAGCTACTAGATCCTACTTATACTTAGTCTATCTTAGGCCAATACTTAGTTTATTTCTTTTTCTCTACGTGCTATAGATAAGTGTTCTCTAGGCAGTTCTACCACTGTCGTCCCTCTAGGCATTCTTCCATAAGGAATCTTCCTAGTTAAAGTATTAGGTCCCTTTAACTCTGCACTTCTACTAGGTGCTATCTATATATATACTTAGCGTTTTTAAACCGTTTCTCTTCTAGTGCCTAATATATCCTTACTAAGTATTTCTAGTTCTTATCTTTTAGTGCTCTATGTATATTATATATATTATCTATACAAGCTATCTATAATAGTGTATAATACGCTAGGTAACTTAGGTTAACTCTTAGTTTATCTTTATCCTTAAGTTTAAACCTATACCTAGTTAACCTAATCACTAGTATCTCTACTGCGGGTACTAAGATTTGTCGCTTACTTCTTTAGTCCCTAGATCCCTCTTCTAGGTTTCTTAACATTATAATTAATGCTCCTTTAATATAACTTATGCGTTTCTCTATAATGGGTTGGTTTTAAACTACTTTTTTATCTAGCTATATATAAAAGTCTTCCTATTTATTATTGTGTCGTTGCTTATACTACTTTCCATACAACTGGTTTAGTGTATATAGTCTATCTATAAGAAAGTACCTTATTATCGCTGCATTGTAATATCCTTTAGTATATCTTTCTTTAAATCTGGTTAGAATCCCTAGATCCTTTTCTTATTCTAGTTTATCTAACCACTTTACTCTAGGCGTCCCTACCTTAGGCCTATTAGTAACTCTTTATATAGGTGCTCTGTCCCTTATATAACCTACTGTAAACCTTCTGTCTAGCTTTTGTTCTTACCATATAATAATTCTCAACCTAAACTTATCCATAGTTTCTTATTTTCTGCGTCTTATAGCTGGATCTACGAAGTCTTCTTACTTCTTAATCTCAGTATCAACTTTTTAATCTTTAGGCTAAACACTACGTTTACCTAGAATTGCTATGGACCTTATTCATTCTTCGAAATCTTGGCTTCCTATTAACATTCTTATTTATTCCCCAAACTCACAGTTCTTAAACTTACGTCCTATACTTATTCGTTTGTCACTAAACTAAGTTACTGCTCTTTCCTATCGGTTTTCGTCCGTTATGGGTTCCTAAGCTGTCCTTATTGCGTTTTATAAGTCTAGAGCCTTTTACCTTTATTAAGTAATAAGCTAGCACTAGCAGTTGTCTACTTGCCTAGTTTCTTCTAAATATTGCTCCTATTGTCTTATAAAGCAATAGATGCCGTATCTAACGGTATTATAATACCCGTTACTAAACCCTATTCTATAATGGTCTTAGTTTCTACTTATATTTTGACTTCTCTAAGGTCTGTATGCTCTTAGTAAGCTGCCTTTATTACCTTATTATTAGTAAATACTTTGTCTGCGTTAAACTTGTTATCTTTAATATCCAATCTATAAGCTGGTTTGTTAGTTACTCTAAACTTAGATAACAATAGCTCCTATAGCTAATAGCTTACGCCATACTTAGCATCTTTATAAATTTGGTATGCGTTGTTATAACAAAACGCAAAGCTGTTAATTGAACATTCCTTTATTCCTCACAGTGCACCATTATCCCTCTATATATATATGTCATCTACTAGTCTAGTTCCCTTTGCTACATAGTTACTCTAACCACCTCTATAGTCTTTGGCAAAATAACCCTGTTTTCCACAATTTATATAAGCTCCGTCTCTAAACCACTAACTTTACTATAGAGTCCGCCTAAACGTCTTCTGCTACTAAGATCCCTAGTTTAGCCTCTACTCCTTAGTCCTGTAATTACTTAATCCCTAACCTCTAGTTTTCCATAGTTTCTTTATCCATCTCTTAGATTCTTTAGTACTGCTTAGGTCCATTAGCTCTGCGCTATTCTATAGTTTTTAGCTCTATATCTATTAATGCGTACTCTACGCCTTATATAACTATGGAACTCTATCCTAACCTTTCTTAGCCTGTTCCCTTTAGTAGATCCTATTATTAATCTTAATTACTTAATTAATTAACTCTTTTAGGGTACCCGTATCTTCTATTAGAATAATTACGTCCTAGACTTTAGCCTTAAGTCCCTGTTTGTACTGTGCCATAAGCGCCTTATTATTCTATTTAACCTATATGGCTAGCGTTTAAAACTGTGTTATATACTCTATTACTAAAGTTTATTATGCTAGGTTTTAAAGCTTTTATTCTACTGTGGTTAATGCCTTTAGGTCTCCAAATATTTACGTTAACTATTCCGCGAACCTATTCCAACTAGCAAATACATACCGCACGTCTTAGTTAGTAGTTGTTATACCATTTGTCTATATTTCTATAAGATATAGTTTAAACCATTTAAGTGCTCTTCCTGTCAGGAACAATCCTGCGTACGCCACTTAATCTAATAATGTTGCTAGCTTCGCTCCCTCTTATATAACCTTAAAATGCATCTGCGTAAGAAATCCCTTAAGCTTCAACTTCTCTCCTAAGAATTGTTTAATTAAAGGTAACTTAACCTTTACTGCTCCAATTCCATTAATGCGTTCTTTAAGTATCCTATTATTATCTTATAAGTAATTAACCATTTCCTATAACTAACCTTGTGTAATTAACTGTAAATCAGTATCTACCATACTGGTGTCTTTGCGTAAGGTAGTTGCTGCTATCAATAACGTCATAACTAGTGCTTTAGGTGGCATATTATTTAACTTTATTAATACCGTAACTAGGTAGTGAATGTATAACGGAACCTTGTAGTAGTTACTATAGTAGATTTATTAATAGGCTAGGTGTGTAGGTAAATAAGAAGTTAACAACTTAATAATAACTAGTAGAGTAGTTGCCTAATAGATTAACTCCAATTATATTCTAAGATTTACTATAAGGAGAGAACTATCTACGGTAGGGACTGAGGTCCTTTAAATACACAACCGTACTCCTATAAAATCCTCTCTTATACGTAAGGTATGTATTATACATAAGGTACATACGTTCCTCTTATTCCTCTCGTTTAACGCGTAGCATACTATATAACCTCGCTTACCATTCCTCGTTACATAGTTCCACCGGTTCTATCCTGGACCGTGCCTATATTAACCAACTAGCTTCTTCCGACTCTTCTCCAAGTAGTCATAACATCGTACTTAAGCTGTCCGTAACACTAGAGGTATTACTAGGCATCCCTAATAGTTTAACTAAAGAGGTAGAGTATTTTAGCTTCTTTAAAGGGGAAATAGTTATAGTTAACATAGAGCTTTTCTTATACTTAGATCCTCTAATTCTTAAAGGTTAGGTCTATGCTATCTAACAATAGTAGAGGGTTAGGGAGCTTAACGGGCTTTAATTACTTTATTATTATATCTATACTCTCTAGTATATTATATTTAGTTAAGCAAATAGGTTAACTAAGGCTTTATAAAGGGGAGGCTAGGCTGTTTTATAAGGCAGTAAGGCTTTCTAGGATCTCCTTTAAAGTCTCTTATATACTTTAGGCTTAAAGATAATTAACTTTCTAATTAGCTGCAAGGGCATAAATCTGCTTATATATATTTATAACATTGTCATTGTCTTTAATTTCTAACCCTAACTAGATCTTATATTCCTCTTAAGTAGAGGCAGGTCTTTTAAATAAGCTTACTTTAGGTACTATTATTGGCTTTTTAAGGTTTATTAGAATTATACGGTTTGGTTTTAATTCTAGGGTTCTTTTAGGGGTGTAGGTTAAGTATAGTCTGGCCTATAAAGTGGGATATTGTTAGGGCCTTCTTAGGCGTGGTAGTGTGAGTTTTTTTTAATGTCTAAGTATAACGCGTTGACGCGTTATTGCAGACAAAGGTCTTCTTTTAGGGTGGGATATTATTAAGGCCTTCCCAGGAAATGTAGGGAGAGCTTAGTATAATGTAATAGGCTTATATAATTGCTTCTAAACCGAAGCTTGTAGATTGCTACTATATAAAAATACTAAGCTAAGGAGAAGAAGAAGACTGGTAGAGACTGGCAAGATACAAAAGGTCGTTAAGGCGCTAGTAGTAAGCGAGCTAATAGCAACTTGGCGGAGTATGGCAGCATTTGGCAGATTGCCCAGAAAACGGCAAATTGCCTAGGAAACGGCAAAGTAGCAGGTGACGCGCTCTAGTACTGTCACAGGGGGTGAAATCAGGCAACGGCCAGGGCTCTAGGGGTAGTTTTTTAGCGGTCTTGTGCGGTGGAACGTTATATTAAGGAGGCCGAACAAGATCCACGTCATCAGAAGCACGATTGGAAGGCATGGTGGTAGATAATAAAATATCAAAATCTATACGGAGGCAGCGTTCAAAAGTTTCAATCGCCCCCCCTGTCACGCTAGCCCATGGTGGCTTAGTGTGGCGCAAGCGAGGCTTGGCGCGCATTGCGGGGTTGCCAATAATTTAGCCCTCCTCTTAATACTACACTGTGTAGTCTTTAAAATAGATTAATTTCTTACTATTTATTATGGTTAATTATTACGATATTACCACTAGGGCTTAGGCCCTAACTATAAAGATTTCTAGGTTAACAAACGCCTAAATTACCGCTGTTTGTGGTATAAGCAAAGCTATAATTAGGAAGCTTATTCAGAAGGCTTATTTACGCGGCTTTAATAAAACTAAAGACCGCAAAATCCTTAACATCTATTTTAGAGATTCGGCCCAAATAGGTCGTCCTTTAAAACATATATTTGCAAAGATTTAAGAGGTTATTAATAAGGTTCATTATAGCCGTTATGGTAGAGAAAAATCCACCGCCTAACTCGCTCTTAAGGTCAACCTCAGCGCCACCACAGTATGGCGAATTCTTAAGCTTATAAACTTTTGAAAGACAAAGCTAACACGTAAGCTGGGCCTAAGCGTAAAGATGAAGAAGGATAGGCTTAAGTTCTGCCTTTGGTATAAAGATTAGAAGTTAGAGAATTAGAAGCGTGTTATCTAGAGCAACGAAACCTTAGTTGTTCTTAGCTATCGTCTTAGAGGCTACCACGTGTGGCAAACTCCAGAAGAACGCTTTTTAAAGTCTATAATAAGAGAGCGCTAGAAGGGCTATTAAGAGTTTATATTCTAGGGCTGCTTCTTATATAATAGGAAAGGTCCCTGCCATATCTAGGTTCTAGAGACAAAATAATAGTAAGCTACTACCACTGCAGATCTTATTAAAATTAACGCTGAGCTAGAAGATATTAAGAGGAAAGAATAGGAGTTAAATATATTAATAAGGCGTATAGGACTTAAGAATCTTAGAGGTAAGAAACCTATATAGAAATGGAATAAATCTCACAGCAAGCTTACAAGAGGTAATAGAAAAGGAGTTAATTAGTATTACTATGCTATATATATATTAAAGCTAAAGCTTATTCCTTTTGCTTAAGCTTGCAAAAAGGACTATCCTAATACGCTTATCTAAGAGGACAAAGCCCCCTCTTACGTTAATACCTATCACGATATTCTTTTCCAACTCTGCGAGGTACAGCGGCTTCTTTAGTATAGCAACTCTCCCAATATAAATATGATTGAGCCCGCATGGCCCTATCTTAAAAGAGCTACCATAAAGAACGGCGCACTTATGGCTCCAAAACCTGCCAAGAAGGTATAGAGGAAGGCCTAGAAGGATCTTAAACAGTGGCAAATTCAGAGATAGATTAAGAGAATTCCTTAACATATACAAGAGATAATAAGGCTTAAGGGAGGTAACAAGTATCGCAAGGGCTTATTAGATACACCACGCCGTGCTAGTGCTCTAGATCACAAAGTTCTATAGAACAATTAGGAGAATATATCCGATATTAAGAAAGAAGAGGAGGAGCCAAAGTCACGAAAGCGTGCCCTAAAGAGGGCGGCGGTAAAGAGCGCTGCTGGCGCTACTTTAGTAGCTATTTTTGCTATACCAGATAGGCAAGAAACACCATAAGAACTACGCCAAGAACTACCTTAAGAGCTACAGCAAGAGCTACCTAAAGAGCCGCGACGAGTTCTACGCCGTCGCCTTCCAAATGAGGTCCTTAATGAGAGTTTTATTGGCCTAGAGGAGCCGCTACGGCAGGTGGCTGAACCATCAAAGAGGCCACGGCGACGAGGTGGTAGGCAGAAGAAGTAGCTGTATATATCCTATATATCTACACCACACTAGGTATCAATTATAATGTCATCTATCTACACTTTCTCGTCGCAGAGAGCCAAAATCCATCTGCTACTCCAGCTTCCTTCCTAATTAGGACGCCAAGGCATAGTGACGTAGCGTTTTTGGGGGCGTTTTTGTGGCTTATTGGTGGCGTAGGGGCGATCGAAACTTTTAAACGCTGCCTCCGTATAGATATACGCGTTGTTTTGGGGGGTGTTTGGTTGCGGCTCCAGATTAAATCTGGAGGCTTTAGAACCGAGTTAATCTAAAGCCTCAATCTGATCTGGAGGCGACTGTTTAGTTAATCTGGCGACTTTCTAATCTAGAGCTCCTCTAGATCGGCAACCGCGTCAAATTTGCACGCTTTACCGTATATAGTAGTTAAACTTAAGCTCTTGGCGTTAGATTAATCTAGAGCTTTTTTTTCTAGGTTAATTATTAAGTTGAATCTAGAGCTCTGCTTATGCGCCCGTCCAATTGCCTACTATGCCCCCATCGCCACCACCCCTACTGATGATGGTATTACTGCAGTAACTGTAGGCCCTATATAATGTCCTCTTCTTAATTCTTGCTGTCGCCGTTTAGATTCAACTAGTCGGCGTTTGTACTTAACACACTGATATATGGTAGGGGACGTTATAGACGACGTAATTGCTCTATGGCCACCTATAGAGGCTCTATAATTTGACGAGGATGCGGCTAGAGGTGTTTAGGAAGTTGCTTAAATGGCTTTAAATTAATGGCGGCTTAAAGGATACGAAGCTTCTATTGGTAGTAGAGAAGTTATTAATATTCCTATTAATATTTTCTAATAATTAGTTATACTAATTAGTTTATAAGGAAACGCAGCACGCCCTATTAACAGTTAAGGAGTAGGCAATATGTACTTTAATATAGTCTTTTTACTAGAGCTGATTTAGTATATAGAGCAGTATATATAATTCTTTTTAGGCTTGTTAAATTACATAAGGAGCTCATTAATCTGCCTAAAAATACTACGCTAGATAATATTATAGATGACCTAAAGCAATATCCATTCTTCGCCAATTGTATTAGAGCGCTTAACGGTATATATCTACCAATTGCTATTAAAGGCGGGTATAAGCGGCAAGCTCCCTAGCGTGGTAGGAAAGGTATATTAACGCAGAACGTTCTAGCTGCTGTTAATTTTAATATAAACTTTATATACATTCTGGCTAGATAGGAAGGCACCGCCCATAACTATAGAGTTATTAATTTGGCAAAGAAGAAAGGCTTTAAAGCTCTATAAGGTCGATATTATCTTGCTAATGCTAGTTACTTAAATACCTCTATAACGTTAGTACCATACTAAGGCGTTTAATATTACCTTTGTGAACAAGTTTAGGTAAATATAAAACCATAGAATGCAAAGGAGCTATTTAATCTATATTATGCAGGACTAAGAAATGTTATTAAGCGTACCTTTAAAGTCTTTAAGGCATGATTTTAATACTTTAAGGCAGTAAGATAGAACTTCCCTCTAGCAACATAGGTTCTTTTAGTATATGCATTAATGGCGGTGCATAACTTCTTAAATATATATAATCCGGATAATCTAGAAAGCTACAGCGTAGTAGAGGATAAGGAAATTAATAAGGAGGATATATAGATAGCAGAGAAAAAGAGTAAGGTTACTATAAATTAAAGATAGGACAAAATTATAGAGCTTATATGGAGAGGCTATTGTCAGGTAATTAGGAGGCCTTTATAATATATATATACATAATCTATAAGTAAATTACTATATTAAATTATATACTAATATATTTTACTGCTATAGATTGCGCCTTAAAAGAGCTTCTTAATATAATTGCTTTAATTTTGCAAAGTATATTTATAATAAGTTTGGAATTTTATTAATTTGTATATAAAATCCTTATTAAAAAATAAATTTACTAATAGTAAAGTAATTATAAACGTAAAGTAAAAGTACTGATCTAAACCGTAAAACTTTAACCCTTAATATCTTCCTTTTTCTTTATCTTTACTAAAGTTCTATCTATTAACCTCTTCTGTAACGCCTTAGATATAATTAAAAAGGTCCTTGCTATTAATTCCGTCTTAAAGGCTTCTAGAATAAGCACTTAATTATTAAGGTCCATATCGCCAAACTCGTTAAGGAACTCTACTAAGGCCTTTTCTAGAGGCGGCTTTTAACCAAGAAGCTCTCGCGTAGCTTTAATCTCTTTTAATACTATCTCTATAGTCTCTCCTAGTAGGTTCTTTGTCCGTTGCCTCTAACGCTTTATATCTAGTTCGTTTAACCGGGTAGCTTATTTAGTAGCGCGTTTTCTTATAGCCAGTAAAGACTTTTAAGCAGGCGTTAACAAAGGCGTATAACTAGAAGGTATAGTAGAGCGATTATCTAAGGAAATATTACTAGCTAATAAAGCTAACTAACGCTGTTCTATAGAAGATTAAGGTTTATCTTTATTAGCTACCTTATTACCTTTCTTATTAGAAGACTCTTCCTCCTTACTCCTACTGTTCTATGCGGTAGCAGCGCTTTCCTCCTCTATTAGTATAGGATTAATTAGCGGCCCATCTATTTAATTAAGAGCTTTATTAACTATAAGAGCGTAGTCGCCCGTTGCAACTATACCTTAAAATAGCTTATTAAGGTCCTCTAGAAAAGGCGGCAGAGCGTCTTAAAACTTTATAGCGTTAGAATTAGCTTTAAAATATCTATCTATAATATCTTTGGAGGTAACTAGTATACCTTTATTATCATCCCACCTCTAGCTAGATTAACTATAGAGCTCCTTCTATGCCTTCTAATTTTTTTTATAGCTATCGTGCTTACTTTTCAGCTGCTGTATAGTAATTGGATATTAAGTCTTTGCCTATATAGCGTTTAGAGCTATCTACCAGCCTTCTTTCTTATATAAGCTATCTGCGTGGAGCCCTTTCTAAACGGCCTTTACTAGGCCTTTAACTATAGCTTCTTCTATTTTATAAGTCTAGTTAATACGCTGCTTCTTTAGAGTTTCTTAGCAAGCTGCGGGCTATATACAAAGGGGCAAAGGGCGCGAAGAACGCAGTGTATATATATTAGTAGCAGGGGCAGGGGTAGCAGTTATTAGCAATATAGTAATAAGACACTAAATAAGGAGCTGGTAATAATAGATTAGTAGCAGGTATATTTTGGCAGAGGATTAATTAATATGGGTAGAAGATGTTGCTAATTTTAAGCCTTATCTAAGGCCTTTTTAGAACGGTTAACCGAACAGTCGGCTTTATTTTAGATTGAGCACGACTACCAGATTAAGCGCCACTAATTATCTACTAATTAACGCCGGTGAAAGCACGGATCAACGTCAGATTGAAAAAGCTCCAGATTGCAACCGAACACCCCCTTGGTCCTGATTGTTTTGGTGTTCGCGCACGGGCCACTTTTGTATTGGACACCACTGTAGCAAGGGATAACTGCCCCTCAACACCATGATTTATATAAAAAGTCGGAATTTATATGTGAAGTATATCCTCATTAAATAGGACAGCGCGTTGCGGGGGAGAGGCGCGCAGTATCAAATTAATAGGGAAACACCATATAAAAGCGATAGCCAAGCCCTTTGATCGATAATACGGAACAGGGAAAGCTCCCTCAGAGAGGCCTCGAAAGTTCCCTGTCTGGAGACGGTCCGCTGATCGTCACATGTTAACACATGAATGTCTGCTTGCATGTGAATAATTGAGAAGTCTTCGATCATTCTTTCTTGTGTTAAGCCAACGACAGAGGAAGAGTGACGAACTCCTTCCTGGGAAATTCCGACGAGGAGGTCTTGTGTAGGAAGTGATTGTGCCATCCGCAATCATGTTGGGTCTGATAAAGCGCCTAATTGGCTAATTGAAAAAGCCCGAATGATTTCTCAGCGCTGGTCACGCCCGTATGTCGTCTACCTGAAATGGAGGGATGCAACTCAGCCTCAGCTGAGGAAGACCCTCAAGTGACCGAAAACCGGGCCCCAGAAGAAGTTAAAGGGTAAGGCCTACCTCTCTTCATCCGCAGATTATATACTAGGCCTGAGTCCATTGCTTCCTTGTTCTCAACACACTCCCCTAATCAAATTTCAATTGGTCCGGTGGAGAACATACTTAACTTACAGGTACCCCATACATTAACTTAGTCACTTGTTACCCGCCAGGATCCCGTTTCACTATCAAATCCAAGTCAAGACTACGCGAATCCCTACTCTGGAGCGAGAGCATCATGGAACCTGAAACTGACAGTCACCAAACCCCGGTGGCCGTAGGCGAGCCGCAGGGCGATGACCAACAAGGAGATGAGGGCGAGGCTAGAAACATCTTCGGAATGCTGACTGAGTTACGCTACGCAAGGCTGGGTCCCAGGGACTGGTACAAGGGCCTGCCTCACCAACCAGGTCCAGAAAAAGGCGAGGAAGATGATACGTTGAGTTTGTTCATTCCTGGGCCTGGTAAAGCGGGTATCGCCAAAGTTCCGCTGTCTTTGTGGAGCGATGTCCGTTCTGCTTTCGCCAACAGGCTCCTGCAAACGCGGCCGTGTCACCACAGGGGCGGCAAGACCAACCAGGGAACTGTGCCAGGGACAGAGGGTGGCGACAGCCTTCCACAACCAGGCGTCCCTGGCGCCAATAACTGGATCCCCATTGGCCCTGCTGCCATTCGCAAGGGGCAGGCGAGTGGGAATCCCGTCATCTCAGGCCGCGCCCTCAGGATAGCTATCGCGCCTGGGGGCAATAGGGTCTACGTCGCCACTGCCGACGGGGGGGTCTGGCGCTCGGACAACGCGGGCGTATCCTGGAAGAGCACAATGGACGGCTTTGACCTGGATCCCACGGCGTACGCGTCGACAAGCACAGCTTGCGGTGCCATCGCCATCGATCCTGCCGACCCAGACCGTATCTATGTCGGCACCGGTGAGGCGGACACTTTCGCTCTCTGGTCCGTTCGCACTATCAGCGCTCTGCCCACCTACCACAGCATTGGGCCTATTCGCAGTGACGATGGCGGCAAAAATTGGGTAGTCGAGGCAATTGCCCCGGGCTCTCCCACTCTTCTAGGCTCGGCGTTCTACCAGCTGGCGGTTGATAAGCTTGATCGAGATAACGTCGTCGGAGCGACCATTGATGGTCTCTACCGCCGCGAGCCGGATGGTGTTGGACGCTACCACTGGGTGCAGAAACGGACCGGAATTCATACATTTGTGATAGCTTGCGGCGACGGCATCTCGGCAACGACATTCATTGCAGCAGAGCAAGGCACTGGGGCGTTCTCGTCGACCGATGGGGGTAACACTTGGACTGCTATTGGTGCCGGATTCCCCGGAGGTGTTGGACGGATCACGCTGGGAGCTCGACCTACGGATTCAAACGTCCTTTACGCGCTGGTCTCGTCAGGCGGCGGCTTTGGATTCTATCGACTGGACAATGGGACGGGTCCGTGGCAGAGCGTCAGCGGCATTCCGGCTCTCGGTGGTCAGTCTGACTACAATCTGGCCCTCGCGGTCGATGCTAACAACGCAAACACTGTGTACATGGCCGGTCAAAACTTTGGTAGTGACGGGTCGATCTTCCGGTGCATCGTCACCAGCGCAGGCTCGGGCGGATCGCTCACATATTCCATGACGTCGACCTTCATCGGTACGGGGGTGCACGCCGACGTGCATGCCCTCCAGCACGCTCCTGGAGACACATCCACACTATGGGCCTGCTGTGATGGTGGTGTCTTCCGCACGGAGACTGCCACCGGCGCTGGTACCTTCGTTCATCGAAACGCGGGCCTTGCTACGATTTGCGGTAACTTCTTCTCTCAGCATCCTACGCAACCTGCTGTGATTACGCTAGGGATTCAGGACAACGGTACGGCTCGCTACACTGGAGAAGAATGTTGGAGCCACATTGCGGACGGAGATGGAGGCTACACAGTCATCAATTGGGCGGACCCTAATCGTGTCTTGGTGTATCTCAACGGCAACGTGCTCCGGGCGACTGATGGCGGACAGAGCACTGCATCGTTCTCTTTCGTTCTATCCCCGGCATGGAGGGTGATGGCTGAGCCCCTCGTTGGCACTCCCTACAATCCTAGTTCCCCAGGTGATGCAGAGACAGTAGCGTTCGGGGCGGGGACCCTCCTGTTCATCTCCACCGATTTTGGAGTGACTTGGACCGAAGTGGCGACAGTCACACAAAATATCTTCGCCCTGACGTTCGCAACGCCTAGCCGACTTTATGTGGGCACGACCCTCGGTCAAGTCATACGGTTTGACAAGAGTGGAGCGACGTGGAACCAGGCCCGGATTGACAATGCGGCGGCTGGTCCGCTGGGTGTCAGCGGGGTAGTGATGGACATCGCAGTGGACTCAGCCGATGCGACTGGGCTCTCCGCGTACATCACCCTCGGCGGCTTCGGTGACCAGCGCCATGTGTGGTATTTTGACGGGACGCAGTGGCAAAGTCGAAGCGGAACCGGAGCTTCTGCTCTGCTCGACGTAGAAACCACAGCAATTGTTGCAGACCCGATCAACCCAGCCACCCTCTATGTTGGCTCCGATGTTGGCGTGTGGGTTTCGACTGACAGTGGCAATTCATGGAGTCCTTTCGAAAGTGGATTACCCGACTCTGCCGTCTTCGACCTCCAGATCCATCCAACTGCGCGGTTGCTGCGAGTAAGTACCCATGGCCGTGGAATGTTCGAACTGAAGCTCGATCCACCAGCCCAGGCGGACGTCGAGCTGTATCTACGTGATACCGCTTTGGATGTCGGTCGTGGGAGCACAGTTGATAATATACCCGATCCTGAGACGTGGCCCTCTCAGCCCGTCTGGCATTTTCAGTCCCGGAATATCAAGGTCGATGTACCTACGCCTGGTGGGTATCAGACAAAGACCAGTGACATCGACTTTGTCGTCTTCAATGATATCATTAAGGACGGCAGCGGACAGACAGCGACTATGGATCCGACTGTAGGAACAGTAGTTAACAGGGTCTATGTCGAGATCCACAATCGTGGAATTGTCGAAGCCGCCAACGTGCAGGTGATGCTCCTTCTTGGAAACGCTTCAACAGCCCTACCAGCCCTGCCACCAGGATACGAAGCCAGCGTCCAGAGCGGTACCCCGATCTCAACCGCTCTTTGGCAGACCGTAGGAATTAAAACCGTCTCCAACCTCTCCGTTGCCTTCCCACAGGTCGTAGCCTTCAAGCTCCCATCCACTATATTGCCACCACCAGCAAGCCTCCCAGGTCAGTCCCATTACTGCCTCCTCGCGCTCCTCCACTCCCCACAAGACGCCTTTACCAACACGATAACAAACACCGACGCCCTCACCATCGCCGACCGCAAAGTCGGGCTCCGTAATCTCCACGTCGTCGCCTTCGTCGGCACTCCTCCCCCGCCCCAAAACGGCATCTGGGAGCGCCTTGATCTCTACCGCAACTGGTCCGACGAGCGCACAAAGGAACTCGTCATCGCCGCCCCCTCCTTCACCGGTCGCATCCTCGTCCTTCTCCCCCCCAATCTCGGCTTCACAGAGGCCGCCGGCATGCGTGACTGCGAGCGAGAACGCTTCGTCGACCGCTGGGCGAAAACGCACACGGAGCGCCTCCGGAGTTTTGCCAAGCAGGGCCGCTTCAATTACAAGGCATGCCAGCAGATGATCATGGATATCCGGCAGGTGCACGAGGGGAGGCTCTTGATAGTGCAGTCGGGGCATCGCGGCGGCGTGTTTGGTGTCCTGAGGGGCCTGCGTCTTGTGCCGCAAAGGAGGTATCCGTTTTTTGTGTATTTGGAGCCGTCGGTTCTGCGTGCAGAAAGGGTTGAGCGCGTTAGTGTTGTGGTGAGGGATGTGAAAACGGGAGAGGTGGAAGGGGGGAGCACGTATGAGGTCGCGCTGGTGAAAGGTGGTCACAAGTCAAAGTGAATTAAATCTACGAAAAATATCTCATATACAGTCGCTTCGGGAAAAGACGATCAAATGTCAGAAACCATGATCAAAAATGGAAATTTGCCGAATCCTCACCTGTTTGAACCCTTTTTCTATACTCGCGCATGCCACCACCCATCACCTTATTATTACCTTCTATTTGAAGCCATAGGCAAACCTACTTAGTTAACTAAATAGAAGTTAAGACCCGCGTTCTTTAACCTACTCTTTAACGCTAGAGGGTGGATTTAAAGAGATATAGCTAGATTAATCCACTAATTAAGGTAAGTAGTAGGCCGCTGCTACTTATAGATAAGGCTCTAAATGTATAATATTAGGTGCTATTAATATTAATTTATTAACGCGTATCTTAGGGCCTCCTTAAATACCTATTTTAAAGAGATGCTCTAGTTTCTATATAACGAATATAATATAATAGTAGAACGGAGTACGCTATTAGCTAGATTAAAGCAAAAGAGATAGAGTAGAAAGGTTATAAGGATAATTACCTAACAATGTAACTTAGGCCTAAGAGATAACTAGATTATTTAAATCTATAGCTATAGGCGCGATTAGTTTATTTTTGTTAACAAATTAGTTTATAATAAGAAGACAATAGATAGGAAGTATAGGTAGGCACCTATTAATAAGCCTGCTAAAGGAATGTTAGAATTAAAGAGATCTAAAAGAGAGAGCTTGCTACTAGCTGTCACGGCACTAACCTAACGCGTTGTTATAACACGAGCACTGACCTAACCTCTAAGCACTAACCCTATGCGTGCGCGTATATATATCTATTACATATTAGGAGGGCTGATTTGGCGCGGTTATAACCCGGGTTAATACGAGGTTAGAGCTACCCCTACTAATAACGCGCCCAAACCCCGTATAAGGTCGCGTAGTAACCACCCCCAAGTACTTTCGCATGCGATTTTAGGCGAAAAGGTATATAATTTATATTAAATCGGTACTTCTAGACGGTCGCGTAATATTGCTCTAAATTTACAACACCTAAACGGGTTCTATTTCTATATTAAGGCTATAATATAGTCCTCTATTAAGACGTCTTGGTTACTATAGTATAGTCCTACATTAGGACGTCTTAATTAATGCAGTATAGTTATATATTAAGGCGTTTCGGTTACTATAATATAGTTCTATATTAAGGCGTCTTAGTTACTATAGTAAAATAGGTATTATCTACTACCTAAAAGGGAGCCTCCCCTGCCCTAGATATTCTTATAAAGCCAATCTAAAGAACGCCGGCCTTATAGCTATTTTAGCTAGTTAATAGCCTATCTCTTATCTCTTGCTATACTATCTTCTACGCGCCGTCTTATATCCTTAATTATCCTACGGCAATATCTAAGAATATCGCCTTACTATTAACCCGCTATTGTGCCCCCTAGCAGTAGTTAAGAGCTTTAATTAACGGCCCATCCCCTAGTCCTAAGGTCTACTTAGTCCAGAGCTAAAAGACCAAATTACCGCCTTAAAGCATTTTATATTTCCTTAGTAGCGCCTATAGGTCAAGAATAAATAGGAGAGATAGTTAAGTATTAGCTTATACCTGCGCCAGTAGGGGTAATACGGATATAGTAAACGGCTAAATAGGTAGTGCGGATATTATAGACAGCTAAGTAAATAGTGCGGATATTATAAACGGCTAAGCAGATAGTGTGGATATTATAAATAGCGGCTAAGAGGGTAGTGCGGATATTGTAAACGGCTAAGTAGGTGGTATAAATATAGTAAATATTATAGTAAATAGCGCGGGCTTGCCTAAAGGTAGATATATGGACTCTATAGGCCCTATTTAGATACCTATTATAACAGGCTCGTATAAATGCTTCTAAACCGAAGCTTATAAATTGCTACCATACAAGAATACTAAGCTAAGGAGAAGAAGGAGAAGAAGGCTGTTAGAGACTAATAAGATATAAGGGGTCGCTAAGGCGCTAGTAGTAGACAAGCTAATAGTAGGTGAGCTAATAGTAAGAAACAGTACAAGATAGTATAAGACAATATAATAGGTGGCAGAATATAGCAGAACTTGGCAGAACTTAGCAGATTACCTAAAAATGCGGCAAATTGCCCTAGAAACGGCAATATAGCAGGTAACACACTCCAGCACCGTCACATCTATAACAGTTCACCAGCACTGCGCTGAGACACAAGATCGCCTCCTGAGAGGCTCCGAGACACGATCGACGCTACCCTCGTATGTCTCGGATACGGTCAAATATTGAGTCATAGACTACGGAGTTCCGGGTCTACTTTCATGTATTTAGTTCACTTGATTTCCATAGATTTACAAAAAGTCGCTCACTCAATTCTCCCATACTGCACTGTTACAACATCACCCCCCCCTCCCAAAAAAGCCTGCCCTTAGGCTTTGTCTAAGTTCTTTATTATTATCTAAATTATTATAGTTATCTAACCCCTCTTTCTAGCATTTAATCTAGCTATCTAACTTACGTGGTAGTCTAGGGAGGTTTAGGTAGGCTAGGTGGAAATCTTATAACTTATAAGGAGAGTACTTAAAATTAGATATAGGGTACTACTCTAGATCTTTGTTATAACCTACCTAGCTTATATAGTATTTTAAGGTACTATAGTCCTTCTTAACTGCTAAAATCTAAATTAGTGGTAGGGGGTCGTTATACTATTTAGGTAGTAGGTCGTCCATAGCCTTCCATAATTAGTCTAAAGAGAAAACAGGGTGGATCTTTATTAACTCTAGCAGCTTAACCTTAAAGAAGTGCCCTACCTTCTTAGGGATCTTATAGGGGCCAGCTATTTAGTAGTCTAGCTTACGGCTTAGCCTCTAGGTCTTCTAGTTTTTTATTAACACCTATACCTTATTTCCTACTTAGAAGTCTACCTTATAACAATATTGATTTATATCGGCCTCTTTCTTCTCTTATACCTTTTTTATAATTGCTTAGACAGCCTCCTAGGCTCTATAAATTCTCTTAGCAAATATCTAGGCCTTTTTATAGCTGAGGCGTTTGCGGGCCATTATAGGTCCTATAGGTCTGTCCCAATTAAAGGATGTTTGTGGCTTATATCTATAGAGTAACTTAAATGGTAACATTCCTATACTATTATAAGGGAGCGTAAGCTGTGCGTAGTCTATTATAGGCAGTAGTTCCAACTAGTTATCCTAGTAGTAATTAATAAAGGGGCAAAGTTGCTAGTTAAGGTATTAGTTTATAATCTTAGTTTAGCCATTAGTCTAAGGGTGGAATATAGTAGAGAGCTTAATCTTAATTCTAAGGATATGGCAGAATTTATCCTAGAAGTCCAATATAAATTAGGGTCTATAGTTAGAGATAATTAACTTAGGAGCGCCATAGATCTGGTAAATATTATTAATATATATATGGGCCATATCTTTTATAGTTATAGTCTTAAAGTAGGGGAGAAAAATAGCTTACTTATTTAGTCAGTCGACTACCACAAAGGCCATATTATAGCTATATTTGTCGTTTAGGAATAATTTAAAGTCCATTATAATATGCTGCTAAGGGTACTTGGGAACTGGTAGTAGTTATAATTATCTAGGGGTTTAATCCCTAGGGGTATCTACCTATTTATAAGCATAACAATTTCTAATAAATTATTTTATGTTAGATAGAAGTCCTTACTAGTAATAGTAAGGCGCTAGTAGCTAGTGGGTCTTATTTTAACTAGGGTACGCTATAGAGACTTAATAGTAGGCTTTACAAATTAGCTCTATTTATAGGTTGTTAACATCTAAAACTATAAGCCGTTCTTAGTATAAGAGCAGTCTGTCTTCTATTTCTAAATTAGGGTTACCTTTTATAGCTTAGTTACGGAGGGCTTTTAGGGATTTAGCTATATAATTCGCGATTGGAATGCGGTTAATTAGTCCTATTAGTTTATCTAAGATCTCTCCTTCTATAGGCGCTAGCTTATTCCATTTAGGGCTTAGTTCCTTAAGGATATATAGGTTAAGCTGTTTAAGGCGAAGGAGGGCATATATCCGGTACTAAGCCTTTAGCTTATCCTATAGTTCCATATCCTATTCTTTTTAGGCAAGAGCATTAGCTTTAGAATTTTACCTACTAGGGCGGTATATAATTATAAAGAAGAATTAGGAGAGTATTTTAGCCTATCTAGCCTATTAACTAGTAAGCTGCTTTATTATTATAAAATACTTAAGGGCTTTATAATTAGTATAGACTTTAATCTAAAAGTCTAAGCTTTTAAGCTCTGCACACTACTAGGATAATAATTATATAATAGCCAGCATTTCCTTATTATGTACCTTATAGTTATACTTAGCTAAGGCTATTGTCTTTAAGAAAAACGTAATAGGGTATTACTTGCTATCTAGGTATAACTATAAGAGAACCCTAGCTACTACTTTATTGGAGGCGTCCGTTTCTAGCATTAATTTAAGGTCTAGGTTATAGTAATAGAGAACTAGGGAGGAGGTAAGTCGGCCCTTTAATTCCTTAAAAGCTTCTATATAATTATTATTAAAAATAAAAGGCGTGTCATTCTTAGTTAGCTATATAAGAGGCTTAGCCATAACCCTATAGTTATAGATAAACCAATAGTAGAAGTTATAGAAACTAAAAAAGAACTAAATACCTTTTATAGTATAAGGGGTTTTTTAGTTATAGATTGCCTTAACTTTTTTAGGGCTAACTTTAATTCCTTTTATACTAACGATAAACCTAAGGCACTTTATTCGTTTTACTCTAAATTTATATTTCTTAATATTAACTTATAGACCTATATTCCGCAGCCTCTTTAGGACCTTCTTAACATAAACTTAATGCTTAAGTTTATTGTCTAAGTATATAAGAATATTATCTAAGTATACCATGTAGAATTTATTAAGGTAGTTAAAAAGAACATTATTTATATACCATTAGTATATAGCTGGCCTATTTATTAGTCTAAAAAAAAACTTTATATTTATAAAAACCGTAGCAGATATAAAATATTATTAGATCTTCTAATGCAGGGTCTATCCTAATTTAGTAGAAAGCTTAGCGGACGTTAAGCTTAGTAAAGATTTTAGCTTAGCTTAGATGTATAAGGGTCTTATTAATTAGGGGGAAAGGGTAGCAGTCTTTCCGGGTAATAGCGTTTAGTTTTTAATAGTTAATATAGAAACAAAGGCCCTTATTAAGTTTCTTTATAAACAGAATAGGGGAAGTAAAAGGGCCTAACTTAGTTTAATAAACCCCTTATAAAGGTTATCAATTAAGTACTACTTAATTACTTTTAATTTCTCCGTAGTTTACTAGTAAAGGAGGCTATAGCTTAAAGAGTTATTGGCCTCCAGTTGGATTCTATAGTTATAGGTTTAGTAGGGGGGTAGTATATCTAAGGCTGCTTTTAAGAACGCGTCTCTATAATCTAAGAGGTATATAAGGAGGGGGCGTTTAACTACCTCCTTATTAATTTTCTCTACTAGTCCTTCTTCCTTCTTATTAATAATCCGGTTAATTTTATATAAGCTAGTTATAAAGACCTTATTGTCCTTCTAATATATATTAAAGTAGAAACCTATAGCGCTAATTACCGCAATATCTACTATAGGGGAGTTATATGGTAGTAGGGGTGTCCTTAGCCTAGGGGGCCTTTAGTATATTAGCGTTGTCTTCACTCCTTTTAGCTCTTGTTGCATCTTCTAAAGGTTATCCTCTACGTCCTATTAGTACGTCCTATTCCCCATTAGCCGGATCTCTGTAATTTAGAAATCGTCTACATTACTATCTATTCTACTTCCGTAAGTAGAGTCCTCCTAACTATAGTCCTTTAGAAAAGTATCCTTGTTAGTATAGAGTTCCTACTAGCCTTATAGTAGGCATCTTCTTAGATAAAGGCTAGGTCGCGGTTCTTAATATTCTGCTAATAGATAGGATTAGCCTTTACGGCCAATGTCCTATAGTTAGTACAGATTTCTCTAACAAAGGAAGGTAACCTTAGTTTACTCTTTAGCTAGACAAACCGTCTTTACTAAACATTTAGCTAAATATTAAAGTAGGACATGCCCGCGAAGCCCTACTGCACGCGTCCACGTCGCCGCGGGTGGAAACATCATCAGGAAATCGTTCCTTATGATGGCCAAGTGCAGAGGCGATGGTAGGGAGCCGTCGCAGCGCATGCAGCGCGCTGTCGTCGCGGTTCTGTAATATTGAGCTCGCGACGCGTACGACGCTGCAAAGCATCGTACAAAGCATCGCCCTCAACACCACTAGGAGCCTTACTGCCTCCGCTTGAGGCTTCTGCTCTACCACCTAGGGAGGCCTATCAAGGGAAACTGGGATACAAAAACCACCCAACGTACAACTACCTGGCTCGCAGCCAGGCCCAAAACTGGCCTTATCCAGCCAGTCAACATGGATGCGTCCTAGGCATACAACAGGACACCCTTGGGCTTGCACTAGCTCTAAAATTATAAAGGGAACGCGGCAAGGGCATAGGGAACCTCTTTTTATAAGAACTTATTAAGGTTAACGCGTCGTAGGCACCTCATACAAAACTTATTAAGGCCCTAAGGCCACCGTAAAGAACTTATTAAGGCCCTACCTAGAGAACTCGTTAAGGCCCCTCTACAAGGGCCTATCTGGTATCCAGTGCATAGGTAACTCAGAAGAGGGTCTTAATAGGCGTAGTGCGCGCGACCTGGACAACGGAGACGCAACAGCAACGCAACGGCAACGCGACGGCAACTAGACGGCTTAATAAGGTGGAAACACGGGTAAAGCTCTAGGCAGCGGAAACATAGGCCAGCTTTAACGGCCCTATAGTGTTTAACCTATAGTTAACTTACAGGTAACTTACAGGAGGGTCTTAATAGGCGTGGTGCACGCGACCTAATATATATATACAGGAGAGGCTATAGGGGAAACATAGGCCAGTTAGACAAGGACTTAACAGTTAGAGATATAGGTATAGCTTATTAAAAGGGGGGACATAAGCTTAGTTAGTAGGAGAGGGGGGAGTAGGTTGCCTGGTACGGGACCTATCTCTATTGCTCCCTCCTATAAGACACGGTCGGCCTATTATAAGGAGACTCTTATAGGCAACGCGAAATAGGAATTACAACCTCCCACGGGGCGTAGTGTGTAGTAGCTACTGCTGGCTTTAGGGACCTTACCCCTTAGCTAGGCTTTAACCCCTAGTGCACCTAGTAGGCAGGTAGGATTATATCCTAGCCAGAGAGACTACTACGCGGCTTAAGAGAACAGATGCGCGTGTTAGTGCACCAATAGATAGGACTGCTCGCTCGCTAGGGCAGTACGCCGGTAAGGTACGCTTAAGGAGCAAATAGGAGTTACTTAGGCGGGAGAGGTTTTGGCTGGGCCTTAACTGTAAAAGGTGTACCTAGCTATATTACAGGATGCAGCCATGACGCCCTTATAGGATTACGCCAGTAGGCGCGTAAGACGGGAGTTATAACCCCTGTAAATAGTAGCTCATGCCCGCGCTAGCGGAAATAATAAAGAGAAGCGTAAAACTAAAGGCTATAGAAGGCTCCTAAGCCATGCAAAAGCGTACTAACTCTAGGAGGAAACTCTTATATAGACCGCTGGGGGGCGGACTAGTACTCGGGCTAATCCCGTTATAAGATATCCAAAAGAACTGGTAAGAACCCCTATATTAGGTAGTGGCAGCCAACTGCTTATAGACTGGGACTAAAGCACTAGAAAACTGGGGTAGAGGCCTAGATAAGTAGGCATATAGAACTCTACTATATTACTAGCTAATATATAACTACCTGCCCACTGCCTAGCAAGCTAGAGGTAGATTTATTTGCCTTTTTACCCCCTTTTACCTAAGAGAAAATTCTCTTAAGGGGTAGTCCTAGCTTATAAGCGAGGTAGGGGTAGGAACACCAAAATATCAAGACATAGACTTTTCCTAGGTTTTTCTTCTATAGAAAGTAAAAGCCTAATAAAATAGGGGGTGTAGGTATTTTTTCTATATCTCCTTTAGTCAGATTTTCTTTAGTAAGAGAAGGATTGCCTTTTCGGGCTTTTCTGCTAGTAAAAGCCTAAC
>Ga0307507_10002191_pt1 | contig 41779 bp, 51 predicted proteins | sample 7_EM_MG_FD_207223 | JGI IMG/M metagenome (GOLD analysis project Ga0307507, IMG submission 207223) | Populus trichocarpa ectomycorrhiza microbial communities from riparian zone in the Pacific Northwest, United States - 7_EM | ecosystem: Host-associated > Plants > Roots > Unclassified | place... | reverse complement strand
CCAGGCCAACCACCTCATAACCTCCCCCTCAAACCCCTCGCCAAACCTCCCCTTGACAACCCTATAAAGCCCATGCTCCTCCGCCTCCGCCCTCCCAAGCACCAACGGCCTAAACCCCTGGGCCCAGAACGCCCTCCTCCACGCTAACAACACCTCATCCTCCTTCTTGTCGCTATCATCGAAGAAGGTATAAACAGGACACCTCTTCTCCAACGGTGGCAGTGCACTCCTCTCCTCGTTCTTGGCAATATTACTACTAAATGGATTGAGCCACTTCCAGCTGGAAAACCAGCCCTCGTTGGACGCCGTGGAATTCGAAGGCGGTGGTGGCTTGTGCGTTGCTGGCTTGAAGAAGTTCAAGCTGTTCGGCGCGTGCTCTTTGATCTCGGACTTTAGGTTCGGGAGCGAGAGTTTCCGCGCTTTTTGCGGCGTCAGGTTTGTGGGAAGGAGGAAGTTGAAGGTTAGGCTTATTATGGAGACCGCGCTGAGGAGGAGAATGTAGCGTCTTGCTGCCATTTTTCGGCTGTTTTTTTTTTGTTCCCTTTCTGGTTTCTTCGGTTTTTTGACGAGGAGTCGATGAGGGATGGAGGGGTTGCGTTGCTCAGTACAATTGCTATCGTGGCACTATCGTATGATACCAATATCGTAGTTAGGTGGTGGTGGTGGAGGAAGCTTGGTAGTTGGCTGTTGTGAACAACCCGATCAATCAACCTGATAAGTTATGTTAGGCTTCCCTCCATCCTCCTCTTCTTTTGTTTCTTTTTCCTTTTTAACCCTTTGTGAGGTGTTTCCCGTACCGGTACCGCAAAACCCAGGACGCAACTAGGGAAGGAGTTAGGTTTGGTACCTTAAAGTAGCAGGTATGAAGGATAAGTCTGAGCCTTCTCGACCACTCAGAGAACGGCCACTGCGCCAAGAGTTGAACGGACTTTTTTTCCCTCTACCAAAAATTAGCGTATTCGACCTATTCAGCCGCATAATTTGCGTTACACACACGTGATTTGACCAGCACTGGAATACGGTACGGTAATTGAACCTCAACGCCAATCAAGGCTTCCAGAATTTCCCCCTCCCCGGACCAAAGGGGAGGGGCATCATATTATCGTTAATCACCCTGAAAAAAAAAGGGCCGACTTTCAGCCTCCCACTAGGACAAAATTCAATAAAAAGAAAAGAAGAAAGGAAAAGAAAAGAAAAATATGACAGACCTCATTACCGGCAGGAGAAGGCAACTCCAATGCCCGGGCTCGAGATCCAATTGTTCCGATTCTTGGGGCACAGCATGGTATCACAAGGTAAATACCGTGAATGCTCAATCGGAATCAGGGGCTGATGGGTCAATTTAGGCTTTGCCAAGAAGTGGTTCGGGAAACGGTCATGGAGTATCACTCATGTTTGTGGGAAATTTTCCCAGAGGACGGGGTCGCATGGATTTATGTCGGGTATGATACCTACAGCGTATGATAAAAGCTCGGAGAATTCTTATCGCCTATATGCCCTATCCACTCCGGTTCCTCTTGCCTAGGCCTCTCTAGGAGGAAGAACCTGGCAGCTGGTGTATATATATAAGAGGGCACTTGAAACACTCACTTTTTTGGTCTAATTGATCTCCCGAAGCCTCGAGTTCTGGATAGCTTCACACACTAGTGTGCCATATACAAAGCCCACAAGAAACTTCAAAAACAATGGAAAAAGAAAAAAAAAACCACAATTCCCTTCGGCTGGGGGACGGCGGTGTGCTTTTCCCGAATCTCGCTCTCTCACCTCCTGAGAACGCCAACGTAGTTTTCTCCCCTCTCCTGGGGGGTGACATTATCGCTGTATACGGGCACAAGGGCGCTAAGCTGAAGGAGCAAAGGACTTTCCAGTGTATTCGCATCGCCTCTGACGGCCATTCAGTAATTTTAGTGAGCGGGGGGGCTAAGGAGGCAGACTGGAGTTGGAATTGAGCAAAGCTAATTCAACGCGGGCGGATTTACAGAGTTGTGTTAGGCCGCGGGAAGGGAGTGCAGTCGTGTTCGGCATTGAACATGGGGACTGCTAAGCACCCTTGGTGGGGGGCTAGCGGAGGGGACTAAGGTTAGGGGTTTTGAAGTGAAGGAGGAGAGGGTTGATGGTGTGAATACTGAGCAGAAGGGTATCATACTGTCGGGCTGGCGGGCCGGAGAGAGTGTTTGGGCGGCGGGGGAGACGTACTTGTCCAAGTGTGTTAGTTTCACACTGCTGAGATGGGAGCTGTGATATAAGTAAGGTAGATATTATCATCTCTACTGATCAATCAATTAATCATGCCAGATTTAATATCATAATAAATTATTACACATTACAAGTCACCCCCACTCACTCGCCTTTAGATCTTAAACAGTGCCCCCAAGCCTCCGAATATCCTTCCCGACACTCTCAACTTCGCGCAACAGGGCAGCATACCTTTCCACAAGCCCAACCATATCCGTCCCCGCAGCACCATACCTCTCCAACTCTCCCTCAACGACCCTCTTCCTAGCCACAAGCCGTAAATTCGTATCCGTCAAATGCACCCTATAATTCTCCAGTGCGCCAATAGCCTCCTCGTCATATACCTCACCCAGCGCATCAAACCGTACAACCCCAACCTTCCCGCGCATGCTCTCCGCAAGCAACGCCAAATACGTTGCTTTTGCCAACGTCCCCTTCTGCAACGCCCTACATGCACCCCCGTCAGAAGCGGAATGTGAGAGTGTGCGCAAGGAAAGGGTAGCGTAACCATCTACCACTTCGAGAATTAGCCTGCCCAGCCGGCCCCGCTGCGCAACGAGGGATTGGTGATTGGCGAATATCTGAGTGCGTAGACGGGCGGCGTTGGCTGGGAGGTGGTCCATCGCTATCGCTATCTCTATTCCCGCCACCCCCGCTCCCGCGTCTGGTTGTTCGGGCTGGAGGAGCGAAACCAGGTCTTTGGCGGACCGATCTAGGAATGCTGAAATCTCGTGTGCGATGGGTTGGATATTGTCGTGGAAAACACCTAGCGCTTCTAGCTGGCCTGCATTTGTGCCTTGGGTGCTGGTGCTGGTGGAGAAGGTGAGGAGGTCGAGGACCTCTGAGAGGTCCTCTGGTAGTTGCCGGGAGCGGAGGGTAGTGTGCTTTAGGGAGTTTTGGAGCAGGTGCTGTTTTGCCAGTTCGGCTCTGTAGGTGCGGAGGGATTGGTCTAGGGTTGAGAAGGTTGAGGGTTGTGAATGGTGTGAAGGTGGTGGGGGAAGGGGGCGGGTGCTGGCATCCGGGTTGAGGTGATTAGTTGTTAGGTCTGTGTAGAGGGTTGAAAAGAGGGGGTTTGTCGAGAGGGTTTCAGGGGAGATTGGGGGGAGCATTTGTTGTGGTTGTGGTGTCGTGTCGTGTTGTGAATTGGAGGTTGGAAGAAGGTTGGAGGAAAGTTCGGGGAGGCTTTTTTGGTGGACAGTGCGGGTAGCTGGGCTGGCTGGGCGTTTGGTGGTTAGTCAGGTTAGAGTCTTGGGTGCTTTCTCACCCACTGTAATCGCTGCTCATTGTAGAATTGGAATTAAAATACATGCATACATACATACATACCCACAGCACGATCGCTCCCAATCCAAGCCCATTCTATAACTTAATAGCTATCGTAATTCCCACACGCAAAAACGAGAAACAAAAGCCAACTATTTTACTGCTACACCACCAACCAGTCCTGCCCTGTCCTGTATAATTTTAACCCATGAACGACTTTTGCAAGAAAATAGGACAAAACAAAACGGAGAATATATGTATAAGAAAGAGATATCACACATGATATTTGCAAACAAATGTTATGTCCCCTGTGTAAACAGAAGAAAAGAAAAGGAAAGGAAAGAAAAACCAAGCCCAAAACCAAGAGTGAGGAAAGAGGTGAGGGAGGAATTTATTCTAAACCAATCCAACCCGATCCAACCCAATTCATTCAATCCGCTCTGACCCTGCCAGTTCCCTTCGACTCCGCCGGATCTCCAATCCCGAATCCCCAATGCGGCTTCCTCTTCCTCCCGCCGGACTTTTCCCCATACTTCTCGTCGAATTTGCGGATCGCTATGAGCGAGGACATGTCGTCGCTAATACTCGCCGTGATCTCTTGCAGCGCTTTTTGGAAATGCCTCTCTTCTAGAGTGCGTTTCTCGGGGAAGGTAAATGACCGCTCTTCAGCCTTTGCTTCCGCAGCCGCAGCGTTCTCCTCACGGACACAGGCTAGTGCCGTGGAGACGCAGAGGTTCTTCAGATCTGAGCCGGAGAAGAGGGTTGTTTGTTCAGCGAGCGACTGGAGTGATACTGATGGCGCGAGGATTTCAGCTGCTAGATGTATCTTGAGTATCTCTCGGCGGTCGTCGACGGTAGGTAAGTCTACTAATATCCTCCGGGGGAGACGGCGGAGGACCGCATCGTCGAGGTCAAATGGGCGGTTCGTCGCGACCATGATGAATGCGGTGGATTGCATATCTGCCCATTCTTTCAAAAACTGGTTTATGATTTCTCGGTGGGTTGTGCGGGCAGAGTGGCTGTGGCGGCTGCCGAAGATTGCGTCGGCTTCGTCGATAAATATGACGCAGGGTGAGAGCTTCTTTGCTAGGGAGAAGATAGCCTTGACGTTTTTCTCGCCCTCGCCGACGTACATGTCGAAGACTTCGGAACCGGAGACTTCTAGTACCTATATTGTCCGGGAATTTGGCATCAGTATTTATCCGTGGGAATTCGTGAGAGACGAGGGAACGTACTGTGGCTCCACTCTCCTTTGCTACCGCCCTTGCCAGTAAGGTTTTTCCGGTTCCAGGTGGCCCGTATAACAGCACACCTGGTATTCGGTCGGTAGCCAGTACACCATATTTGAAAGCCTCGGGTCTTATCAAAGACAACGAGGTTAATGTCTTTAATGTTTCAATGGTTTCTTCCGGAGCTCGGACGGATGAGAATCCCGTGTGAATCTCGGTTGGGTCGACGACACCCGCCAGTAACTTTTTCTCGTGCGCAGTGCAATTCTTGGGTATTTTAGGCTTCTTCCTCAGTGGCCTTCCTTCCAGCGCTGCGGCCTTTTCGGCTTCTTCTTGTTCCACCTCATTCATCATATCTGCCAACTCTTGTTCCGCTCGATCGGTAGCCACAGCCCATTCCATCTTTGCAGCATCGCTGCGATCCAGGACTTCAATAGCCTGCTTAATATCATGCTGAGTAACCAACGTCCTCCCGTTCAACTCGCCTAGTATAAAGGTGCAAAGCCGATGAACGTGCTCAAAATTCCATATGTTGGTGCTCGCACTTGGAACAGCGGTCTCAAACTCGTTCTCTACTTTCAAGCCGACCGGCAAAGGCTCCATTGTTACCGACTGTCCGTTTTCCCCACTCTTCCTGCGTAGTAAATCACCTAGATGTCGCATGTTAATTTCTCGACAGCGGGCCATCCTGTCGTGGCGATACGCTGGGTTTAGAGGATGGGTGGGCACGATAATAGTTCTCTCGAAGGAGCTACCGGACTGTAGTTGCGCTGTTAATATACCAGATTTTGTGAGGTAGTTTTCAACTCCCTCTTCTGCCGAAGAAGTGCCAATAACTACTAGATTTTCTCCACTGCTTCGTCGTTTCAATATCACCTCATAGAATATTCGGAGTATTGCCTGGCCAGAGTTGTTTCGCTCAAGCTCACGGAAGTCCCGTACATGGATGATTGTTTTCTGATTAGATGGCGCCTCCTCCTTTGGCGCCTCCTCCTTTGGCGTCTCCTCCTTTGGCGTCTCCTCCTTTGACGTCTCCTCCTTTGACGTCTCCGGGGGTTCGGTATCACTAGTTGGCTGTCCTTTTGTTCGTTTGATCTGATTTGCTGAAAGCACAGATTCAAGAATGCCCCATATCTTTTGCTCATTCGCCCTCTCGATGGATTGTTCAGAAGACTGTTCCGGGTCCGGAGGAGCCATAACAGAGAAGAGAGGGGAGGCAAACACTGGAATTTGTCCAGATCCTAATAGCTGATTCCATTGGGACCAATTCAGTGCTACCCGCTGAGGAATGAATGTTTCTTGTGGCTCAGCCTCCTCCTCATAGTCCTCCTCCTCCTCGTCCTCTGCTGGTTCTTCGCTCTCTTTATTTTCCTTTGGGGCAAAGATATCGTACCCCAAAGAGCGGATGGAATACGATGAAATCGGCGAAGAAGTCCCTATAAAGGCTTTAGAGCTTTCTGAAGGACTAAAGTGCGGAATCCACCAACCTAATAGTGAGTCCCCAACGGACTCTCCAAGCAATTCCTCAAGATCCAGTGGGTCAATCCTGATCACGTCCGCCCCTACATCCTGAGCCACTTTGTTGACTATAGCATCTAATTGGTAGACACTCCCGCCAACAGGACTGTGAAGTATGCAATGCGATTTCATTACAGCAAGACTATGAGAGGACAAACGCTTTGGCGACGCCAACCCGGCCCGTAGAGTCGCCACAATTTCCCTCCACACATTCTCCTCCAGTAAATAGCGTGTCAATACCTGTTTGTTTGGATCTTCAACTGGAATATAATCTTCAAGTGGAGTATCAAGTGGCGGCGAGGCTCCTGGTAGGGTCGAAGGAACATATTTTGATGCGTTGGAAGTAATAACAGCTTTAGGACCGGGAGGAGCCTCATCTTCCAGCAGTCTCACCCGCTGGTCCACAAACCACTCTGGAACTTTCAACGGTAAAACCGCATCATCCCTTGGCTTCACCGCTATCCATCGCTTCATACCTGCTGGTTTCCCCCGTGCTCGAGGTCGGCCATCAGAATCTCCATTGCCCCCGTCCCCTCCTGTTTCCGTTGCGACAACCCTTTCCGCCACCGGCTCCGTAGCGTAGACCGACTCCCTTTCCGACGTGACCTGAATGTCCTCGCTTGTTTTCTGCGTTGGGTCTGAGGAAACTAGGGCGCTGGCTGGTATTTTCTCGGTTTGTAATTCTGGAGGAGAAATCGGGGGAGTCTCTGAACTATTGAACACATTCCGGGAGAGGTGGAGGGGTCTTATCGTAGGTACAGAAGAGCCTAGTCGAGGGCGTCTATATAGCGGTGCTCGTCTGGATAAGGGGACTAGCGACGATATCGCTCGACGGGCGACGGTCTGCATCACAATGTCAGTGGGATGAACTGATGGCGTTTTTGCCAAACTAAGGTTGTGTCTTGGAGGAGGTTTTAGTTGACCTTTTTTGTGAAGGATGTTGGGCCTCTTTTTCTCTCTTCCGAAAAGATGGCGCTTGACTGATTGTGTTATAGGCTACGGCCCTAGGTCGTCTTATCTTATCTTATCAATCTTATTCCACGGATTGCTTTGCCACCTACGATATCCTTGCACCTCATGCATCGCTCCTTTTCTTGGCGGCGTATGAAGATTTGGCAGGCCGTAGCTCTTCCCTTTCTAACTGAGAATTTATCGGTGTGTTTGGGCTTAAACCTTTATTCTTCACAACCCAACATCAGCGATGATAAGGTCGGCCAGACACGCACGCATTTCTAGCGTAAGCCCTCTAGGGGAAAGGAATAATGATCGAGCTGGACGAGATGACGGATGAAGATGTTGTTTTTAGTCGTCTCGGTTGGAAGTAACTCCACGAGCAGACACCATAAGTCGACTATCCATTGATCAAATATGAACGCTAAGGGTACTTGCTCGTTGGGTCTTCGCAGTGATATGATAATTGCTAAACAAATACCGGTATCAGTTGCAACGTTCGTTCAGGCTAATACCGTAAGAATTCGAATAAGCTGTCCTCGTGCTAGGTAGTCTGAAATTTCCTCCTGGAAAAACACCAAAAATCTCCCCCCCCGAGACAAAAAGACACCAGACCTTACCAAGAGAGGCAACTCCAACGTCCTAGCACAGGGACCGTTTATCCAAGTTCTTACGGTATGGGTAGCTTTTGTTACCGGTGGATTCACAGTCCTTGCGGCCCTGAGCACAACCGTGGGGATCATCTGGGACAATCACCGGGGTCGGAAAAAGTCTGCGATTGGTATCGGCGAAGTAAAGGAGGAGATAAGGGGGCTGAAGAAGGAGATCAATATAAGCGTGGGTCGCGGTGAGAAGGAGGTCGGCATGGTGGGCAAAAGGGTACATCGCCTGAGCGGCTGTGTACTTAGCATCGGGAGGCTATTATGAAGGGGCAAGGGAGGGGCAATGAGCAGTCTGAGAAGCTTTTCCGTGATTTCGAGGAGGCCTGTAAGGAGGCAGGGGGGGAGGGCGAACAGCATTACTGCTGTTTATGACTGATAGATGAACAAAATGGGGAAGGGATGAGTTTTGTCAAGACCGTAGATTTATTCGTGATCAATACAGGAAAGTCCTGACAAGCACCCTAATGTATGGCTTATATCATAATAGAAAAGCCACGTAACAAAAGCAACTTCAACCCTCTTTTTTAAAAACAAATAAAATTTAATCATCACCCAATATTCAAAAGCCCCTTCCAAGCTGTATGAAACTAAGGTCGTAACCCAGACCCTCTTGTGGGGGAAAGACGTCTAATCTAATAGGAAAATTTATCATAATGACTATTATGCTTCACAGTAAAAGAAGAAAACCCCCCTAACCAGTTGCCTTCCCGCCCTATTCGGTTTCTAGAGGGCCAAATCTGGCCTTACATTAAACAGCTCCGAGTCTCTCTCCATCCCTCTGGTCTGCGAGTGATGAGTGCTTGGTTATAATATGTTCAAACGTCTAAGGCAGGAGGCATCACGGGAATTGGGTAAAGCTAGAGGATACGCTAAACAACTTCGAGAAAGCCCTCCTAGGCCTAATAATGGAATGGAAATGTGCCAAGAACCTCTTTTCTCAGAGGCAAGGTGTCTCATGTGGATTATAGTCTTCGCCAAGCACTTGACTTCGGGAGGCGAGCCTTTTTTCTTCTTCATGTTGGGGGCAAATGCAACCTATCGTATATCCCTGCGGTAGCAGGCATCTGAGCAAGAGAGAGAAAAAAAATCAGTATCATTGTGAGACGGTGACACATACCATAGATTCTACTCCCTCTCTCCTCTTGCTCTCTTCCTCCCCCTCTCCTGTTCTCTACCTTCCCGCCACTTCCCTTTACCCTTCTCCGAACTCAATTCACCGCAATGGCTCTCCGACAGGCATCCCACAAACTATTACGTACTTCGCTCATGCGAACGCCAATTATCCGCGGGCTCGCTTCAGCTTCCAATCTTCCCAAATCTGTCAAAGATGAGATAATGGTATGCTGCTGCATCCAGATCGAAAAGAATGCTGAGAGGGCTAACAATTCCACAAGCACGAGCAATTATTGCCTAACTATGACCCCCCCGCCGACTCTGCCACTGGGTCCCTGTTATCCAAGCAGGAGCCCTATATGGTCAAGACCTATGTACGTCCATCACAGATGTTTGTTCGCGGGGTCGGGAGTGTGTTATATGATATGGAGAACAGGAAGTACATTGATTTCACGGCTGGGATTGCCGTGAATTCTTTAGGTCATGGAGATGAGCACTTGTGCAACTTGATTTTCGACCAGGTTTGTTTAGTCTAGCTCGTGTCGATATTTTGTTCTTTGCCGCGCTCGTTGTGGGGGGAGTTAATTTGCGAACGGGTGTTCTAGGCGAGGCAAGTTATTCATACTTCGAACTTGTACCATAACCCTTGGACTGGAGAACTAGCGGCGTTGCTTGTCAACAAAACTAAAGAGCATGGCGCATTTCACGATGCTTCTCAAGTGTTTATTTGCAATTCTGGCTCGGAGGCGAATGAGGCAGCACTCAAGTTTGCGAGAAAAGTTGGGAAAGTGATTGGCGGGGAAAAGAAGATCGGCATAGTCTCATTCACCAACTCGTTCCATGGTAGAACTATGGGTGCGCTTTCGGCTACACCTAATCCAAAGTACCAGAAACCCTTTGCCCCGATGGTTCCGGGTTTTACATACGGAGTTTATAATGACGTCGCCGGGATTAATGACTTGGTTACTGAGGAGACTTGTGGAGTCATTGTCGAGCCAATTCAGGGAGAAGGTGGTGTCAACGTTGGATCTCCAGAATTTCTGATCGCACTGAGCAAGAGGTGCAGGGAGGTTGGAGCTGTATTAATCTATGACGAGATTCAGGTATTATGACTTTGTAGCTGCAACTGCATAGTGACTAACACGATCGTAGTGTGGGTTAGGTAGAACTGGAGATCTCTGGGCTCACCAGTGCCTCCCCAAGGAGGCTCACCCCGATATCCTGACCATGGCTAAGGCACTTGGTAACGGATTCCCCATTGGCGCAACCATGGTCAACAACTTTGTTGGAGAAAAGATCGTGACCGGTGACCACGGAACAACTTTTGGCGGGAACCCACTGGCTTCCCGAATCGGACATCATATATTTAGCAGGCTGTCAGAGCAATCTCTCCTTAAAGGGGTCGAAGCCAAGTCAGGGACGTTTGTGAAGCGGTTGACAGCGATTAAAGATAAATACCCAGAGGTAGCGACTGAGGTTCGAGGCAGAGGATTAATCCTTGGACTTCAGTTGACTAGAGATCCCACAAACCTGGTCAAGGAGGCCAGGGAACGGGGGTTATTGATTATTACAGCTGGAACGAATACCGTCCGATTTGTCCCCCCATTGGTCATTGAGGAAGAGGTTATGAACGAAGGGTTGGACATTTTTGAAAGGGCAATGAAAGTTTTCGTAGAGAGCGGGAATACATAAGTTGGAGATTCATGATTTGGTCAATGCGTAAGGGGGAATAAAAGGGTAGAGTTTTGTATCTGGGTTTTTTATAATCACTCTACGGTGTTTTGCAGCTTACTCGTGATAAAATGAGGTGCTGGGTTACCGTACGGTATTCTACGGTACCACTCGTAGGTTTAGCAATGTATTCACGGTGGAAGATGAAGCCCAGCGAGAGTGAGCCCGCATGAAGAAATTATTTGCCAAGCGGAGATCATACGCCACAGGGCCAATTGAGAGTCCAGACGCCAAAGGCTTGAATTCACTGGATCCGAAGATGGATTCTATTTGCATACCAGCTCATCCCTCTGATGCATTTTCTGACAGCCCTAAACGTGCATTGCAGGCCACGCAGAATGCAGAATTACCGTACCGTACTCGAGCAATGTAACTTAATCGGTGGCTTGAATAGTTACCCGGCTTAGTTCTTGCCCCCGCGCTGTAATATGACAATATCAAACATCAGCCCCACAGCACAGTAAATGGAACTAATCCGCTCGCAAGATACTTGCTTTAACCAACGAAAGGACAGCTGGGCTGCCTGCTGGCTTCAAACGCCCCCCTACCCCCGGCACACACGAGACTTTGATCTCCAAAACGCGGTAAATTACAACATCAACACCATCATCGCGTGAAACAACAAACAAATTACGGATATCTCCAAATCATGCAAGGCATGCAGGGCCGCCGTCCGGCAATCCGGTCTCCTCACCGTGCTCCTCACCACGGACGATCTCCCTCATCCTCATCGAACTCTTCGACATCTTCCCAGTTGACAGCGACAAATCCAAATGCTTCAACTTCAACAATTAAGCTGATTCCTCCGAGCACTCCCCCCGTAACACAACCCTCACCAGTGGCAGCAGGAGTCCCAGGTTTTTTCGAACCAACTCTAATTCGCTCACAATCGACACAACCGCAACTGCAAACCCAACCCCCATCACAAACACCAGCAGCATACGCGATGCAGGCATCGCAGCGCAAGCGTTCTGCAACTGCCCCGTCACCCACATCACCACCACTCACTTCTTCCGCTATATCCTCTGCGGTAGCAAACGCAGCTTTTTCCCGCGAATCCCCGCCCACCCCCCCACCACATGCAATACCGCACCCACCACCAGCACCACCACCGCCACCACCAGCACCCCAACAACAACCAGCGCAGCACCAGATACCTCAGCTGTTAAATTATACCCCTCCACCCGCCAAGAAGGACTCTAAAATGAAGATCTTTTCAAAGCCAGCCCGGATAGGCACGCCAGGGCTGGATAAAGCACTACGTCCACCTCCCAGCCCTAATAAACTGCCTACAATATCGTCGCCCATGCCACGATTGACTCCCTCCGCTGCAGCGATCGCAGCAGCACTGGGCGCTGGCGGGGAGCGGAAGCCGTCGTTTAGCTCTATGCATAGTTCCTCTACTGGCCCACTGACATCGGCATCTACCCAGGACTTGCACTCTCAGTACGCATCGTTCCAGGGGTACTCTTCTAGTCCTCCAGCGCAGCAGAAGGACCACTCGCATTCGCATAAGCCGCATTTCCTACGGCCGAGAAGGGATAAAGATCATACGTTCTCGTCCTCCGCGTCGAATAGCAAAGCCATTTCGGCGGATGGGTCATCACTGTACAGCTTTGGCCCGTCGTCACCCAATTCGGCGGTGTTTGGGAGTAGTTCGAAGGCAGATTTGCAGAAGACTATTACGGGCATAGATATCGGGGCGAGGGGGAAGGGCGGGAAGGGATTTACGGGTGGGAGTAGTTGGGATGATGCGTTTTTAGAGGGATTCGGGGCTGGTGGGTCAGGCATTGGGCAGGACAATGCTTGGACGGTGCTACGCAGTCGAGTGCTTGGTTTATTCGATCGGGAACCATTGAGAAATACGGTTGAAGATTTGAATAAATTAGTAGTGTACAATTTCCCCCTTCCCTCCCCTCCACAACCATTAACTAATCAATATTCAGCCTCCACATAAAGCGCTGCTACGACCGCCGCTCCTCGGGCCAGCTATTAGACGACGTCCGTGACCTTCTAGACACCGGCATGCTAACCCTAGATCCCACCCTACTCACCCTTCCAGACGAAAGACTCATTCCAAAACTAGTCGATATCTGGGGCTTCCTGTTTGGGAACATCCTCCCATACTTTGAAGCTGTCTTCCTCCCACTCCAGCAGGAATTCAAAGGCACCGGTACACTCTCGGCTAAAGAATCCACAGAGTTCTTTGGCCTCTTACCGCACTTTGACGTGAGGAGGTTGGTGTTGGTTAGTTTTCGGGATAACGTCATATTGCCATTGCATGCCAGATTACGCAGTACGTTCCTGAGCAAGCTGGGGGAGGGGGGAGAGAGAAAGAAAGGAAAAGACTAACTAATGGGTGATATATTATGTAGTACTGTTCTCAAAACTTCAACTAGACTTTTCCGTCTCACAGAGCGACATCACGCATAATGCCAGTCGTATGCTGCAGTGCATTAGCGTGCTCAGCAGTGTCCTAACAGAGGACGAGGCTCAAGAGGCTATCGACGAATTGGCCAAGACGCTCAAGCATAATTGGCTTACGAGAGGACGGACGGGGAGGAATAGGAGAGGTTTTGTGGGGACTAAGACCATGAGGGCTGTTGTCTAGTTTTTTATTTTTATTTCACGGGCTGGGCGCAGGGGGTGGGGAAGTTCTTTACAGTAGGGTCGGCGGCGGAATTAGGACTTAGGAACGGGTTGGGTTGGGATGGGATGGGATGGGATGGGATGGTGGCGTTGGGTGTATATTCACTTTTTTTCCTCCATTTAATCTTTATTCGTTCACTCATTCAGTGCAGTGCAGCGGAGTAAACCCTTGTTTCAACCTGATTCGCTATCATATCTGCTCACTTACTTACTCTCCTATGTATGATAACACCGTGAATACCATAGACTACCAAATCAACCCTCCTCCACCCTACCGTATTATAACCAGAAACCAACAGGGAAACGAAAAATCCTTCCGACACCCCCACTCAGTATCTCATACTACTCTGGAAACATATAGTATCATACCCCCAGAACATATATACGATAGTAGATATCACCCCCACCCTCGCCCCGCGCCCTTGCAACCTCCCACATCGGGAGAAATATATATTTATATACGCAGCTGTATTATACGACTATTCAGCCAACTAGCCAGTCAGTCAGCCAGTCAGTAAGCGCAAGGACGTGGAGAGCCTAGGAAGGGGGTAGGGGGGGAATAAAAAAATAAAAATAAAAATAAAAAGTACAATAAATTTCGTCATGACATTAACATTGTAAGTAGGGATGCTACTATTGCCTCTAGGTACAAGTATATCGAGTGAGAATTCGTGAACTTCTTTAGTCCCCCCACTCTTTTTTTTCCCTCCTGCCTGTTTTTTTTCATTTTTTTTTCATCGCTCGGGTTGACTACCCGTAGGGTGTAGTGACCGTATGATACTATTATACCTCGGCCTCGGGGCATATGGAAGGAAGGGTGGAAGGAAGGAAGGAAGGAAGGAAGTGAAAAAGTAGACAGCGCAAATATCTAGGCGGCTTGCATATACATTCGCTGCGTATCCGTGATTCTGTCAAAGACGGGTTTTTGTACAACCGGTATGGTAGCGTGCCATAGATTGGGATACGAGGTTTAGCGATGGCTCTCGTTTTAGGCTGTGAGTTAAAGCGTGAAGCGGGTACCCCCACGTATAATATCGTGAGAGTGTGGATAGCGGCAGTTAATAGAGCAGCGGGGTGGATGGTGGTGGTGGAATAATGACAAAAATAATACCATTGAAACTGAGTTATGATACCATTATTATTACGATACAACGCCCTCACTCGGCATCTCTGTCTAGAAGCACCTTCCCCTAGGACAGCCCAGGCAGACTTTCACCCTTCCTCGTCCTCCCAAGTCCCTCCTTGCTGTAAAAGTCCATCCGATATCCCTGTTCCTCATTCCAGTCTTCTTTTCGCAATCCGAGCGCGATAGTGGCCTCGTACGGACTCAGCAGAGGTTTTGGGAATGCGTATCCCCAATCGATGCTAAGCCTCGGACAGGCTACCTGCACCCAAGCGTCCACGTCCTCGAAAAGTTTCAATTTACCAGGGAATATCTCAGATAGTAGTAGTATTACGTATGGGGTTTGTAGTTCTTTTAGTCTGTTTTCTAGATTTGATAGTGTGTTTGGGTTGCCCTGGCGGCCAAGGGTCCCCAAGATAAGTCCGAACTTCTTTGCCCGCTTGGCGGTGGAGATGGCATCCCGACGGAGGGTGTGAAGTTCCTGGTGGTTGTAGGTTTCTCGGGTGAATTTGCGGCTGTAGGGATCGTATCTGTATGCTGGGAGTTTGGGGTTCTGTATCATGGCGGATTCGAGGTGGAATCTGCCGTCGCCGACGTAGACCAAAGCATCTACTCCTTCTTTTTCTGAGGAGACTGAGGAGGGTATCCGCGGAGATGTGCACCCCAAGACCTCGCCTTTTGATAGAGGGGCTATTTGGGGAATGGTGATTTTGAGCCCTGCTTTTTCCAACTCCTCCTTCGTTCCGTGTATTGCTGCATTGAACTGGATGGTGCCCACCAGTGCTACGTGTTTCCCGGGGCTGAAATTCCGTACCAAGGTGTCTGTGAGGTGCTTTTCGTCAATCCCTATTGTGACAAATACGTATAGCGTTTTGATCTTCGTAACATCCACGGGTATCAGGCAGGAATGGGCATAGTGCACGAGCAGGTCGCAGCCCAAAGCTCTTGCTGTGAAATCATCAATGCAGCAAGCGCCGTATGTAACGTCGCCCATGATGGCAGTCTCAATACCAGAACAGAAGGTCTCTAGGATGTCTGCGATAGTGCAGGCAAATAGTAACAGGCCCTCCGGCATCTGTAGGGCTACACGGGTTGCGCCGTGCTTCCGGATATTCCATATTGTCTTGTGGATCTCAAAATTGTAGTTTTCGGGAAGGAGGGTGATGGCTTCATTCAGGTCCTTGTCTTGCAGGATTTCTGACGGTATCTGGTTTATTGCCCTGGCTGCCCGGCGTGGCCTTGATGATACTAGTGCCGTGTGGAAAGGATAAGCGGGGGGTTAAAAAAAGACGGGGAGAAGGGTGGGAAAAAAAGATGAGAGGAAAAAAACGACACAAAAATAAGCTCTGATGATCTTCAATAGGAAGCTTGATATGGATATTGACTCACGCTGGATTGCATCAACCTCTATGTCACCAACGTTCTTCTGCACCTTCTTGAGCTCTACTGCAGTCCTTTGGCCTACATATCGTTTACTAGGTTGGATCGGAGTGGTCTTCTTAGATGCTGCAAGAGCTTCGAGCATCGGTGCTTCGGTCTTATCTGCCATTATCGAAACGCCGAACCCCAAAAACCGACCGACAGGGTGAGGAAAATTGATCCACCCAGGGACCAAAAAGCGGTCAAGACGAGGGAAGGGGTGTCCTCCCTGCTATCGATTTTCTTCCGGATCGCACGTGGTAACCACGCAGGATTGACAAGATTGATGTACCCGGGATGAGACTGCACCGATATTTCTCCGCCCCTGGAGAGATGAGGTGATTGCCTACGAAGATGGTGGGCTAGGCGATTACTCGAGTAGAGAAAGTTTGAGACAAAGAAGTGAGGTGTGGGACGATGGAGGGAGCCCCAAGGTGTTGCGGGACCAGTTGGTTTCGGTAATGGTATTGGACGTTGGTGTGAGTGGGGGGTTCTGGCGGTTCGGATTGTGAGTTTCTGTTGTATCATGGCGGGGAAAGAGTGGAAGTAATGAGGGGCAATTCCTAATGTGATCTCTCAACCATTCCGCTTACTTTTCCTCCGCCCCCCGCTCTGGAGAAAGTGTTTTTCCGTTGCCTAATTGCCTTGTGACGCTGGAATAACCCACGGGCCACTTTACACCAACATTCACCAACATACCGGTACGGTGCCGCACCCTACCGCCGGCCGCCATCCTTCTGTGCATATTGTACTATAGTGTGCTGCTGCACGGTACCTTTATGGTATTGGACTGTAGAGACTGGAGGGAGCTCCGGTAGGGAAGACAGTGTCATCATATCATCTACCGATATGCCATCTGTAGCACAGTACGAGTACCATCTGCCATGCCGTTCGAGTATGATGGCATGGAAATCTTCTGAGACAAAGAGACTGATTACCGCATCAATTCACGAGATTACACAATCACACTGGCAAATTCACATTCTCTTCTTTCCCTCCTCCACGATATTCCTCTTGCCACGACTATTGAAGGGTTGTAAGGATAAGAAAGATATTTTCCATCACCTAGCTTCTCTAAATTCGGCTCCCCTCTTTTCGAAACTTTTTGTCTGTTTAGTTTCAACCAAATCACTCTGATTGTTGCAATCTGTACAAGTGTACTGGTCTGTCTTCCTGATTGGTACATCCACAGTGCTCTTACATTACGGCATTATGCGAGGCACAGGAAAATGTGCTTGGACCCCCTCGATCTCAAGGTGTGGAAATTTTCCATCTAACCACTTAAGTTACAGATATATCATCACGCTTTCTACACTTTTAGACTACGCGGGTGCTTGTAACTTAGTTACCGTCTCACCCACTACAACACGATTGAATACGATAGCAGTGTCATACTTGGACTTCTCGGCGATTCGGCACAGAGGGCGTTCGAGAAGAGAGGGAGCCTAGGTGGTAAAGGAAGGATAAGGATTATGATTATGAAGGATAATAATCAATTCCTTCACGATTTAGGGTCATTCAGTAAACGTACTGTACCAGAGATTCTCGGGCAGTGAAAGGGCAGGGCAAATTGTGCATGGTTTGGGCTCTATTGTGACATGAACCAGGCAACGGGGAAGGGCAGTAGGGAAGTGATTGTCGGGGAACAAGGAATGGGAAAGTGGGAGAGAAGGGAATCAGAATGAGGCTCTGAGAGGGGGAAGAGGGGAACAAGAGATGAAGATGCAAGCCTACCGTATCGCTCGAGTGCAGTACTCGTACAGTACGGTACCGGTATGACCATACCAGCACGGTGCTACTCTCTTATGATATCACTGTTGTCTCGCAGGCTTCTCAAGCGAAGTCATCACACGGTGCGGGCGGAGTGCTGTATTACCTGCGCTATTACGAAATGGAGGGGAATGAAAACAGGCAAAAAAGAAATATTCCACCAATAAGTTGTGGAAGGCAGCGAAAAGAAAACAATAGCAGGGCTTATACATCACAAAGTGTTGGGACCTGTTGTATTCTAATCTTGTTGTGTTTCGTCTCACGAAGCCATACGAGTTCTAGTACCGTACCGGTATTGGTATGGCAGCCCCCAACATCTTCAGGCTTCAGCTTGGTAACAACCTGTGTCATAGGAACAGAAAGGCGGGGGCATATCGGCAACTGTAAACACAACCAAGCTTACGATACCATCTTTCATAGTAAATAGGCCTACAAACCAGTACCTTCAAACATCTCCAACCAACCCTCCCTATCCATCCCCCCCTGCAAGTGTACGGTATCATACTCCACTGTTGTTGACCGAGCAGCCAAGATTACAGGCACCGAGTAAACTTCAAAAACCCTCGCCTTCCATCTTCTCTCATCCCACCCAGTTCCTACTGACAACCTCCTTCGGTCGCACGAAAGCCCCCCCTATTGGTGGAATATCGGAATACCAGAGAAGCGAGTGACAGCGAGCAGAATAAGGGAAGACCATCTCTAAACCAGCATCCTTCTTGGGTAAATCTGCCCTCTCGACAGGGGTGGGAAAGGTGGAAAATTTTGCATATCCTGACGGACGATATTCGGCTAGACGAAGGTATACGGTACTGTCCGTGTTTCCACGTCGTTCCTTTCATCCGCATCCCTATTAGCCAACCCACACACCCTTTCGCAAACCCCACTATCACTCCCTTATCGTGGCTAATCGATACCGTATCGGTTTTCCCGTAACGATAACTTGCATCGACATAATCTGCTCCACTATCCTGCACCCCTGCCAGAAAGCCGTCATCCGCATATCGGGGTCTTTGGAAAGGTAGAGGGCGAGTAGTGTGGTGCCCGTACTGCAGTCCCTGTGGAGGAAAAGTGTCCCATCCGGTCTTGCGGGAATACTCAGGGTTGCACAACACTATCATCAACTGCTAGGCGATTGTGCTGTGGGAACTATCCCGGTCATTGCTATTTTGGCCACCCATTCTTGGGCTTCTAGAATTTCGTCAAAGGCCGAAGGACGCATACACCATTACCCAATCCATCGCGTGGAGGATGAATAACGTGTTGCGTACTGCGTCTTTGCGCCCTTATTATGCCCGCCGTTTCCACTCCTCATTCTCTCTTTTTCATCCACTCAGGCCGCACATCTCCAAACCAAAGCACAAGCTGCAAAAACTCTCCTTTTTATCCCGCTCAAAGCACATCTGCTATCAGCATTCACGGAATTTCGGCTATTCCCACGCTCCTTCGCACCTTAAATCAACATCTAGAGGATTCAACACTACAGCAACCACCTCTACCACCTCTTCCCCTACTATCACAACTAGTGCGCGCACTTCTACAGCTACACATACCCCCACAAACAATACTACAGAAAAATATACACACAAGATGACTGTCGACCATCCTTTGTCCAAACATTCCGGCATTGTGAAGATCGTTGAAGTCGGAGCACGAGATGGGCTCCAGAACGAAAAGGGAGTAGTGCCCACAAGCACTAAGATTGAGCTCCTAGAGAAATTGAGCTCAGCAGGCTTAACACACATTGAAGCTGGTAGCTTCGTCAGGTATTTTGTCCCTTTCCTTCTAGCCTTTGGGGCCGACAAGCTGACCCAGAAAAGCCCAAAATGGGTACCACAAATGGCAGACACGCCCGAAATCATGAAACACCTTCGATCAGACCCACCAGCTGCGCCAGCAGGCGTAACATACTCATACCTCACGCCCAACATGAAGGGGCTCACAGACTTCATCACCCACTCCACCTCAAACACCGGAGTATCCGTCTCGGAACACGCATCTGAAATTGCCATCTTCGGTTCCGCATCCGAGGGTTTCTCACAGAAGAACATCAACTGTTCTATCGCCGAGTCCCTTGAGCGATTCCGACCTGTCGTACAGAGGGCTTTGGACAACGGCGTCAGAGTCCGTGGCTATGTATCCATGATTATTGCATGCCCCTACGACGGCCCTACATCTCCCATGAAGGTAGCCGAAGTAGTAGAAGGCCTCTTGGACCTTGGCTGTTACGAAGTATCGCTCGGTGACACCAACGGTGTCGGCACCCCTGGCACCATCGGAACATTGGTGAACTACCTAATCAGGGATCGTGGCATCCCCGCCGAGAAGTTGGCAGCACACTTCCACGATACATATGGCCAGGCAATTGTAAACTGCCTCGTGGCTCTTGAAGCCGGGATCAGGACATTCGACAGCAGCGTTGCAGGTCTGGGAGGCTGCCCGTACAGCAAGGGCGCTACTGGCAACGTTGCGACAGAAGACTTGGTCTATTTGTTTGTCTCCCTTTCCATTCTATCTTCTGTCTTTAACCATACCAATACTAACATGTTTCAAATAGCCTAGAAGGAACTGGCGTCAGGACCAATGTAGACATGGAAAAGATTGTCGAAATCGGCGACTGGATCTCCAAGAAGCTCGGTCGGAAGAACGAGTCAAAGGTCGGAACTGCCTTGATGGCCCGCAGACGGAACGATGGGAGCAAGTTATAAAGCGAAATAAGAGCAAAAAAGCTTCCTATTATCCAACACTCTCTTTCCTCTTTCCTTAATACCTGCCTTAAACGGCCGTTGGCTAGAAACCCAACAACACACGATATCCTCGTACTAATTACTTTCATCCAAAAAGCGGAGCCGGCACGCGTTCCTTTTTTATCTGGGGAGCGATATTTGTCGATTGTTTTTGTCGATTTTGACAAACACCCCGATATCTATCTTTTTTTTTTGTGGGCTTAGCGTTTTCTCTCTTTTTGTTCCTTCTGGGCGTCGAATGGTGTTTTTCCGATTTTCACTTTTTTTCCTCCTCGTACCCCAAACTTCTTTTTCTTGACGAGAGAGAGGGAGTGGTACCTACCCACCTACTTGACTTGTAGAATACGAGACGTCGATAAACGAGAGTGCGCGAAGGGGAAAGAAAAGCTTTGTGGATTTTTTCGTTTTCATTTTATTATTTTTATATCCTATTGGGGATATTACTATCTACCTTTACTTTCTTTGACCGTGTTAGACTTTTTATCTCTTTGGGTTTTTTGATAGGTGTAGATGGGATGGGTATTGAGGGGGTCGGGAAATATAACATACATTCCTTCAATTTTTTTTGCTCTTTCGGTGATGTGACGTACTGTGTGCCTCAATTGCAGATGCGTGATTTTGGCGATAGCGCTCGGTAGGGATAATGTTCTTTTTGTGGCTTTGGTCGATGGACGGTAAATCTCCTGCTAGACGGACCCGTTTATTTTCACAAAAGGAAGAAGATAGCAAAGCGGCGTGAGAGTGAAGAAGCTACTTTACTATACAGTTGGGAGATCAACAGTAGAGCATATGAAGCAGAAGACAAGTCCGAAGGCCCCCCCCCCCAATCCATATACTACTAGGCAAAGTAGCAATGCACTTGTATGTGCCTGAATCGAGTAGAGCCGGACCCGCTTCAATTCATTAAAATACCACCATAGCACCCATAGCACAGCGCTCCTCCATTAATCCCTTCCTCCTCCTCCTTCCCCCAAATCTCTTAACCCGACTCCACCGGTAGTACCCTACCTCCCCATCTCTATTATACCATTCCCCCCCCTTCCTCAGTATAATACTTCAAAAATCACTAACCCTCCCATTAAATGCCCAATCTCCATACCTCAGCGGGTCATTCTTCGGCCCACCCCTCTCCCCCGTCTTCGGATTAACATCCCCTTCAAACTCCGGTTTTGCCCCGCGCCTTACGTCTGGGTGTAACATATCTTCTTCCACATCAGCCACCGCTGGAGTGGCGGAAGAAGAAGAAGAAGAGGAAGTCTTGAAGAAGGAGTCGCGTGCGGCTTTTTGGAGGGCTTCGAATTCTTTTTGGGCTTCTGGGGGGAGGCGAGGGGGTGAGGGGGTTGATAGTTTTGGGGTACCGGTACTGTAGGGTCGGGTTGGAGGGATAGCGAGGGGGCGGGAGAGGAGGCGGAGGCGGAGGAAGCGAGCTCGGGAGAGCATTGTTGATTTTTTGGTTTTTCGGTTGTCGGTTGTGGGTGAGTCTTTGTGTGATGGTGGCGGCGGGCGGTATTGTACGGTACTCGTAGAGTTCTGTTTGAGTGGTAGTGATGGTAAGAGACTAGATGAGGTGAGATTTGTGTTGAAGGCGGCCAGTGGGTCGTTGGTTATCTACTGTATCCTCGGCACCGTGCCTGTAACCGGCATCTTATCGGCCTTCGTCCCCTCGCGGTGGCTTGAAACGCGGAGAAATGTTATTCCGGATTGGCGTGATTCGGATCATTGAAGTTTCTGTAACACCCAATCTCCATCCAACCTCCTCAACCCAACCCAATCCAATCCAATCCAATCCCCCAGATAATCAAAAAACCTCAATCCCTCGAGAATAAAATAAGAAACTTACTTTCGATAAACTTTTTATATTCACCTTTTCCCCGCCGCCACAGATATAAAATTCTCCTCTAGACGGTAGAGCGGAAAGTCCCTCCAAAGAAACAACAAACCAAAACTTTTCCAAAGTTCCCAAAAACTCTCTTCTCCTCCGCATTCGCCTCCACCACCACGGACATATTTCCTACAGTACACAGCAGTCTATGACGTTTACTATCACATCGCCGGCTGGCAAAACGGAGAAAAGAAGTTCTAATCCCCGAAGGGGGGGGGGGGGGGGGGGGGGTAGTCCTACGGTAGGGGTCTTATTCCACCCATTTTTTTCTTTTCGGAGTTTAGAAGGAGTTTGGTGGATGGCGGCCTGTGCAGTTGGCAACTGCCATTTGCGAAATTTCCTACATATAGGGAGCATTAAGGGAGGGTGTACTGTACAAAGTGCAATGAGCTATTTGAAATGCTTGGGCTTGCTGCAGTCTGGAATAGGCTGTTTGGTAGTAAGCTGGTATATAATACTGTAAGGCACTTATGCCCTGCAGGGTGGATCTATCTCGCCAGATGTGTGTTTGATATCGTATACGGAGGCTGAGGTTGAGGTTGAAGTTTCCGTAGTATGATATGGCATGTGAATATTTTCTTTCTTTCTCGTTCTCGGGAGTTGGTCGAAGACACCTACCTAGTAGATGTGAGTAAGTGGGACCTAGAACTCCAGTACGAGTCTCTAGTAGAAGGGGTTTTCCTACCATGGTAGATAGAAATTCAACTCCCGATGCATGCATGGTCCTTCCTTGCAGGGAACTAGATCTCTAAATAAAATCGCGCGAAAAGTATGATAGAGCTTTGGCCTCTAAAATTTGATAAAGGAAGCTCCGGCAGTCTTCGTAAGCTAGACAACAACCTTGCTATATCTTGCTGGCTGGGCCTTAGGAAGTCATCGCTCCGAGTCTGCAAAGCAAATCTGGAAGGTAGGTACGGTAGACTAGTGGGTACTCCTCCGCCCAAACAAACAATAGCTAAATTTATTTCTGAAGAAAACCCTGCGATCACCAATTCTCACTCGAAACATACACCATCAGATAGTATATTTCCTACATATCGGATCTATTTATCATACGACCACCAAGGCCTGATACCAATGAAAACAAGAGAGGGAGCCCACCAAAGCTTCCGTAATAATTTATAGAGCAAAACAAGCCTTTAAACATGCTAACATCCTACGAGAAGAGAGGGCAGATGAAACTGAAGGGAGAAGAAAAATACAAATAAAAAAAAGGTGGTATGATATCATAAACCGAAAATCCACCCGTCCATCTATAATACTACCATAACGTCCATCTCGAGAACTGAGGATTCACTGAGTAGGTAGGTAGGGCGAATTCTTAGGTTCTAGAAGAAGAAGCGATCTGTAAAATCTTTCTCTTGCTTCTGATCGACAGATGGTGGCGGTGGTGGTGGCGGGCATCCGCTTCAACTTCACTTCTACCTGTGTAACGAGGATGGTTGGTTGCAAAAACCTTTGAGAAAATATTAGTGATGGGGTGGGTACCTTACTTCATTACAGGCACTACCCGGCAGTTGGTTGGCAGTCTTGATTGAGGTGAAGAAGAAGAAGAAGGTTGTCGTGGAAGCTACAGTATTATAGTGATCGCCAGGGGGTAGGGGGAGGATGGATGGCACACAAGCATCCACTCTTTTTCTCCTCTAGTTTTCATCACGGAGAGAGCGTCCGGAAGTGGATCATCTGAACGCTAGAGCTCCACCGGAGGAGATTTCGGTAATATGAATGAAAGTGCCCGATGGAAGGGTTTGCCGGAGTCCTGCTTTCCCCGTACAGTCGTGGGAAAGGGACGGGAATATTGCTGATTCAGATTGGCTTTTTTTTTTTGTCTGGTAGCGATATTATAATAATATGATACTAGATTAATTGAGTAAGTGGCTAGGGGGAGTCTACTGGCTAGGGTATTTTGCGGAGGGAAAAAGGTATGATACACCAATAAGGGATTTGAGAGGGGCTTCTCGCGGGTGGGAGGCTTATCGGAAGGTGAAGTGAGAGTATAATAGTTGGATTGGCCACCGCCTATCATCCCCATCTAAGAGTTTTGTATGTGTTGTAGGCATTGGTATAGCTAATGATAAGGAAGTGAGTTTAGGAGGAAATAAGGGCGAGCCGTATCCGGAAAGACTGGGGTTGGGGGTGGAAGAAGAAATGTGAGTTTCAAAACATATGGAAATTCCTTCTACTATAATAATAATAATATTATTATGGAAGGAGAAGGCACGAGGAGAAAAAAGAGGCACAATATGTCTACCCTTATCTTACCATTCGCCATTAGAACTTTCTGCCCTTTTACTTTACCCCTTAGCAGATTTTCAAGCACTTGAACTAACGGTGGTCCAAATAATATAAGTATATATTAGAATGACCCCGAAATCACCTAAGGTCGAGAGGAGTCATCTTCAAAGACTAGTTCAGCTTATAGTCGAAATTTATGGCCTTTTCCTACTATCGATAACTTTTCCCCACTGAAATCCCCGCCTTTTGTGCTGAAGGTTGTGAAACTAGGGAACTGATAAAGGGATATAGTGGGTCTATGGCGAATCATCACTAATTAGGAGATATCTCCACCCTCTGGATCGGATGAGTTGGTTTTCCTGCTACCGACTAATCAATGACAGGAATCATCTGTCGAGAAGAAGATTTGAGGATCCGAACGGGTATCTGTAGTGAGGAGGTGTCTATATACGCCAACGAGGTCGGGTCTAGATTGTAGTCTAAGTCCAACCCACTAATAATAGAAAAGTCTATGCTCGATTTGCGTTGATTATAAACTTCCACCCCGGGATCATCCAACCCTCAGCCAAGGATTGAAGATCTCTACGATAATTGATTGTGTTACCCTGGTATAAGTCTTTTCTTCCTCTCTCCTTCTAGCCCTTGCTTATTTCGTTATCCTATCCCCCCGAACAGAAGGAAAACCAAGGGGACATCTGGAATTGATGAAGTTCAGTATCATAGAAGAAGACTCATTCTTTCTCTCATCGTTGCCAGTTGACGCACAATCAATGATATTCGGGTAACTAAGTTGTGTTCTGAAACGAGCAGAGGAAAGGTTCAGGCCCCCAGTCCCGATTAGAACGGAGCGTTCTTTAGGCTTAGGGATGATCCACACTTATCTCCAAGTTAGTAAGAAACGTATGCCCAAACTCAATGAGATACTTCATAGGGTATCACTTAGGAAAGCTTAATATTGGATGTAGTTTTAGAATTTTAAGGGGAAAAGATGTGTGTTTGGGGCCTCATCTGCTGCGCGGTGTAGAGAGTGCTAAATCTGTACAGGAGTTGTTCGTTTTCCTACCAATGCTAAACTAGAGCCCTCAATTTTGCTTCGACGCGTTTCCCACCCTGCAACACCCCAGATATCCAATCGATAAATTATCAAAGGCTATCAAACTACTCCCTCCTCCTCCTCTCCTCCCTCCTCTCCTCCCTCCTCTTCCTCCTAACTTCCTCCTCCTCTCTCCTAATCTTCCTCTCCTCCAACCCCCTCTCAGCCCTCTCTAGGGCACTATCAATCTCCCCATCTACATCCCTACCCCCCCTACCCTCCTTCTCGCGTTCCTTCCTCTCCCTCTCAATCTGCTCATCTTTCAGCTCAAGAGCCTTCAAAACCTCTTCTTCCCTGCTAACTTCACCAACGTCCACATCATGACCAAAGATTTCTTTCAAGATTACTCCCACCACATGACGGTACCTCAGATGGCCCTCGACCCGGTTACTGACGTCCAAGTTCTCAATGCCGGGGACTTTGACCGGCTGGAGCCCTGCGATACCGAATTGCACAGAACTTGTCCTGTACAGGAACCCGAGGATGTAGTCTTTCTCCGAGTAGATATTGATTATCCTACCGGCTACAACGGTTCTTGCGGAAGTCCATGTGTCGCCAGAGCTAGGGACTGGCGCACCTATTAGGACCACGTTCTCTACCAGTCCGTATGCGCCTCTCTCTGCAAGGGACTGGAGGCAGTAATATATCACTCTTGCTCCTAGTGAAAACCCAATCAATGTTACTGGCCGTTCTCCTTGTGCTTTGTTAATGATCGCATCGGCGAGCACTTGGCCAGCCTTTTCGGAGCGATGTTTTGCGATGCTGAACGGGTTATCGATCACTCGTGCTGCGCGGAGTAAGGCAACTGGCCATATCGCAGCCCAGAGAGATGCAAGAACTGTTCTTTTAATGATCTCGAGCTTTACATACGACCATGCGTATGATTTCAGGACTTCCTGGAGGGAGGAGCCCAGGTCCATTAAAGCATCCATTTCCCAGCGGAGGGCATAGACTTCAGAGTTCTCATTCAGGGCTTTCCAGGGGAGGATTACCTCGTTGGGATCCGTCAGCCAGCCGGTTATGCCGATCGTTACGCGGAGGCAGGGGTCGCTCTTCCGGAGGGGAACGAAGGCAAAGTCTTTCACTTCTGCGGCATATCTAAGAACCGTAAGCTCTCGCACTCAGGGTGCCATTCGCATCAGGGGGTATATACCGCTCAACCATTTCTCCTGTCATCTTCCCCCCATATGCCCCAAATAGCGCCCCCATAATCGCCCCGCTCCCGGCAACAGCGCCCAAATACCCTGCAACTGCAGTAGCCCCTAATCCCACGCCACTCAACAACCCTCCAATACCCGCCGCAACAAGGGGTGCTGCCAATCCTCCAGTGACCCCAATAACCGCAGCCCCCGCAACAGAAGCTAGCCCAACCTTCCACCTCCTCGAAACCCTCCCCTCATCTGCACGTTTCTTTGACTCCGCATCAGCGCTCATCTGCTTTGAAACCGCAATTAATGTCTTTGCAGTCTCGCTCTCCAGCTCAATAACCACATCCACTGGGACCCGTAGCGACGACGCGAGTATCAATAAAAAGGTACGTGAGCGGGCATCGTACTTCTCCAACGAAAGTAAAAGGAGGAGGACAGCCTGAGTGACCAGCTTCGCGGACCGGAGTGGGAGTGGGGATGTAAGGGGTGTGGGCACGGGCTTGTATATTTCTGGCCACTTGAGGACTTGTCCTTGGGGTCCTGGACGGGTGTTCGTAGATTCGGCTCCACCCGGTGCGTTCAGGGCTTCACCGATGCGGTGGAGGACATTCATGGCCCATTCGTCGTGCGAGGCAAGGGCCTTTCGGCGGAGGTTGTAGAGTTTAGGTGTTATCGCATGCTTAGCCATAGGTCTCTTTCTTGGAAGGGGTTTCCCTGCTGCCGCCACCGTTAACCCTGATACTGGGGGAGGAGTCGCTACAGCAGGAGATCCCGCAAGTGGAACATCGCCCACATCAACTTGTGCCTGAATCTTCTGTGTTTTCTTAGTCACGGCTTCAGGAAAGTACTCTATCGGCTCTGGTGCGAGCATTTGTAGCTCTCCATCGGCGTCTTTCCTCTCGTGGTGTGCTATGTGCAGTGCCTCGAGGGGCCCATCTCCCTTCTGCGTTTTCTTAGTCGTGACTTCAGGAAAGTACTCTATCGGCTCTGGTGCGAGCGTTTGTAGCTCTCCATCGGGGTCTTCTCCTCCGTGGTGTGCTATGTGTAGTACCTCGAGGGGCCCATCTCCCAAGTCATCCCCGAATTCTTCCCCTGGGGGGTTGATCGGAGATTCCCCCTTGGGGTTGGTGTCCATGATTGAAAGCTCCCCGACCCCCGACGGCAAATCCTCCTCTAAAGGGTTCCTGCTTAGGCCCACCATTTTCGCAACTTTCTTCCCCGCCGGAGGCCGTCGGGGTGTATATTCCATTGGCTCCGGCAATACCTCTTTCATCTCTCCATATTCCTTCTCCCCACTCTTCAAGCCTCGCTTACCACTCCCTACCTCCGTCTCTCCAAAACCTAATGACTCCCTAGCTTCCCCCTTCTCTCTCACCTCTAGGTCCTGAGCCCCCTTCCGCCCAGCCCCGGAAGAAGCCACAGCAGCTTCAGCCTTCTCCGGTACTTCCCTCTTTTCAACAGCTTCAAACGCCTCCCCAATGCCCTTTCTCATTCTCTCAGTAATTGTGCTCGCTAATATCATGAATTCCCCGCGCTGCTCGGCAGAGAGTAAGTGCACAAGGTCCTGCCCGTCCGTATTGCTGTCATTATTCCTTCGTCGGCCGCTCATCTTGTTGTTATTGCTTGTGATGGGTAGATAGAGGTCGGTATTCTGAAGGAGATAGAAGTGTTGTTGGCGATGGGCAAAGCTGATATAATGTAGCCAGGTTACAGCATAGGTGTGGTTGCCATAGCCTCATCCGGTGAGGTGTGAATTCGATTGCGGATGCTGTGCGACGAACGTATGTAGGCTAAGGCTACCATCACCGTTGCTGGGAATGATTGGGTGTCGCCTCGCTGAACGCTTAACCAGTTCATTCTGCAGCTGGTATCACAGGAGCCGCTGCAAATTGATTGCCCTCTCTCCCGCCCTTTCAGCCTCTCCAGTTTCCAGTTTCCAGTTTCCAGTTCCCATCTTCCATTCCCTTACCCTTCTATACTATTCCCTCTTCTGCTAAACCTCTTTCTCACTCGCACATCTAGCCAAAATTCCGTCGCCTCAAAGTAAAATGCCTCCGAATTCTGCGCTCCCTGTTACCCCTCATAGGAGACACATCAAACATTCACCTCGCTCCCTGTCTGCCAATATAGGACAAAATACCCATGAATCTAGCAGCTATGAGGCTGACCCACCATCCACTCCAAAATACGGGACTTGGTTCTCTCCACAATTGTGAGGCTTAGTATCTAATATTCTCTTTTGTTCTTCCTCATTTATGATCCTTAGGAAATAGATTGTTTGCCCGTACTTTAACTTTTCTTCTTCTTCTTCTCCATACAGCGTCAAAGACAGAATCAGCTCTGGGAATGGAATCAACTTTTCCAAGTTCACTTACCAATCGCTGCGATTCTAATTTTTAGTGCTCTACCGAACTGCTAACTGCCGTCTACAAGTACGTTTACATTTCTGAAAGGGTCATAGAGTACTCACCATAAGCAAGATAGGGGGGCAGTGATCAGCTCGGAAACATCATGGCCGGGATGGACTTAATATATAGATACCACCCCTGCTCGGCCGGTGAAGCCATCTCCAGTTCCGGGGAAGCCTACGGTCCAACATTTGCTCTCTCAACCACCACGACTGGTGAGAAAATTGGAAATTCTGCCGGCAACGCCATCTGGTCCGACGTGAATCTAACTACACCCTTCCAGCTCCACCAGGTATACCCATCCTCTTTGCAGGAGGGGGCGCCCTAGCTAACAACCCCGGGGTCTTCGCGACCCTCACTAATGCGCGCATCCAAAATCTTCGAATGTTCACCTTGGTTCCTCTTCCCGAAATTACCATGGTTATGCACGCTCACACTGCACTCCGCTGATCCCGAACCGCCCGAAACCTCCTAGCAATAGAAGCCGTCACCCATGTCCATAGCATAGAGGAAGCCTCGCAAGCAGAATTCATAACAAATGTACTCTTTCCAGTGGACTGAGAAACGGCATTTTCTGCGGCGGAAATCATCTCGGTGTGGGGTGATCGAGTCGTCAAGATATCTAGGACAGGTGGTCGGAGAGATGATCTCTAAACTGGCTAAACGGATGGGGGCAGTTAAGACGAGGGTGCTGCGGAGGATATGATCAAGGGTGGCAGGATGTATAATGGATTGAAAAATACGAAGATTTCTGATGCGATAGGCGACGGTGGAGGCGGGGTGGTTAGTGGATGGGGATGCTCTGCTGTTGAGGGCGGGGAAAGGGAAGGTTCTCTCTGGTGTTTATTTTATGTACTTGTGCTATTAGGTTATTAGTAATGTACTCTTGTTTGCCCAAAACGGAGTTACATTTATTTTTTATTCCGGAACTCACTGGCAAATGTTTATCAAGGAACCAGAAGATGTGGCAGCTATCATTGGTCGCTACTCTGGCCGGCCCAATGTCACATGATATCTGTAGGCTCTGCGTAGGGTAACCTAGATGTTACCGAATCAGATTTGGTTCGTCCAACTTCATCCTAATTCAGCCCACGCCCAACCACTGACATCTATATCAATGGACACCCAAGACTCCATCTCACAGTGGACTGTGCCTGCTAAAATGTTGCTTTTACCACGGTTGAGATGTTTATAGTTGGCGTGCTTTATTTGTTCTAAAATTGATATTTGAGGCTCACAATTCTGATTTTTTACGGGTGAGATTCATTTTGGAGAAAGTAAAGAAGATAGCATCATCAGAGGTGCTGGGGCTTACGGATTGCGGCCCTTTGCCTAGCCCTGATTGTTTCTTGTCGCTAGGTTCCCGCAATGGTATTCACAAAACAAATATTAGTGAATCATAGGCATTACCGGCGCTCGTCTCTTCAGCCTTAGTCCTTAAGCAAAAGCGATTGGGTGGATAGTCTCTGCAGGGAGTGACTTCCCCCAAGAGATCCATTAAGACCTCATCCGTTTGGGAACCGACCTGACATGCAAGGATCAAGGGAAGAGGGTAACCATCTAGTGGAATAAATACGGGCCTAGTAAGAACAGAGCATTCAAGTATCTCCCGCCCGAAAAGCGCCTAGAGGTCACCGATCTCATCGAGGAATGACTATTCACAGCAAAAGCGATCCATCTCATTTGTACTCCTGTCCGTGTGGACCATGTGTGTTCTGAGCTGTACAAAGAATTGCAGGATAGGCTTTTGCATCCCATTCCTCCGGATATTTGGGAGCCTGTGCCCGACTCATGTAATCGTGTGTATAGGATGGAAATGTATATCATTTCTTCGCGGCCTGCAATTAGCAAAAAGCAGTAAGAATGGTTCCATTCATGATGTCCTGTTAAGTACAAAGTTCTTGAAATGGTCCAATCATCACTCCCAATCATGACGAGCTGGCCGGGTACTATGGGGCTGAGGATCATCTCAACAAGACTGATCTTGATACTATCAAACTCCCTAGCAGGAAAGACGGTAGCGATAGGAATTGGAAAATGAGGGAATGGTGCTATTATCGTTCGTGTGGGGAAATTAGGATGTCTCGTTTGCTGTAGAAAGTATGCACCTCTTTGGTTGCCAGCCCATTACTCACCTACTCTACTAAGGTAGGGGGGGCAATAATCCAAAGGTTATAGACCCTACTGGTGGAGGTAACGCTTTTATCGGCGGGATGTACTAGTATATCTCAACCGCTAGGGATGGGTCAGCAAATTTCGTGCTTGCAGCAGCGACGGCTATCGCAGCGGCTAGTTTTGCCATTGAGCAAGTTGGGATGCCGAAACTGGGAATCGTTGGTGGGAGGAAGAGGGGGAATGAGTTAGTTAATGTTGAGGAACGGATGGAGAAGTATCAGAAGAGGATTGAGGATATGGGTGATTCGTTGGATGTGTAGTTTGGTAGTTGGAGTCTTTTCTGTTGTCGATAAGTTTAGAGGTGGGGGATTTTGAGCCTTTGTTCAGTTTGCCGTCTAATGGCAAATAGGATAACTCCGTAGCTTGATCTTCACTGCTGTTACCTCTGTATTTTTTGTATTTGCGCTAACCGTAACTGACACTCGGTCCTAATATCTAAGCATCGATGATAACAGTACGAGATGCTCCATTGCTCGATTCAGTGAGAAGTATCTCTGTTCTACCCCCCAGGCTACCTAAGCAGTGGGATGCCACCTCAATCCAGGAAATCGCGGTGAAAGGCTGCGGAGATTCATCCCGCATCATGACTACGCCTCACGGAAGTTGCCGTCCGTGTGGCACGGTACTGTACGGTACTAGTACAGCACAGCGTTAGGAAATGTGAGCCCTGCTTCCCTTTTTACTCCCTTCCTCCCTCCTCCCCCTAGCTCACCCCGAATCACTTATCAAAAGTAGCCTTCCCTCTTGTTTCCTTCTAATCTCATCATATCACCACTCTCTCATCGTTACTGATTCCTCAATCACCCTTGACGGTAAAGCTTACAGCCACACTTTCTAGAGCAATCTTTCAATTCTCTTAGAAACGTTCTTCGGTATTCAGGGGTCTCCTTTAACTCGGAATAATCTTCTACCAGTTTATTCTGTGGCTGCTATCACAGGAGCTGCTCATCACCTCCAAGTTCCTAAAACCCGAAGAAATCGAAGCGGATCAGGAGACCAAGGAGCAGAAGGTATCCGCTGACAGCGCATCTCCACTAGCTTCCTGGGAGAAAATGAGCGAGAGTAAATTCAATGGGACAGCTCCATGGGAGTGCATCTCTTGCTGGGGTGACCCTATGACGCCTTTACTTTTCTTGGGAAACTGGAATTACAATGATGAGGACAAAACAATAGGAATATACGGCTGGTTCGACAAATCCTTGCGACACGTTAGGGCGCACACGGAGAAACCTGCCGAGCCCGGTTTCCCAATAGCACAAACCCCCCTTGCCCGCCCCCTAACCGCGACGAGCATCCCCCAGGAAAACCACAACCTCTTCTCCGTGCTTTAGGAAAAAACAAACCGGAACAATTCTTTTGTACTCTCAAAGTCTCTGATTCTAAACGCTGTTGTACTAACTCTCATTAACCTATGATATCTGTTTTTATCCTAGGGGGTTCTTGCATTATAGTACTATACCCTTTATGCCACAGCTACTCACCCATGCCTCGCTGAGGGCTCCACCCCAGTGAGGTAGATAGGCTCGTCACTCTTCCAGCAAGACGCCTTCCGATCTCGGGTCGAATGTGCGGCCTTCCAGTCACGAATATTCTAGTGGCTGGAGACTTTTGGAGAATTTGATTGAATGAATCAAGAAGCTTGACTCGATGTTCTGACACACTCGTCCAGAGCGTCGATGCATATGAATGTGCGCTCTTTGGAAGAGGTATTCTGTAGCATCTCGGGCACATACACTCTCCCTTGTATGGTTCTTGCGGGCTGTGATATTATACTGTGATATGGGCCTCCCGGGGAAGACGTTCTTTCGTGAGTCTGGGGGTCCCCACCCGGCATTTGATATCATTGTGATCCCGAATAACATTCCCCTGATTCTTAGGCAATGGTGGATGCTGATCTCCAAAGGGTGATGATCTCCTTGTACCATCCTCGACCCCCTTAAGGCTCCCTATTTTCCTTCACATGGGTTACTCGCTTTCGCTCTAGATACAGCCCCTGGAGTTGGCAAGTACCTCCGCCGATCACCACAAGTCTGCTGGCGGGTCCGACAAACTGTATTTGGTTTTACTACTTGATTCATAAGAGCGACCACATTAAGCTACATAAATTCGGGTACATATTTCGTGGGTTGAAATCTAGCAGTCCGTCGGCTGATACCCTCAAAATGTACTGACACTTTCCGCCCGTTACCGCAATAAAATATGTTTACCATGATAAGAAACCCTTCTACCTCTCGCTCAACAACTCATTAGCCCTAATCAATGTATTATTGGTCCTGGTGGGTCCCTCCCCAACCCTAGTTAAGATTACTCTACTAACACCATCCTTTCTTACCTCAAGGTGCCTATTATAGTCTCCCTTCGGTGCAACCTTTGCATACTTTCCGGCCCACTCGGCGGCCTCTAGAGCAAAGTAACACCCCAAGAAGCCCGGAACCTTCTCTTCGTCTTTCTCCCGATAACAAACGACTGCATTTAGGCCTGTGCCGAAAGTGTATGCTCCAACAGCCCTCCCTTCAAGCGTATTCAACGCTGTTTCGAATCCTCCATAGTGTGGCCAGCAAGCAGTTCAAACTTCCATTCTTAATAGCGGCGTCCAGGGCCTCCACCCTCTTCAAGACAACATTCCGAAAACATTAGGCGAATAGTGCAGAGGTATTCACACTAGCTTGCATACTAGCCATATAAGAAATCACTTTTTTTGCAGCAGACAGGACGAGAATAGCGGCTTTCATATCCGGCCCGTGAGATGCCGGCGCAACTTCCTCTGCGTACGAATCGCTCCCATCCACCACCTGTCCCATGCCTCATGCAACCTATCCACCCAACAACGACCTGCATGCCGACCTGGACCCGTGCCCTGCAACCTGGGACAACTCCGTCGGTGACTTAGGCAGCTCACACAAATCTACAATACCCGAACTAAGGTTGTGAAGCCTGCAGCGGAGGACGCAAGTCCTACTACACTAGGAAAGTTGTTCTCACAGACACCGCGAACACGGTGCTCCCTCAGCTTAGGCAGGGACGGGTTGGCGTCCTCAAGGCTCTTTCTCAGAAGTTTGAGTTCGTGGAAGCAGGCCGTTTTCCAGGTTGCTGAGACCTCCTGAGCTTCACCATTTAGCCAGACGGAGTTCTTGTTGAAGGCGCTACTGCAGGACACTGTTGTGTGGTTTCTTAGGATCGTTTGGGGGAGGGCTACAGAGAGAGAGTTGGTAGGGAGATTAAGCTTTGTGCCGCGCTTGCCCCAGTACCTATCTAAGAATATGTTATGGGATCGTTCGACTTAAGGGTTATAAGAGGAGGGACTGGGGAGAGTAAGATCTGGCAGGGGTCGGATGGGGCTGAGTCGGGGGATGGAGGGGAAAAACACACTCAAAGAGAGCAATGTTGGTGAGGGCGGTAGTGCTCGCAGAGCAGACATCTTTATCGGCCACAATTTATTCTCATGACGTTTTGATAAAGAGAAGAAAGAGAAATAACGCCTCAAGGGGGAAATTGAGACTTTTTTCGGTGAGGGGGACTATGATAGCTCGCCAACAACTCCATGCCAAGCAGGTGAGTCTCAAACTTCAAGCCCTTCCCATTGGGTCTTGTTATCGGGAGAAACCTCGCCCCTCACCCGAGAGGAAACGCTTTCGTTTCAATCCCTCACTCTTCCACAGACCCCACCAAAATTGCCCGGCTCAGAAAATTTCAACTCCGCCGCTGCCGCTACCGGAGCAGATGAACATCTAGTGCCTCACTCTGCTCGTTCGATATGACAGTTCTCCGGGAAACCTTCAACCTCCTCTGACTCGTCGCGAATGGACTAGACTCTCCTAGCTGGACACTCCAAGCCCTCTAATCTAGAGCTCCGTGTTCGCTAGGAATTCTTAGCCATTCCGTGGGCAAATATGGAGGTGTCGAATTCAGAGTATGATCCACGGTATCAGGACCCTAGAAGTAGACATTGGATATACCCCTCGCAAGGGATGTTCTCCAATGCAATGAAACGTAAGGGCTGTGATCCGAGGACCCAGGATATGCACGCAATTGTCCCAATACACAATGCGGTTAACGTGAGATTGTGAAAGGAGATTACAGAATGGGAGGCTGGTATGTGTTCTAATATGTTGGTTCTAAGTTGTAGTTACTCGGCCCTGAGAATTCACCGAAGTTTCGTGAACCTATAGATGTGGTAGGCCGAAGCTCGCCGAGGTGTTTTGACTGATTGGGGGGAGGGCGCTATGAGCCCGATCAGCCATAGTCTAATGGATCTAACGGGTTTTTACGGTACTCGAGTAGTTAGTTATTTGAATAATGGAACTCATGTGACTCATGACCTGTGCCCTAAGACTGACAATCGCACGTAACGTTGTATTACGGAAGAAATTTCAGCTGCCTAATCGTACCGCGCTATATCGATCGGCCAACAAGCAACTCCTCCCTCCCTCTATCACTTTCAAAACCAACCATCCCTACCACCACCCCTCCCACCTCTACCACCTTCAATACTCAGAGCCTTCAAGATCACCATCTTCTATATCTACTAAGAATCTCCGCCATGTCAGACCAGCAAGTCGCTGTCTACCCATCTCCCCCCACCTCTCAACCCCGCGCTTACCCAACTCCTGCCACCACCCAAGCTTCTTCAAAAGCCGCATCGCCTAGTAGACCACTGGACACCCCTAATTATCTTATTGAAGGGTTAGAAGATGTGGTGCGCAGGCAATTCAAGGATAACCGCTCCTTTGCAGGTGCGGTTAAATCACAAATGAATCCAAAGAGGGCATGTAATGGTGGACAATACATCGTGTTTTCACCTGTAAGTGAGGAACAACTAACAAAAATCGAACGATTACGGGATGCGAGCTACAAGCAACTCCGGTTTATGTACCTTATCGACAAACAAGCACTAATTGTCAAAATGCTGGGTGAAACTCACGAGCTTGCAGCGAGCCAGTTTACCCGTTTCCTTTGGAGGAAGGCAGCAAGTGTTCGCCCAGGACTTGATGACGAGCTTGTGGATATACGAACCACTACATTTACGGGGCGACTACACAAGAAAGAGGGCGACTCGGCGTACAAACCACTGTCTACTAGGGCTAAAAAGGGGAGTTGGCCCACCCTGGTTCTCGAAGTTGGTGTGTCTGAAAAAATTGGAAAATTACAACTCGATGCCAAATGGTGGTTAGAGAACTCGTCAACACAAGTTAATACCGTCCTAGTCTTCGCTATTACCGAAGAAACTCAAGTTATTCTTATCGAACAATGGGAGATGGTGAGTGCTGCTAGTCCAGCGGGTACTCGTTCTGGGAACTTTGATATTCCAACTCGAATTACTTTTTTTCAGATCCCGCCAGCCGACCCTCCCCAACTCCCCACCGACCCTTCCCAACCATCTCAGTCCGCGGGGGACTCTTCCCCACCCCCAGCTAACTCTTCCCCACCCCCGGCTGACTCTTCCCAGCCACCCACCAACTCTTTCCCGTCCCCGGCTGACTCTTCCAAGTCCCCGGTAGACTCTTCTCCGCCCCCGGCCGACTCTTCCCTGTCCCCGGCCGACTCTTCCAAGTCCCCGGTTGACTCTTCCCTGTCCCCGGCCGACTCTTCCAAGTCCCCGGTAGACTCTTCTCCGCCCCCGGCCGACTCTTCCCAGGCCTCCGAAGCCTCCGAAGACCCTGAAGCCACCGAAGCTATTAGGCTTAATTTTAAAAAACTTTTCGACCGGGAGCCAACCAAGGGCAGTACTGAAGGGGACTTAGTTTTTACGATTTCGGAATTTACCGCGTGGGCACGTGCTGTGTGGGGCGCGACACAATAAGCACTGTGGAGCTAGGTATCATTTTAGTGGTGCGCCTGGCGGGCAAGCATATAGACTAACTTGCGATATGCGGTGGAAATGGAAGTGATTTTCTATGGTGGAAAACGGGGAGAAAGAAACAACGGGGGCGGGCGGGAGGACAATTACGGAAATAGGGCAAGCGTTCTCCAAAATTGTTTTTTGTATTATATTTTATTTTCTGAGCGGGCAAATTAGATAGCTAGATATAAAGCAGTGGGATCGTGATAGCAGCAGGCATGTACGTTTCCTACATGTCACTTCCTCTTATGTACAACTAGACATCAACGAATATCTCTTCTCTCTCCACACATGGAATAGTGCTTTTAGCATGAATAATTCCTTTGATTTACTCTGGTGTTTTGTTTTTTCATTCATTTCCCTTCTACGTTGTTGGACTTTGTTGCTTAAGTTGAATCAACCTGTGGATACGATTTCGGGATGCAGGAAATGTCCCGCCCAGTGCTGAGACTGTCGGTGGTTGTGGGGGGTTGTTGGCGGTGTGTGGGCGGCTGGGGGGCAGTTTTTGTACCTAGTGGCCATCTTACTGTCTTGATCCCCTACCCCACTCTTCACTTTAACCCAGAATAGATTTGCTCTCTCTTTCTGCAGTTTTGGCACGGGTGGTTTCCCGAGTAAGGCCAATCTAGATGGCAATATCTGTGATCTAACTCTCCATAAGAAGAAACCTGCTTCTGATTTTCAGCCCCTAACGCATCATAAGATCCATAACCATATACCCCTCCAAGCCTCAAGAGTATAAAGATGCCAAGCAAATACGAAATAGCCACCGAATAGCAAAGACCCAACCAAAGGTGTCTCACCGCAAGAAGGGATGCAACCCAATACAAAGGAGTGACATAGGAAAGAACCATGGCTGACAGGGCGGTTGTGCATAACATACTTTTGTATTTAACATAAATATTAGAAGGGAGGCACCTGGGTGCTGTGCATTGGATAGCCGTCACTTGCTGGCCTGGCCTTCCATTAACCGCTGGGCCCCGTTGCGTTAAAACGACTAAAAAGCTCAAACTCCATTCTCTCCTGAGTTCTTGGGCAGTTCATGATCTTGGTCATGATATCTGAACCAGGCAGGAAATAGTGCTCCAAATAAGGCTCTCCGAGGCACTTCACATTGACCAGCACCGCGTGGCGACAATGCCAAGGTAAAAGCGGGGTTCCCAACCGTCCAGTCCGTCCGTCTTCGGGGGAGGACGGGACAGACTACGGCTCGTAGTCCGTCTTTATGGGGGTGCTAGGGCAGACTACGTCCGGGAGGGTGAGGTCCGGACAGACTGTAGGGGACTATAGTCCTAGAGCTTGGACCTCTGGTACCAGCCAGGTTGAAATCATGAGACATCACTCGTGCGGTCCCCCACCAGCCCCTCGTAGCCTTGGAGCTTGCCTTATTCCGAACATCGCATATCATGTCCTATTTATCACTATTCACTCACAGTATCTATAAACCCATCAGTTCCCTCCGGTATTGGCTGGAGTTGAGGTTGTACACCTCCGGACGAATCGTTGTGGCATCATGAGACATCACTCTTGCCGTCCCTGGCCGTCCCCTACAGTCCCTCGCCGTCCCTCACCATCCCCGGCCGTCCCCCACCGGGTCATCCCCTCTGCCCTGCACTGATATATCTCACTCTGTAGGGCCCACCGTCCTGCCCAAAGACGGCCGCTCTGCCTTTAGGGTGCCCTGGACAATTAAGAACACTGATTGTTTGTAGGGGAGCGGGGTTGGCCACAATTGCGGACACAGATAGTATGGGACGTAGTGGTTGACTAAATGATCTGTTACTACTAGCTGAGTCACGATGCAGCTGATTGGGCTACATACCTACAGGGCCTATCATTATATACTGTTACACCAATCCACAGATATTGAACATAGAGATAAATACTTACCAACCCCTTGATAAAGCAATCTATCTCCCATGGCTGCATCGAATTGGTTGTCCAAGATGATGTCTAAAATGGAATCACCACCTGTATCTACATCATATATCAATTTCATGTACAGAATCGTGCAACTTTCATAATCATCCTGGCAACCACCGCTACAGTAGTAACTATTTGATTAGCACCATTTCTGCCGTACAATTCCTCAGTATTGTAGAACTATAATGAAGAGGGGTAAAGGGGAAGGGTATATTAATAGAGTGGCAGCAGGAAACATAAGTTCTAGCACCACACATATACTACAAGCCCCCAACTTCATTATTGAAGTTGCACTAATTCTCATGGCTCCTGTTTTTCATGGTCGTTGATGCAGTTATTTTGTCAATGCACAGTCTTTCTTGCAAGAATGATTTTAAAAAGCTTTATCAAAATAGTGAATTTGTAATACATGTATTACAAAGTTCTAATCTCTATCCAACTGCGGATTGAGGTGGGCTCTGGGAAACTTAGCCCTGACATCAACCATTATCGAGTTGATGCTCGATGCATACGTAACATCAAACCCATCTACCCACCCGGCCCCACTTGTGATAATTCCCCCCAGCCTTCCGCGGCCATCAACAACACATGCACCTGAGTCTCCAGCCAAAGAGAATGGACTAGAGTTCTTATCGTATTGGAGGATTGCCCACTCCATAGTCGACTTGGTAACCCCTCCTTGCAGATAATTGTGGACAACAGAACGTAGACCGCTAGCACGTCCAACTGTCAGACCGCTTGCATTTCCATGTTTCATTACCATGAGAAAATTCTCACTATTTGCGTCAAGCGAGGGAGGGCGGCAGATCTCATGTTGCGGAATCGTACCTCTAACTCTGAGGAGGCGATCGACAGGATACTCAAACGAATGAGCATTCCGAACGTCAGGATAAATCATTTCTATCAACTCATCTGGGGATATCTTCGTACCCAAATCTATCATATTCCCCGCAAAGTTGGAGCTGTTAATTTTAGATGGGTCGATCTCGATGAGAGCAAAGTCCCTTGTATATTCGTCCTTGCCCCAACCAAACTCCAATGAAGGGGAGTACAAAACGTGTCCTAATATACGTCCTCCTGGGCTCGCCCACTGCCCTGAAACCTCTTTGAAGAATGATTCCACAGTACCCAGTGCCTCGTGTGCCTCCGCTAATTCCTGGCAAGCCTTTTTATAGTCCTTTTCCGCTTCCTCACCAGCCTGATTCTTCATTCTTATTATTCGCCCCTCGAGATAAGAGATTATTAACTTCTTTCTTTTAATCTCTTTTTCAATAGAACTGATGAATTTCCGGAATCCTGCATCACCGAGCAGCATTACGTCGTGTCGAGGCGCACCATTAGATGGGCTGCTAGTGTAGAGGTAGGTATCTTTGTTTTTGTCCGCTCCAAGAACAACATGACGTGCGGTAAGCAGGAAAAGCCTTCTAGACTCGCCACCTTCAGCTAGAAAAACTCCCCCGGTACCCTCAATGTAATCAGTGTTCTTACACGAGATGGGGAGTCCAAGCATCGGGGTAAGTGGATTGCGGATCTCGGCAGTTGCGTTGGAGGATAACGTAGGCGCAAGGAGCTTCGGACCTACTAAAGGGGTCACACTTGACTCGCGTATCTCTACATCAACATCTGTGATACGAGACTCGACTAGAATTTGATGGCAACTATAGGCCACAGTTGCTCCATCCTCAAGGGAGAGAGAATCGGGCTCGACACCAATCCACAGGATAAGTGGAGGAAAAGACTCGCCTGCATACCCAATCCGAACTATGTCGATACTAGTCCAGGATACTTGTTTTGAATCAAGACATTGCACAAGCTTGCGCGACAAGTGGTCTTCCCATATATCTACAATCGGATGCATTCCAACAGGCCGGAGTTCTTTCGGTTTGTTGTACGCATCCGGCCAACAGGGTGCGGTCCATCTGCTTGTGCTAGTACGGCTGACCAACCGGGGATTGGAGGGGAGCCCAGAATAATAAAATTCTGCTTCCTCGGATAGCGGGGGCTGCTGCGAAGACTCCCTCACGGATGAAGAGACATCCATAATCTGAGCGAAGGCACTGCCGTTCCCAATGGTTGAAATTCTCAAGTTGGTCGGTAGAGAAAAGGTAAAAGACTCCGTCTTCTTAGTCTCAGGAGCAGTGATGCATAGAGTAGATAAGGATGATTAGGCGTTCACTAAGAAGGAGAGCAGAACAAGAGGGATTGAGTATGGGCAGGTTGCAAATTGGAAATTGACTCACTTTTAATAAGGCTGATCGATCAGCAAAACCGGATTGAGGGAGCTGAATACCGGTACTTGTTGTAAAAGCAGGATAGAGTTGAGGTTGGTTAGGGAGAAGATGGAGGGCATAGACCCTCTTTATATTTTCCCTGCTTAACCGAAGCACAAGAATACGTCATACCACAGATTTGGTTACGCTACTGGTACTCAATAGTAAAAACGGTAAAAGTCTTCAATGCCACGAGCCCGGAGCAGATATATCTAGAATGCCACAACACCCGGAACTAGTTTAACTTAGACCATAATTTATGCTTGTATTCCGCTAATTTGCCTTTAGACCTAACGTACTACTACTAATACAAGGGTTTTAGAAAACAAGCAAAAAAAAAAGTCCCGTTTTCCTTAAGTTTCCGGCTTCAAATTAAGAGTGACATTATGCGATCAATTG
>Ga0307507_10002190_pt1 | contig 41783 bp, 40 predicted proteins | sample 7_EM_MG_FD_207223 | JGI IMG/M metagenome (GOLD analysis project Ga0307507, IMG submission 207223) | Populus trichocarpa ectomycorrhiza microbial communities from riparian zone in the Pacific Northwest, United States - 7_EM | ecosystem: Host-associated > Plants > Roots > Unclassified | place... | reverse complement strand
AGGCCCCCTCTCTTCCCGCATATTCTCCTTAGCTAGGCTCTCCACTGCATGAATAAGACCTCTTTCTCGCAATATAATCCCTACAGCACTCGGATCCAGATACCCCATGCACCGCTCACTCCGCAGCTCAGAAGCTAGAATGTCTACTTCGATGCAGAGGTACAAAAGGCTCTTTCCCACAAATCTCTTATCAAAGTCCTCTTTCACCTCCAGCACCGGTCTATCATTCGAAGCCGTTGGGAAAATGGGGAGGAAGAACTGCTCATTCTCCTTCGCAATCGCCTCCCAACCCTTCTCCCTTTGGGTTGTTGAAGACCTAAAACTCTTAGTAAGGCTCCCTGTGGACATATCGGTTCACTCGAATTGGAGGAAACATACATCACGCGAACCCAACCACCAGGCAACTCCTCTATTATAATCCACGGACGCCTCTTCCTATTGATGTTTGGACCATGAATGGCGTTGAGGCGTGCCCTGTCCGTATCCTTCACCGACGACTTCGGCTTGCCGGTCCAGAATATCCCACCGACCGTAGGAGGGCAATTTCGGAGACTTCCTCGAACGGCTTGCTCCTGAATTTTGAGAGGTCCTTCAACGCCGTCCCTCGCCGCTGACCGGTGATCTTCATTCTTTATAGCTCGTTCTGTCATTGCTGCTAGTATGACAGCGTAAGGATGTGTATATGTTCCAATATAGATGGGAGTATATCTATGTATTCGTAGAAGGGTGCGTTGATGGGCGGATGAGTTTATATGTGTTGAAAAATAGGAAAAAAAAGGGCTGAAGATAAATGTGGGACAACGATGGGAAACCTGGGTTTAAATGTTTTTCTCGTTTTAGACATTCAATCTAGTGACGAATCGGAGAATTTCAATGGTTTGGTTTCTCGAAGATAGAATGGGCTAAATACTATCAAAAGAAATATAAAAAATTGAACTTGCACTGTACACGAGTGAGAAGGGACGAATCGACACAGAGGCCCATCAGTAGGCCGCGGGGTAGCTCGATGGTTATAGTAGCTCCACAGCGCCTGGCTGCCCAGGATATCAAGCACTAAGCACAACTCACCCAGACTCTCGGTTCCCTCTGACCAACTTGAAACATCACCAACCCAGACTCCACACTGTTTTATCTAAAGAACAAACCCATCTCCGGAATCATCAGCTCCTTGAAAGCTAGAGATTTGCCGGTGGCTCAGGCACGCCTGCCAATTTGGCCTCAACCGCGAAACCCCACCATAACCGCCCCCGCAAGAGAGCAAGGGATAAACCTGCTCTCCCAAAAGCCCGTGATATGGTGGTAAATATACGAGCGTCTGATAAGAAGCAGGCAGCTCTCACGATACAAGCTTTCTACCCCACTCTTGTCCCTGCCGCGAAATAAGCTTATCCTATAGCGCCGGGAACCAGCTCGCCAAAACGCCCCTGCTCTCATCCCCCAGACAACACCTGCCACCGGTTGGGTGGAAAATGCACACCCGGATACGAAGACCCGCAATGCCCGCGGTTGACTAGCGTGCGTGGAAGGCAGCAACCCCGCCCGCAGGCGAACCAGGCACCCCCAGAAATAGAGAAGAAATCCCCGGTAGGCACTCAATTAGCCAAATCACCCCTCCTCAATCCCGCCAACAAAAAGCAAAAAACGCCTGTTAGGAAAACGCCCCTGGTAAGTAAATATGAAATGCACTAGGGCATTTCTCCTCGCAGAATGCAAGGAATCCAAAGTTCACCGTAGGTTGTCCTTCAGTTGCACGAGGCCGAGAGCGAAGGTCGAGTGAGATCCTGTGATACTGCTGTCAACTTATCGATTGCTGTGTACAAGGGGAGGAACTGTCAACCAAAACAGACAAGAATATATTTGGCTAATTAACCTTAAATAACTGTTCCATAACTTCTTGCCGGAACTTGTAACTCGGATAAGATCTCGTCGTCGAGGCATCGCATCTATGACACCGTCGACGGGGAACCCTGTCCTTCCGAGTATCACACAGTACCGTAAAATCTCAGTCATAACGAACTCGCCTGGGCTGGTCGTGCAGCGAAATCAGACCCCCTGATTGATGGAGAGCTCGCAAACAGGGCCAGATAACATAATAAGCAAGCCTCTTTGGACGCCCTCCTAGGCCATTCAAAGCACTAAAAACTGCGCACGACCAGCCCAGGCGAGTTCGTTATGACCGATTTTTTACGGTACTCGAGTATTTGCAATGTTAATAGCAACAAGTACCGTGCCTAGGTATCTAACGGGCCTGGTGTAGGAATTGGATAAAAAAATGTGGCCAATCGCCTAGGAGCACCAGTGCGCTCATAGAAAATTCGAAACCCCCTGTATCGCGTTCGCCATCTGATCTCAAGGAGCAATCGAACAGACCAGCCCGCTTAATCGTACCTCCAGAACGAACACGTATTGTTTAGATGGGCTGAGTTGGGACGAATACCGGTAACCAGAGAGAGAAAAGGCGGAGTCTTCGCACATGAGCGACGGAACCAGTACGGTAACAAGAATGAGGGTAATTATAGGAGGAAAGGCCTTTCACCACCACGGGCTCTCTAGCCCCTGCGGATATCCAAGGGCGCTGGTGTGTCCTAAGCTATGCCCCGAATGCGGGTGAAGCAGCCCAGATCTTCGGCGAGCCCAGCACTAGATCAAAACTACTGTCCTCGTACTATCGTAGGAACGCGTGCCGTGGAAAAATAGCCTTCCGTGCAATAAAGGATCGACGGCCGCTAGCACCCCACATGTTCCATCAAAAGACCAAAATATGCCCGTTTGACCACAAAGGCCCAAGCCCCAAGGGAAGGCGTTCCGCTGCGAGCCGGAGGGAGGCGGCAAGGAAACCCCAGATTTTGGCGACCTAACGGCAGGCCAACCTTAATAGATGAGGTAGTAGTCGGCCCCCGTAAGGCGGAGCCATAACGTTCGGATAAGCGATCTGGGGGCCACACTCCGATGATAACGGAGCCGGCAGGCACAGTTTCAGGATAGAAACATGAGACTTAATTACCCGGTGAACCCTCGGGGCCAACCGAGGACCAATGGTTTTTGCACCGTAGAGCTCTGGGACCAGCCAAGAAACCCGATTAGCCAGGGAGACGACTCCGACTCCATACAGGTAGCGAGCGGGATTGGTTCCTGTGCAAGCTTAGCATTTATCGGTGACCCTAGACACCCGCTTATAATACCGTAGCCCAACCTCAGCCTAGATTCAAGATCAATCTTTATAGCGCAAGCCCTCTAACCTAACCTACAAAAAACCTTTCACAAAAAGGATCACGTCTCGAGGCACTCCGCAGGACGCCAAAAAGGAACAGTCTCTATTGTGTAATTTCTAGATGATCAAGACCACGCCGGGAATCGTTTTTCCTGAGAAAACCAACGGGCCTTCCAGAACCGTTTGAGAGCATTCGGGGCGCGCAATTTCTTCTCTTGGGGACGATTTTTACGGAGATTTTTGCAAATTACAATAGGAAGGAATTCCTCTATAATTCTATTACAGTGGCCGAAGGCAAAAACGCACTAAATCCATGCATTCCCCCAGCGTCCCTGATCTCGGCCTAGAAACCCATACTAAATTTTCGCGAGTATTAGTGTTGACGTTTATACCGGTATACAAACCGGAAGATATGAAATTAAAGCCCCAACCCGGATCCAGATCCGGACCCGAATCCGGGAGAGGGAAACTCCCGCACGCTCAGCAGAACAACCAGGCTCCAGGATAATCAGCCGCCATGGTACTATACTTACGAGGTGTTACTTTTGGCTTAGCTCCGGGTAAGTGCTTCCAGTACCCGTAAAAACCGAAATAATTGGGCATCACGCTAGGACGTTGGAGTTGCCTTTCCTAGTAAGGTCTGTGTCTCAAGTGAGGGCTAAAAGAGAGTCTTCTCGTGGTGTTTTTCCCCCTAATCCAGAGGGGGAAATTCTGGACGTCCTAGCGCCATGCCCAATTATTTTGGTTCTTACGGGTAGCGAACTGGAGTACAGCTCTGTCTAATAAATTTCCGTATGGTCCATAGCAGCGGAAACGAACAGTGCCAGCTTTTTGTTATAAGGTTCCTTTTCTGAAAATATGTAAAACAGCTATTAGTTAAGTTGCAATTTAATGTATTTCTTTTGGAAAGGGAATATTAAAAGATAAGAGTGAAAAGTAAAAAAATTAATATAGATATTTAATTAAAAGCGGTACGAGTGCATAATATAACCACTGTATTTGGGGAAAATCTCATGGCGAATATCTTACCTCTTGTGAGGTATCACATTTGGCCTCTCAGCCAATTCCAGTCCTTAGAGCCAATCTCGCAATAACTTCAAGTCTCCGACTTTAATCTTCATTTACAAGATCATTTCATCTCATCCATGCACACTTTTAAATTCCCCACCTCTCTCAGCTCTCCCTTTCCAGTGTGAGTTCACAGTTATAAGTGATAGTTGCAGGAAGAAGTCAATATATATAGGATCTCATAGTTAATTTACTTTTCTTGCAATCATCTAAGTTCTTTTCTATCTGTACTGTACCTTTAACAACACGCCCAAAGCGCTCGGAAGAGCGTCCCCCCCCTGGTCCCGGGATTACAACCGGTCGGGATAGTGAATTGAAACTGTTTTTTTTTGCGCTATTCAAGTTTTTGTGGTAAGGTGCTGGTTGCACTTTTAATCCATAGATTTCGTGATCAGCACCTCTTCTTCCTTCCCCTCTCCAACCCACGCACCAACTCAGGGAAAGACACAGCCCACCTCCCGGTGTTCCTCGGACCGATTGCATAATGTCTCACATCGGTCTCCGAATTACCGAAGGGAAAAACACAGCCTATTACTGTCGTTACATTCATTTTTTGTTATTTTTATCCTCCAGAAATTAGAGGACAACTATGTCGCCAGCACCGGTATTTTTGAAAGTGCCAGTGAGGCTGACGATCATGGTATCATCAGATAACTGGTCGGATACTACGCCATATCCTGCGGCTCCTGCCGGGGGATTAACCGGTTGGCGGGGAGGTCTCAGTGGTTGCGGCGGACTTGGTGTCCCAGGGAGGAACTTTATCCCGCTCTACAAAACTTATGCCCTGTACCTCCGTACGGTCTCTAGTCTGGCCCTTGCAAAATACATCAAAGCTTTTCAGACCCTTGCATCGTTTTTTACTTCCTTCCCTCCCTAGGCTGTGAGTCGTCGAGATTTCCGCAGTCATGCTGTCTTGTTGGCTGTTACGCGAAGAGGAGCTCCAGCACTATGTATCGTGTGGTACTAGTACAAGTGCTAGTACTGTTGTTCTTCTAGAAAACGGTTGGATGGTACCCCCCCCCCGGCACACAGTACCGTGGCCTTTTAGCCTGCGGTGCTTTCCTACTTATCACCTGCTGCCAATGTCTTAATACCGCACTGCCTTCTCCGCATATAACATGGGGTTGGCGCATAAATAACTTCAAGTTCCCCCCTACTAAGATCTGAGCCGTCACCGCACATCAACATCATCGTTATCATAATCGTCGTTGTAGTACTAGAAGCCGTGGAGAAGTGTATAACCCTCCCCCGCTTTGATTTTTCTTGATCGACAGGCAGAAGACAGTCAACCAGACTATCTAAGATTTAGAATCACGATGGAAGTATGTGGACCCTTTGGCTCGGGGGGTGATACAGTCCCCTATCGTATTTGGCACCATATGGGCAGCTTAAATTTCGGACTCGTTCGCTCAGCAGTTTACCTCTTCGGTGCATGGGTGGCGTACCTTGCCGTACTCGCTTTCTACAGACTCTATTTACACCCGCTGCGACGGTTCCCGGGACCAAAGTTGGCGGCGGCGACGGGGTGGTATGCGGGGTATTGGGATTTGCACATGGGCGGGCAGATGGTTAAGCATTTGGTGGATCTGCACAAGGAATATGGTTGGTTTTGGTTAACATAATTTAGCCCCACTTGGATGATCGGGTACTAATTCAACACTCATCCTTCAGGTCCAATAGTCCGCAGTGAACCAAACCAGGTAAACCCCTCCCTCCTCCCCATAACACCAACCAACCACCACAGAATCACGCTAAACACAAATTCGCCAAAAACAGCTCCATTTCTCCTCCCCAGAAGCCTACTCCACAATCTACAGCCCCACCAGTAAACTTACCAAAGACCCAAACCTCTACCATTCCTTCGGCGCGTCCGAGTCGGTCTTCACATTGCTCGACCCCACCATCGTGCGGGCCCGGCGAGAGGTGATTGGGCCAATGTTCTCCCGGCGGGCAGTGCTCTCGCTGCAACCCCTGATTAACGGGAAGATCCGCAAGCTCTGTGATAAACTTTCTGGCTACGCCGACCGCGATGAGGCGGCGGATATAGCCTCTGGATTCCATTGTGTTGCGATAGACATTATTTCGCAGTATTGTTATAACGAGTGTCTTGACTCCCTGGATGTGGAGGGTTTCAAGCATGGTGTCCTAGTGTATGCTAAAGCTACCAGCGAGACTTTCTGGACCATAAAGTACTTTCCCCTGGTGGAATGGTTGCTCGCCATGCCGAGGAGTGTTTCGCTCCGATTAGTGCCTGAGTTGGAGGGGTTTTTGGCTTATAGAGATGTACTACCCCCCCACTCCCCCAGGCTCAATGAATGAAGTTGACAGGAATGCGTGTGTGCGCGTGCTTGTGCATGTGAAGACAATAGAAGAACAAGTAAACCGGTACACGAAGAACCCTAGCCTTCTCGAGAAATCTTCGCACCCAAGCGTATACCAACGCTTCCTAGACCCTCAGGTTAAAGGCGGAACCCCAAGCTTCAGCAGTCTCGTCGACGAAGCTCAAAACTTGTTTTTCGCCGGGAGCGGTACTGTCAGCGGAGCGTTGACTTTCGGAACGTACCACATCCTAGCCACACTCGGATTACAAGAGAAGCTCTTTGCAGAGATATGTCGCATATGGCCCGTACTCGGGAAAGAGCCTACGTATGAGCAATTGGAGAAGTCAACATATCTCGTAAACTCCCCCCGCCACCCTCTCACCCCTACCTAAAAATAAAATAATCCCGGGTGACAAGCTCTGATTGGACTGTTAGACCGCTGTCATAAAAGAAAGCCTACGATTAAGTCACGGCGCCGTAGCACCTCTAGCTCGTATAGTCCCCGCTTCGGGCATGACAATCCAAGAGCAACCCATCCCGGGAGGAGTCCGTTACCCCCATCCCCCCCTCAATAGTAACACGAACCTAACAGCCACTAGACAATAGTATCAATGGACGCTCCCACAATCCACCTAAACCCAACCATATTCCCATCGCCAGATACCTTCCTTCCAGCCCGCTGGCTAGACTCCGGCGCCAAGGATTTAGACAAGTACCTTGTAGCATTTAGCAGGGGACCACGGTCATGTATTGGATCAAAGTAGCCAACCCCGCCCCCACCCCCCAACCCCCCTTTACTAGTTTCCGCAGTTACTAATGATGATAGCCTCGCATGGGCTGAGTTGTATATCGCCTTCGCGGCCGTATTTCGGAGGTTTGATATGATGCTTTGGGAGACAAGGTATGTTTCCCCATTAGTAATATGGATGCATGGGACAGGGAGCTGATGAAGGAGTAGTAAGGAGGATATGGAATGGATGGACTGTTTCGTGCCGCATACCAAGGGGGATTTGAAAGTGAAACTTAAGGTTAGGAAGGAGTAACTGGGGGGAGAAGCAGATGGGCGGGAGAGAGGGATGGAAGGAGGGAGGAAACAATTGCATTGATCACTCTACTCATGTAAATTAATTTTTTCAAAAGAAAAAATTTAATACAATTTATGAAGGGTTTAAGGGTTTAAGACGTTGCTTTTGAATGTTCGGGATATAATCGAAAGTGTAATTCTCCTTCCCACCGTCCCATGGCATATCCAGACTTTATGTCACCGCGTATTCCGCCTGGAGTTCAGGCATTATAAGAATCCTATATCGTAGGATCCGGCGGTTTCTGGAGGGGCGTGGTATTCTATACCACCACGAAAAACCGCAGCATCCTGATCAGCGCTACCCTACCAGCGGTAGGGCTACAGCAATTGCTGTTAGAGGTATACTCGGCTGTTTTTAAAGTTATCGGAACGGGGGAAATAGAGTTACGCAGCCTAGGTATAACTGAAGCTTAGCAGCAACAGAGTTGGCATATATCACACCCCATAGGTACGATAGGTGTTTGATGGTCCCACTTCTAGTTCGTGGGTATAAATTATGCACTTGGCTGCTCTACTTACACCAGCTACTAAAGCGATAGATATCTTACGCTCCGATTACCTTAAAATCGCCGAGTAGAGGGGGGGGTGTTTGCTATTTTATTTAGGCTGGGGCCGAAGCCGGGAGTGGAAAGAAGAATTTATGCCTTAAGGTAGGGAAGCCTTAGCGAAGCCCTCTCTACTCTCGGATTCCGTGATAATTCATGCACCGAAAGGTATCGGGACGGCACAGACAAGTAGGCCAGTGCAACAGCAAGGTTAACTTGAACAGCGCAAAGTACAAACCAATTCCCATTACACATGTCTCTTCATGAACTATCACCATTGCACTGCCGTGTTTGGGTGAGACAGATTTGACGCTCCGGGATATGCGCCAGCTAGCTGACAAGATGGGCATCTGTATCGTGTAGTAGTAGCGGATGATGGGGGGAAGACGGGCAGCCCGGGGTAAGGTGAGTCTACAGGGGATTACCGCGTAGAGCACCATCCAGCACTACAGTTTCGGTAGAAAGACCAAATCAAATCCAAAGGATAGCAGCAATTGTGCCGCAACAGGCACGCCAAGATCGAATACCGATTTTCCCCAATGTTCACATGAAACGACCTTACACCCATTCCTCAATGGCGGTTACGAAGATCGGACAACACGCCGCCCTCATCCATCCATTCAAAATTACCAAAACAACAAATCCCCCATCCCGAGAATAACCACTCAGAAGCTCCCAAGCCCGACAACCACTACCGCCGCCAAAGCCACGGAGGCCAATAACCCGACAGCCCCACCAACCCTGACACCATCATTCTTGGTACCCGTGCCCGTTCCATTTCCCCCAGTAGAATTCGTAGACGCTCCTGCTCCTGAGCCGGAAGAACCAGATGAACCTGAAGAACTGGAAGAACCCCCAGCACTCAAATCCTTCAAAAATGGATACTTGCTCGTGTCCAATCCCTTACAAACCTTCCTCGCGTCGGCAATATTAATACCCCGGGTATCATTAAACATCGATTCACTAACAACCCATATAAACACGGAACCCTGCGTCGCGCAATTATTCTTGCAGAAGGCGTCGATGATTTCCGGCGTGTTTTCGGAGTCGTTGCTGGAGGCTGGTGAGTCCATGCCCTCAATATCCTCGGCGTAGCAGAGCGTGCCATTATTCCTACAATCCCGTCAGTACGAACAATTCTTACACGAGCCGGAGCGGGGGAGGCGGACAAATCCTTCATACAAGTCGGCCAGTACAAATACTGAATGAACATCTGCTTCGTGTCGAGCAGTGAAGAGATGGTCTGTTGGCCAACAGTGCTCTTTCTACCCACGTCCTTATCGGTACAGGATTTACGGACGTCGTCGCGCCATTTTTGCAAACCCAGGAGGCAAGTGTCGGTACACAGGGCTTTGAGTGTGTTGTTGCTGAACTTTTCCTCCTCGGAGGAGTCGTTGTCGAAGGTTTTCAGTAGCCATTCGTCGCACGGGAGGTCCTGCGCGTACGCACTTCCGCAGGATTCGGAAATAGAGGCGGCAGGGATTGATCCGTCGAACCAGGGTTCTTTGTCACCAGAGTGTGTGAGCGTGCTGTTGTAGTTGATTGTTGCGGTGGCTAGGGTTGCCGCGCTGAGGAGGGTGAGGAGGGTTGCAGAGATCATATTGAATGCAATGTTGATTGGTTTGAATATGATACTTATAGTTGGTGGATTAAAAAAATGAATAAACGAAAAGAAGGAATGAATGTAAGATCCGCTTTCGAGTACCGTAGAGTATCGTAAAAGAGAGACTGAAGATGAAATACTACGCGAACGAACGAGCGAGAAAAGCGGTGAGGGGAAGAGGAAATTTTGAGGGGAATTGGAAGGATTTATTAACTTTGCTCGGCGAAATTGCACCTGCTTTATGCGGTATTAGGCTTGTGAAGTACGGTACCGGTACTATACTTGTACCCACATTGTAGGGGCAAACCCCTTTCCTAGAGATAACCTGGTTTAAGGTTTCCCACGCTAGGCCGCTTGTAGTAACAGCACAAGTGATTGGTAATAAAAATCCGAACGTTCGGCGCCAGTTTACTTGTAGTATGGGCGCTCGGATAGGCGCAGATAATGGGTTAGGCCATTTTCCTAATCCCTGTGTCCAGGTACAAGACCCACAAGAAGTTATGGGACAGCTATTTAGCGTTGACCAGCCAAATTTACCCTTGTCTGTTCCGGTTGATAGTTCCAGCACTTGTACCACTTACCCACTGCTCCTATCGTACCATAGGTTAAATACCGTACCCGTACTGTACGGTAGTCGAAGAGATTGCTAGGTTACACGTGGGCTGATTAGTACGGTAGTGCGGTTGGTTGACTCACCATATCAGGTGAGGTGTTCGGGGATATACGGCACTCAAACACCGGTATAGTACGGTGCGAGAAGCGAAGGGTGTGGACCAGATCAATGCAACAGAGCATTAGCCAAGTAAGTGCCAAGCATGTGAGTGATATAACACCCCATAACACAATACCGTAAGTTACCACCAGCCGGGAAGATGATACTCTTCAACTACCCCCACAAGCCTTTCTTACCTCTCCTCGAAGCCACCAGTTCCATATAAGATACCCTCATAATAGGCCCCATTGTTCTTTACATAATATATGCTCAGCTTTATGGACCATCGCCAACCTTCAATTGATGAAGGCCAGCCGCTCAAGAGCCATTTTTCTTAAAGACCAAAGAGGAAGATCATGTTAACTCGAGCTTGTCAACCTAATTGGGGTTAAAGCTATCCTCCTATTCCTCTTTTGTTAAGTGCTAGGCTTTATTCGGAGCCTATCCTCTCGGCGTGGAGATTAGAACCCGCACGGAGATAGCCAATTCGACCAACATACAGAACCGAAAGAAACGGGAAGAATTGAGAATGGCGCCAGAGTTCCAGAGTTTTCTCCTTGGGTTATACGAAGAACACGTAAAGAAAATATCCTCCTTCTACCCTTTGTTGAGACGAATAAAAAGAGATACAATAGACTAGGAGGGGCAACTCCAACGTCCTAGCATTCTCAATTATTCCAGCTATGGTACGGGTACCCAAGCACCAAGAGAAAGGTTTTCAATACAAGACAGGGCTTGTGTTGTTGGTTATCCATCCCTCCTTTGTATGAAAACGTGTCTCGTGGCACCTGTATGGTAATAGTTCGAACCAGGAGGGAAAGTTCCCAGCACTGACAAAATAACTTTTCCTTACCCTAAGCTTCACAGGCCCGCAGAGAAGTCATCTAGCAAGTCACGAACCATCTAAATAATGACTCGACTGTAGTTCCAACAACTCCGAGCACCCTGCCATGCCTACCGGTATTGAAATCCAGCAACATCCCTACCCCCCGCACGAAGCTTGGCTTACACAGCACCCTGCAGTGCGGCACAGCACCAGGTACAGTCACACCTCGCTATCCCGGATCCGGATACCTCGCCGCCATGCACCAAGAGCGCGAAGAGTTCATAACCGTATACCAAAGCGTGACCTGCGGTCCCAGATCCCCCGCTGTACCGGATAGTGCTTAAACTATTACAGGATAGGAATTTTAACCCCCCCCCCCCAGGGTCCTCAAAAACCGTATCCCCGCCCTACCGGCCTCCCTCCCTAGTTCAATTCCTGAGCCCGTAGATTACCGAAAATAGGGGTGCCAAATAAGAGAAAAAATGAAGTGCGATAGCAAAAAGAAGAAAGAAAAAAAAATGTATGATATGGTAAGGTGTGCAGTCACTGAGTCTCTTAATTATACCGAGGTACAGCGTGTAAGTTTTGTAGGTTCCACAAACGAGGACTACCACCCTGACCCCCTATGTAACCTACAAAACTTACACGCTGTACCTCCGTAGTTTCCTGATTAACCTTGGCGCGGTTAGGTTTTGTAACATGGTTAATATCCTAAAAGGCTCGTGAGAAAAAACTTACCTCATCTGAACAAAAAGAAACAAGGTCACTACTTACTCTACCGGTAGTACAGACTACTCGCAAGAGCCACACCCAATGGCCACCACTTTCTCTTCATCGGACATACGGTAGAAAACACACCTTCCAACAGCCTAAGGTTCTTGCATCGAGCTTGGACCGGTCATGGGCAGTCACTCGGGCTCTGATGCCCAGTAATCAGATAGAGGCCAAACACCAGAAATACGGTTCTTCTTGCACTGCTAGGAGTCTACAAAGCAACTAATCCCGAAATAAGATCGAAAGAAAAGAAAATATAGACAAAAAAAAAAAGGGAAATTCCAATGTCTGGAATATCTCAAGTCATGTATTCCCTCCTCCCCAGTTTTTGCCAGATGTTCGCAGGATGTGTACCAAGTTACCGCATTTTAAGTGAGTGAAGGAGCATGCAATATTTCATCCCCCTACTACAAAAACAAACGTCGTCTCGGCAGGCAATTCACTGTTACAGAGGTTGAAGGGGTGAAGGGGGTTTCTTACCCGACCACTCTGGGGGAGCGACAGGAAGAAGTCCGGGGATTCTTTCATAGCTTGTCTATTTCGTGCTGGGCGGGGGGGAGATATCCCCTATCGCACGAATAAATCTCTGGCTGGACTGTTCCGAACCCACTCCTGGGGCATTCCACCTTCGTTGAAGGTAGCTTAGCGTCACTCGAAGTGTCCAAAGCTTTGGCAGGTCTACCAGTATGGGCTCGCAGAGAAGGCGAGGAGGAAAAAAAAAACACCCCTCTCAGCTATAAAATAGCTCAAGAACTTCAACACTGACTGTGGCAGGGTTCGAACCTGCGGCCTTCTGCGGCTTTCACGATTGTGATGCAGACGCGCTTCCACTACGCTACACAGTCATTGTTTATTAGGTCACCTAAGGGTCTATGACCCTTTTCGAGTGGTCACCATTAGTCAAATATGACATTGGGATCCTAAAATCAATTAACCTTAATGCATACAACAACTAACGCACAATCCATTCAGTTTCCAAAGAGTGCTAGTGGCTGGTGAAAAAACGCGGTGGGTTTCTGGTCTGTTTTGGCCTCTAGCTCGTTACAGAGTGTTCTAAGAGTGTATCTTCCGTTTCTGTATGTGGACAACTATACATTCTATCTAGAAAGTAATAGCACCAGGAAAGGGTAGTATCTCTCAATACAAGGGTTGGTTCTCTCTTTTGCCGTTTGGGTTCATTTCGCTTTTTCTGCGACTAGGGTCATAGGTGCGGGAGGAAATATTTGGTGTCTGAGATGAAGGATGTTAGATAAATAGGAGGGAAGACCCTTACGCAAGCTAACGGTATATTTCCACACTGTTTAGACTATATGTAGCTTCTTCACCGAGTAGCCATTATACACACTGTCTCTTACTACCCAATTTCCTATGCTTTATAAACTTGAGCATCCTCGCCCCTATCACTAAATGTTGAGAGTGTCACGACGAATCCATGACCTAAAGGCAATACCTCCTTCAATATAGCTAATTCCTTGTGGGAATCATCAAGCTCACCGACTCTTGATTTTCTCTGCATAGAACCCCATGGTCTAGGAATCCGGTTATCTCGATATCCCCAGCACATTCTTTCTTGGCTACGTTTGAAGATCTAGATAAGTACATTTATGTCATGTTTGGCTAGGCCTGGTTGGGTTTAGGGCAGCCCTAGGGGTTGGATGGCATGGCATGTATATTTCTTATTTCGTTCGCTCTCCATCTCCAGACAACATAACAAAAAACTTCTTTCGACTCCTTCTCTTTCCCCCGGAAAGAGTGTTCAATGCTTACTATCTTATACACTACCAAAATCAAGTATTATTGTGCCCATAGAAGGCCGATAAACCATAGTAAGTTTCGTTTATACCATCGACAAGCAGTATTATTACCTAGGCTTAGTTGTGTATTTAGCAACATAAATCTGGTTTCTTTTCCTCCTCTGTAGGCTATGGATGAACTCCCTCATCCTCTAAGAACTCCGCTAACGGCGTCTAGTGGGTTCGTGGTGAGTTACTGCGCGTATCCTAATGCATCAATGTAAATTTTATAGCTAGAAGCCTAATCGGTGAGCGAGTGAGCTCTCATGAACCCCTTCTACACCCTGATTTATCAATCCTCAGAAAGGAGGGAATTATCGTATCGTACCGGTACGCGATTGGCTTACCGGGTATACCCACAAGGTCCGCTTGGAAATATCACCGCTTCTGGGTCACCATTTAGGTCGCTGTGGTTGGGTGGTTGCTCAAGGTAACAGAACTGAGTCATGGTTTTTTTTTTTGACTGTCAATGACTCACGCTAATTTTGGGTTTGCGCAGACTGAGGGAAGCGTTTGCCTTAGTGTCACGGAAGGTCAAGGCAATAACGTTCTACCATTGTAATTGTTTGTTTACTGTTTGACTTGCGTTATAGAGTCGCGTTATCCCCTCAACACCCTCGGTTTGAATTCCGGGGGTACATCTACGATCCACAGAACTCTCATCTGCCTAGCGTCCTATTCCTAATTGGGACCCAGTGGGAAAAAGACAATCTTTCTACAGGCTTACTAACCACTCGGCGCGTGTCGCCATACTAATCATTAAATCGTGAGTCTATTCAGACCCTAGGCGGCATTCCCAGCAACGACGCTAACGCCTAGACCAACCTCGTCAAAGGGTATTAGATCGTTTCTTATTTTTCTACCCTCCTCTCAACATAGAAACCCAGAGCGTGATATTTCAAGATGTTGATGTGTAGGCAGGTAGGGCTGTTTCTTTTGGGGGTAGTTTATATCTGCCTTATCGTAGCTTTTTTTCTTTTCTTTTCTTCCCCCCCCCAATACCGTAAAATCTCGTGAAATCCACTATCTCCGTGCTGTCACGAATATCCCTATAAATCGCGACATCTGCTCAAGATAGGGTTAGCTTGTCAAGTTTACAAGATCCATCACAGCCAAGTGACTCAGGCTATGCCATGTCAGGAAAGCACTAATCCTTCTTAAGGACTTTTGACTTAGAATCTGGAGATTAGGGGCTGACGGAGATAGTGGATTTCACGAGATTTTACGGTATTAAAAAGATACACCAACGGAGTTCAAAGTTATACTCCTTTTAATGGTGTTGGGCCCCGAATCAAACCAAGTCAGGCTCCACCGATACGCAAAGCTCTACTCTGACCAGGTACCTCTCCGCTAGGTCTTCTCTGGTCAGCTGGGGGCAGAGTTAGAGCCAATGACATACTAACAGCATAGGGAAAAAAACCTCCACAGGTTTCTCCTCCCCGAACATCCCTCAGATATTCCTTTTTTCTTTTTCTCTCACTTTCATGTTTCTAGCTTGTAAGCTGTCGGCGATACAACAGGCATTACCTCTCCTTCACTTGCCCAGAAATTCAACCCCCCACCCATTCCGGCACTTTCATGCTTTAATATACCAGAAGCTCCTGCGTATCCATATACTTATTACGAAGGATATATATGGTTATTTAGGAATGGGGAAGTTAGTTTATAGGTTTTATACATACTCCTGTCCAGTCTTGGCCACCGGCTGATGCAACTGGTTTCGGCAGTGTGTTTCTTACGGGACGGTATCTCCGGGCGGGCTGTAAATCCGTTTTCGGTCACTCGGGGCTGTGGTGGTCTGACACTCACAAAGGGCGTTTTTTTATGCAGAGTTGCACGAGAGGAAGCGGGTAAGCACTCGAACACAAGAGAAACGTGCTAGGACGTTGTAATTACCTCTCGCAATCAGACGCAGTGTACAGTACAGTATGCTTTCTTTTTTGTCTTAACTGAGGGGGTGAATCTGCGGTGATCTCTCTACGCTATTCTGAGTGTGGGGAATTCCAACGACCTGCCACATTTCTTTTGTGTTCGAGTATTTACGCTAGATGGCTCTGGGTATTCCAGAGGTGCGGGTTGCGCGGGGGGGGAATATTGGGAATTGAAAATTGAAGCACAAGATTGTACTGTGCTGCATCTATGGTTGGTAGTTGGGTAGAGTAGCATTAGATTACCGGTATGTTCTCTTACGCTACCAGCAAATCACCCTCCCACAACTACCGGAGGCAGGCAAAGCACGGACATTTACCCGTTACCCGGATAAACCATATCCTACTTTGCCCAAACTATTACTGTGGCGCTTTTCACTTCACGATGATAAGGTACACTGCAAATATCTGCACTTCAGACAATCATAGCCATCACAAATCACGTCAAGATATGCAAAGACCACAAGAAAAAAAACGGGGGGGGGGGGGGGTAAAATTTTTGTTAACGCAGTTCATTAACCTAGCATACAATCAAGGCCTTCAAACAAAGTTACCAGTACGCTATCCGCCCAGACACGCGAGAGAAATCCGAGCAGGAAACGTGTAATAAAAACGCTAAAAAAGGATGGTGGATGGTAGAGAAAAAGCAAAATAAAGTGAGAAGGGGTGGGGTGAAGGTGCAGGGGTGAAGCGAGAGAGAAGATGAATTGTGAGAAATAGAAAGGAATCAAGAATGAAATCTGCCATCCAACTTTTCCGCCCCCCGTCCAGCAAAAGAAACTATTTATATTCCGACAATTGACAATGGTCTATCCCCCGCTCGAGGCTTTTTTGGTAAGTTGTACAAAGAGAAAGGGAATCGTGAGATGAAAGTAGATGAAAGGGAGGAAAACGATTAGGGAATGGGGAAAAAACGAAAGGAAACTGTACACCATGCGATTATAGATCGATGTCCTCACCTTCTGGCTCCGCTTCACTCTGCACTTGGCCACTGGTATCACCCGCCCCTTCAGCTGCATCGAGCCCAGCAGCCTCCTCTTGAGCCTGCGCTGCCGCAGCCAACTGCGCATCCACCTCCTCGACAACAAAGAAACTCTCCAACTCCCAGCTCTCTGTCGGGCTCCCGATAAACTCCTCCTCCATGTCATCAACGCTATTACCGGTCCTAGCCGGCCAGATGTCCATGTACTTCTCAAGAACCTTCTTTGTAGCATGTATTCCACACTCGTGAGCTCTATTCCACGCCTTCCGACCTTCATTGTCCCTCGCACGGACGTCGGCCCCATGCTCTAGTAGGATCTCGCACATCTCAGGACCCTCGGAGTGGGAGGCGGCGTACATTAGCGTTGTCGAACCGCCATTGTCCTTGGCGTTAACGTTGGCCCCGTGCTTTAGCAGGACTCTGAGCATAGCGGAATTTCCGGCCGCGATGTGAAGGTGAGTCTTGCGAGTTGTGAGCGGGAGGTAGCCGTTTACGTCTGCACCGCGCTCAAGGAGGAGTTCAGCGACTTCAACGTGCTTAGCGAAGACAGCGTCGTACAGTACTGTAGTGAAAGGACCTCTGATAGCGTTCACATTAGCGCCCGCATCGACGAGAGCACGGACAATCTCAAGACGGCCGGAACCGGCGGCGGTGTGTAAGGGTGTAGACCCGGAGGAGTTTGGGAGGTTGACGTCTGCGCTTTTGGAGATTAGGTATTCCACCATTTGAGGCTCGCCACCCTCGGAGGCTTGATAGAGTGGGGTGGAATCGTCCGAGCCGCGCATGTTGACGTCTAGGCGCTGAGAGAGGTTTTCGTCTAGCATAAGTTTGACAGCTTCAAGGGAACCGCAGCGAGCTGCAAGGTGGAGGGCGGCATCTCTGCGGTTGTCGACGTGTGCAAGCATGTCAAAGTTGCGGGTTAGCATGATACGGACGACTTCAGCGTGCTTTTCGATGTACTTGTCGCCACGAAGGAATACAGTGTGCAAAAGTGTCGCTCCAGAATTATTGGTAGCTCTGATATCCGCGCCACGGGAAAGCATGTACTCGAAGACATCGGGAATTCCTTTCTCCGCAGCCCAAGCGATGGGCGGGTCACCGTCCCCGTCTCTGGCAGATAAATCGGCATCCTGATCAACGAGAAGTTTTAGAATTGGGATGGTGCTGTTGCCGCAAGCCCAATGGACGGGGGTTGCATTGTGGTTGTCGGTCGCGTTGACGCTAACGCCGTGCTCGAGGAGGAGTTTGATCACGGTTTCGTTATTGCTTTTTGTGGCCCAGTGGAGGGCGGTGGAGATGTGCCGACCGGTGCAACCAACAAGCTCGCACTTGTATTGCGGGCCGTTGGGATTCGCGCCCTTGGAGAGGAGACCATAGATAAGAGAGAGATGACCGTATTGCACGGCCCAGTAGAGTGGGGGAAAGTGATTTGTCTCGGACGGTTGCGCGCCTAGGTAATAGAGGCGGGGAATTAACAAGGAATGAACGGCTCGCGAAGTTATGGTGAAGCGAGTAAGATCTTTAGCGGATAGCTCCTCCCCTATTAAAAGCAAGAGCTCAGAAGGAATATCGAGGAGATTCATGGTGCAGCCCTTTTGTTATTGATTTCTTTGGGGATGGAATATTATCGGGACGAAGGGGGTTGCGGTTGGTTTGGAAGGGTTCGGGGAAAGGTGGAGAGGGGAGAGAGAGAGGAAAGGTTAAGAAAGCTGGACTCAGGTGTGAACAAACAAATTGTGACATGTACTGTACCCGCGCAAGAAAAGCGTGACTCAGAGCAGACGAACGTGGAACCCGCATCGCCTATCGATTTAGCCAATCAAAATGCGTGAACAATTCTATTGTTTGCAGGATTGGTAAGAATTATCAGTGGGGAATTAAGGGTACTAGGTACTCGAGTACTCATAGTGCTTGCTCACCGATGGCTCACAGTATTCCCCCAATTGAACAGCTTGGTTGTTCCTTTCGCTGAGCAATTGATTGTATACTGTATACTGTATATATCCATAAATAGTCACTCGGTGAGCCTCCTACAATCGGGTCACCAAGGGGCCATTGCTTAACTGGTCATATTCCCTCCATACGGTACCACACGCCCCACGCTGACTGTGACTGAACTTTGTTGACATTGGACGAGCACAATTTGCCCCTTTCGCGCTGACAATGCCATAGTGTGGATATAAAATAACATATCGAAAAAAAAAGTGGCCCCATACCGTGCGCCGGCGTAGAATCCTTTGGGATGCCCGGTGCCATGGTAAAATGCGCAACCTCCTGTTACAGTCTCTCACGGGGTCTTGACGAATATCAGGAGCTGACGAACAGGGGTATTTGGAGGTAGGGTAACAAAAAAAATACCTGCTACTAATCCCTGTTCGTCACCTCCTAATATTCATCAAGACCCCATGAGAGACTGTATCATACGATCTTCGTTTCCATCGCAACAGTGAGCGGGCCCTTCAAATGAGGCAACTAGGTGGGGGTTTGGGGGGGCGAATGGGTGGTACCATATGGTGTGGGGGAGGTCAAATTAAATCCGAAACTGGTTTACACTCGATTTTCAAGGGCATTGGAATTCTCAATTCTAATTTTCACTGAAAGGCGAAGGCAGCGGTGCCCTTCGAAATGGATTGCACTGCATCTAAGGGAGACAAACCACTACCGGTCGCAAAGGGAAGAATAGAGAAGAGTGATAGACTATACGGAGGTCGTCTGCAGAATGATACGGTGTGAGATGAAACCATTTGTAAGTTATAATTGGCATGGCAATATTGAATTTAAAAACTATAATCTATCTGTGTGAGCAGGGTGGTAGCCTCAATAACTACCCTTAGACAGACCTTACTTTTAAACCTCATCAGCTGAGTAAGCATAAATTTCAACACCTCCACCCTCAAAAATTTACAATGTCCCATGCGGAAATCCTTGTGAGGATTGATACCGTAAAGTTCTAGTAAAAGCGTCACTGGATCCTTTATTGACTGTAACTAGATAGTAGGAGTGCCATTGCATCCAAGTGGGCTACGGTACTAATTTTGACATAATTACGCTTCGTTAACAACAACCAGCCAATTCAGTGCTCCTCGTTTGGCGGAGAAGGGAAAAGTGTGCAGTCACCCTCGATCACTCGGAATTGACCTACTGGGCACTAGGAAGACATAGGCAATCGCAGTGATAGGTGGTGGCGAACTGCATGTTTGGCGATGGTTTCTTGATAGCCCGAGATCCGTGCTGGGTCGGGAATGGCTGGGCTGGTTTTAGATCAAGATTTTGTTTCTAAGGGCGGGTTGGGCAAGGTTGGGTGAACTTATGCTCCCAAACGGAGTCACGCACATTACGCTTTGCGTCTTTGTCATGAGGAAATCCAGTTCCTGGTTTTCAAGTTCTGCTAGAAAGTGTGATAGGGGTAGGGCGAGTGGAGTTCCGAATAGAGGCAGCAGCAGTCAGTATAAAATTAAGGGAAGGCAATGGTCCGGTGTTTTTTCTGAGGTTGGCGCGCCCAGATGAATCAGGATGGGAATACCGGAAAAACTCTCGCGGTTTGCTATCTCGTCAGCCCAGGCTAGGTTTAGCTTGATCGGTTAAAGTTAACAGAATTGGGCAGACTAGTTGATGAGACCACGCACACGTTAAGCGTCTAATATCGTGATGGGAAAGCACTAGCTCCCAAGATCCTTTTTCTCCGAATCGGGAGATTTGGATGGGTGTCTAACATAGCGAATTGCACGAGTTTTTAGTATCAAACAAGGAGCTATCGCAGGTCTCTACAAATTTCAAGGCCCTGGTTAGCTTGAGGGTAGGTAAGGGCTCTGAGATTTTCCTCCTATTGGTAGTTAACTCGGGAGTACCTAACTTAGAGAGACTTATCCATCATGAGCTCTCACTCCGAAAAAACTATTGCTCATGACCTTACATTTTGGGTTTCATACTCGAATAGTCCTACAGCTCCTTGTTATGGATAGATGAAGCTATCGATTGGCATGAGGATCCTCTAAGTGGAGTATGAATTAGTCCACCAGCCATTTTAACCGCGTTCTTGGTACTGTTATAGTATTTGTAACCCCTCTATTCTCCCTCTCTGGCTTTCAATTAAGTCGGTTTGCTATAGCCTTTTTATCTCGTACCTATACAAAATTTTCGGGTAAGGTAGAAGAATACAACCCTGTCTATGATAAGGAGCCAAAATTTCCTCCCCTGTGCACTGTATTCAATCCAGAAAATGTGGCTTAGGATCACACATCAAGAAGACTACTTCGGGCAACATCCTATTTGAAGGGCCCAAATGGTGAACTAATCTCAAGCTACTCCCCGCGCTCCCACTAAAATAGAGTTATAGTCACCAACCGAAAATCAAAATCAAGGATCCAGAAATAAGATGGATTCTCTGACACACTAGCCAGATAGCGCCAGTAGAACGATTCACTGTAGAGATAGATGCGGGGTATATTACTTAGTCGAAGGGAAACTGCCGGTCCTTGACGAGCAGTAGGGGTGAAGGTAGGGATAGGGCTTGCTAAATTGTATGACGTTTCCTTCTTTTCTCTTATCATTGACCACCAGGCAACTATCTAGGATCACCGGGTTCTGAGATTGCACCGGGCTCTAAGTTGGATGTCTCCCTTCCTTTTGGTCCCTCCTCTAACAACCGCTCCCTCATACCTCTTTTCATCCCTTCTGATACTCTGGGGGCCTTGTCGAGAAGCGCCCATAAGAGAATCACCACGCCCGTATGCTAGCAGCTTTTCTTAGCATTTCCAGGCCTTGCCAACTTTGCACAAATTCCCGCCAGCCAAATACAGACATCCACAACTACTCACTCGAGTATTAAGAAAATTGGAGTCGGAGGATATTCGAAAACTCTAACTACGATAAGGGGGGTTAATATAGTGTCACACTAGTGCCCATTAAGATGTCTCCATACAGGACAAGGGTTATTTTACGGATCAATTTATATTAAAGGTTCACCAGCTTCCCTAAGGCTTACAGACAGGGGCACTGGTCTCAAATAAAGTATGAAAGAAGTTGTTACTCAATGGCACATAGTACGGGCTTAGGGGTGGAGAATGCTGGTGATTTTTATAATTACTCTAATCGTTTATGCATGGTATGCACCTCGATTATTGGAGAACAACCAGGAGACGAGGCCACAGACGAAGATCCTACCTGAAGACTGAAGTGGAGATATATATCTCCAAGACAGCAAAAAAAGATATTTCAATCAACGTTGTTGAAAATATTCGATGCGGAGGTAATGATTAATGGTGAGGGTTTACGCCAATGGAACGACTTAAGTAGAGACACAAAGTTTTATATTAAGCAGAGATGAAGACTATAATTTATTATGATAAGTTGATGAAAGGAAAGACTTGGGGAATGGAGTGAGGAGAGAAAAAACAGGAAGGAAAGAAAGAAATAGACAGGGGTGTGAAAACTTTTTCATAGCTTACGCGTCCTTTAACTAGTGAGTACGCGTACGAGTGCGGCCTTGTAGTGCGGGCACATCCCGTATCAAGTGCGGCCATAACACTGATTTCCAACAAAGGTTGTTGAAAATATTCGATGCGGAGGTAATGATTTACGGTTAGGGTTTTACGCAGCGGAGAGGAATGGCTTATGTGGAGACAGAATGTTTGTATTATGCGGAGATGAAGAGAATAATTTTTTGATTTGAGTTGAAGAAAGGAAAGACTTGAGGAAGAAGTGAGGATGAGAGAAAAAAGATGATCAAGAGAAAGAAAGGAAAAGAACAGGGAGGAAACTCAGAGAAACAGACAGGGGTGTGACACCATTTTCTTGACTTGAGCGTCCTTTCACTAGTGAGTACGTATACCAGTGCGGCCTTGTAGTGGGGGCACATCCAGCACATCCCGCATCAAGTGCGGCCATAACACTGTAATTTCCAACAAAGGTCTCTCGAACACTGCTGAGTGATTTATCATGAGCCAAAACAAACCACTAGCAATGAAAAAATGGCCCGGGAACCAACATCCCATGCCCTGTGGCATAAGACCAAAAAAAACCTCAACTGAGCAAAGCCACAAGTACCGTATGCCGGGTGGCATAAGATTTATTACAACAGGAACTAACAGCTCCTCGGTTCTCCCGAACCCCCGCCCCGGAGCACCCCCTATGGTGGTTAAAATTCTTAATTCCACTACCTTAGATGAACATCAATTTGGGTACTATTGTATCATTAAACCGTTACTCTAAGAAGCTGTCACTAGACTAGTTCACTCTAGAGGGGCCTCAGCGACGCTGAATGTGTCGAAATACCCTACGGGCAACCGGCTAGTTTCTCTCATTCACTGAGCTCCCTACAATTGATAACCCCTCTATGATAGAATGCATATTACTAGTAATCTTTCTAACCGGTATTTGTCAGAATGTATTCAAATCACCAGGCGAAAGGTGCTCCTCTTCCGGAGTCATAAATCAAGAAAAGTATCTCAATTCTCCGGCTCCCGCGAGCTGAGTAAGGATATTTGGAGGTTCGCTTGTAGGTAACAGGGGGTGACCTTCTAAGCTTGGGGCACCTTGGCATCTTAGTGATAAAGTATGATCTTAGCTCTTCACCTTTGAGCATTTGTAAGAGCTAAGAATACATCTTTTCCAACGCAGTTCTAGTATCAAGATGCTAAAGTTTAATTCTCAGTCCCCACCAGGCATCCCCGAACTGTAATCTACTATAATACCCTAAATATGCGATCCACTAGAATAAGCCCACTGGCAATGAAAGCCACTGCGCCTCATGGCTTCGTGGCTCCGCATTGCAGGGCCACTGATCAAGAAAGACCACACGGATCTCGGCATCTCCAACATCCTACGCCAGCAAACTTAGCCTGTGCCGTGCCCAACAATACCTAATCACAAACATAAGCATTATCCATAGCATCCAGAGCCGGATGCCGCAACAGCAAGGAACTTTACAATACCACTCAGTGTACCCCCTCTTTAAGACATCCAAATCTTGCTACATTCCATCACATCTGAGGCCAATTTCCATCCCCAATCTAAACTCTACTACCACGGCTAGAACTGCCTCACTCGACGACCGCCGATCTCTGGGTATATTGCCAAAAGTCCGGTAGCCCCAAGGTAGGATCAAGGGGCGCTGCGTAGCAAGTATTCTATAAGTGTCGGGTGTGTGAAGCATTGGGAAATCTGAGCCCAAATACAGCGAGGATTCCCAGTTGTGCCAAATTCCACTACCCGGAAGATCCTAACATACAGATCTCCGTATGCCTGTTAATGGGGTTACTGACTGTGTTCTACAGTGCTTTATGAAGATATTTAGGTTGACGAGCGGGGGAGCAGTCAGAAATCTAATCGGCAGGATCCCCTGCTGTTTTTTCTTTACCCGTCTAGGCGCGACCGGGGTATAGGAGTCGAAATTAGCACATCGGGTGCTTGAGACTCAAACCAAGCTCTGAGAGAGAAAGATCTGGCGTGCACAATAACATAGGGGACGGGACAGCGAACAGAGGGCGGCGAGCAATACAGCAAAAAATCCAGCGGTAAACGTCAAATCCGGTAGCCCCGTTAGTTGTCCCCCCAATCAGAAAATCCAGCAAAATATACTGTCCCCGTCAGCCCTATAATCCCGGAACCCGGAGACAGAAGCCCCAAAGGGTCAGCATTCCCCCGACACAATCCAGCATCAGCCCCATTAACCGATATAGTCGTTGCGGAAAGTTCTGACGCCCAAGCTCGTACCGCGAGTTAAAATTTTATAGGGGATGTATTATTATCTACATGTACCTCCACAAGTCAATTCACAGTAATGGCAACTCGAAGAGATCTCACCATTTCCATACCTCAGAATAATTGAACCACTGGTACCTGAACTACTATTTAATATGACTTCCATTATTAGCAATAACTACCCAAACCCGATTTGGCCTTCTATCTGCTAATCCGGTCAATCCGGTTGCACAAGTATTTATTCATAATAATACATCTAGTGTAGCCCTTATGGGCTGCAGCACTAGCGGTCGTGTCAGAACTTTCCTCACACGACTGTGGCCGCTATTCCATTAACTTGTTAAGCCGAAGCCACCCTAGCTTGACATGCTGATCCTGTTGATAATCTGACACAGTCTGCCCGGGGATCGTACTGGAGTAGTACGGCTAAACTAAATTCGAGATCAATAGATCGGTGCACCACGGGTCTTGGCGTAGAGTGCTCATCCAGAGATTCCTATGTGAGAGGACAAAATGCTAGTAAAATCAGGCAAATATGTCCCTTTAGATTCGGCAACATCAAACACAAGTAAAATATCGTGAGAAATAACACAAAGTCGGTAGAAACTTCTGAGTCAGAGCAGGGGGGAATTAAAGGGAGAGCAGAAAGTAAATTGTAAAGAAATATCCTGAACATTTAGAGAAGTCCAAAGACGTCTAACTTACCCCGCCTCGGCCACCATGGGCTAATATCAACTATACACATGCCTATATACAGTTCGAACTACCAGAACTAGCCTTAAGCCACTAATATTTTGAGCCATAGGAACGGAGAAAGTTCCGGTTGGCTAATTGCAACATATGTACCGCACTTTTTATGCCACCGAGTGCCCGGTCATGAATCTGGGCACGATCAGATCAATCGGTTCCTACACCAACACCGGTAGGTCAAATATCTGTGCACAGAGACAATTGCAACATCTAAAGCTAATACAAAGAGTTGAGATTATTTAGGTGCCTTTTTTTTTGAATTTTTTTGAATTTTTTTAAAAGGCATGTCTCCGCCTATATTAAGCCAACTGTGAAGATAAAATTTTATATCTTCTTGTATCAAATAATATTATCCAATATAGCACTCGCGCCTACACAATCTATCTCCCCTAGGCTAAGTGGGCGAAGCAACGGGGAGATACCCAACCCGGAGAGGGATATACAATTTAGTTAGGGAGGACAAATTAGGCATAAGAGCGCCAATAAAAAGAACCACACAGAATGTATAATCACCAATTCACAAAGAGTACAGAAATCTCGCACTGTGGTACGAGTTACAAGAACAGATGGCTTTTCCTTAACACCTTCGATTATCTTCCGGTGAGAAAACCAGCATGCCAGGTATCATAAAACAAAAAGGAGATAAAGCCTTGGTATGAAACGCAACAAATGGATTTAACGATAGCGTGATATTCCACAAGAACTCGAATAATCAGACCATGTGCTAGGGTTAGAGTATCCTCTCCTAGTAAGGTCTAGCATTTTTTTCTCCCCGATTTGTCCCGGAGAGCAAGTTACTTGTGTTTTTCGCTTTTTCTAGAGGAGGAAATTTTAGACTATCTAGCACGCGCTCCAATTATTCAGGTTCTTACTGCATTTGGGGCACTTTGAGAAGTTCCCTGGGCCGGAAACAAAAAGCAGGTAAGCTTAAGTAATAAGTAATATATCTACAGTAAGCACTTATCGTAAACATCAACAAATTCAAATAGGACATTTGAGGAATAGCAACTTGTTATCTTCAATAACTTTGGTTAGTATAAGGATCTTGCAGTACTAGAATTCCTTTTTGATTGCGAGATACTCCCTTTCTACCTACTAGCACTACGGTATTACTCATTCTTCAACCTCCAGATGTACAGGATTCTACGAGTTCTCCCTGTACGATGCTACTTGATCTGGAGTTTAGGATTGATGAGTAAGATTAATTACCCGAGTACCTAGAATGAGGGACCAAGCCCGCGGGAGGCACGGGGCCGTACGACCCCGGATGTTGTCTCATCCGGGAGGGGACATTGTTACCATACTTCCCAAATCGCAAAGTCAGCACCGCATATACATAAATCCCATCCACTTCTACGACTACAGTAATGATGGACCCTTGAGCCCACAAATCAGTTTTGCATAAAATCGCGCGTCTATATTGAATCTTTGAATTTTTTTTGAATTTATTGTCAAAGCGGTCTGTCGACTATGCGCAATTGCATTGTCATGGGCTAGGTTACGGGGGAAGTTTTACGAAGTTTGGGGCGGATGCGGATAAATGGTAAAATAATCCGGGCCCATCGAAGCGCCCATCCAGATTCACAACCCTTGCCTCCGGGTACTTATTGCCTTAAACAAGTTCCCAGGGACGACAAGGTAGGATTGTTGTTTCCCCAATTTAGTTATTGAATAAAATTGTGTTGCTACACCCGCTATTGGCTAAACTCCTGAGAACCCGGTCTGACGAATGTTTACTGTATTTCCTCCTCTCGTCGTCCGGACTGGAATTTCGGAGCCGATTCCGCGAGCAATTGTACCAATACCCGTATGTGAAGGGCTCCAATCATCGGTTCAACTGGAAGGTCACGGCGCTTTACATCTCCGCCCTCATCCTATGATAGCCGGTCTCACCATTCTCGGGCAAAGTCTCCTAAAGGAACCAAGACATTACATGGCACCCCCTCCCCCCCGATAACCCCGACAGGCACAGAATTGAGGGACAATAAACTTCAGCCTAAACCTACCGTTAGCACCCGAACAATTGAACCACTGGGACATTAGAGCTCTCTTTGTTAGCAAGGTCTAGCGCTTGCCTATCCCTCTTTACCTCGAGCTGGGGGCTGAGGGTGTCAGTTTCCGCAGTGCTTCCCCCTATCCAGGAGAGGGAATTTTAGACGTCTTTGTGCGAGCTTCAATAATTTGAGTTCTCACGGTAATGCGTCCCAAGTAATCACTCCCCGCGCCTTCAGGAAGTTGACTCCCAAGGCCACACCCATGTAGCTATCCCGGGCTAAGCACCCCCCACCTTTAACCCGACAATGCCTGTCAAATAAACTGCATATACCACACCACATTGCATCGCACCTTCCAATCCACACCACAACCCCATCCAAACAACGGACCCAACCGAGCAATAAACCCCTACCGAGCCGAACCCAGCCCGATTTTTTCCAAGTTCGGAATAAACCCAAGTCCAGGGTAGGACGCGCGTGATCGAGTTCAGCTGAACTTCCAGCAAACCCCACAGCCGGGACAGATCTTTGATTCCAAGAATAGTATCTCCGATCGCCGTTGATGGGATATCCCCCTCTTCCCCTTCGCCACTGGAACTCGATACGATGCGATATCGGTGCAACGCGCCGGTGATCTGATTGTCCCGCACGCCTTGCAAGAGTGGATGGAATGCTGGCTCGTTGCACATGATGCGCGCTAATGGACGGTGGGCGGGGAAATAAAGGCAGGGATAAAGACTCGAATAGGGTGCTATGTACCGTAAGAACTCGAATAATGAAACCTCGCGCGAAGACGTTCAAAATTCCCTCTCTTGGATAGGGGGGCGAAAACTGATACCGTAGCCTCAGCTTAAAACAAAAAGCGAAAAAGTGCCGGACCTTGATAAGTGAGAAGGCGACTGCGCCGTCCTATCATAGGGCGAGGTTCAATTATTCGAGTTCTCACGGTAGTCGAGCATTTCCCACCGGCACTTCGGAAAAGGGGGGGGGGGGCAACACGGCAAAAGGAGGGCTGCTCAGGGCCTCTGAAGTGACACCCTGACTATACCAGAGGAGGCAACTTCAACGACATAGGTGCAGCGCACTCCCTTAATTTCGTGATTTTTGATTTCAGGTATGATACTTCACCTATATCTTGAATAAACTCTCCAAAAAAATAGGACAGGGGCTTTTTTCCCTTTTTTTTTGTCGCTAGTTAAATGGCCATGCAACAATAGCCGTCTTTTCAGATACTTATTTATTCCCAGACACAGATACACGGCTATAACAGCACTTGCGAGGGCACAACCATTGCAGGAAGGAAGAATCCCACAACAGACAAGGGCCCAAAACGGAAGCTGGATGACAGCAGAAGTGGGAGCGGAACAGAACCCCTCCGTGATCCGCAGGCCCGTCGGACAACTCTATTTGAAATGTCTTATGTGCGAAACCCCCCGAGGCGCCAAAAACCATTGCCCCGCGACTGTGGTCGTTTGGTGTTTGTGTAACCAGAAAGATAAGGTGTATCGGCTGGAGGCAACAATGCACTGTAGGTGAGGTGCGCAGGGATTGTACAGTAGCAGTACTTCTGCTAGCTGGGTAAGAGTATGGTTAGCCTTATTTCACCACTTCTCATAACAGAGGAGGTAGATAAGTATGTGAAGGGATGGCAGTATTGTGCTAGCCAGTGGCAGTATCGGCAGGATGCTGGTCGATCGCCTTGTGATTCCGGAATTGAGCATAACTTCAAGTATAGTAAACCGGTGCATAGTGCTTAACCCACTAGGGCCTCTAGAAGTTCCAGTTTCATAATGCATAGTACTCTCATAATCAGTTTCCTAATATTGAATCATTCCCAAAGAGGGGATTTTCCAAGCTCCGGCGATGAACGAAGGAAGAGAGAAGCCTGGTAGGCACAAAAAGCTGTATGCCCGAGTGTAAGAGGACGACAATGCAGAGTGGGATTACAGCAGTTTTCTCTAACTTATGCACTGCGCTACGATTTTGAGAAGTGTGATCTCATCATCTAATAACACAATCAGATGCTAAGATGCCAAGTTAGTATAGTATCGCGGGGATCTCATGCCTTTTACTAGGCTATCTAGACCTCGGTTTGCTGGGAGAAAACATGTTTACAAGACAAGGAAAGCAAAAGAAAATTTCCACTCCTTTCTACTATCCCACCGATCGCCAACCCAGAGGCCTAGAGTCGGATTCTACCACCTCATAGTAGAAATGACAAGCCCCACAGCCCTATTGATGAAGGCTTGGTTCTCCAATCTCCCAGTCCCCATAGGGCAGGATTCTCCAGTTCTCCTTACGAGTATGAATTGAACTCTTGGGTTCCTGCTAATTGCGACAAGGGTTAATTGGTTCTTGACATGTTAGCCACTGCTCCAGCTAGGTATTTCATGGAATGTTAACTTGGGAACAAGTACTTACCCCCCAAAAAACTTGATAGTGATCTACCCTCTGGAGCTCAGCTAGCACGTTAATTTCTTGTACCTTTTTATTTTTCCCGCGGTGAATAGCGGCCATTCTTGGCAGTCTAGTGTTATCCACCCCGGAGCGGTTGGGTCGTAGTAAAGTGAAGTTTATTTTCCTTTTACTCTCCTTTCCCCGATGCCAGCAGGGGAAAGAGCGATATCCTACATTCCACACACACACACCCAATGCCACAGCGTTCTCCTCACCACTTCGCCCCTAGCTACCTCCCCGCCAGCCAGGTTTTCATTATGGAAGGTCCCACAGGTAGTTATTCCCAGACTACATTAGACCACCGGGAGGTCCAAGCGCAGTGCACCAGCGAGGCACAATGCTACTCCTACTTTCCGGTGGTACAATCAATAACTCTACTACTACTGCCGAAGCTAAAGTGCGAGATTCTGAAACCCCCTGGCAGACAATAACATCTTGACACTCCCCCCCGGACACGAAATTCCAGTGCTATACCCAACATTTTCACCCAGACACCTCTCACCCTCGCTTCCCCTTGTCCACATTTCTCCCCCCCCCTTTATCAGTCCACCGCCGGATAATCTCCCAAGCCCCCACATAGTGGTACGACCGGGACTAAGTTACTCAAATACCCCTAACTTAGCTAAATTAAGCTTCTGACCGGCATACATATTGAGCCCCCAGATAAAGAAGAACATTACAAAGGAACCGATATGATACCGGGAGAAATCCTCCATGTTGCTGGTCAGCTTTCTATTCCTCCTCTATTACCGGCCACTATGGTAATACCATCACTGGAATTAGATTCACGAATGAACGAACTCCTAGCTCTTGGAGCCTGCTATCCGTACCTTAGTTACAGCCGAATTCTAAGATAATATATACTGATCCTACATCAGTCCAGTCCAGCCCAGCCCAGCCAAGCGCCCACCATAGAAGCAGTTCATCACAGAAAGAAAGGAAGAAAAAAAAGTGGGGGGCTATTTTAAACGAATTTACCTGAGCGGATGAAGAGTTGTAATAATTATTGTCCACGGACAAAATCAACCACACATCAATGAAAGTGGGAAAAATTGCGGCCATAGCAACAACACCCCACCACCCCCACCACCAACCCCGCTATCATTAAAACCGGGGGAAAAAAAAAAGGAATCCAAAATGTAAGTACGAGGTAACTTAGAATACGTAGTAGAAATTAATATTTGAACCAAGGAAAAGTGCTTTAGGTGGTGTTAAAAGTGTGTGATGATGATGAGGAGGAGGAGGGTTACGTTACCATCGATGGTTGATATAATACTTGGTTAATTTTGTTTCCCTGGACAATACCAGGCGCCTAAGTTAACTATTATAATATTCTTATTGTCCCCCGCTTGTCTACCGATATTGCATCTCACCGACTTCCAAATCCGACTATTCTTTTACTACAATTCTACTATGATAAATAATAGTAATCCTATATAATAATAATAATTATTATTATTATTATGTACAACGCATGCTTCCTGTAGACATGCATCATAAAATCTCACTCGGTAGCTGCAGAGCTTAGCGAGCAGTTGTTGAAAGGTAATGTACAGCCACGATCAGACACCGACTTTTTCCGGCCAACTTCCGAAACCATTTTAAGGTTTCTGCTTTAGCGTATTATAGAAATAACTTTCTACGGTAGCCCCTCCCGCTGACAGCCACAACCCGGATCGTTTATGAAAAAAGAATAGAGTTCCCTTCCGCAAGCCACAAGCAGATAGAATTGGGCACATCCAAAGAACAAAACCCTAAACAGGCCCACCAAGATCCCCTTCTTCACCCAACCCTTGCAGACAAGCCAATTCTATCCCACATCATACTACACCTCCCAACCACCCACAACCAACCATCCACAACCGGTGACAAGGATAGCATCGCAGTAATCCCTATCCCCCTCCCTCCTTCCATAAGAGACTACACCCCACCAGCACTAATCATAACAAGGCGTTCACGGACCCCCTCACTCACTACCAGCCCTACGCATCGCCCTCGCATATGGCCGGCTCCACTCATTCCCCCCGATCGATAATCACACACACACACCACCCGTTCGTCCATCCGCCCGTCATCAATGCATCACGCACAATCGACAAAAAGTCCTGGAATTACTATCCATATATGAGGAATCCATCCGCTTCCGAAGGGGGGAAAAGAAAAGAATAGAAAAAAGAAAAAGAAGAAAAAAAGCAACGATCTGACAGACAGACAAAAGTAGGTATTATAGGTATAAAGTATTGCGCGCGGTATATGTATAATATAATATAATATTTAGCAAAGTATCATAATGTTATAATATTATAATACCCAACAAGGAAAAAATAGTAGGAGTAAGTAAGTGTAAGAGCAAAAAGTGTAAAAAGAAGGAAGAAGAAGGAAGAAGGAAGGAGGAAGGAAGGAGTCAGAATGTTTAGCTGTGTATGTATGTATGTATGTAAGTGAGCAAGCAAACAAGTACGGAAACGGACCGAATTATCATCATCAGGCAATTTAAGCGCATCCATTCATCCAATTGCTCAACAATAGTAAATACATACATACACACCTGCAAGGCCGTACTACATCACCCCTCCCTCCCTTCTTCCCTATAAGGAAGAAAGAAAGAAAGAAGGAATGAGGGGAAGAAATACCAGTACAATACCTCAAACTCGAAACAGCCAGATATCATCATCATCCATAGCTACCTATAATACTAATCAAAAAGCGATAACTTACCCCTTCCCTTCCCCAGCCCTTTGATAAGGAAAGACATACATGTATGCAGATCGAACTAACTTTACCCCGCCAAAAGTAAGCATTCCCATATGCGTAACCCTCCATTTCCCCTCTAACTTAACACCCAAGGTCGCAAAATCTCACCACATCCAACGGAGCCCATCGGCTAGACCTCTCCACCGACCGACCGACCCGAGCCTGACTGACTGACTGACTGACTGACCCCCCGTGACCTGACCACCAACCAAGCTGCAGTAGCTGCAGTTACAGCCGTCGGTAAGCCCCGTTGCCACCGGATGGATGTTATGCCAACTTGAATCCACAAAGATAAAAACAAAAATAATAAAAAAACCTGAAAAATAAATAAAAAACCCCCCCTTGAAAAAACCCTCCGTCGAAAAGGAGTAATAGCTATTGTAAGTGGGGAGGGGGGGGAAGATAGTAGGAGTAAAAAATTAATAAAAGGGAAAAAAGCTCTGAGACCGATTCGAACGATCGACCCTGCGATCTGCAATCGCATGCTCTAACCCCTGAGCTACCAGAGCGATATCACATGTTCCGAATTTAGCAACTTGACCTCAACCTCAGGATCCGATGGAAATCTTGGCACCCCGACATACCGACAGAAACCAACCAGTCAAAATGGAAAATGGAAGCTCAAGCTCAACTCGACACGACACAAACATCACTTGACTTTATAGTTCAATCAGATCAATTCAATCAATTCAATCCCATTCGCCCCAAACTGCCCAATACCATACACATACCCCGAAAACACCTGGCAGCACAAGTTAAACCATCAAAAATAAATCAGTCCAAAAAAAAAAAAACCACAATTCGCTTATTCCAGACATGATAATGACGATTCCCATAACATTCAATCAATCGATAGCATGACATGCATCAAAGCATAACCTCATCAAGGGAATAAATAGGTAAAGGAAAAAAGAACCCACGGCCTTCCAGGCGGCCCCCGCCTTCTCCTGCGTGCTAAAGTGACGGACGAAGGAAAGGAAAAAGGGAAAAAGAAAAAAAGAAAGAAAAGAAAAGGAAAGGAAACCCAATGCCCCGTGCCAACAACAGACAGATAGATAAATAGATACTAAAACTAGACGGAAGGAAGTAATAAGAGGAAATGGAAAACAGCTAGAATACAAGTCAAGAATGTAAGAAGTATTTTGTTAGGATGGAAATCAGGAAAGGGATGAAACGCAGCGGAACTCCGTCCGCTGTACCAATGTTCCCGCCATGGACACACCAGTTCCCCTCCCCACTTCCAAGTAGCCTTCAACGGAAGGACTACCTAACCTCTCCAACGGCAGCCCCCTGCGGGTTCCTGCTCGGCGCGACGTCCAAGAAAGCCTCAGCTCGGCGCATTGTCCAAAAGTCCAGATCAGAAACGTAAGCATCGCTGCCGCCGCTACCGCCCAATTGAGCGCGCACCTCCCACTCGTTTGACATCATCATCTCGTCTCTGCAGAGTAACTTTGGTCCATCGAATACCATCAAGCAACGTCTCTTCGTAACCATCTGCTCAGGTTGGCACCCCCATCCCGCTGGGAAATTATTGCGCTTGCGGCGGATGGTCTTTGTTTTGCCACTCCCGGCTTGTGGGCGGGAGTGAGTTGATTGTCACCTCTGAGTGCTCCTGGCACCGGAACCGGAGCGCTTGATGGTTCCCTTCTTTGTGCGGATCTTGGTGGCTGACTTGTTGGTTGCTGGGTTGAAAGTCGTGTCTTTCTCGTCCTCATCCTCGTCTTCGCTGTCGGAGGAGGTAGTGTCTGCGGGGTTTGACGATGAAGGCTCCATGTCGGAAAGTTTTACGCTGTCCAGGTTCATCTCGTTGAATGCTGCCGCGGGCTCCTCCTGAACGACCTTGGATAGCACGCACTCGTCGAGATGCTCGTAAAACTGCTGGGCCGTCGCGAAGGTGATTGAACAGGTGGAGCACTTTCCGGTAACGTAGGCGTCGGCGTAGCGGTCCTCGGCTGGAGATGTCTTTGTTGGAGGACGCTTACGGGAGTTGGGTGGGGTCTGCTCTACGTTGTGGACCGACATCAAGTGACGCTTGAAGACGTCGGCTCTGTTGAAGGATTTCTCTGCTGCTGAGCCGCTGCCCGGACAAAAGCCACAGACCATGGTGCCCTTGTAGTGGGTTAGGGTGTGACGTTGGCAATCGTATTTCCTCGCGAATCCCTTCTTGCTGTACTCGCAGGTCGCAATAGGACACTTTACCGGTCGTTCAAGCTGATGCGTGAGTTGATGTGCCCTGACACCCCATGTTAGCCCCTCAACCCTACAGAAAAAGAGGGAGAAGCATACTTGAGATCCCGAAATGACTTCTTGCACTCTGGGCAAAGCGTATCCTTCCCGGCTCCGCTTCCATTGCTACTTGGTGCTCTCCGCGGGATGTCACCGGGTACCGCTGCATACATATCCTCCAATTCCAACGGGAGCCCACTCGGCGAGCCATGGCTGCGAGACGAGCTCTGTGAAGTAACGCTCAACCTCCGGCTCGGGTACGGTGCTGTCCTATACTGCCTCAAGGGCGACAACCTCCCCCCATTTCGCTTTCCCAATTCCGGTGACGAAGGATTCGAGGTAGGAGGGGGTGAGTGTGCACTGTGCCAACTCGGCGAACCACGTGATGACGCAGCCGAGCACGGGTCTTCGAATTGTTGTGTGGGCGAGGGCATGATTAATGAGGGATCTATATCTGCTGCTAATTGTTAGTACTAGCAGACCAGAAAGCCAGCCCAAAGGTCACATACCGGTGCCGGCATACACCGGGTTAAATGGGTCGTCGATTTGTGGTGGGTATGGGCTTCCCGTGCTTCCAGCCTCTGAGCCAGCACTGCTTCCTTCGAGTCCACCAGCAGAGGTAGCTGGGGAAATAGGCGTCCGGTATTCCAGACTCCCTGGGACGTTGCCGTGAGGGGAGTAAGGTAAAGTGGGAGGGTGAATCAACACTCCTGGAGCTGGTCCGGGCTCGTAGCTCATGGGCAATTGCACCTCATCGTATGCGTATGGAGGGTAGGTCTCGAAAGAGGTCGTGCCGGGCTGAAGCTCGGCCATATAGAACTTTGACTGCTGATCCTCACCCGGTTGTTCCAGCATAGCGACATAGGAGCCTACATCTGATTGCGGGAATCCTCCGTTATCATAGCGCGGTCGGTACTCCTGATATAAAGGGTCATCATCGAAGAGCACAAAGTCTGCCATTCCTGTGGTGTCCTTGGTGGGTATCGAAGCTGAGGTAGGTGCTTGTGATGACGATGCGGCCATATCTTAGCTGAACTAAACCCAACTGTGAAACTGAAGGGTTTGGTTGACAGGTCGGAGCGGGTATTTATTTTTATTCTTTTTCTCTTCCCCGTCAAATCAATTTTCCGAGAAATCAAGGAGACGAGCGAGAGTCAAGCTGAACGATGTTGCGTGTTTCGTCGTAAAAGCCTTTTTTCTTTTTAAATGAGAAGCTCTTCCGGTGAGCCCGTCTGGTACTGTAGTGTACTGTTATTTTTTTGTTTTTTCTCCTTCTGTTCCCCGGGACGATTTCGCTGATCGGGAGAGGAGTGATGGGTTCTTAAATATCGGATGGGGGCTATGTTGGATGAGGTAGAACTTGGTGGTGGGTAGGGATAACCTCTTTTTGGCGTGTGTGTGTGTGTAGGATACTGGATTGGCGGGCGGAAAGGATGTGTGCAACCCTTATTCTTGGGTCGAGTCTTTTCCTCTTTTTTTCTTTTTTTCTTCTTTTTCTCATTTTCCCTCCCCTCCCAGTCCACCACCCGTTCTTTTTTCCACCCTTTTCTTTCCTTTTTCCTCTCTCCTTCCCAATCATGTTCCTATTTTACTTTTTCCATTGATTTACTTTTTTGTGCGAGTCTGAGAGGCGGGCGAGCGAGCAGGCAAAGTTTGGGGGGGAGCAGTTGTATGCAGCAACAAGTGGGCGAGGTATGGATTATGGTTACAACTGCTTCCAGTGTAGCGTGCGGTGCCGTACCATGCTCGAGTAGTCAGTCCAATTACGGATGAGGTGAACCGTACGTACTAGTACTTGTAGGATATCCCTACCATTTGGCAAAACGCTAGCTACAGTAAATTACCCTTTCGTTACTGTATCCAGCAGATCACTTGGATCGGTCAAGCACTCGAGTACCGGTATGATACGAGCAAAACGAAAAGGGATACAGTATCATGCGAATGATGGTAAATTTGCCACTTTCTTGGTCCTTTGAAACCTTCAAAATTAATCCCCTTTTTTCCCTTTAGCATCTACTGTATGCCCATTATCCCAACTATCGGTTTGTGATTGGACAGGATCCCACGATGTAGAATCGCACATATATTGGAGATTTCCAGTGGCATACTGTAGTACCCTGCACACCGTCAGTACTCGAGTACGGTACTCGCACAGTGCTGTGCCGGTACTCCATGTCCCTTGCCAGCAGTGTAATCTTCATACCAGCCTATTACAATCCATCCTCCCCTCAACTCCTCGCTTCACACCTCGCTCTCTTCTGACAGGGCTGACGCCCAAGGCACCCGTCCAGTCCCGAATAGTCTTAGCGCCAACCAGCAACAGCAAGCCAGGGCCACCACCATCACCGCAAAAACGCAAGAGTACTGTAGAAGAAGCCGGCGACCACCGTAGCCAAGGAAAGAAGGCGATAAAAGGAAAAAAGAAGAGAAGGGAAAGGGAAGAAAAAAAAAGAAAGGAAAAAACTTATTCCTATTGCATCCTTATGCTTGAGGCTTCGCCCACACCAGCCTCTTGTTGAGGCGCATGTCCGGCCCAACTTGGCCAAAGGAGCGAAGTCAGAAAAGCACGGTGATGCCATCTCTGTCAACTCCACTGCCCGCCCCTCTCCTCCGCAGTCTTTCGAATTTGGGAAAAAAAGTTATCATAACTCCTACAACCATCCGGGCTTACCCACCAACCCACCCCACCATGCAATCGTTGTAGCCGAAAAAACTCGAAAATTAGCGAAAACTGGAAAAATTGAAAATTAAAAAAATATATATATATATATTATCCGCTGCAGGTATCCATTTTCAACATTATTGTCAAAAAAAAAAAAAAAAAAAAAAAAAAAGTACCTCGGCAAAAACGCATCTCCCTCGGAGCCACACCCCAGGACAGAAAGACAGACAGAGCAGATCTCACGGAGAAACCAGGACCCATCTCATGCGCCGACAATAATAAATAAATGAATAACAATTAATTGATATCATACAACATAAACCATAACAAAAAACACCCACTTATGCCCACTTCCCGCAACGCACAATGACGACTCTCTCCCTCAATAACGAAGGGATAGACTACCATACCTAGCAGTCTACCCAAACTACCGTGTGTACCGTATCAAAGCACATCATGCATTCTCGTTTATTCGCTCCGTACTTGTAACGATAAATACGGTACCGGTACCGTAGCAAGTAGGTAATAAACGATCCCTTCCCTTCCCTTCCCTTCCCTCCGATGCACCCGCATGCACCGGACAAACCAATTTCCATTGCACTCGCCGACGCAGGTGGGTTCCCATCTGGATGGCCATTTGTGCCAAATGGACGATCGTACTTCGAGAGGTGTGGGGGGGATTGTGTTCCCCACGAATTGTTGTGTGTGTGTGTGTGTATGGAAAGGGAAGGGAGAGAGGGACGAAAGATCGCTATTTTAGGTGGGGCTGTGTAACGAGGTACAGGACAGTGAGGTTAGGTAGGGAGAAGAAAGGGCCAAAAAATATATATATATATAATATATTGGATGGATCGGTGGGTTGGATGGATCGATAGATGTGGTGGTGTGTGGGTGGAAAAAGTAAAGTTTGTCATACCGCATCCTGTTGTGAATCATGATGAAAGTACCGTGCAGCGCGGTTTTGAGGGGTGCGTGTGGTGTCTTTCTGTGAGAGAGGATGAAAGGGAGAATATGGGTATTGTGTCGAGTTGAGTACTGATACAGAAGAGTACGAAGCGCCAATAGAGAGAAATTTCAATTTCAATTGTGATTGACTTCATAACATTATGAAAACCTCCCCAACCATTCATTTACCTCACTCCTCGGATTATTCACCAACTCCTTCACCAAAATCACTCGATTCCACTTCCCCAAAACCTCATCCACCACCACCAACACCGCATAACTTGTGCATAACCACAATGCACAGCGAATCCCATATCACGGTACCTACCCTTCCCCAGCGCCAAACCCAACAAACCAACCCGACCATCATCACGCCTTTCTCGCGAAAACACTCCAATCACGCCCCCCCCTCCACGCCATCCACAATTCCGCACCCACCCGCCCGTGCCGGAACAGGCACTACCAAAAAGCCAAAAAAGCCAAAATAACAATAATAATAATAATGATAATATTAAACAATAGCCACAATCAATGTCTCTCCACCACAATGCGCAACTCCTTGCTTACTTACATACAGCAACTGATTAGCTCCAATTACGTTTGCCTATTGTGCAGTATCTGGATGAGATGGCGTATAGAATACAAAGCAAGTACATTCCCGGTTCTGAGAAATGTTATTGGGTTAGTTTCGGAACACGCACGTATGGTACCGGTACTGTGCGGTATGTGAGGTACATACAAGAAGAAGAGAAAGAAAGAAAGAGAAGAAAAAAAAAGAGGTGAAAACAAGCATTTACACTGCCACTGTTAGCGTGGATGGCAGATGTGAGGGGACCGAGGTAATGTCTATTTATCGTACAAGGGACAGACAGGTTATCGTGGTGAACGATAGAATAGGATAGGTGAGATGTCGCTCGCTTGTTTAACGTTGTGGGCTGTGTACCGTACGAGTGACAAAGTGGAGTGTAGTTGTAGGTACGAGTACCAGTCGGGATAGGCTAGGCTAGCACGGACTTTGATGTGCTTCTAAAGATAGATAGACGGACAGTACCGGTACTAGACCTATCCAGTAGTGTATAGCAGATCCGATACGGTAATAGACTTGATCCTGTATAATATTGTTCGGTGATATAGGGTTGCTCGTGGTCTTTGGTTTCTAGCGCCGGTTATCATTGCAAATTTTATGCTGATAGATGAAGGGTATCGATCGTATCGGGTTTTATTTGATTCATGTGCCATGTGATTTGGATCAGGTTTATGTTTAGGTATGCATCCATGCATACATACACGCATACATATACACTCTTCAGGAAGTGTTATGGTGGAATATCATAGATGGGCTCCGCCGGATTGGTTTGGTTTGATACGGCCTTTGCCTTGGTGGGTGAAGAAGAAGAAGAACAGGCCATCTGAGGAATCAAGGTGAGGTAGGTTTTTGATGAGCTTGGGTTGTTTTCTTTTGTCGACGATGGCGGTGATGGTGATGATGATGATGATGATGTGTGTCTTTGTTTTGGCATGGTGGGGTAAGTCGTATGACCCTTTCATTTTTGATTCGACTCGACTTCGGGTTGAGTTTGATATGGCGCTGCAGGTACTGTACTTGTGCCAGTACTGACTGGCAGGTAGCTTATTTCCACCTTGAAACCTTGAAATGAACAGCAAACGTTTAAGGTACCATACAACATATCATTACAGGACGGTAATATTAGATTAGTTGACAGAGCATGATAGCGTACCAGCACACTGGTCCGCTGTCACTACCTCCACGACAGTTTTACTCTACGCCAGTCTGCCATATCAAAGACCACATACCGGTACCGGTATGTACTATGAAAATCATGGCCTCATAGGGGACTAGCGTAGTCTAACGCCCCCGGTTCCAGAACGGTAATTGTATTTGATGTCTCTCCTCCCTCGCTCTCTCCTCCTCCTCCTCCTCCTCCTCCTCCTTCCCCCATCTGACCGCCCAAGTCTCACAGAAACAGGAATAACGCTGCACTACTCTGATCCTCTACCAATCAACCAATCATTTGTAGATCCTCAGACAAGACAGTTGGATACTGTTACATGAAGGTATCACCATGGCTTCTCTTCCACCTTCCCACTTTTTTCACTACCAATTGCCACCATCCCACAATACTGGTAAGTTAGGTACGTACCAGCCAGCCAGCAGCACTCCCTCCCTTTTCCCACTCACCACAACTCACCACAACTCACCACCTAACGCACGGTATCATAAAACTTGTGGAGAGAGCTTGGTCTCACTTACAGTACCCCATGCATTCATTTCATTCGACCTCATAATGCAAAAAGCATGCACCCACGTGCCCCCAGATTCGATTCACTTGTCTGTCTGTCTGTCTGTCTGCCCGTCAGTTCTCTACAACGCTGCCCATCATGCATCCATCCACCCAAATCCACCCATTCCCACGGATCCATCCATCCGCCTACACCACACACTTTACTGCTCCCCTCAAAAAAAGCCATCTTTTCCATTCATAGCCCCCAGCCCAGTCCAATACACTACCCATCGTACCAAGATAGCAACGCTTAGAACTCCATCCGTCGTCCATTACAGTAGCAATAAATAAATAAATAACAGCAAATTCAAGCATTTTTTGCCCCCTCTTCCCTACTTCCCTTTCCCAATTACCTCATGTATAGCGTTAGCATATCTATCTTTAGCCTTTTTCCCTCCTCCCCTACCCTCCCCTCACTTCCTCCTCCTCCTCTGATCTCTCCCACGGAGTGACACGTACCACCACCGATCCGTCCGTACCACCACCACCACCACCACCGTCTATCATACAATACGGCAGGTTTCGAAGGGACCAAGCTTGGACGCCTGCTTTCACTCTGATTGGCTAGATTCATGGGATTTACGAGTAACTGCGTGGTGCATTTTATTTTATTTTAGTTTTAGTTTTTTATCATTTCTTTTTTTATTTTTTATTCCCTTTTATTCCCTTGCTTGCTTGCTTGTTCTGGTATTGATTTGCTGGAGGAGCATATCATACCAGTATACGATATCCAAAAGAACGCCCTGCCCTTTCCAATAAATAATTTGAGTTTCTTGTTTTGAAAAAAGTTGATTTTATCCCATTTTATTATGGGTTTTTTTCTTTTTTTCTTTTCTTCCCCCCTTGACCTTTTTGCTCTTGCTCTCGCATATTATGCATGGAACGTAGGCGGACAAGTTAAGTTTAAGGGGGGAAAAAGTGAGTGGGGGGACATTTTGTTTTGCCTTGTTTTTCCAAACGATTGGAGATCAGCAGGAGGTATGATAGCGGGCCTTTTGTCACGGAGTGTGCGTGATGGTGGTGGTGTGTGCTTTTTGGGATTGCTGCCTGGAAATTAACCTTCCTCTTGATTTGGGCCCCCCCCCCCCCCCCCACACCCCCAACAAAACACACACAAAAAAAAAGAAAAAGGGGGGGGGGAAAA
>Ga0307507_10002189_pt1 | contig 41800 bp, 16 predicted proteins | sample 7_EM_MG_FD_207223 | JGI IMG/M metagenome (GOLD analysis project Ga0307507, IMG submission 207223) | Populus trichocarpa ectomycorrhiza microbial communities from riparian zone in the Pacific Northwest, United States - 7_EM | ecosystem: Host-associated > Plants > Roots > Unclassified | place... | reverse complement strand
TCGTGTGAGGATCTATGTACAGGAGACGAGGCAGGTATATATACGTGTTGCTCAGGGGTCAGGTCCGTGCTCATGCATACGCGTAGCCATAACAACGCGTCAGGTCAGTGCCGTGACACTAAAGGCCCTTATTATAGGAGAGGCTTGGGTAAAAAGTATACTTATTTATAAACTATCTCCAGTTATTCCTTACTTCTTTTTTTAGGGTATTCTTTAACTAGTTTCTTATGTCTTTATATTATCTCTTATCTTTAGGGTTATAGCTGCTTATATATTTCCTTCTTGTTTATTATTGGCTGGTAATAAAAACCGCGTATTATACGGACTATACGTATTGCGCATAGGGGCCCAGTTTTAAGACTAGGCAGTGCTCTTTTAGCCTATTTTTAATCGCTGCCTAGATCCTTTTTGGTCTTTAGTTAATTTCCTTAGGGGTAGCCACTAAGCCTTACTTATTTAGTATTAGGTGGATTTCTTCTAGGTCTTAAAATTGTTGTTTAACTATATTAAGGAAACTATCTGTCTTAAGCTTCCTTATTGCATATCTTTTACTATTTAGTTATACCTTAATATCCAGATCTAGCTATATCTGGATAGGGATATAATCTAAGGCGAGTGCCTATTCTTTTTTAGGGTTGCACCTTTTAAGTCTCTGGTATAGGCCTTTATCCATAAATATAAGGTCAATTATACTTCTAATAGTGCCTTATTGCCATATAATTGCTCCTAGGGGGGTGGCTAGTTTAAGGCCCTAGATACCCTTCTACTATAGATAGTAGAGGTTTATATCTCCTAATAGGATAGACTCTGTGCTTTTGGTTTCTAGTAAGCTTATTACTAATATAATATTCTCTGTTTATAGGACTCCTTTAACCCTAGGGTTATACATATTAATAATTTATGTAATAGTTCACCAGCACTACGCTGAGATACAAGATCGTCGCCTAAAAGGCTCCGAGACATAATTAACGCTACCCTCGTATGTCTCGGATACGGTTAAATATTGAGTTATAGACTACGGAGTTCCGGGTCTACTTTCATGTATTTAGTTTACTTGATTTCTATAGATTTACAATTAAAGTTGCTTATTTAATCCCTATACTGCACTGTTATAGTTATAAGTCTAGATCGCACTACCTGCTAACCAATTAACCTACTACCTTGTTTAAGAAGTCACTACTTCTACCACCTTTGTAAGTGTTTTAAGCTTCTTCTGGGTACCGCTCTTATACTTATAATTACTTTCTTTAAATACTAAGCAACCAGTCTACAGCTACTACGCTGCAGACGACCTCTACCACTAGTTGAACGGACAATTAAACCCAACCGACAAACAAACTGACGAATTAAAAACGTCAAAATAAGGTTTCGCCAAGACGCTAACCTGGACCCTACCTAACCTGTTAAAATTTCTAAAAATAACGACTACAAGCAAATCAAAAATCAACGTTATCCTTAACTAGCCATCTAATTGGATTCAATGGTTCTTTATTATTTAAGACACTGCTAAAACTAACAAGGTATAGCAGTATATCGACCCATTAAAGAAGAAAGACAAGCTTCTAAAGCTAGAACCTCTAAATCAACCTACACTAAAAGACATGCTTCCCACTGCTACATTAATAGCCAAGCTAGATCCAAACCAACTCATTGCCTACAATCAACTTTACGCGGAATATAAGGACGACCTCCGCATACACCAGAAGCAAGAGCAAGCCGTAAACAATATTAGCAATTATATTGTTCGTATAACATCGGTAGACTACCTTCCTCTTATTAATAGCCTCGACACGGTACATAAACGGCTTTAAGCACTCAAGAATGCACTTGCCCCTACCACCTCAGGTTAAAAGCACGACGTTCTCAATTAATACACGGCTCTTAAAGCCTACAATCAAAATCAGAGTATTGACAAATAGTTAAATAACTGGCAAAACGTCTACAAACTTGCTAAACAGTTGGAGCTATTAGACGTCCAGGGATTTAGACCCCACTATAATTTTATACAAGCAATCAAACCCATCTCTTTTAGTTTTATAGGAGCACTAGAAGTAGATCTTATTCGCAAAGAACGGAAGGACAAAGATGCCCCATCTATTATTAACCTTATTAAGGAATTTAAGGAACACTACCGCATGCAGCAAGCATCATCTTCTTTTACCACTACTGCTAATTACTCTGTATTTGCGACCCTTTAAAACAATTCCAATTTAGATTCCAACAGCAATTCCAATTCCTATAGTAATTCAAATTCAAACTTAAGGTGGTATAAGGAATGCATATGCGGCCTTAAACATTAATACAGTAACTGCTACTATATTGCCAAGCAGAAGCGCCCTTAAGGATAGGAACCAAACCCAGACATTTAAAAGAAAATAGATAAAATAATCTTATCTAGGCTATGGGTTAAATGTATAGTTAATTACATTCAAAAAGAAGAGCAGGAAGCAGAGAACACAGGAACAATTAATTTTAATTCCATAACCCCAGCTCTTAACAATACCAACCTATAGTGCTGCTAAGCACTACTTAAAGTTAAATATGAAGTTTGCTCATTAGCAAAGCACAAAATATCTACCTCAGTCACAGATTAAATAACTACCCCAAGCACAGATTAAAACATCCTCCTCAGTTACAGCTCAAATGCTACCCCAAGCGTCTCCTCAACTACCTAAAAAATACCTACCTTAAGATCTACGTCGACTACAGATTAAATGACTACCTCAACCACAGATTAAATAACTACCTCGAGTTCCACCTTAACTACAGCTTAAATAACTACCTCAACTATAGATTAAAAAGATCTACCTCAATTACAGCTCAAATAACTACCTTAAGCACAGATTAAACGACTGCCTTAAGTATAGATTAAATCACCACACCTAAATTAAATGATTCAGTAGAACTTCCTACAAAGGATATCAAATAGTTACTAACTCCCAGCAGAACGGTATCTCCAGATCTACTAAGATTAAATTACTACACCACAAGGACTTCAAGACGATATCTTAGATACAATTAAAGCAATTCCAACCCAGCCTATAACGGCACTAGTTGCGACGACCGCAACATCACTAAATATAATGTCTACAACGTTACCAGAAGCCCTACAAGCAACACAGCCAAAGGCCTTACCATTACCCTACCCTGTACCACTTCTAACATTATATCTAAATTTCCTTTTTTGGTACAGTTTTTACCTTCATTTACTTTCTACAGCTTTAACTACACCGTTAAATCTGGGGGGGGTGTGTAATAGTTTACTAGCACTACGCTAAGACACAAGATCGTCGCCTGAAAGGCTCCAAGACATAATTGACGCTACCCTCGTATGTCTCGGATACGGTCAAATATTGAGTCATAGACTATGGAGTTCCGGGTCTACTTTTATGTATTTAGTTTACTTGATTTCCATAGATTTACAATTAAAGTTGCTTATTCAATCCCCACACTGCACTGTTACAATTTATACCGGTCCCCTATATATCTGGATTGTTATAACTGTAATATCTAGGTTAACTACCTACTATAACCATAAGGACAGGCTAATAGCCTTGCTGATTATAAAGCACACGCGTATAGCTGCTTTTGGTTTATATAGGAGCTAGAATCCTTAGGGGCAGTATATTAATTATATATAGTTATTGTAATACGGCTCTTATATAGCAAGGATATAGTATTTCTCTAGGTCTAGACTGTTTAGTAGGGGCCTTGCCAGACAGTGGTTTGTATTGCCGCAGTTATACTATATAATGGATAGGTGGCAGACCCCCAGCGAGGGTCCTTTATCTCTCCTTTGTTCCTCGCTTCTTCTATTTCCATTTTCTCTAGGATTTTTAGATCTTCTATCTCTTGTGTCTGCGCCCTGGTCGCTACTTATTTTATATAGAGCTTTCCATTCCAGTGTCTTGTGTTCCTACTAGCGCTTCTATATCTAAATCTGTTATTGTCTCCAGTTCTTCCCCTAATCTTGCTGGTTGGCTGTGTGCCCTTTGTGGACAGGTAGTTATATAGTAGAGTTCGACGTGCCTACTTATCTAAGCCTCTACCCTAGTTTTCTAGTGTCGTCCTACCTTTAGGCGTATAGACCTTCTACAGTTAAGGCCCGGCCAAAAACCTCCCCCGCCTAGGTAACTCCTATTTGCTCCTTAAGCGACCTTACCGGCGTACCGCCCTAGCGAGCAGTCCCATCTATTGGTACACCGACACGCGCATCCGTTCTCTTAAGCCGCGTAGTAGTCTCTCCAGCCAGGACGTAATCCTGCCTGCCTATTAGGTACACTAGGAGTCAGAGCCTAGCCAAGGGGTAAGGTCCCTAGAGCCAGCAGTAGCTACTACGCACTACCAGGGTGGTTTTGGATGATGCAAATAAGCGAGCATAAAATATCCTTTATCCAATAGAAAATGTATATAATATCACAATCAATAAGGATAAAGTGCCCCGTGCGGGGCTTTTCAACCCCAACTAAGCGGAATTTAGCAGAATTCGGTGGACTTAATAAAATTTAGCAGATATTGTAGATCTTGCAAATATTGCAGATATTGCGGATATTACAGATATTGCGGATATTGCGGATATTGCGGATATTACAGTAGGAACAGGTCCCTATATACCTCTCCCCTTAACTATATAATAGCTAAATACTTAAAGAAAAATCCCCTATCCCTCTTATAGTTCTTCTCTAATGCTAATTCTTTAAACACTTTGTTTTCTTAAGAGTTTTAGGATCTATTTATGTTAGCGACTCGGTCAATCAAGGCACGAGCACGGCAAGAGGGTCGTGCAAGCCTGTATAATTGGATTGTCTATAAACAAGGATCCAAAGCTAGAGAAAGAAAAGGGGAAGAACGGAAGCACCGCTTAAAGCTATATACAATCCTCTGGTCACGTAATGGCAACTTGCCATTACGTAACGGCAAGTTACGGCAATCTAACGGCAATTTGCCAGTACTGTTTTCCACCAGCGCCGTAACATTACCCCCCCCTCCGAAAAAGCCTGCCCTCAGGCTTTGTATGTCCGTATTATGTCCACGGGGTGTTCTTATTTATATACTCGACAGGTAGCTTACTATCTTCGCTATACTAGCACTCCATCCACTCGTCTAGATACTTTGGGGGTCCTGGCTCGTTAGGGTATTGGTTGTGGAATTCTTTAAGCTTCTGGGGGTAACCTATAAAGTTCTAGGTGGGGTACTAGGTTAGGTCTGGATTGTAACCTTTCTATTAGACACGGTATTTCAGCGTTCCTTGTACTAGTTTATATGCTAGTATTTTATTAACTTCCTATTCGTCGTCGCTATTAACTTAAATTAGCACTGGAGGCTCATTCTTTTGTCTAGGTAGTGGGTTATTTGCAGCTTTCCATAGCTTATCTGGTGAGAAAACAGGGTGGACTTTAATTAAGTCTGGGAGTTTAACCTTATATAAGTTGCCTTCTTTATTAAGGATCTTATACGGTCCTGCTATCTTATAGTCTAGCTTATGGCTAGGCTGTTCTATCTTCTAGTTCTTTATTATAACCTAGACCTTGTTGCCTAAAGTTAGGCTTGCGCCTGTGCTTATTTACCTACTATTCTATTAATTTCTGGGCCTTCTCTAGGTTCTTATAGGCTACCGTCTATACTTCTTCTAAGTGTCTAGCATACTGCTGTGCTTCCTCATAAGATAGTTTTTTATGTACGGTCTGTGGTCCTTCTGGTCTCTCCCAGTTAAAGCTTATATAGGGTAAGTATCCCATTTCTAGCTAAATAGGTGCAAACCCTGTAGAGTTATAGGGTGGGGTTGCCTAGGCGTAGTCTATTATAGGTAGTAGTTTGCTCTAGTTATCCTAAAAGTAATTAATAAAGGGCTAGAGTCTCTGGTCTAAGTATTAATTTATAATCTCCGTCTAACCGTCTATCTGGGGGTAGTATGCTATGGAGAGCTTTAGCCTAATACCTAGAATTTGGGTGAACTTATTCTAGAAGGCTAATATAAACTACGGCCTATAGTTGGATATGATAGTATCTAGTAGTCCGTAAATTCGGTAGACATAGTAGATATATAGTTGGGCCGCCTCTTTAGCATTAATATTCTTATAATAGGGGATTAAGAACGGGCGCTTGCCAAAGCGGTTAACTAGAATTATAACTATATTATATCCGTCGCGGTCTGTAGGTAACTTATAGAAGTCTATAGAGATATACTACCAGGGGCATTCTGGTATTAGGAGTGGCTTTAATAGCCCTAGGGTCTTATTTTGTGGAGTTATAGACCTATAGCAGTCGTTGTAGTTCTGTATATAGCGGTTAATATTTATAACCATTCTGGGCTAGTAGTAGCGGTTGCTAATAATTCTACGGGTCTTATTTTTTCTGGGGTAGGCCGTAGAGACCTAAGTATATGCTTTGGCGATGAGCTAAGTCCATAAATTTTATTCCTTTGCCACTACTAGCCATTCCCAGTGCTTAAGCAGTCCGTTTTTAAGGGACTATGGGCTAGTAGCATCCTTTACCTTTTCGCGGTACTTCTATAGAGAAGGGGCCGTACGGTTTACCTACAGTAGTTTATTAATAAGGTTAAGTTCTATAGTGTTAATAGGGCACATCTTAGCCTTTATAAGGTCCGTATTTAGTTCTGCCTATATTTAGGGGTTAAAGTGCTCTAGTTGTAGCAGCATCTAGGTCCGTAATATAATCTTTACAGCAATCTAGTTATCTAGGTCTTGTTTGCGCCTTATAAGGGCATCTGCACAGTTAGTTGCGCCTAGCCTATATATAATTAGGAAGTAGAACTAAGACAGGATATCCGTCTAGCGTGCCTACTAGGCCATAAGGGCCTTTATTGTTATAAAGTATTCTAAAGCCTTATAATCCGAAACCACCTTAATAGGCTTAGGGGTCCCTTCTAGCTGTACATGCCAGTGCTAAAAGCTAGAGATAATAGCCAGCATTTCTTTGTTATGGATGTGGTAGTTTAGCTTAGCATCTATTATAGTCTTCAAATAGTATGCAATAGGGTGCCATTCTCCGTCCAGTTACTTTTGGGAAAAGACACTAGCTATCGCGCCGTCTAAGGCATTAGTTTTTAGCATTAAGGGCCATTTTAGGTTAAAGTGGGCAAGTAGGGAAGCCGATACTAGCCGTTTTTTAAGCTTATTAAAGGCCTGCCTATATATAGCGTTAAAGTGGAAGGGCTGGTCTTTCCTAGTAAGACGGTTAAGGGGCTAGGCGATTCTGCTATAGTTCTTAATAAAGTGTTAGTAAAAGTTATAGAAACCTAAAAATAATTATACCCCCTTTATAGTCCGTGGGGGTGTTTACTGGTTAGTTATAGCTGTCTTCTCTAGGTCGGCCTTAATTCCGTCTATACTAATAATAAACCCTAGGTACTTTATACGCTTAACACTAAATTCCAACTTCTTAATATTGGCCTGGAGACCAGCCTTGTGGAGCTATTATAGGACTTTATAGACATATTCCTGATATTCTAGTTCATTCTTAGAGTAGATCATAATATCGTCTAGGTATACTGTGCAGAAGTTATTAAGGTAGTTAAAGAGTACGTTATTTATATACCGCTGGTATATAGCTAGTCCGTTAGTTAATCCAAAAGGCAGTACTTTATATTTGTACAATCCGTAGTGGGTCTAAAATATAGTAAGATTCTTAGATCCTAGGTCTATTCTAATTTAGTAAAAGGCCTAGCAGATATTAAGCTTTATAAAAATCTTAGCCTTATTTATATGGGCTAGCGTTTCCTTAAGCAAGGGCAGCGGATATTGGTCTTTGTGGGTTATATAGTTTAGTTTACAGTAGTTAATACAGAAATGAAGTCCGCTGTTAGGCTTTTTTATAAAGAGAATAGGTGCGGCAAAGGGGACTTAGCTAGGCTCAATAAAGCCCTTATTAAGGTTGTTAATAAGGTACTGCTTAGTAGCCTATAGTTCGTCAGTAGATTACTGGCGGAGGGGGCTATAGCTAAGGGTATTTTCTTTATCTGGCTTAATTTCAATCTTATAGTTGTACGGTCGGTAAGGCAGGAGTATATTAGATACTGCCTTAGAGAATATATCCTTAAATTCCTAGTATTAGTAGGGTAGTTTCTATTCTACCAGCTCCTTATCTATAAGCTTACTTTCCCCACTAAGCTAGTTATATACTAGGGCTTCCTTATCTTTAATTATCTAGTCAATTTTATATAAGCTAGTTATAAAGGCAACAGTATTAGGCCGTTTTAAGTTCTGGTAGAACCCTATGGCACTAATACAGCAGATATTAACCAGTAGGAGGTTTATAGGTTTCTTTACGGACGTTTTATAGACCGTATTTTATAGTAGAGGGGTTATAACCCTCCTTAGCTCCTGTTCCATCTTCCGTAAGTTATCCTTCCGGTCTATACATTTAGTACAGCGTCCAATATTCCTTACTATCCTTTATAGCTGTATAGGGCCTAAGCCAGCTAGCTTATTACTAACTTCCTAGGTTTCTAGTACTAGTGGTATAATATTAGTAGTCTGGGGGCGGCGTAGTATACGGACCTATTATAAATTAAGCTGTATATCTTTCTTAAAGGCCTAGTCCCTACGTATAGCATCAGCCTAGTAAATGGTGTCTATCCGTAGCCGTATAAGATTTTCCATTATAATGCTGATTTCCTTTATAAAAGAAGGTGTTAGGGGTAGGGTTTTGGGCTAAACAAGCCGTCTACTCTATACGTTAAGCTGTAAGCCTAGATAGGCTAGCTATTTTCTTTTTAAGATTATATTATGGCTTCCTAGGTCCGTAATAAGAAAGGGGATGTTATACTACCTTTATCTGTCTACACGGAGGTAAATCTGCAAGATAGTTATAATGGGTGGTCTTATCCATCCGTTATACCCGCGAATAGGAATTGGTTTGGGCAGTTCTTTAAAGGGTGCATTTAAAAAGTTAGCCAGCTTTATAGCACACTATATATCTATTAAGGTAAAGGCATTTACTCCAGAGTTAGCTAAAGCAGAGGTTAAAACTTAATATCTATAACGGAATAAAGTATAAGGGATAGTGCAGCTTTTTCCACTAACTAGCCAACCTAGATTAATATATAATATGTTAATCCCTTTTAACCCTAAAGAGGAGTCTTCTTTTAGGGTTCCTCTTTTTCTAACTTTATATTGTCCTCCTAGATTAACAGAACCTCGCCTACTTTTGCCTTTGTCTAGCAGTCCCTAGCAAAGTGGTCCTTTTAGCTGTATAAAAAGTAAGCTCCTTAATTACTAAGGGCCTATTTATAGGGGTCGCTATACGTAGGCCAAGTATGCGCCGGACCTATAGTAGGACTAGCTGCGCGGCTAGCTGCTAGATTAATAGTAGGTTATACGGCTAGTACCGCAGGAGTTGTAGATCGTGCTAGGGCATTACGGGCCGTTCTTATAACGTAGTCTGCGGGCTAGTGGCCTACGCGGGCTAGTGGCCCACCCCATCAAAATCACGAAAAACGCGACGCGTTACTTAACTACTACCTCAATGGCTACACCACAACTACAAAACCCCCTTTTTCAAGAGGGCAGACTTGTTTTAGCTATTAATGCCTATAAGCAAGGCCAATTTCAAAGCTTCCGATCTGCCACTAGCACGTACAATATGCCCCAAACTACAGCCCGGCGATGTAATAAAGGCATTTAAGCACAACGCGGTTCTATTGCCTCAAATCGGCGCCTTACACCAGCACAAGAAGAGAGCCTTAAGCAGTGGATTCTATTAATGGATCAATGCGGTATGCCACCTAGGGTTACTACCGTGCGGTAGATGGCTAGCCTTTTAGCTACCTAGACCGCTAAATCGCAACTAGTTAGCGAGCGATAGGTATATAAGTTTATTAAACGCTATAATAACCTACAATCTAAATAGAATTGCAAGTACGACTACCAGCGCGCCAAATGCGAAGATCCTGTACTTATTTGGGCGTGGTTTAAACGCGTTTAAGACACCAAAATTTAATATAGAATTCTTGACGAGGATACCTGGAATTTTAATAAAACTAGCTACCAAATGGGTGTTCTATTTTCTCGCTCTCTTACGGGGGCTAAGCCTAGATAGGCTAGTCTATATACGGCTTCACGCATAGGACATAGTGTTGGTGGATAACTTTGTTATTTGCGGCACGGAGGCCTCCGTAGGCCGTACAGGCCTATAGGCGTAGATCTTGGCCTTAGGCGTCGCGTTAATAAGGCTATAGAGCCTTTGAATTAAGCCGCTTAGAGGCCTAGCTCTCTGCCAGCTATATATACTGGAGGAGACCCCCTAACGCACTCCTAAGAGGCAACTATTTATGGGACGGTAGGAGGGTAGAAACAAGCTACGAGAGCTATTATAGTGTTAAAAATTAAGCTCTGTATAGAGGTTAATACATAATTAAGCTTAAGAGTTGTAGAGTTTCTAGATCTCTTGGCACTATATAACTCGCTAAAAATAGACCTCTCTATCTATTTTCTCGCTCTCTTACGGGGGCTAAGCCTAGATAGGCTAGTCTATATATAGCTTCACGCATAGGACACGGTGTTGGTGGATAACTTTGTTATTTGCGGCACAGAGGCCTCCGTAGGCCGTGCAGGCCCGTAGGCGTAGATCTTGGCCTTAGGTGTCGCGTTAATAAGGCTATAGAGCCTTTAAATTAAGCCGCTTAGAGGCCTAGCTCTCCACCAGCTGTATATACTAGAGGAGACCCCCTAGATAACATCCATGCTAAACCTGGGGTATATATGGTGTTAAGGTTACGCCTAGGCCGCTATACGGGCCATTAAGGCTGTGGAGGAGAAGGGGAGTGGAGTTCCAGTTAGGAACTAGTGGTTAAGGCGGTATAGCACAGCTGGATTTGTTAAGAAGTAGGCCTAGAAAGTGTTAGAGGTTTATTAGCCTAGCGTTTAGATCTAACTGTTAAGTACACCACTATTATAGGTGTGTTAAGCGGCGCCCTTGCGGAAGCTGTGGCTAAGGTAGCCGCTGGGCTTAACCCTAAGGTCTAGCAGCCCGGTTGTAAGGCGCTTAAGGAAGTTATTCCGGTTAAAAATAGCCCTTTTAAAGCGGAAGAGCGGCTGGCCTAGCTTATATAGGTTTAGCGTAAAGAGGGCTTTTAGTGCTTCTACTGGGTAGGCGCTGTCTCTGGATCTCGCTAGTATAATATTAACGCCTTTGTAAGCTCTATCCGTCTTACTATGCTTAAGCGTAAGCCTAGCGTGGTTAGCTGTGAAGTGTACATTACCTCTTATAAGCTTTATAGCGGCAAAGGTCTTATCGTCCTTCCTATTAGCTGTATTATAGGTGAACTCTCCTACTCTTATAAAGCCGGTAAAGGCGACTTGGTAGGCGGCCATAAAGTTAATATTGTTAATTAAGGGCCGGGGCGGTCTATGGCTAAGGCCTCTAGCCTAGGGTGGCATAAGGCAGCTTAATAGCTGCAACACTAGGGCCTTTAAGAGAGGCCGTCTCTCTCTAGTTACCTGTTGCTTAAATAGTCAGCGGCCACCATCTATAAGGCGGCAGATGTGCTTGTCATTAAAGGCCTCTAGCGGGAGGCGTCTATTTACGTACACTAAGCGGAGGGTGGAGAGTCCTTGGAGTACGGAGTTAGGGCGTAGCTACTTCTATAATAAGGACCTAAACAGCCGTATAGTAACCTATCTAGCTAGTAAGTCTGCTGTGGCTGGCCATAGGGCAACTCTGTTTAAGGTGTAGAGTTTCTTATAGCTGTTCTGGTGCGATTTGTATAATAGCTTTATGCTAGCAGATAGGCCGTTCCAGAGCAGCCTTAGGTGGGCATTGCTAAAAGTATAGGTCTTGTTCTCTTTCTGGAACCAATTAGGCGGCTTAAGGGTAAGAGGTTACTTAACTATAGGCTTATATTAGCAATCCGCTTCCTATTTAAACGTAAGAGAGTATCTACCAGCGCGTTGTCCTCTAAGGAGAGCTATATTGGGTGTAGGTCTATGTCTTACGCGGCCATAAGCAGGAGGAGTTGTTTAAGAGGGGCGTTTACTATACCTTTAATATATCCTTTCTGGAGGCCCTAGAGCGCGGTAGAGCTGTCAGTATATAGGACTACTTTATAGCTATGCTATAATTAGCTAAACAGCTGGAAAGCAATAAGGATTGCCTCCGCCTTTTTAACGTTAATATAGGCCGTCTTAAGCTCTGGCTTAATGGCTATCATCACGGCGTGGGCTAGTAGAAGGTGTAAGGCATAGTCCCGCTAAGAGGCGTCTATATTTGACAATTTAAAGTAGAAAAGGCCAAGGCCGGCGTCCAAGGCGTCTATAATAACGTGCACTAGCGGCCTAGCAGTACTGTTAAGGAAGTAGACTCCGTTAAACTATAGTAGCAGGTCTCTCTACTATTTAAGGTCTTCTATAAGGTCCGCTAGCAGTTGGCGCCAGCCGGCGCGGGCTATAGGGGGAAAGGCCGCGATAAATGTAAATAGTGGATGTAGCTGGGTCCTTCTAAGGAGCACTACCTGCGCGCAGAAGTTAAGGTAGCTGGCAAGCAACTGCGCCTCCATTAGCGTCAGGCTGCCTCTATTAAGTATATTAGCCACGGCCTAGAAGACCTAGAGCTTCTTATCTACAGAAAGCCTGGCCTCTATGGCCTTGCTATTAATTTCTATACCTAGGACTATAATATAGGTGTCTTGTTTATCCTTAAAGTCGTTCTATAGGATGCCAAGTCCGTCTATAATAGCGCGGTAGACTATATTAAAGCGCTCTTAGAGCTCCGGCTGAGAGCCGCTCTAATAGGCGATAGAGATAAAGTTGTTTAGATAGTGGTTAACGGACCAATTAGATAATAGCGCGGCGAGGATCCATTATAGTCCTTCTGTAAAGAGGTTAAATAGGAATAGGGCAGTAGCTAGGCCAAATAGAAGGCAATGTTTAACATATATTACGCCGTCCCATTTAAAGCCAAGTAGCGGTTAATAGTAAGGTGCAACTGGCACCATACAAAAGGCGTCCTTAATATCTCGCTTAATAATAAGGCAGTCTCTTCTAAAGGCTATAATTATATCGTAGATCTCTTGGAGTTGTAGGTATAAGAGGTAGCTATAGTAGTAAGGAATCTGCTAGTTAATTCCGCGCCCTAGCGGGTGTAATAGGTTATATATACAACGCCAGCCGCCATTATGCTTTGGAACTAGCCCAAGCGGTAAGATAAAGGTGTTAGTTATTAAAATCTAGACCTATTTAGCTAAGAGGTCACTCCATAGCTTATCTATAATTACCGCTGGGTTATTAATAGGGTGGTTTAGGCTACGGGAGTAGGCCAGCGGCCCTATATATCCTATTTGGGCGCCAAATGTAATAATAGCGGGTAGTAGCGTTTTTAGGTTGCCTGGGTATATCGCGAGTAGCCTTACCTAGGCTGACGCGTGCAGTAGAGAAGGTGAGTTTGAAATCAGAGGCTTGGAGTCATTATAGGTATTAAATAACGGGTGCGTATTTGGCCGCTCCGGCGGCAGCTTAAACGCTTTAAGCGCAGTTATGGTCGCTTCCTAGGCGAGTTGGCATACTGGGGTTGGCTCTAGGGCCTTAATAGGCCCCATAAATAGGTCTAGCAGGCCTGCCTTAATAGGTAGGAGGCCATAGCCTAGCGCGGACGGGTGGACTTCGTCCATAAAGTTAACGTCTATACTATTATCCGCGTCAAGGCTCCAGCTTCACTTCTTTATACACGCTGTAGCGGCGTGCTTATTAGAGCCGCACTTATTGCACTTATACTTCCTTCTACATACGTTAAAAAAGTAGGTACTAGCGTTAAACTTATCGCAGACCTGGCTCTTAATATTGCTCTTATGGGCCTAGCGTGTATAACTCTCCCTCTTTAGTGGCCTTATGTCGGCTATGGCTGGAGCAGAAAGGATCTTATTTAGCGTTAAAAAGGAGTTCTTAAATTAGGTTAGCATAGCCGTCTAATTAGAGTCTAGTTCGTTGGTGTTAATTATATATTAATGCCATTATACGGCGTATGGAAGCACTATATTCTTTTATTTATAGATCTAGGCCTAGTCTAGGACCATATTATAAAAGGCCAATATCTTAGGCATAATAGTGTGGTAATCCGGAAACAATTAGGCGACGATTTGGGCGTATATAATAAAGTAGTACGACTATATAGTATAAGAGGCCCTAAAGTCCTTAAGGGCCTTTTCCTTCTTTAAATTGGGCGGAGCCTTCTTACTAAATAGGGCCTGATATTGCCTAGCCTAGTAAAGGAGTGGAAGCTGCTTAGCTAGCTAGAATTTGTGGTTATATATCTACAGTAAGATCTGCTAGGGGATACCTAGAAATCTGGTGGCCACTAATAAGATAGTAGGAGGGGCTGAAGCCTTACCTATTTCCTTAATACTAAGATTTAAGCGCTTCTGACGAAGCGTTATATCTAGGTGCTTATTAGCCGTCCGCTTACTGCTGGCCTTTATAGCCTCTAAGGGCGTGGCGAAGTATTCTAACTTTATGGCCTCTGGTATAAGCGCTAGCATAGCTAGGTTAATCTGGTTGCCTATACGGTGGCCCGCAGCGGCCATAGGCCGCTCGTTGCCCTACTCTATGTTTGATAACGTATTACTAGTTATAGTAGTGGCTAGTATTAGGGGAGAGTTTAGGGCGGGAAGGGAGGAGTTTATATAGGCAGAGGGAGGAATATATAATTAACAACTAGCTAGCAATTCATGGCAACGCGTAGAAGAGTATGTAATAGAAACAAGCTATAAGAGCCGTTGTAGCGTTAAGAATTAAGCTCTGTATAGAGGTTGATGCATAATCAAGCTTAAGAGTCGCAGAGTTTCCGGATCTCTTGGCGCTACATAACTCGCTAAAAATAGACCTCTCTATATTATAACTGTAAAGGTCGTTACTGGAACCAATAGGGCTAGTAGGCCTAAAATAACACAGCCAGGAAATTGAGAATGGGTTATAATTATTAAATATATTAATACCCTAGGGGTTATAATTCTACCACTTATTATCTTTAAGGCAGTAATGCACTAGGCTGCCTAGTATAAGGATAATATTATACCACACAACTAGTTAATTGGTGTTAGTGACAATAGCTAGATAATAAATAAGATTGGCCTAACCTGGCTAATAAAGGTCTTTAATAAGCATACAAAGGATCGCATGGTTGGCACGTATCGGCTACTAGTGCTAGATGGCCACAACAGCCACATATTACCTGAATTTGATTGGTTCTGTCTAGATCATCAGATAGTCGTCCTCTATATACCAGCGCATTTATCGCATCTACTGCAGCCGCTAGATGTAGGCTGTTTCTCAGTTCTCAAGCAGTTGTACAGACGCCTCGTTAAACAGCTTATGGGCCGCGGTGTTAACTATATCAATAAACGCGAATTCCTGCCACTCTATAGGCAGGCTAGGCAGGTAGCACTATATCAGAACAATATATAGGCAGGATTTGCAGCTACTGGCCTAGTTCCATATAGCCCTAATCGCGTGCTAGTATAGCTACATACTAAATATCAGACGCCGTCACCCCAACGTTATCCGCAATTAAATGCATCTTAAACAGCCGAAACGCCTTATAATATTGCTGAATTGCAATAGTAGATAGCTCTTATTAAGCGCTATCTTAAAGAGCGTATGTATAGCCTACCAAGTCCAACAAGACAAGCTCTTAGCCAGCTTATTAAGGGATGCAAAATGGCGATATTAAGCGCTGTGCTGCTTGCTAGCGAAAATAAGAAGCTATATATGGAAAATTAACGCCAGAAAAGGAAGAGGGCATAGCGGCGCATGTATATAGCTAGGGGGGGTGTTTTATCAGGAGCCGAAGGGGCCTCTCGTGCATAAGCTGCCCAAGGAGGTGCAGTAGAGGGGGCAGCAGAGGTAGCGGCCGAGCGACCGCAACGAGCACTACGCAAGTGTAGCATATGCAAATCAATAGAACACAATGCATATATGTGCCCTAGACGTTAAATAAGTAGCTAGTAGATAGCTACACTAAATACAATTATTCGTGGTTGAGTAGTTCGCTATATTTGCCCTCGGAGTTTGGTAGGGTAGGCCACTAGCCCGCGTAGGCTAGCCCGCAGACTACGTTAGTGCTTATAGTCTGGTTTATAGAGTTTCTAGCTTTATACTGCTTAGCTCATGCCTTAATTCAACAGAGGCCTTGGTTAATAGCTAGGCAGTAGTCTATAAGTACCTTTAGCGTTTATACAGTAGTAAAAACTGGTAGTACGGCATGCTATAGGTCTAGGGTAAGCTTATTAAAGAGGTCTAGTAGTAGGTCCTTATAGGGAATTTAGGCTTGGCTAGCTAGGTGTAAAAAGCGGGTCTAGAAGGCCAAAAAGGTCTCCGTTGTTTTTATATTTAGGCTTTTATAATCAAGGCGGGTGTTTTATACCTTAAAGGGGTCCTTATAAATGGAAGACAGGTAGTTAATTATCTCTTCTTTAGAGAGGAAGGGGTCTACTAAGTCCTAGGTGTATCGCGGACATAGATGCGTCTGTGCGTCCCCACCAGTACGGCCAAAGACGTAGGCCATTTTAGCTTAAGTAGTAGGGAAGTGGTCCGTATTAACTTTAAGCTTGTCTTGCAGTTAAAGCTTCCAATTATTAAATGTAGGGTTGGTTCCATCTGTAAGTAACAGGGGGTCTACAACCTTCGCGGACCGTGACGATGCTGATACTGTACCTTAGGCTAGGGCCTTAAGGACTATAGCAAGTCTGTCTAATAAGTCCTTGCTAGATGCAGGGGTGTTTCTAGTTTTAAGCAGTTCTTATAGCCGTTCGATTTTAGCATTAGCTGCCGCAAGCTCTGCCTGGGGGGTTAAGACGGTAGCTGTTTTACTATTAAAGGTATTTGAGGGTCCTACAGCTGCTTTGCCGGCTGCTGTGGTTCTTAGCATAGTGGTAGGGGCGTTAGGTAATTTCTGGTGTTTGTTTATTTTTTTAGGGGTTCTGGTCCGTGCGTGTCCTTTTTTAGGGTTTGTGTCGTACGTGTTGTATATGTCCTTTTGGTTCTGTCCTGTCCTTGTCCTATTCGTGGTCTGTAGATATATTTAAGTTCCTTCTTAGGAAGAAAGAGTAGTGACGAGCTTTGGATAATGTTAGCGACTCGGTTAATTAAGGCACGAGTACGGCAAGAGGGTCGTGCAAGCCTGTACGATTGGATTGTCTATAAACGAGGATCTAAAGCTAGAGAAAGAAAAGGGGAAGAACAGAAGCACCGCTTGAAGCTATATACAATCCTCTAGTCATGTAATGGCAACTTGCCATTACATGACGGCAAGTTGCGGCAATCTAATGGCAATTTGCCAGTACTATTTTCCACCAGCGCTGTAACAATTTACATTCTCTCCCATAATACCATACAACGTCCTTCTAAAAAGACTCTTTCTAGCTTATTGCTTATTGCTAGAATTAAGAGAATTTTAATTGCTATAAGTAAGAGCTATAGCCAGCGCTTTTGTTGCTGTTTTTAAGACTACCATTAAAGCGCAGTTATTGAAATCTTATACGGCGTCTTAGAGATAAAGTCCTTATACTTGTCCTAACTTTTTAGTTAAAATATTATACTATTAAGATCCTCGGCAATCTTATTAAACTCATTAAGGTCTTAAGCTGGAGCTAGCTTTTTATATAATAATATACTTCTAGGCGTAGAACTTCTATTCTAATATCTTTCCCAAAGCTCTTTAACGCTGTTAAGTGTAGGCTTACACTATTCCTTCTTCTAAACCTGCTTAATATATCTTATATAACGGGCTAAATAAAGAATAAGTGTAGTAGCGTAAAGGGGCAAGTTATCTGTTTTATGGTAATACCTATTAAAGGTATTCTAAGCATTTCTAATACGTTTAGAGAACTCCTTATTAGATATATACTCTTTCTAATTATATAATATTAGCTAGATTAGAAAATAGAAAGAGAAGATAAACTAACCTAGGATTTATTAAGGTGCTTAATTATAACGTCTATTGTAAAGAGTATATTCTTAAGCGTTGCTTTATATTCCTAGTATTTTAGGGTTGCCTGGTAAAATATTTAAAGAAAACTTTTTATTATATAAAGCGCCTCCCAGTCCTTTGGACTAAGATAGTCCTATTTAAGTATATTAAGGTTACACTTAGTATATATATTAATAGCAAACTCTTTCTAAATTGCTACACTGAGTATAAAATACTAGCTATTCCATCTTGTACAATTATTAAATGGAATTCTTCTCCCTGTAAGACTTTTAGACTCCCTTGTCCGACTAGCTAAGCTATAGGTATATATAGTAATGTTATAAAGCTTTCTAAGTACGCCAAGTTTCTAAAACATATCACCCTTTTCTTTCTTCTCTTTTAGATCTAAATCTTTTCCTTTTTCTTTATATAACTTAATATTATTAAGACTAATTAAGTTTTTAAAGAGGAAAGCCTATATAGTAAGGTTTAGAATATAACCCTAACAGCGGATCCGTTAGTGGGTAGGATTCTATTTAATTCCCTCTTTCTAGAGAAGCTAGTTACTTATTATACAACAGAGCTTATTATTTGCAGTATAGTTATTGGATATAACGGCACCCAGCTTTTATATAATCCTATAGTCTTTAAGCACTAAAAGGAGAGTATTCCATTACTTGTCCCCGCTATAAGAGGCTACTATATAAAGGCTAAGGAGAGCGTTTATAAGCTTTTCCTGGCTATTAATAAAATGGCCATAAATCGCAAGGAGAAGGTGATTATTTAGAGAGGTCTAAATATTAACAGAGAGATAAATACTTATTAGTATAGACTATAGCCTCTTTTATATAATGTCCTTTTATAATAGCTATAAGTTATAAATATTTTTACTAACTGCTAAATAGGCTGTAGTTATATGGCCGTCTACTTTAGGATTAATTAATTATAGAAGAACATGGAACTCCGGCCACTTAATTATCTAAAATAGTAGGTTTTATATAACGATTAATATAATAAGGGCCTTATTGATAACTTCCTTATTTAGGACTACTTAAAGTATTTTTAAATCTAGCTCTTCTGTCTTATTTTAAGATAACGCTTTAAGGTAAAGATCTTTTAATTAATCCCATATTGCTTCTTTTGTATAACTAGTTTTAGGCTTAACTATAATGCTATGCTTTAATGCCAAGTGGTTTTAGAAGTTAGAGGTTAACTATATAGCGTATAACTTTATGTAGTGTTTATAATAGAATAAAAGACAGGCATTTTTATTTCGTACGGGCTTATTACTGCCTAGTAGATAGGTATGCTCCCATATTAAAAGAGCTAAGCGACCTCTTATATTTTTTGATTTAGAGGTATTAGAGGTTAGGGTTAAGCTTGGCGTAACCTTAGGTTACGTACGACCCCCTAAGGTCTGCGACATATCGTTCAAATATTACCCCCTCCCTTTGGTGGTGGCCCCTACTTTTTTAACGCGTCTTTGAGGCCTAGGTTAGTACTGGGTTAGTATAGAGGTTCTTATCACGCGCTATTGACCTTACCGTCGCCTTAATAATCCTATTTTCCAACCCTCTACTGTTTTTGTGCCCGCGCTGGCTCCTGGCTCACGCGGGGCTTCTAATTTTATATAGAAAGGCCTACTATAATTCTAATTCTATAATATAGAGCCCTCTTTTTTTCCTTCTCTATTAATATTTACGCGTTATTTATTTATACCGCGCTTATGCGTCTGCCCCCTTGCCTCTTGCGGATATAGAGTCTCTTAAGAATCTTCTTACCCTACGGTCTACTACGGAAGCCCCCCTAGCTTCCTCCCCTTATAGCCTCCAGAACGAATTCAAGGCCTAAATAGCACGGCTATAGGATATTTATAAGGCCTAGCGCTCAAAGAATACTATAAGGGCGTACAAGCCAAAGTAGAAAAAGTAGGAAGACTAATACACAAGACTAGAAGGCAATATAGACGGCGCCTAGGTAATAAAAGATAAGCTTTACTTATTTTTAGAGCAGTAAGTTATTAATTAAGAATTACGGGCCGCTGGCTATTAAAAACGGAAGTTAAAACGGAAAGAGATATAGAAAGATGGTAAGCGGGTAAAGAAAAGGCAGAAGATAACCACAGGAGGGCCGCTAAAGGGAAAGGCAGCTATAGGGGAGGAAGCTATAAAGGAAGAGATATGGGATAAGGAGGCCCTAGACGCCCTATTTAACAAAATAGTCCAATACTCAGTTATAAATAGCTACGTCTCCACTATTACTAAGCTCTATGTATGGCAGTTAGAAGGTAAGACCTTATAGCCGCTATAGGGGGCAAAGCTCTTAGCGGTACTAGACAGCGTCTGCCGTAATAAGGACCGGATTTAACACGTTAACTTTATTAATTAAGGCCTATTTATAATTACTGGCGGCTATAACATCAAAGGGCTTAAAAAGGCAATTACTTAGTGCTAGGAGATAGGCTCTAAGAAGCCAAGCTTAATTAAGTCTTACCTTTAAACTGCGGCCGAGCATTTATTAGGTTTATATATACCCTATTTAGCCTATATAGCTGCCGTTTTCTAACCCACTTAGGCTATACTACCATTACCCAGGGTAAAAGTAGACGGGATATTTAGCTTGCTAACTTTATTCTTATTAAACTAGAGAATAAAGGGCCTAAACCAGACAAATTAGCGCCGTGTATAATTATGTTAATAATATAGGGGAAGCAGAATTAACACGGTAAGGTTAAGTATATAGGCTATATACGCAATACTAACCCTATCCTCTGCCCTCTCTCTACAATAGCCTTCTACTTCTTTAACCGCTGGGGTAAGGATGGCGCTAAGAGCTTCCCATCCTTTCAGCAGCTAGAGGACTACTATGGCCTATACGTCTTCCCTAGTAGCATTAAAGTACCGCAACAGCCGTTAAGCTATTATACGCAGTTTAAATAGAATAAAAAGATGTTCTAGGGGGTAGGGATTTACTTAAAGGAGAAGACCTATAGCGCCTATAAGCAGAGCGTCCGGCACGCTAAGCTTAGCAGCGTTAAGGAGACTTAAATTAGACGGGCCAGATGCTAGAATATGGACGCAATAACAGAAGCCTACCTTAGCTATCTACCCCGTGCGTTTATACGGTTAATTGCCGGCTTCCTAAAGGAAGAAAAGGGCTACTTTCTTCCCTATGCGCAAGAGGTGCCAAAGGAGGTACTCTACTCAAAGATATGGCCCAAAACTAACGTCTAGCTAAAATACATGGAGACCTACTACCCAGAGAGGGCCGATAATAAGGTTGTACAGCTTAACCTTATAGGCTTAGGATTTCTATGCCTCCTCTGCGCACTTAGGGTAATCCTATTACAAAACTCAGTAATCCTACGTAAGCAGTTCCCGCTCTACCCTCTATAGAAGGACTCCCTCTTTGGCTGTAAGGAATACCAGAGGTTTGCTATATAGGTAGAAAGCTCACTAGCTAACATAGTTACGCTAAACAAGATAATAATATGGAAATACTGGCCCGCCCATAAGGCTGTAGCTAAGCTAAGATATAAGGCCGCAATCTCTAAGATAAAGGGGGTTTAATTACGCGTGCAGACAATTTTAGAACGCCTTAGCAAGATAGAAAGGTTATTAGCATTATTCGCACCTATATAGATCCAGTAAGGGAAGATAGGTATCTGGATAGGGCCTATAGAGTCCATATATCCGTCTTTAGACGGCCCTATACCCGTACCTATACCTATACCTATACCCGCACCTGTACCCGCGTCTGTTCCTAAACGCGTTAACGGCCAGATTCTATCTTTGGATAAACCCTCTCCTATATATCCAACCCCTATAGAGATACTAAGGGGTCCTTAACTATCTACCGCTGTAGAGCCTACTTAGCCGTCTACCATAACGTCTACTATACCCCCGCAGCAGCTGCCGCAAGCTTCTACTATACCCCCGCCGCAGCTGCCGTAGGCTAACACTTAACCTCTTCCATTTATTCTTAACCTGTAGGCGCCGCTAAGGAAATATAAGATGCTTTAGGGTGGTAATTTAGTGTTCCAGCTCTAGACTAAGTGGACTTTAGGGCTAGCAGGTAGGCCGTTAATTAAAGCTCTTAATTGCTGCTGGGGGGCGCGCTGGCAGGTTAATAGCAAGGCGATATTTTACAGCCGTTGCTGTAGGATAATTAAGGATGTTAAATGGCGCGTAAAAGATGGTACGGTAAGAGATAAGAGATAGGCTATTAACCAGCTAAAATAGCTATAAGGTCCGCGTTCTTTAGATTGGCTTTATAAGAATATCTAAATAGTTATTTTACTGCAGTAACTAAGACACCTTAATATATAACTGCCTCTATATACAACTGCACTATAGTAACCGACCAAGACACCTTAACGTATGACTGCACTGTAGTGACTAAGACGTCTTAATGTAGGACTACTAGTGACCAAGACGTCTCAATATAGGACTGCACTGCAGTGACTGAGACGTCTCAATATACGACTGCACTACAGTAACCAAAACACCTCAATATAGGACTGTACTGCATTAACTAAGACGCCTTAATGTAGGACTATACTACAGCAACTAAGATGTCTTAATATAGGACTATATTATAGTAACTAAGACGCCTTAATGTAGGAATGGAACGCGTTTAGGTGTTATAAATTTAGAGCAACATTACGTAACCGTCCAGAGGTACCGATCTAACACATATTATGTACCTTTTCGCCCAAAATCGCGTGCGAAGGTACTCAGGGGCGGTCGCTGCGCGACCAAGTGCGGGGTTCGGGCGCGTTATTAGTAGGGGTGGCCCTAACCTCGTATTAACCCGGGTCGTAACCGCGCCAAATCAGCCCCCCCAATATGTGATAGGTATTAATAGAGTTAAGAGCTTCTAATTCCACTTCTAAAGCCATATTTGTACGGTAATAAGGAAGAAGAAGGTAACTGAAAATTTATTTAGTGTATGCCAAGATTTATTGGAGAGGTCTATTTTTAGCGAGTCACGTGGCGCCGAGAGATCCGGAAACTCTGCGACTCTTGAGCTTGATTATGCATCAACCTCTATATAGAGCTTGATTCTCAACGCCATGACGGCTCTCGTAGCTTATTTCTACCCTCCCACCGTCCCGTAGATAGTTGCCTCTTAGGAGTGCGTTAGGGGGTCTCCTCCGGTACGTGCAGCTGGCGGAGAGCTAGGCCTCTGAGCGGCTCAATTCGAAGGCTCTACAGCCTCATTGACGCGACGCCTGAGGCCAAGATCTACGCCTACGGGCCTGCACGGCCTACGGAGGCCTCCGTGCCGCAAATAACGAAGTTATCCACCAACACCGTGTCCTATGCGTGAAGCCGTATATAGACTAGCCTATCTAGGCTTAGCCCCCGTGAGAGAGCGAGAAAATAGACGCGATAAGGCTTATCCAAAACCACCCTGCGCACTACGCCCCGCGGGAGGCTAGTCGTAGTATAGGGGCGCAACACCCTATACTACTACCAGTTCCCGTTTCGCATTGCCTGTAAGAGTCTCCTTATAATAGGCCGACCGTGTCTTGCAGGAGGGGGCCATAGAGATGGGTCCCGTGCCAGGTAACCTACTCCCCCCTCTTCTACTAACCAAGCTTATGTCCCCCCTTTCTATAAGCTGGCCTGTGTCTCTAACTATCGAGACCTCGTCTGACTGGCCTGTGTTTCCTCCAAGACCTCCCCCATATATATGCATACTAGGTTGCGTGCACCACGCCTATTAAGACCCTCCTATAAGTCGCCTTATATACATGCGTTAGGTTGCGTGCACCACGCCTATTAAGACCCTCCTGTGAGTCACCTGCAGGTCAACCGTAGGTCGAACGCCATGGGGCCGTCGAAGCTGGCCTATGTTTCCGCTACCTAGAGCTTTACCCGTGTTTCCACCTCGTTGAGCCGTCTGGTTGCTGTCGCGTCGCCATCGCGTCGCTGTCGCGTCACTGTCTCGTCCAGGTCGCGCGCACCACGCCTATTAAGACCCTCTTCTGAGTCTCCTGGATGTACCGGATAGGCTCTCATAGAGGGGCCTTAACGAGTTCTCTAGGTAGGGCCTTAACAAGTTCTTCGCGGTGGCCTTAGGGGCCTTAACAAGTTTCGTACGAGGTATCTGCGACGCGTTAACCTTAACAAGTTCTTATAAAAAAGGGTTTCCCTACGCCCTCGCCTTGCGATCTCAGAGCTGGTGCAAGCCCAAGGGTGTCCTGTTGTATAACTAGGGCGCGTCCACGTCGGCTGGCTAGATGATAAGGCCAGTTTCGGGCCTGGCTACAAGCCAGGTAGTCGTACATCGGGTGGTTTTCGTATCCCAGTTTCCCTTAATAGGCCTCCCTAGGTGGTAGAGCAGGAGCCTCAAGCGGAGGCAGTAAGGCTCCTGGTGTTGTTAAGGGCGATGCTTTGTACGATGGTACGCGTCGCGAGCTCAACACCACAGAACCGCGACGACAGCGCGCTGCATGCGCTGCGACGGCTCTCTACCATCGCCTCTGCACTTAGCCATCAAAAGGAACGATTTCCTGATGATGTTTCCACCCGCGGCGACGTGGACGCGTGCAGTAGGGCTTCGCGGGCCTAAGTTAATAATATATGCCCCTTTCGTTATAAGGTCTGTAGGCCTCTAAATATGATTTAAATAAGCGGAGAGCTCTTATAGAGTTAGGTTCTTATAAGCTTTGCAGTATAAGGAATTAAATAAACAACTTAATTGTAAAATGTAGCTCTAGAGCCTCTATATATACATAAGGAAGGTATGGAAATAAATATAAGGGGAGACTAATACGTAACTAAAACAGCGTAATACGTAAGTAATACGCGGGCGATACGCAGGCGATACGCAGGTGATATACAGGTGTTTTGGCATAGTACCGGTAGTCGGTTACAGTTCTACTATTAAGAATTGTCCTATAAGGCGCTAGCGAACTACTCTACTTAAAAACGATACTAAGAGTATGGCGACGGCTTATTCTTAAGCTATGGCTTTAATCTAAAGCTATGGCTTACCTTAAGAGTTACGGCTTATAAATTATATGCGATTAATTTACTAGTAGACGATGATCCTTTTCTTCCTAATAAGGCCTTTTTTCCCACTTTATTTTGGCTATAGGTTAAGGTTTTTATTAAGGCTACTCGGCCAAATTAAGAGCTATGGCTTATATAAATTGTATGCGATTAACTCTCTACTAGTAAACGCTCTTTTCCTTTTTAAATAAGATATTTTTCCCACTAGGTTTTGGTTATAGGTTAAGATTTTTATTAAGACTGCTTGGCTAGTCTTTAACCGTTTCCTATATATAAGCAAAGCTTTAGCATTGCTCACCTTTTTTATATATAGAAATCAATTAATTGGGTATATGGGCTGGGGGCTAGCCCTAATAAATAGGGGGGGCAATATAAGAAATCTTTTGGCCTTTACTTAGGTATACGCCTAAAAGCTCTTAGGGGTAGCTAAGGCTAGCCTTCGGCTAGGCCCTAGCACCTCCTTATAAGCTCCTTAGGTTTATAGCCCTCCTATTCTCCTTATTAGTTTGTCTCTATACTAGGGTATTACTATACCTACTCTTTACTATATTGTCCTCTTTTATTAACTCTTTTATAACTTCTACTTGGCTTACCTACTCCCTATTATCCCTTACACTAATAACTATTATATATTAAGGGGGCTAATTTGGCGCGGTTATAACCCGGGCTAATATAAGGTTAGGGCTATTCTTGCTAATAACGCGCCTAAACCCTATATAAGGTTGCGTAGCGATCGCCCCTAAGTACTTTTGCACGCGATTTTAGGCGAAAAGGTATATAATTTAAGTTAAATTGGTACTTCTAGGCGGTCGCGTAATGTTACTCTAAATTTATAATACCTAAACGGGCTCTATTTCTATATTAAGGCGTTTTAGTTACTATTCCTTGCACTAATAGCTGCGTTTAATAAATTGTAGCCCGTGCGCACTAATTAAAAGGCCTACTTAAAGGGAAATATTAAGGAAGTATTAAATATGCGCGGGCGTAATAGAGAGTACCTAGAATTTCTCGCACGGGCTACCTATTATTGGCAGTTATTAATATAAGGGATAGTGCAGTCCTATATTAAGACATCTTAGTTACAATAGTATAGTCCTATATTAAGGCGTTTTAGTTAATATAGTATAGTCCTATATTAAGGCGTCTTAGTCACTGTAATAAAATAACTATTTAGATATTCTTATAAAGCCAATTTAAAGAATGTCGGCCTTATAGCTATTTTAGCTAGTTAATAGCCTATCTCTTATCTCTTGCCGTACTGTCTTCTATACACCGTCTTATATTCTTAATTATCCTTAGGCTATAGCAATGGCTATAGAATATAGCCTTACTATTAACTCACTAGCGCGCCCCCTAGCAGCGATTAAGAGCTTTAATTAACGGCCTACCTTCTAGCCCCTAAAGTCCACTTAGTCCAGAGCTAAAACACCAAATTACCGCCCTAAAGTATCTTATATTTCTTTAGTAACGCCTATAGGTTAAGGATAAATAGGAGAGGTTAAGCGTTAGCTTATAGCAGCGGCGGTAGTAGCGGCGGTAGTGTTATAGTAGATATTATAGGAGGCAGCTAAGTAGGCTCTACGGCAGTAGATAGTTAATTATTTATAGTAGATATAGGCCTTTTTAGAGGACCCCTTAGTGTCTTTTTAGGGGTCAAATATATAGAAGAGGGTTTATTTAAAGACGGAACTTAGCCGTTAGTAGGTTTAGAAATAGACCTAGGTATAAATATAGGTATAGGTATAGATATAGGTATAGGTATAAAGCCGTCTAAAGGTAGATATATAGACTCTATAGGCCCTATCTAGATGCCCATTTTCCCTTACTAAATCTATATAGATGCAAATAATACTAATAACCTTTCTATCTCGCTAAGGCGTTCTTATAAGGCTATTGCCTAAGTATACAGTAAGGAGTAGGCAAGCTGAGCATAAGTTATAAAGAGAGTCAATGGGAGAGGACTATATAGTAAAGAGTAGGTATAGCAATACCTTATATAGAAAGACAAACCAATAAGGAGAGAAGGGCTATAGGCCTAAGAAGCTTATAAGGAGGTGCTAAGGGCTAACTAAAGGCTAGCCTTAGCAGCTCCTAAGAGCCCCTAGGTATATACCTAAGTAAGGGGCCAAAAGATCCCTTATAGTTCTAAAATTATCTATATACATACCTCCTTTATCTTAGAAATTGCGGCCTTATATCTTAGCTTAGCTACAGCCTTATAAGCGGGCCAGTATTTCTATATTATTAGCTTATTTAGCGTAACTGTATTAGCTAGCGAGCTTTCTACCCGCTTAGTAAACCTCTAGTACTCCTTATAGCTAAATAGGGGGTCTTTCTATAAGGGGTAAAGTGGGAACTACTTATATAGGATTACTAAGTCCTATAATAGGATTACCCTAAGCATATAAAGGAGGCGTAAAAATCCCAAGCCTATAAGGTTAAGCCGTATAACCTTATTATCGGCACTACCTAGGTAGTAAGTCTTTATACGTTTTAGCTAGACGTTAGTCTTAGACTATATCTTTAAATAAAGGGCCTTTTCTAGCACCTTCTATGCGTAAGGGAGAAAGTAGCCCCTTTTTTCCTTTAGAAAGCCAGTAATTAACCGTATAAACGCATAGGGTAGGTAGTTAAGATAGGCTCCTATTATCGCGTCTATATTCTAGCATCTGGCCCATTTAATTTGGGTCTTTTTAACGTCGCTAAGCTTAGTTTACCTAACGCTTTACTTATAGGCACTACAGGTCTTCTTCTTTAAGTAAATTTCTACCTTATAAAATATCTTTTTATTTTATTCAAACTGCGTATAATAGCTTAGCGGCCATTATAGTACTTTAATACTACTAGGGAAGACGTATAGGTTATAGTAGTCCTTTAGCTACTAAAAGGATAGAAAGCTTCTAGCGCTATCTTTACCCTAATAGTTAAAGAAGTAGAAGGCTATTATAAAGACGGGTAGAGAATAGGGTTAGCGTTCCGCATATAGCCTATATACTTAACCTTATCGTACTAATTCTGCTTCCTTTATATTATTAATATAATTATATACGGCGCTAACATATCTAGTTTAGGCCCTTCGTTCCTTAGTTTAATAAAAATAAGTTTAGTAAGCTAAACGTCCCGTCTACTTTTACTATAGGTAATAGTAGTATAGCCTAAGGAATGGTTTAAAAAACGGCAGCTATACGGACTGGATAGGGTATATAGTAGTAATATACTATAAGGGATCTTTTAGACCCTCACTTAGGTACATACCTAGGGGCTCTTAAGAGCTGCTAAGGCTAGCCTTTAGCTAGCCCTTAGCACCTCCTTATAAGCTCCTTAGGCCTATAGCCTTTTCCCTCCTTATTGGTTTGTCTCTATATAAGGTATTGCTATACCTACCCTTTATTACGGACGCTTTAAGTACAATGCTACGACTACTTAGAGAAGAGTCGGAGGAAGCTAGTTAGTTAATTAAGGCATAGTCCAGGATGAAACCCGTGGAACTATGTGACGAGGAATGGTAAGCAAGGTCACGTATATAATCTGTGTAATCTATATAATCTGTATAATCTGCAATAGAGTAGACAGAGCGAATAGAGTAGACAGAGCAACAACTTTCTTAAAAGTATGGATGTGTATTTAAAGGACTATAGTCCCTACCTAGATAGTTCCTTTCCTTATAGTGAATCTTAGAATATAATTGGAGTTAATCTGTTGGGCAACCACTCTACCAGTTATTATTACGTTGTTGACTTCTTGTTTACCTATACACCTAGCCTATTAGCGAGTCTACCGTGATACTCTTATAAGGCTTTTATTACACATTCACTACCTAGTTACAGTATTAATAAAGTTAAATAACATGCCACCAAAAGCACTAGTTACGACGCTATCTACGGCAGTAACTACCTTAGGAACAAGTGGAGACACTAGCATGGCAGACACAAGTTCACAGCTAGTTACAGTAGGGCAGTTATAGGAAATGGTTAATTAATTAATAGACAATAATCGAATATTTAAAGATCGAATTAATGGAATCGGAGCAGCAAAGGTTAAGTTACCTTCAGTTAAACGGTTCTCAGGAGAGAAGTTAAAGCTTAAAGGATTTCTTGCGCAAATATGGTTTAAGGTACTATAAAAGGGAGTAAAGTTGGCTATACTAATGGACTAAGTGGTCTATATAGGACTGTTCTTATTAGGAAGAGTACTGGAATAGTTTAAGCCATACCTTACTAATATACAGGAATATGGGGACTAAACCACTAACCTAGAAGTTAAGTTTATATTCTTAAGTTGGGGAGGGTTTGCGGAACAACTTACGCAAATATTTGGAGACCTTAAGGTAACAACTATAGCAGAACGGATGCTTTAAAATATAGTATAATGTACTTTAGTAATTAAGTACACAACCCAGTTTTAAACGCTTTTAGTATAGGTTAAATGGAATAATAAGGCGCTTGTGGCACAGTATAAATAGGGACTTAAGGCTAAAGTCTAGGACGTAATTATCCTAATAGAAGACGCGGAAATAATAAAAGAACTAATTAATTAAGTAATTAAGATTAAGAATAGAATCTACTAAAGGGAACAAGCCAAGAAAGGTCAAGACAGAGTTCTATAGTCATATAAGGCGTAGAGCACGCAATAACAAAGCCAAAGTTAAAAACTATAGAATGGTAGGTTAGAGCTAATAGACCTAAGCGGTACTAAAGAATCTAAGAGATAGAATAAGAAACTATGGAAACCTAGAGGTTAAGGATTAAGTGATTATAGGACTAAGGAGCAGAGGCTAAACCAGAGATCTTAGCAGCAGAAGACGTTTAGGCGGACTCTATAATAAAAACAATGGTTTAAATTAGGAGCTTGCATAAATTGCGGAAAACAAGGTTATTTTGCTAGAGACTATAAAGGTGATTAGAGTAACTACGCGGTAAAGGGCACCAGGTTATTAGAGTGCGATAATATAGATATAGTGGTATTGCGCGGGACCAAGGAGTGTTCAATTAAGCACTTTACGTTTTGTTATAACAACGCATACCGAATTTATAAGGACGCTAAGTACGGCGTAAGCTATTAGCTATAGGAGCTAGAGTTAAGAAAACTTAAAGGAACTAAAGAGTTAGATAAAGAACAAGATTAACTCTATAAGCTGGATTAAGATGTTACAGCAATATATAGATAAAGATCAGCAACAATGACAATGGAGTTAGAATACTTATTAATTAATAGCAATAAGGGTAAAAAGGAGGCTGACTAGGAGCACTTAAACCTTAATAACGCAACAGAAGCAGAGACTAAGACCACCATAGAACGCGGTTTAGTAATGGGTATAGTAATACCATTAGATACGGAATCTATTGCTTTATGAAACGGAAGGAGCAATATCTAAAAACGATTAAGCAAGCAGATAACTGCTAGTGCTAGCTTACCACTTGATAGAGGCAAAAGGCCAAAGGCTTAAGAATTCCAAGAAGGAATAAAAGATGCTTAAGATTCTTAGGACAAGATAAGAAACACCTAAGGACCTATAACGGACAAAAACCGATAGAGCAGGGCAGCAGCTCAGTTTAAAGACAAGCAAATGAGCACGGGATAATAATTCCTAGGGAGCCAAGATTTTAAAGAATAAATAAGGTCCACAGCAATCCTAGGTAAACACAGTGTTCAGCCTAAAGGTTAAAAAGTTAACATAGTGGTTAAGAAGCGAGATGACTTTAAAGATCCTTTTAAAAGACGTAAACTAAAGGAAAGTATAGATGAGTTTAGATAAAGAATTATTATATGGTAAGAGCAAAAGCTAGACCAAAGATTAGCTATGCCAGGACGTACTAAGGATAGAGCACCTATACGAAAAGTTATAAATAGGCCAAGGATAGGAATGCTAAGAGCTAAGTAGTTAAATAAACTGGAACAAGAAGAAAATCTAGGGATCCCTACTAAATTCACAGAGCGACACACTAAAGGTTACAACAATGCAGCAATAAAGAGATACTTCTTTATAAATAAATTGTATACACTTATAGAGCTGTACTGTAAGTGGTATAAACAACGCGGAAACAATAAGTGGAAAGATTTCTGTATATGGCTAGACAAGAAAGTTATAGCAGACTAAATAATATCTAAGAAACAGATAAGCTATATTAAAGGGGCGTTAGTCATAACGTTAAAGAACCTAAAAGAATAGGCTGTAGACTAGAAAGAAATAATATAGATATTAGTACCAGTAAATAATATAGCAGTATTTAGATTAATACGGGAGAGGTTTAAACTTAGGGACGAAAATAAACTAAGAGTTAACCCAAAGCACCTAGCGTATTATATATTGGCGTGGATCGTATATATAGATAATATATGCAACATGCATAGGACACCTAAAGACAAGCACTGGAAGTACCCTATAAGGATATATTAGGCACCAAACAAGTAGAGGTTTAGAAATGCTAAGTATATACATAGATGGCACCTAGTGGAAGTTCAGGAGTTAGGTAACTTAATACTTTAACCAGGAAGATTCCTTACGGAAGAATACTTAGATGGACAATAGTGGTAGGAGTGCCTAGAGAACACTTATCTATGGCATATTAAGGGAAAAAAGCGAACTAAGTATTAGCTAATAGTAGACTAAGTATAGTTAAGGATTAGTAGCTAATAGTTAGGAAAAGCGGAGGCCCACAGAACCAAAGGGAGCTAGTAGTAGAGCCTTAGACCCTTAAGGGAGTTACAGGACGACACCTAAATTTATAAGTTAGTTGGCAAGATTAAAAGTTCAAAGCATTAGTAGATAGTAGAGCAATAAGGAACCATATATTACTAATAACAGTAAAAAGGATAGGGCTACCTTATAGATAAAAGGGGGGTCTGTACCCGTTAATAACAATTTTAGGAGATCTAATAGCCTATAAAGGAGGCATTATCAATCTTGAAACAGGACCTATTTAGTTAACTATTAAAGGAAGACAAGTTAAAATGTCTTTTAATATCCTACTATTAGGAAAGAATAAGGCGATATTAAGAATGCCTTAGTTACAGGAATATAATCTAAGGATTGATTAGGTTATAGGTCAGGTTAATATTAGAGATACTTAATAACGCAAAGTGCGATAGCAAACTAAGATAGTATAGTACCAAGTTAGAGCGACGTATAAAGAGACTAAGTGAGGCTTAGGCCATGTACTAAAGAGATACTATAAGTATAGAAAAAGGTTATGGTTACCAAAAAGTAAAAAGCTATTAGAGCATGCAGCATAGGACTATAAAATAGAATTAGAACTAGGAATAAGTCTAAAGTTCTTTCTAATTTATAAGCTTACTAAAACTGAGTTAGTAGTGCTTAAAGAGTTTATCTAGGAGAACTTATAAAAGGGATATATTAGATGATTGCAGTTATTAGTAGGATATCCAGTATTGTTTATACTAAAGAAAAACAGAAAACTTAGAATGTGTATTAACTACAGATAGTTAAACAGCATTACTAGAAAGGATAGGTATCCTTTACCCTTAATTAGTGAAATCTAAGATAGGATAGGTAATGCGCAAATCTTTATAAAGATAGATCTGAGGTGGGCGTACCATTAGATAAGAATTAAGGAAGGAGATAAATAGAAGGTAGCCTTTAGGTCAAAGGAAGGACTATATAAGCTATTAGTTATGCAGTTTGGACTTATAAATGTACTGGCAACGTTTTAGAAATAAATTAATAGTGTATTAGGAGAACACCTTAATGAATTTGTTATGGTATATCTTAATAATATTATTATCTACTTAGCAAGTAAGGAAGAACATAGAGAACATGTTAAGTAGGTCTTAAAGAGACTATAAGAAGAAAAGATGCTAGTAGTAGTTAAGAAATGCGAGTTCTTTATAAGGAAGACTAATTTTATAGGATTTATTATTAAACTAGGTAAAATTAGTATAGACCTAAAGAAAGTAGAAGCTATAGTAAGTTAGTAAGAACTAGAGAACGTTACATAGTTAAGATTATTCCTAAGGTTTTATAACTACTATAGGAGGTTTATTGCGCAGTAGTTAAAGAACATTAAGCCATTTATAAAACTTATAAAAAAAGAGGAACTGTGGAGATAGGGAATAGAGTAAAAGAAGTTGTTTTAAGAACTTAAGGAGTTGTTTACCTAGGAACTAATCCTTAAGATCTATTAACCAAAGCTAGAGACGGTTATAGAAACAGATGCATTAGACTTTATACTAGGAGTATATTTGCTATAGAAGCACCAGGATGTATGGCATCCAGTAGCATATTATAGTTGGAAGATGACACTACTAGAACTAAACTATAACATCTATAACAAGGGGTTATTAGGTATAGTTGTAGCACTTAAAAAGTAGAGGGCATTCTTATAAGGTATAGAGAAATTATTTATAGTTAAAACGGATTATAAGAACCTAACAGGGTTCCTAATAACAAAGGAACTAAACAGAAGATAGGTTAAATAGGCGGAAATGTGTCAGATAATCTGTATTCTCTAAAGGCGTGGGTCACGTGCACGAGTCACGTGCACGAAGACACGTCACTGAAGACACGTCAGATCAAGGTCAAAAAGACACGATACAAGATCATCAATCAATCAACCCATTTTCATCAATGAACTCATCTATTTGAACTTCGTGACAGTTATGAGCCTGGTCCGCCGACTCAAGAAGCTATTCAGCTATTACTCAATCGTTTGAAGAAATTCTACCTCATCGTCAAGACGCAGACTCTGACAGAAATCCTACCTCAATTGTCACAGGACGAGATTCCACAAGATTCCACGAGATTCCACGAGATTCCACGAGATTCCACGAGATTCCACCTCAATCGTCAAAGGACGATTCTGATGACAAGGACGATCCTGACGACAAGGACGATCCTGACGACAAAATACCATCTCAATTCCTCCTTTGCCTATCAGTCAAAATGACTCCACCGACATCGAGTTCGTCGACCACGATCATCCTCAATAAACCAGAAGACTGGGAGCAATGGATCTGGCAACTACAAGCCCTTGTGGATCAGCAAATTTGGGCCCACGTTGACCCAGCCACAGAAGCACCTTAAGAAGGTCTACTTGAAAAACCACCTCTTCTAAAGGTCACAGATTTTAATGAGAATGTAACCTTATATGCACAGCTCTTAACAAATCAACAGAAAGCGTACAAGAATAGCAGATAATACTACGACTAGGACATGAAGTATTTCCTTAGATAGGAAGATTATCTTTAACAGATCTGCACCTAGATCACATCCACAGTATTAATTTAGAAGAAGCTACTGCTTGACCCTTCCTTAACAGTTAAAGAGTGGCTATCTTGGCTAAAGGAGAACACAGAACCTACCTCGTCGTTTGTTAGGAAGAAGGTATAATACTAGTACACGGAAGCCCTTAAGGGGTTTAAATAGTTATCAAAATTAAACCAGTGGCTAGATTAATGGGAACACGCAATATCCCTAGGAGAGAAGTATAAGATCCCTTAAATATCCAATAGAATCTGGCTATAAGATTTGGCAGAAGTTATTTAACCATTTAGCGACGCCTACTGTATAAAGTACACTACCAAGTTAAATAACCCTTAGAAGTCGAGATCTTCTAAATACCGCAGAGTAGCAAAGGAGCTGCAAGAAGGACTTAGAATACCCTTAAAGAAAGCCAATACTACTACAAGAGAGAGTACCTTTAATATAAACTTTATAGAGCAAGCCATGATAGATCACTCTAATACTACTAAAGGTCTAGGGAAAGGAACCTTAGCATATACTAGACGCTTAAAGAGAGCCAGGTCACTAGTAGATAAGGAGATGTCTTACAAGAAGCTACTACCTGTATGCTTAGTGTGTGAGAAACAAGGACATTCCCTTTAAAACTATTAGTATTTATTTGAAGACAAAAGACCCAAAGAAGTTACAATTAGAGATGCTTGTATTAAAAGGGTGCTAAAGAAGGTAGAAAAGAATAAGAATCTCACTAACCAAGTTGCGAAGATTAGACTTAAAGAATAGGAAGACAAGGCTTAACAATAACAGGATAAGAGCCAGGAAGTTAAGATTAAGGGAGAAGCTAATACAATATTTCTAGAATTGTATTACACAGGTTAAATCCATCCACTAAAGCTATTAACTATTCTTAACTTAGGAACCACTCTATATATCTTTAATAATCTCTTTTGTTTTTATAACTTTAGGAAAGCTCTAAGATATAAATACATTACTGCCGGCAGCTTAGAAGTGCCTATATTAGGTTACAGCGATATTACTATCTAAGTTACAAAACTAGATAAAAGCAAGGGAATCTTATATCTTAAGGACATTACCTTTTATACGGACTTTAATACAAATCTAGTATTGTTCCGTCTACTTTAAAAGCAAGGGTACTTCTAAAATAATAAAAAAAACAACAATCTTCTAGTTTGGAAGGATGATACAATTCTATGTTAAATAGAAGAACGTTACAGATAATAGACTATTAAATACGTCCAACCAGGAAGTCTATTAGCGTTCAATACAAGCTGACTACTACGCCGCTAATAGAAGCGCAGAGCATTGTTAAGAGACATTTACCCAGATACGAAAGGTAATATATAACTATAGTATCTGCGTCTAGGTCATCTAGGACCTATAAGCCTTTATTATTTAGGTATTAACGCCCTAGGAGTTAAGCTTTAAGGCCCTAAAATAACGGAATATTAATACTATAGTCTTGCTAAAATTAAGCGTTAGGTCTTACAAAGGTTCTTAGAATGGAATATTAATAAACCTTATTTTAACCTCTATATTGACTAAACTAACCTTAAGGAAGCGCATGCTGGATTTATATAAGTTATATTTATCTATAACACTTTCTTAGGAAGAACCTTCCCGTATTTTATAACAACACATGGCGAAGAGAAGGAGACACTATAAGTGCTTAAAGATTTTATCTAATAGATTTGTTTGAGGTATAACCTTAAAGTTAACACCATTAGATTAGATAATAAGCTAGGGAGAAGGAAAACCCTTAAATGGCTATAGACCTAAGGGATTACCTTTAAGCCTTTAGCGCTATATACCTAAGCATAGAATAGTACCGCCGAACGCTTAGGGGGTATAATCATTAAGAAAGGACATGTAATGAGAATTGCTGCTAATTTACCACACGACCTATAAAACGAGATAGTTAACTATATAGTCTACCTTTAAGATTAAACGCCACGGGAAAGTAATGGATGGAAATTGCTATATAAAAGGTTCTATACCTACCTAGTAAATGGGAGATTAAGAAAACCATAATTAGCGTACCTAAAAGCCTATAGCTGTAGGGCGTACGCGATAACGTCGGATGCCTAGCTAAAGAAGAAAAGACTAAGCAAGCTAGATCCGTAAGCCTATATCAGCTACCTCGTTGGCTATAACTCTACTAATATCTACAGGATCTGGATCCTATATAAAGGTATTGTCATCTCTACTAGGGATATTATCTTTAACGAAAAGACGTTCTTTAATAGCAAGTAAACGGACATCTCAAAGGATCTACACGCCGAATTAGATACGCTAATTAAGAAGATTTAACTCCCTAAGACTTTAACTAAGAACGAGGTTCTTCTAGAAGATAATAACGAAGTATTTAAACCGTTAATTTAAGAGGAAGACGACGACGTTAATAAGCTAGTTTGAACCTTTAATAAGTTAGCAGATCTTAAGCTTGCAAGAGCTCTTAAAGATGCGTATTATACACCACCTCTAATAGAAGAAGATAAAGAATCTCTATATGCCTTTTACGTCGAGTATTCTATGAAGTTAGATACTGATCAGGACACTATTAACTAAGTGGGAGATAGGTTTTACACTTAGGGGGTATTTAATAACTTGGTTAAAGACTTGTTTAAGGAAGCTAGCGATAATAGGTTTAAAGACTTTGTTACTAAAAGGATTACCTTAGCCTATTAAGGCGCCTTTGTAGCAGGAAGGAAGTTCAACCTTAATAGTTGACTTAATAATAGCAAGCTGAAATCAGGTAGAATATATAATATTAAATTACACAGGAAGAACTTACCTCTACTACCTTAGTTAATCAAGGACCTTAATGCACATTCTCTTCGAGATCAGTTCTAAGAGGCTTAATGAGCTTACCTCCAATCCTATTATTAAATAAGGTCGTTTTAAGAAATAGAAAAGAAGTATGCAAAGGGACAGCAGATCCTTAGCTTAATATGGGTGTTCATCTACAAGATAGACAAGTACGGATTTCTCCAGAAATGCAAGGTACGCTTAGTAGTATACGGAAATTAACAGGCCCTAGGAGACCTACCTATAAGAGCTACTATATTAGCTAGTACAACCTTCCGAACCCTTATAGCAATCACCGCAAAATTTGACCTGGAGACGATACAGATAGATACAGTTAATACATTTGTCTATTATAATCTCAACAAAGTTGTCTATATAAAGCTACCACCAGGGTTTAACAAAGGAAAGAAAGACAAAGTACTGCGCTTAAGAAAAGCCTTATACGGACTACGACGATTACCACTGTTATAGCAGAAGAATCTCACGAGCTCATTAAACGAATTGGGCTTTAAAGAGGTACCTTAGGAGCCGTGTGTTATGCTAAAAGGTAGAATAGTTGTCTTCTTCTACGTTAATAATATTGTCTTCTACTACTAAAAGATAGATAAGAAGAAAGCTTAAGAAGCAATTAAGGAGCTATACAAGGAATACTAGATAAGTATCCTTAGCGAGCTAAAATGGTTCCTAGGAATCCACGTACTACGCAATTATAGCTAGAGGCTCCTATGGCTATCCCAGGAAGCCTATATTGAGAAGATAGCTAACCAGTATAAGATAGATCTTAGAGGGCGTTTTCTAGACACTCCTATAGCAGAATCAGAACTCCTCCCTATTGATTACCAATCGATCCGTCTAACGCTTCCGTTTTTTAATATAGACCTACTAGTCTGTCCTATGTCCCTACCAAGAGAAGCAGCTTCTACGATGCTATATTAGAGAAAAATAGGTTTAATACTTTATGCAGCCACTATAACGCGTCTGGATATTGCTTTTGCAGTATTATAGCTAGTAAGGTTTAATTAGAACCTAAGCTAAGAGCACTATTAAGCGGCAGATAGAGTAATCCAGTACCTATATAGCATAAGGAGCAGAGCAATCTACTATAGAGGAGACAAGGAAGGAACGAACAGTAGAGGGAGAGATAAAGGAATACGCGACAAAGGACGAGACGATAGAAGAGACGGTAGAGGTAAAGCGCAATCATTTATCTATACCAGCGATACATCATTTACGGACAACTCCATTAACAGAAAGAGCTTATAAGGATACATTATAAAGCTATTTAGGGGGCCGATCGCCTAGAGAGCAAATAAGCAGGGTATAGTAACAACGTTAAGTACAGAAGCCAAGTTATTAGCCCTATTATAGATAGTAAAGGAAGCTATCTTTATTAGTAGGCTGTTTAAAGCAATAACGTTACGCCTAAACGAGCCCTTAATTATTAAATGTGACAACACATAGACGCTCTAATTAATTATAAAAGATATGGTAAAGCTAATTACAAAGCTCTAATACGTTAACATCTATTAACACTAGCTATGTTAGGAATACGCAATAAGATAAGTATGATTTTAATAGACAGTAACAAAGGAGATAATCGCTAATGGACTTACAAAGGCCCTACCTAAGTAGAGGTTTTAAAGCTTCGTTAATATAATCGGGATGGTGGATATTAAGGAGCAGCTAGATAAGAAGAAGCAACTAAAGGACCTAAGGGACAGTATTAGAGCAAGACGGAAGGATTTAGATGAGATTACGGTTCAATTAACTCATTAACGGACACAAGAAGGTGGCTAGCTTTGACCTCAAAGAGCTTAAAGCTAAGGGGGTGTGTTAGATAATCTATATTCTCTAAAGGCGTGGGTCACGTGCACGAGTTACGTGCACGAAGACACGTTACTGAAGACACGTCAGATCAAGGTCAAAAAGACACGATACAAGATCATCAATCAATCAACCCATTTTCATCAATAAACTCATCTATTTGAACTTCGTGACAAAATGCTTACAGAATATTACTTCAAAATTTAGCATACTAGAGGTACTAAAAATGCAAGAGCAGATATACTTAGCAGAAAGGTAGAGTTGTAGAACAAAGAAAAGCTATTAGGGGCAATGCTACGCAAAGACAAAGATGGATTAATTAGGTATAATTATCCTAAGATTGTAGTAACTAGAGAAGAGAAAACCTATAAGACACTAGAGAGCGTATAGTTTTAAAAGATCTAAGAAGTATAGAATAAGGATCCAGATATAGAGCAATATAAGCACTAAGAGGCTATATATATGCTAAAAACAGTTATAGAAGAGTTTGTAAAAGACTTTTATAAAGGAATAACACAAGGACACAATGGGGCTATAGGCTTAGTATTAAGACTTTAAAAAGAGTACATTATTTAAGAAATTTAGGGACTAGTAAGATAAGTTATAAAGGAGTGTTTAGATTGTTAGAGAAACAACCCAACAAGGCATAAGCTATATGGAGGGCTATAACCTATTAAAGTACTAGAAAGGCTATAGGAGGTCATATTATAGGACTTTATTATAAAGTTACTAAAGTTAAGAGACCCTATTACTGGACAAGATTATAATACGATCTTAGTAATAGTAGATAAGTTAACCAAGTAGGGCTACTTTGTAGCATATACAGAAGAAATATCTACAGAAGATGTGGCTAGAATCTATATTAAAGAAGTGTTTGTAAGATATAGAGCATTAATAAAGATTATATTAGATAGAAATCTAAGATTTGTAGCAGTATTCTAGGAAGTATTTTTAGCAAAATAAGGGGTTAGAGCAGCGATATTAATAGCATATCACCTATAGACAGACGGTTAAATAGAAAGACTATACTAGATACTAGAACAGTATCTAAGGCATTATATTAATTATATACAGAATAATTGGGTATCGTTATTACTAGTTGCATAGTTTATATATAATGCAACACTATAGGAAGGGATAGGAACATCACCTTTTAGGGCGAATTACGGATATAAACCAAGAACATTGTTATTACTATAATAAGTAAAGAAAACGAGTAGCATAGCTAAAGAAAGAATGAAGAACTTAATAAGTCTTTATAGTTACCTTACGGAAACAGCTAAACTAGTATAGATAAGGATGAAAAAGTACTATAATGTTAAGATATCTAGGAGACCAGATCTTAAGGAGGGGGATAAAGTATGGCTACTATATAAAAATTTCAAGAGTTAACAACTAAGTAAGAAGTTGGACTATGTTAGATTAGGACCATTTACAGTTAAAGCAAAAATCTTAGAAGTTACGTATAGACTTAACTTACTAGAGAAAATAAAGATCTACCCTATATAGTATATTATAATACTAGAACTAGTATATAGAAGTGTTAAACTACTAGCCTATAAGGCAGATATATATAGAGGTTAAAAGAAAGACAAATAGGAAGTTTTAAAGATTATTAGTTATAAGGACATTAATAGTGAAATATAGTATAAGGTTAAGTGGATAGGCTATAATAAGACTACCTAGGAACTATTAGACAACCTAAAGAACGCTATAAAAAAGGTAGAGGAGTATTAAAGGAAATTAGGTTAGGTAGTGTTAATAAAGAAGGATTACTAAAGAATGAGTTACCTAAGGGGGACCTAAGAGGAACATCTTCTAAGGTATTTAGAGCTGTTTCCCTCTTTGTTAGAAGAGAGTCCATTCTTTTATTACTAAGTTCCTAAAGACCTTATTCTATAAGTTTCCACTCCTTAAAATGCACATTTTTATATACCTTCTTAAGACAGATTAACTAAGTAGATGTAGCAAGATAAGAGTCCAAGGCACGTTATTAAGTGTTAGTAGCCTCTCTCTTAGTGTTATAAAAAGAACAGAGTTTAGCCAGTGCTACTAATAACTTGTTATTAAGTTTTACAGCGGTAGATTAAACCTAGGACCCTAGTAGCAGTTAATAAGGGTACTTAAAGGCTATTAAGAGTAATAGGACGCGCACACTTAGTGTTAAAAACAGAGCGAACATTATAGGATAATTAAATATTCGCTTTAGTGCACTCTAAGTAGAAAGAGGGTTGCTAAGATAAAGGACTTGTTAATATAATATAAACTAACCCCTCTTTCGCATAACAAAAATATAGAGATAATATTATCTTACCAAGAGACAGTATTGTAGTAATAGTATAAGACCAACAAGCTGTAGAAGAAGAAGAAGAAGCTTTAAGTATAATAAGTAAGAATATTAACCAAATTAATTAGACGGATATTACACCTCTAGTAGACAACTTAGAGATATTAGAAATCTTTAAAGACAAAGATAAAGAAGAGGAAGATAGTATTACGGACGCTTTAAGTATAATGCTATAACTACTTAGAGAAGAGTTAGAGGAAGCTAGTTAGTTAATTAAGATATAGTTTAAAATAAAACCCATGGAACTATATAATAAGGAATAGTAAGCGAGGTTATATATATAATCTATATAATCTATATAATCTATATAATCTATAATAGAGTAAACAGAGCAGACAGAGTAGATAAAGTAACAACTTTCTTAGGAGTACGGATGTGTATTTAAAGGACCACAGTCCCTACCTAGATAGTTCCTTTCTGTCGGAATATAAGGACAGCAGTTACGTGGTTACGTGTCGTCGTCGTGTCTTTGATTAGTTATCCTTATGGTGACTAATCAGCCCCCTACTTAGGCACTGCGATCCTTATGATCCTTTGCTATTAAAAAGAAGAACAACCATCATACTATCTACGAATCGTAGCTACGTGATATCCCCTTGTGTAACCAACACTGATCAGTGGTTAACTTCACTGTTATACCACAGAACAGCTAGGTATCACTAAGAAGAG
>Ga0307507_10002188_pt1 | contig 41807 bp, 16 predicted proteins | sample 7_EM_MG_FD_207223 | JGI IMG/M metagenome (GOLD analysis project Ga0307507, IMG submission 207223) | Populus trichocarpa ectomycorrhiza microbial communities from riparian zone in the Pacific Northwest, United States - 7_EM | ecosystem: Host-associated > Plants > Roots > Unclassified | place... | reverse complement strand
CTATGTATTTCTTTTGTGTTTTACGGTCCTATTAAAAGCAATTACGGAGGTTATATACAAGTGGGTCTATCTTTAAGTACCGCCAGTGTATGATTACAGCACCTGTTGTACCAAACGCGTACTTACGCGTTTGGTGCACCAACTACTTGCTTATGACTAATTAGGGGGGAGGGCGCGTCAGTATATAGACCACGTAGTCTACCTCAATAGAATCGACAGTCACCACCATTATCCAAAAGAGCATACAATACTATACGTATTTCGTGCCCCTGGATATGACTCACTTGTATCATTAAATTGATACAAGCAAATACTTTTAATATAATTATAAAAATTTTAAAATACAATATTTAATATATATGTTATAATACATTGGGAGCTCTTGCTATATCTAGCCTAAAAGACCAAAACCAACTAAAAGATCCCTAAAAAAACACCTAGAGAATCCCCCTAAGATATATATATCGCAGGGGAGGCACACGTTAAACGACAGTGGTTTGCACTTATGCGCGACTACCAGAACCACGCCTAGCAATAGCCCTCCACAATAAAGATAGGCGAATACCATACTATAAAGCAGAAATACCTCTATTAAGAAGGCATCTAATAAAATATAAAGCCTATTAGACGCATCTAGTATCTAGAATTATAGGGGAGCAACCATTAGCTATAACAAACTAACGCAGCTAGCAGAATGGCTCCGCTAGTTTAGTAAACCTTAAGCGCCCCTCTAGCAAACCTTTAATTAAATTCTTTAATAGCTAAACAAAAATAAAAATAAATATAACCCCCTATTACTAGCGAACTGCACCTAGGCCGCCGTAGCTGCGCTTCTATAGCATAGGGAACCCACCCCCCTTAAGACAACAACCAGGTATATAATTATAATATAACCAAACATAGAAAAAGCAGAGGGGCTAAGGGGATAATTAGAAACAGATATCCTTATAGAGATTTATAAAGAGGTCTATAATACTATTACAGTCTAACACCTTAGGAGTAAAGATATTAGAGTTACCCTAAAGGACTAACAGTTAAAGGAATAAGCTGTAAGGGTAGTGGACAGGCTAGGAGAACATATAGGCATAAAAGTACTCCGTAAGGATTACCTAGTTAAAGTCCTAGCAGTTCCTATAAGCCTTAGGGTAGAAAAAGGACGCTAGGCGGATAATATAGCAATTATATAGGAGATAGTAAGATAAACGGAACGCCTTATACTAGGACTTAAAATCACCTAAATCTAATAGCTTTAATAGGAAAATATAAACCAAGTAAACAATAAAAATAATAAGAGGATATAAGGGTCGCTAAAGGCTTACTAGGGAGACGTCAGTTAAATATATAGCTTCCTTATTATCAGCACACTTATACTAGGAATATAAAAACTCCTTATCCAAAAAAGAATAATTATAAATAGCCTTATATACAATATAAGGCTTTATAACTATAGACTGCGCCTAAAATAATGCTATTGCTATATATAATAGGGACACACCCAATCCATATACGCAGTATAGGTGTGCTGCGGCCACTATATAGGCCCCCATAATACAAGATATTGCTTAAATTAAGACTAAATAGAATATATAAACTGCCACCAAAGCACATATAAGGCGTGGGAGAGAGAAGACTATATTAAATACGGGAGATAGAAAGTAAGAGCTTAATAGCTGCGGGAATAACTGTACGCTAGGTTATATAAATAGAAATAATAGGCAATAAGCTAAGGGGACGTAGGTGCCTTCCTAGCGTTTCCTACTTTAATACTAGGGGGCTAGGCCAGCTATCCTAAGCCTTAATAGGCCAGAAGTAACGCCGCGTGATATTACTAGACTAAACTAGGATATAAGGGAGAGGACGCCCTGTAGAAAGACCTCTATAGACAGCTATAGTAAGCTTAAGACCAGGATAATTAAAAATTAGACTTAACGCGGTAAATATAATATTTACAGCCAACTTATAAAGGGCATATAGCTAACTAGTAAGATTAGGGGAAGAACCAGAGACAAAAACAGATTTAGATATAAAAGCGCTAGTAGAAATATAAGATATGGAAATAAAAAGCTCTATATAAAATAAGTAGCGACTAGGGTGCAAATATAAGAGACAGAAGTTTTAAAAATTCTAGAGAAAGTAGAAATAGAAGAAGTAAGGAATAAAGGAAAGACAAAGAACCCTTACCAGGGGTCCACCACCTATCCATTATATAGTATAACTACAGCAATACAAACCACCGTCTTATAAGGCCCCTACTAAACAGTCTAGACCTAGAGAAATACCATATCCTTGCTATATAAGAGCCGTATTATAATACCTACATATAATTAATATACTGCCCCTAAGGATTCCAGCTCCTATATAAACCAAAAGTAGCTATATATATATGCTTTATAATCAGCAAGGCTATTAGCCTATCCGCGTAGTTATAGTAGGCAGTTAACCTAGATATTACAGTTATAACAATCCAGATATATAGGGGTCCAGTACAAATTATTAATATATATAACCCTAGGGTTAAAGGGGTCCCATAAATAGAGAGCATTATATTAGTAATAAGCTTACTAGAAACCAAAGGTATAGAGTCTATCCTATTAGGAGACATAAACCTCTGCCACCCGTAGTAGGAGGGTATCTATATTGCTGCTAAATAATAGGCAGAGTGCCTACTAAGAGCCATAGATATTTAGGGCCTTAAACTAGCTACCCCCCTAGGAGCAATTATATGGCAATAAGGCACCGCCAGAAGTATAATTAACCTTATATTTATGGACAAAGGCCTATACTAGAGACTTAAAAGGTGCAACCCTAAAGAAGAATAGGCACTTGCCTTAGACTATATCCCTATTCAGATATAGCTAGACCTGGATATTAAGGCGCAACTAAATAGTAAAAGATACGTAATAAGGAAGCTTAAGATAGATAGCTTCCTTAATATAGTTAAACAACAACTTTAAGACCTAGAAGAAATTCACCCAATACTAAATAAGTAAGGCTTATTAGCCACCCCTAAGAAAATTAACTAAAGACTAGAAAGGATCTAGGCAGTAATTAAAAATAGGCTAGAAGAGCACTACCCAATCTTAAAACCGGGCCCCTACGCGCGATATATATGGTCCGTATAATACACAGTTCTTATTACTAGCTAATAACAAGCAAGAAGGAAATATATAAGTAGCCATAACCCTAAAGATAAGAGATAATATAAAGATATAAGAAACCAGTTAAAGAATACCCTAAAAAAAAGGAGCAAGGAATAACTAGAGATAGTTTATAAACAAGTATACTTTTAACCTAAGCCTCTCCTATAATAAGGGCCTTTAGGCTATAGCGAAATGGGTAAAGAAAAAGGTGGGGCGCCTAGTAAAAGACCTACACCTACTACCCCTATAAAGAGTAGGGGAGTTATAGGCTACTAACAACAATAATAAAAAGGCAAAGATCCTTATAGAAAGGTTCTTCCCCTAACTAGCTCTAGCAGACCTCAGTAATATTATAGGTAAAACACTAGTAACCTACCTATAGGTTAATAGCAACATAACAACAGAGGAAATGGCCAGAACTATTAGCCGCCTTTTAAATAATATAGTACTAGGACTAGATAGGATTCTAAATAAGGCCTTAAAGACCTATAGACCACTTATAGCACCCTAGCTTATAGATGTAGCTAAAGCATACTTTGCTATATGCTACTACCCGCGACTTGGAAGATCTATAATAACGGTTATCCTATAAAAAAAAGGTAAAGCAGACTACTTAGCCCTAGGAAGCTACCACCTTATTGCCTTAGAAAACACCCTTAGTAGGATCTTAGAAAGGGTAATAGCAGACCATATAGCAGATATGGCTAATGAATATGCCCTACTACCACAAAGTTAAATAGGGGCAAGAAAGAACCGCTTAACACTATTAGCACTTATGTTACTTACCGCTACTATTAAATCTACATGGGCGATGCGGAGGGACTTTGTAGTATCAATACTTAGCCTAGATATTAGTAGTACCTATAATAATATACCCTATAAGCGCCTCCTATATATCCTTAGGGTAAAAGGCTTTCCAGAATAGATTATATAGTTTATTTAAGGGTTTATAGGCCAGAAAGAAATATTGCTAGTCTTTAGTAGATACCAGAGCCCCCCTATTATAGTTATAACAAAAATACTATAAGGATTACCCCTCTCGCCTATACTCTTTCTTTTCTTTATAAGCAACCTACTTAAGTCCTTTGAGAAAGGGGCGACCCAGGGGATAGGCTTTGTTAATAATACAAACCTAATTATATACGGGCTAATAGCTGCAGAGAACTGCAAAACACTAGAGAAAGCCTATAATACCTATATTAAATAGGCAAGAAGATATAGAGTCTAATTCTTACCAGAGAAATACCAGCTAATTTACTTTATAAGAAAACGCAACTAACCTATAGATCTCTAGCATATAATCTATATCTAAGGCTTTAAGGGCCAACTAGTTTAAGGCCTAAGGGTATTAGGAGTATAGGTAGACAGTAAACTCTAGTGGAGTATACATACGTCACAAGCGGCCCATAAGGGCCAAGCGTAGTATATCATAATATCTAAAATCGTCAATTCTATATAGGGTCTATGCTTCCAGAGGTCACGCCTACTATATATAGCAGTTATCCGGCCAACCATAACGTATAAATCCAGTATTTAGGCTATAGGAGAAACCAAGAAAAGCCCTCCTAAATCACTCCTTAAACTACTCTAAAAGGTCTAAACAGCCTACCTCTGGAGTATAATAGGTGGGTATAGGCAAACGGCCACAATACTGCTTAAGAAGGAAGCTAATATCCCCCCCCTATAATTATATATTAAAGCCGCTGTAATATAAAGGGTGCAAAAGGAGCGCAACTTTAGTATTATAAAGTATATTCAGTCATGCCTAAACAAACTATAGAGGGACCCTAGGGTGCCTTATAGGAGAGCTAACCAACAACCCCAAAGTAGGGAAGACATATTAGATAAATAGGTGGAAAAAGTAGAAGAAGAATGGTGCTGTATTAGGGCCTAGGCCTATATAGAGGAGGAAAGAAAACGCGCAAGAGACCAGTAAAGACAATAGTAAGAGAGATAAAGGAGCCAAAGTAGAGTATAAAAGAGTATAGGGAAACTATCTACCGTAATATAATACTGGTTAAACTAACACTAGAAAGGTGTATGGGAGTTAAAGGTGTAGAGGCTGTTTTAGGCAAGAGGAACTTAGGCCATAGCATAGTTAACGCTATGGGGGGTAAATACCTAAGGGCTCCAAGAAGGCCTAATAAAGGTAGAAAATATAAAAGCAACACTCCTAAGAATAGGAATAATAGGACTAAAAGATTAGCTCTACTAGGCAGGTATCCTAGTAGGTAGCCTAAGATATAAATATAGCTGGCTAAGGCAGACACTAAAACATATAATACTATTATACCCCTTACGCACTAACTAAGAAGCAATACTCTTAGTAGCTGGCACAGAGAACTATAATACACTACTCTTAATATAAAAAGGTCTTAAGGTGGTTACCCAGTAGCTTATTAGCTAAAATGTACTAAACCAGTTCTGGGTTGCAAAGGAAATAGTAACAGAAGGCAAAGGGGCGAGCTCTAGGCGCCCCCTGATAACTCTACAGTAGTAGAGTCAATTTCGCGATACTAGCGCGTCCGTAGGCTTGTTACGGCAGCAGTGGTTCCCAAGGAGGTCAAAAAGTAAGGTAGTAGAGCACTATAGGTAACTTATAGGCGCCCTAAAAGCGCTATATAGGCGAGTCCTAAAAGGTAGGGAGATGGATCACGGGGTTTTCTTATATAGAGTTTTCTCCCTATATATATACGAGGAGTAGTCCGCGTGGGCCTAATAGGGATCCAAATCGGACGTTAAGCAATGAATTATTATTATTATATATGTTATAATAATTCTTAATTTTAAGTTAGTAATATATTTTTAAAAAATTATTATAGTGATTTAAAGTTAGTATATTAAAATCTTTAATAAAAAATCCTTTAAATCTATTGTTTCTATTTAAATCTATTTTTTAATAAAATTAGTTGTCGGAATGCTAGTCATGTGACGTAGCTACGAGACCACGAAGCGAGGCTAGCTAACCTGTCCTTGGAGCAACCCCTTACTTCTAGACAATTAATAACTACCAACTTCAACACCGCATACATACTACTACAAGTGGTATTCATGCATGTTGATAAAGCGAGTATACCAATACTGATTAGTAGATGTACAGATCAGGAAATACGCAATAAGCTAGAGCTTGAGAACCGTACTGGAAACAGTACACGGATTGCCTAGCCTTGTCTATTTTAGTTAAAGGAGAAAGCTATATTACCCTTGAAGCTTGAGACCACGTATTAGCTTAACTGCTAACGCGTTAGATTGCCTAAAGAATTATATCTTTACTTGGAGAAGATTACAACCTCCCTTAAGCTTAAGAGAATTTATACTAGCCTTACAGCCAATACAACAGATCGCTAAGAGAATCGCAGTCTTGCTAAGAATACTTTACAGGCCCAACAGCTATAAAGGACGTACATACCCAAACACCCTCACCTTAATACCCTTACCTCAACACCCTTACCTTAATGACCTTAACCTTGACCTTAACCTTAACCTTAACCTCAACCTTAACCTTAAACTACAACATACACAAGGATTAGTACACTGCTTTGCACAACAAGATGGATTCTAAATGGAAGGAGAGAATCGCCAGATATAGTTACGGGATTAACGTAGTAACTGCCTCGGAGGAAGACCTAGAAGAATATGTAAAAACAAAAATCTATAAGTATACATATAAGAACTTTACGGATTATACACTATAGTCACTATTCCAAGAAGAATTTAAAGGCTTTACCATTAGGGACTTTAGAAAGATACGCTCTGTTACTAAAGCAAAGCTCCATACTTACCTACTCCAAAGAGGAGTATATGTCGCCACACACAGTAACAGATACCCACTTTATAAGGTTCTGCATAATGTCCTTACAGAAGAGGAACCTCACAAATAGACAGATAAGGAAATCACAGAAGCTCTTAAGGAAGTCAGCCCTATAATTATAGTAGCACTACAAGAACAACTTAACTTAATATAAACAGCTCTAATATTAAATCAAGCTATAACCCCGTTAGTTATAGCCTCTTTAGTTCCTACGACCTCCCCCTATAGCCTACTACCTTCCTATACAGTGCCGACGCCTATAAACTATTAACTACCTCTACTACCTCTAACGCCTGTAATCCAGCCTATAGCTATAGCTATAACACCTAGAACACAAATACCTACCCCTACAACACCCTAACTAGCTATTGCATCTATACCCCAGTAAACTGCACCAACCGCCACCTAATAGCAAGCTGCACCTACCTCTACCCAGGATCAACTACTTACCCTCCTTACTCAACTCCTACAGACGCAGAATTAGTAATTATTACCTACGGCAACTACCTCTACCCTCCCTCTAGAAACCGCTTCTACCCTACCTAGTGCTCCTTCTGCCCAGTATCTTCACCCTAGTACTGCTAATACCAACCCTACTATACACCTGCCTATGTATAGCAAAGAGGTAGCTACTATTGCTAAGATCTACACAGACGACCAGAAGTACAATGGAGTGAGTAATAGCTTTAACTTTAAGTTAACTATCTTTTATAATATCTATAAGAGAGCTGGTCTACCTCCTAAAGGCTATATAACTGCATTCCCAACCATACTAAAGGGACTTGCTTAGGATCACTACTATAATAGCAGCCTTTTAACTAGATTATTCACTAAGGCATACAACCATATATGTTACTTTTTTAAAGGACTAGAGTACTATTGGAGAAACCTTACTAAATGGAACGCCACTAACTTCCAAGGAATTATTAATAAGAACCCTAATAAGCAAATCTATTAGAGTTTCTAACTACTCCTTAATAAGCTCTTAAAACATCGCCATAGATTACACCTAGAGTTTTATACAGACCTCTTCCTTACAAATAAGCTAGTCACCGCTTATTAAGGAGTACCAGTATGCCGTATTACTATTTCCAACCCTTCTAAAGACCTCTCCTAGTTAATTAACAAGTTGCAATCTTCCATAGTTGCATAGGAGAAGGAACACCCTTTTTAGGCCCCAATAAGACCGTTTTAAAAAGCCTACTTTACGGATTGTATATACCGCCGTAATATCCGTAACAACCGTAACCAAACCCGCTCCTATAGACAAAACACCGTTAGATCCCTAAAGGCCAAGTGCTATATTTACTAAAAGAAGAGCTGCCGCTTATGGAAACACACAGAGGAGGAGCGGAACCGTTCTAGAAATAAGTATAAAAGACGTTTTAACAATAATAAGGGCCGTAATAGTAACTTTAAAGAACGCTTCAGACAATACACTATCTACTATAAAGGAGACGATAATAATAAGTGTAATAAGACTTTTAAAGCTCTTGTGCTAGATATAGATGCTAACAAAAACACTAATAATAATAACAGCAAGGAGGAATTAGAAGACCCTAACAGCTACTACCTTATATTATTTAGGACTCTTACTATAGACAAAGCAACCTCTATAAGCGTAGAACTAGCTAATAAGGCTTACGCTTACTTACTTACTATAACCTCCATAGAACCTACTACAGAAACTAACCCGTTTAACTATAACATAACAACCGCTGCTTTATGCTATACTTCTATAGTATTTATAGGAATCATGATCAATACTAGTACGTTAAAGAAGTCTATAGCCGGTTATGGACAATTCCAGGCACTATAGAACGCGGACTAATCTATAAGACTTAACACCTTAACCAAAGGACAAGTTAACGTGCAGTTCGGCATTAGAATTGCTACCTCTATTAGAACTGCGGATGTTGTCACCCCTATAGGCAAGATACAGTTTTATATTGTCTATACAGATACCCCCTTCTTGCTCTGTTTAGCGGATATAGACAGACTCTAAATCTACTACAACAACCTTAAAAACGTTGTTATTACTTATACTAAAAAAGTGCCAGTAGTACAATAGTTCGGCCACCTATTTCTCCTATAGAGCCTATTACTATAGTTATATTTATCTAAATCCTTTAACGCGAACCCCTACTACTTAATAGATATAGAGCTACGGCGCCTACATCACCAATTTAGACACCCCTTAGTTAAGAAATTATAAAAGCTACTCTACTATACTGGCCATAAAACTAATAGAATGGCCATTAAGCAACTAACCAAGTTCTGCCACTACTATCAGAAGTTTAGTAAATCACCAAACAGATTCCGCTTTACCCTATAAGACGACGTCAATTTTAACTATAATATTATTATTAACATTATATATATTAGCGGATCACCCCTCCTACACATCGTTAATAAAGGAACGCGATTTTAAGCCAGTAGATAGCTATAAGATATTAGCGCCAAATACACATAGGATGTTCTATAGATGTGCTGGATTAATACTTACCTAGGGCCACTAGACCTAATTACCCATAATGCCAAAAAGAACTTTGTTAGTAAGGAATTTAAGCAATACGCTACTATTATAGGAATTAGTACAAAGGGAGTACCGGTTAAAGCACATAACTCCATTAGAATGGTAGAGCGCTACTATAGTCTATTACAGCAAGACTATCAGATTATTATAACTAAAATCCCCAAAATTAATAAGGAGATGGGACTCCAAATAGCGTTTAAAGTAATTAATAATTCAGCTGGCCCTAAAGGACTAGTTCCTATACTTCTAGTCTTTAGAGCCTACTCCCGAATAGTTAAATCCAATGCACTATCCCCTACGGTTATACAACGCGCTGCCGCAATTAAAAAGGCTATAGCAGAGATATAGAAGCTATAAGCTAAACAATAGATCACTAACACGCTAAATATACAAAACAGACCTAATGCTAATACAATTTATAATCTCCCACTAAATTTACCCATTTTAGTCTAGAGAGAAGGAAACACTGGCCAAAGTAGCTATTAGGACGGGCCGTTTACCTTACTTACCGTTAAGGGTAAAATATACACCGTTAAGCTATCTAGCAGACCTACAGCCTTTTGATCTACAGTCGTAAAACCCTACCTTTAAGTAACTAAATTACAGGAGCAAATTGTTGGACCAAAATTGCCACCTAAACCTCCATTTGGGTTAGCCCTTCCTGAGACCGTTTTAGAGAGACCTACTAAAGCTTAGCAACAACCCCTAAAACAAGGTAGAGAACGCCCCCGCAAATACCCTCTACTTATAGCTATAACGGATATTACCATCTACCTATAAAATGACAGTTAATTTAGTACTTAATTCAGCGCCTCCTAATAGAGGGAGCTTACTAGTCTACTTAAGAAGAGAGTTTTTAAGATTGTGAGACTTACAGATATACCATAAGGCGTATAACTCTTTAATTCGCGATTCATTAATAAGATTAAGAACAAGGGAACTAATAAGGCTTTTAAGAAATCCTAACTAGTTATATAAGCTTATAACAACTTAAAAAAGAAACTAGTTCTTACCTAATTACTAACCATTTAACAAGTCAGCTAACGACTAATTCTCTGTATTGCCGCCATAAAGCTTCTATAGGCACAACTTTACCTCCAAGACATTTTATAGGCCTATGTACAATCAACCACCACACTAAATTAAGAATTTTATGTACAACCTCCATACAAGCTAATTAAGTAACTTAGGATTAACAAGGCCTCCGTTTTAAAGGTTGTAAAACCACTTTATGGAGTACCAGAAGCTAGTAACCACTGGTTTAAGATATATTACTCACATCACATCCAACAGCTGCATATGGACTAGTCTATGTACGACCCCTATCTCCTATAGAGCAACAAACCCTTTAGCATTATAGGCCTATAAACCAACAATACTCTATTCCTAGCAGATAAGACCTTTATAAACGCAGAGTAAAATAAGCTGTATAAGGCCAAGTTTATAGCTAAGGAATAGGAATAACTTACCATTAATACGCCCATTAAGTTTAATAGTAGAGTTATTTAGCTACTAACTAACAGGAGTATTACGCTTACTTAGGAACAACAATACATAAACCTTAGTATAATTAGCACTAAACTTGCCACAAGTATAGGATTAAGAGGAGCTACAAGAACCTTAACCCCAAAGGACTAGTATATCACTTAACATACTAGAGGTGTATATATTGCTTTAGTTTGCCAGCCAGAAGCCTTATTTAATTTATCCTTTACCACCCAGGTAATTAACCCTAATAAGAAAGACGCAAAACAGTTAAATAAGCGCCTAAACTGGCAAATTAAGAACGCTAATAGAGGCCTTAAGTTTGTTAAGTTAGATATCAAAACCCTATAGCTACTAGTATTTACGGACGCGTTATTTGCTAATAATAAGGACCTCTCTTTGTAGATCAGCTACGTTATTGTACTAGCTAATGCTACAAAGAAGGCTAATATCGTCTATTAGAGCTTAATTAAGTACAAAAGAGTTACCCAGAGCGTACTAGCTTCTAAACTCTACGGTACGGCCCATAGCTTTAATATCGGCGTTATAATTAAGTCTATAGTAGACAAGATCCTACAAATTAATCTCCTACTTATGCTTTGCACTAACTCTAAGTCCTTATATAACTATCTAGTACGACTCAAAACCACCCAAGAAAAACGCCTAATAATTAATGTAATGTGCCTCCAGTAAGCCTACAAACGGAGACAGATTACGGAGGTAAAATAGATTAACAGAGAGGCCAACCCTACTAACGCCATAACAAAGGGAAAACCCTGCGCAGCTTTTTAATGGCTTATTAATACAAACCAAATCAATCTATAAGTTATAGGATAGGTTAAACAAACAAACTTAAATTTAGCTTAGCGCCATATAACTAATTATAACGGGGCGGACCCTAAATTCAACCAGCTAATTAGGATTTTCCATCCCCAGGATGAAAAATCGCTATTAGCTCACTTACCACTAGCGCCTTGACGGCCCTCGCGACATATTAACCTACTACCCCTAATAATTCTTCTTCTTCTTCTCCTTATTGTGTATTGATTAGATCTCTAGCTATTGCGTATACGCTACAAATAGTCTAGAAGTAGACTTGACTTTGGAGTATAAATTAGCCTTCTTTTAGAGTTGCTCTAGTGTTAGAATGCTAGTCATGTAACGTGGCTATAAGACCATAAAGCGAGGCTAGCTAACCTATCCTTAGAGCAACCCCTTACTTCTAGACAATTAATAACTACCAACTTCAACACCGCATATATACCACTACAAGTGGTATTCGTGCACGTTGATAAAGCGAGTATACCAACATTAGTCTTTAATTAGAACTATTATAAAATGACTTAAATTTTAATATAAAAATATAAAAAATGCTAAAAAATATATTATTTAAAAAGTTTATTTTTTAGTATATAAATATACTATTTTTATAGCTATAAATCTTTATAATAAATTTTTATAATATTAAAATATATAGGGGGGTATATTATAAAAGGGCAAAGTTAGTAAGTTTTGGTGGAAATCTCGCTTCGGCTAATGACTTTCTGTAGGTGACTGTACTTGCTGCCAGTAATAGTAGGTCCTCTATTATATTTATAATTAGTATCTCTATATCTAGAGGGTCTATACAGGTACTCACTACTAGTAATAATAGGTCCTCTATTATATTTATAACCGGCATAAATAAGGAATTTTCTGGCTATAGCGAATAGACTATTTTGCTAGCCTTAATATCTACTAGGAGTGCATTAAGGGTAACTATTTAGAGGTATCTAGGGTCTAAAGTACCCTAGATAAATTATCTAGAATAAAAGCTAATTAATAAATCTACTTCCGCGAGCCAATCCTATCTAAGAACTATATTATAACTATTAAATAAGCTACCATAAAAGGTCTAGGGGCCAATAGTGTAAGGGGTACCCTAGGAGTCGCTAGTAGTAACTATTAGATTATAAGCATCCTAGATTGTTATCTGGTTGCTATTAAGGAAATATATAATAGGTTTACGTAAATATAGCATATAGCTTATAGATAGGTTAAACCTATAGATAACGTCTTAGTTAATAAGGTTAATTTAGCACCTATTATTATATAAGTAATATAGGCGGATTTACCCCAAGGTATATCCATTACAATATATACCATAATGCGTTTCTTCTCTCCCTCTATATTAGGCCCTAGTTATAGTTAAGAGAGATACGCTACTAGGGCTTTAGGTTTTCTAAAGGTTGGCCTAACTTATCCTTACTAACTTACTTCTAGTGTTCTTTACAGTAGTTACCTATAGGTCTCTTTTAACTTGCGTGCATACTACTAGCATCTAAGGGGTTCTCTAGGCCATCTAGCTTTTAAGTAGTCTCCCCTAGAGTTTGCTTTAAAAAGCATTACCCTTTTTAGGTTCTGTTCCCTAAACCTAACTCTATAAAGCCTATACTGCAACCACACTTTATACGCAATAATTTACCACTACTACTTACGAAGTCTTCCGCAAGCTTTATAGTATTAAGCAACTGCTCTATACGGCAGATTTTATTAAAGAGGTCCTTGGCGGTTCTTATCCATTAGGCAAAGTTCTGGCGGAAAAGCTCTGCTTATAGGTAGGCTAGAAGATATAAGAACTAAAAGTTTACCTATTACTTAGGATTAATAAAAGGGGTATATAAAAAGAGGTCCTCTAAGCTTTATATATAGGCTAGGAAGACATTAAACCTTTAGTTCTCCTTTATAACAGCCATATAGTATATAGTAGCGTTATTAAAGCGTCTTACTATAGGGTTCCTAATCTAGTCTTAGACTATAGTCTTAAACTTATCCTATAGTAACGGACCTTTATCTTTAGTGCCTAACCAGTAATAAACCAGTTAGGTAATTATCTTTTCTTTTATAAGACCTTTAATAGCCTAGCGCGTATATCGCTTATAGTTATAGTCAGCATTATTAACCTTAAATTGGTTCTTAACTGCGGCGATCTAGTGGTTAAAATGCTGTTAAGTAGTACCGCTAATATTTGGTGGTGACTTCTTAACTAGGACGTTAAGGTTTATTCAGCGTATGCGTTCGCCATATAACTTATACTCTTTACTAAAAAGGCAACAGGAGGGCTTTATTAAATTAATAATACTCTATAAGTTGGCTATTTTCTTAGCCAGCTTATCTAGCTCCTTTATATTAGTAGTATTTAGTAGAACGCTAGTGATCTTACTAAGCTCCTATTAAGCCTAGGTATATAAGTTAAACTAATCTCTAGTATTTATGTTATGGGATACCTCTGTAACACCTTATATACGTCCACCTGTGTCTACCTGTTTCCACCAACGTAGCAAGAAGAGACCGACCGCGAGACGACAATCTAATGGCAATCCGCCGGCAATCTACGGCAATTTGCCGCATTCTGCTATATTCTGCCAAGTTCTGCCAGAACCGCTACTTAAATCCTATTCTGCTCTGTGTATATATTAACCAAGTAACTAAACTAACAATATATACCCTTTCTTCCCGTTTCCTTACCTTCTCTCCTTATATAACGTCTTAACTTTATTACGCAGTTTATGTACATAGCTTAATAATATCTACTTCGCTATATATTATTACCGCTTATGCTCACTCCGTAACAATTTATAGGTAGCTAATTATTTTAAGGTTTGTAAGGTAGCTTAGATTCTACTAGTGTATTTCTAGTGGTTTCGTCTATACTAGATCCTAAGGCATTTAGCGGTTGTATTATTAGCGTATTACTATTAGGTATAGGCGTTGGTTTTCTTTTTAGAGGCATTATAGAAAAATTAAACCGGCTATCCTCCTAAGGAGATTAGTAAGGATTTAAATATAAGGTAAGGATATAGATAGGGAGTCCAATAATAGAACAATAGGGTATATTATATAGATAGACGAATCCTTAAGGGAAAAAGGAGGGGTCTGTATGTAAAGTAGGAAGGGTTTTCCCTAGGTATATATAGCGCACATGCCTTACGGGCAAGTCACCCCTAGGTCGCCCCAGGGTCGCCCATCCCTTACAGCTATATAACTATCTACTTAGGTTTCACCTAATATAAAATCTATACTATTAACCCTAACGGTTAGTGCCCTTTTTCTTCTTTGGTTTAGATCTATATCTTAGTATCTACCTAGCCAGCCTAGGGGCTTATATAAGCTTATTTAATTGGCCTAAGAGTTTATAGAAGTTTATAAAAGCTCTTCTAATTAGCCTAGGAGTCTATAGAAGTTTATAGAAGCTCTTTTAATAGGCCTAGGAGTTTATAAAAGCTTATAAGAGTCCTTAAAAGAGCGTAGCTAACTAATAACGCGCCATAAATATTATATATATATAGTGTAATTAGGTAAGCTATTTATAATAGGGTATAAGAGGCGCCTTATAAAGTTTAATAGTAAATAGAGTTATAGTAGTGGAGTACGGTCGCTATATTAATAAGACTAGTTAGGTATAACTAGGTTTAAAAACGCGTCTTTAAACTTTATGCCTATACTTCGCCCCCTAATAGGTTAGTTAGCTAGTTAAATTTACTAGAATCTACTAATAGAAGATATTATAATTTAATTGCATTGCGAACTATAGCTGTAGCTACTATATTAACCCCATTAAAGTTGCTTAAAGTTAGTATATATTAAGAATTACGCCCAGTTTATAGTAAACGCGCACCTATAATCTCTTAGACGCTTTATAGAGGAATTTTTGGGTTAGTAGGGGTAGTAAGGGTTAGCGCGACGTTCTATTAGCTTAGGAGTTTATAGGAGTTAGTGCGCGCCACTAATTGGCTTAGGAGTTTGTATGAGTTGGTAGAGTGGGGCCGTGTAACGCCAAAAATTCCTTGGAGAAGCGGCTGAGGCACCTAAGATAAGGGCGCTCAGCTAAGGCGTGAATTATCTTAGTTGACTTAGACCCTTGGAGAGAAAATCCACCTTACCTCCTGTAAACTCCTAAGCCAATTAGCGGCTGGCACCGCCATACCTCTATAACCCCTGTGTCACAGCACTGACCTGACGCATACTGTTTCCTACTGTTGGCTGGCCCACCACTAGCGCCTTGGCGGCTGGCCCTACTCTTTGTATATAATACCCCCTTTTACCCTTCTTCTCTTCTTTATAGCGCAACGTAGTTATTTAGTCTACTTTATTGCAGCACTGTGACAGTTTGTGCTATTATTAATTGCGCCCCGTCGCGATCACTAATTCCCTATATTCGAGTTATCTCCGCCCTAGAGCAATCGCGACCTGCGCGCGACGCGTCCACACGCTATAACCCACCACAGTCCTAAAACAATCCTTAGTTTTTTTCTAGCGCCAAAGATCACCTAATAGGCGATATTAATAATGCCGAAATGGCTGAAACCTAGAACCCCTATAAAGTTTTTATAGACTTCTTTATACAGACACACCCTAACATTATATAGACAATCCGCCGCTCCCCACTATACCCTAAAACCTTTAAAGCTGACAAAGTTTACTATACCCTTGTTAACCATACTAATAAGTTCCTTAGTAACATTAAAGCGGGACTATAGTTTATATATAACACAAATACCGCTAATAAGAAAGCTAATGAAAGCCTTAATGCCCTTATTGCCTCCCAGACAGAAACTATCGCCGCTCTTAAATAATTAACCCCTATAACAATGGTAGTAACCTAGCAGAAAAAACGGATGTCTAAAGACCCGCCAATATTTAGCAGAAAAGGTACCCTACTAGAATAATAAGCCAACTTTAAGACCTAGCATATTAAGATTAAAGGAGTCTTTAACTGTAACTAGGACTACTTTAATACAGTCTAATCCTAGATCCTTTACATCTTAGATATGCTAGAGGGTAAGGCCTATAAGTTTATTAAATAGGGCCTAGAGCTTATATATAAGAACCTAAACAACATATCTATGTGGAAATGGCCCACTAAAGAAGATATACTTAAAGAGCTTACTACCCACTATAAGGTCCTTAACACAACCCAGGTCGCAAAAAATAAGCTTAACTATTTTCCCTAGGGCAAGCGTAATTACTAGTCCTGGAAGGGAGAGCTTAATAAGTTAATAGTCTGCGCTAGGAAGACAGATAAATAGAAGGTAGATCTACTCTAGAGGTTTATCTCTCTAAAGATAGAAGAGCTAGTACTTAGACTTGCCCATAAAATTAATAATAGCAACTATATAGGTTAGAGCAAGCAGATAGATATATTTGCTAAGAACCTTGCAAACTATATATACTAAGCCAACCTTAAGAATACTAATCACCGCCCACCTGCTTAAGCTCCTGCCCCTATATTAACCTTAACCCTAACCCTAGCAGTAACTAGAGAACCTATGGACCTTAATAGAATCTCAGACATAGAGCGTAAGCGCCGCTTTAATAATAGACTGTGCCTTGCCTGTGGCCTGCCTGGCCACTAGAAGGACGCTTATAACCCCGCTATAACAGCAAACCTAGTCCTAATGCCAGCCCGTTAAATAACGCAAACTAATAACCGCGGACGTAGCAACCGCGGAGTCTATTATGGCCGCGGCAGACGACTCCCCCCCTTTAACCCTGCGGCTCAGTCACTCTAAATAATGCCCTATATGGAAGCCTAACCCGTTAACAACGCCCAGAATTGGCGACTCCGCGCTAGCAAATACGAACACGGCCATATCGTTGGCGAGGTGCCGTCTCCCTATACCCCAACTAAGACTGACACTGCCAGCCAGACAGATACTGGATCGCCCCGCCAAGACAGCCCCGTACCCCAGTCGTTAAAAGGCAGACCCTTGGACTAAGTCGCGTCCAAGGGTCCAAACCATATGAGGAGGAAGAAGAGAAGAAGGGTGAAAGGGGGTATTGTGTACAAAGAGTAGGGCCAGCCGCCAAGGCGCTAGTGGTGGGCCAGCCAACAGTAGGAAACAGTATGTGTTAGGTCAGTGCTGTGACACCCTGTGACTCCTACAAACTCCTAAGCTAATTAGCAACCGGCACTGTACGCCATAGGTGTTAGTGCTTGCGCTAGCTTTAGTAGCCAATTATAGAGTACTAAGGCGGATTCCTCTCTAAGGGTCTAAGGGATTATGGGCGCGTTTTGTAAGAGTGTGCTACTCTTGCTAGTAGACAACTGCTGTTTCGCCTTTAACGCCGTATATCGCCCCCTAATACACCACTGCTTAACTTACTAATACCTCTATTTAAAAGCCCTCCTCTTGCTCTATAGAATACATCTATAATAGAGCCTAATTGTGCCCCTAATGTCTCTATAAACGTCTTTATAAACGTCTCTACAAACATCTCTATAAACATCTGTACAAACGCCTATATGAACGCCTACATGAACGCCTATATGAATGCCTACACAAAAGCCTATATAAAGCCGTTTATAAGGCCTTTAAAAATAAGCCTAAATATAAGTTCTATATACTAGGAAGACTATAATCGTCTACATAAACGCTGGTATGAACGCCTATATAATTAATTGATCAATCAATCAATTGCCCACATGAATGCGCATACAAACGTCCATATAAACGCCTATATAAACGTTTCTACAAACGGCTCTACAAACGTCTATATAATCGATTAATTAATCAATCAACCGCCTATATAAACGCCCGTACGAACTTCTAAATAATTGCCTATATAATTGTCTCTACAAACGTCTCTGCAATTAATCGCCTGTACGAGCGTCTGCACATCTGCACGTCTGCATATCTATACGTCTGCACGCCTGTATATGGCTCTGCACGTGGCTCTCACAAAGCTCTGTATGAAGCTCTGCACGAAGCTCTGCAGAAGCTCTGTACGAAGCTCTGCACGAGGCTCTGTACGAAGCTCTGCACGAAGCTCTGCACGAAGCTCTGCACGAAGCTCTGCACGAAGCTCTGCACGAAGCTCTGCACGAAGCTCTGCACGAAGCTCTCACGAAGCTCTACTAAAGCTCTGCATAAGCCTCTGCCTAAAGCTTCCCCCCTACTGCAAAGCAAATCTATACCTACTAGTATAGGTATAGTATAATTAGGTGAGCTACTTGTAATAGGGTATAAGAAGTACCTTAAGAAGTTTAAGGGTGAATAGAGGTGTGGTGGTAGAGTACGGTCGCCGTATTAATGGGGGTGGTTAGGTAAATATGGGTTTAAAAACGCGTCTTTAAACTTTAAGGCTGTACTTCGCCCCCTAATACATTAGTTAGCTAGTTTAATTAATTAGAATATATTAGTAGGAGAGGTTATAATGTAAATGCATTATAAACTATAGCAATAGCTGCTAAATTGGCCCTAGTATAGCTATTTAAATTTAACATGTATTAGAGATGGCATACGAGTTGCACTAAATACGCGCCTATAATCTCTTAGACGCTTCGCAGAGGAATTTGGGGGTTGCAGGGGGCTAGGGGGTAGCGCGACGTTCTATTGGCTTAGGAGTTCGCAGGGGTTAGTGCGCGCCGCTGATTGGCTTGGGAGTTCCGACGAGTTGGCAGAGTGGGGCTGTGGCAAGAGAGTGGGGCCATGCAACGCCACAAATTCCTCAGAGAAGCGGCTGAGGCACCTGAGATCAGGCGTGAACACCAGCGGCTGGGATGTGTTTTCCACTTTTTCTACCATACATCTGCTAGCATGGTACAGCTAGACTTCATGAGGACTAATTTTTGTCTTCATATAATTGTAAGTCTGCAAAACAAATTATGTTTGCAGAGAAAAACAAACTAATGAGTGTCGCGGTTTGTAATTAATATCGAGGCCTCTAAACCAAGGTCAGCATTGGCTTTATCCGCGACGATAACATTCGTAAGAATCAACTGATGCAGTGCTGATGGGCCGTCTCTACCTCACTGTTCAAATGCAAAACACACCAGGCCTCATACAATAATGTTGTCAAAATAGCCCACTCACTTCTATCAGTCTACGCTATGAAACTAGTATACCATTTGACAACCCTCCGACGATTGGGCGCTATCGTACAGACCTCTAATAAACTGCCATACTTCGTCTTCGTTATCATACAATGGCATCCCAGCCCTCTCATTAATCTTCCATGTCCAGCTCCGCGGCCTCGAGGGCTAACTGCTGCTTCTTCAGAGCAATCATCCTCCTCTTCTTCTCAAGCAGCCTTTGCCTCTGCTCCTCTTCGGTCAAGACTCGTCTCTGAGCTTGAGGCTGGGCCTGGGCTGACCTTTGTCCCCCGGCACCACCAGAGCCGACCTGATGACAGGGAAATACGAATTAGTTGATTGTATTTAAAGAAAGTAGGGGCTAAAGCGGGAGTCATACGATGGGGAGGCCGTCGGTCACACCCCCGACGGTCTTGAGGAGAGGTGATGTTATACCACCGACGATCGGGAGATCTTTGGTCGTTTGGTCCACTGTATTTAGAAGACTAGGGGAGTAAGCTTGCGTCGTATATAATGAAAGATGGAAGATGGGACAGCAGGAGAGATGAAAGTGGATAGTAGTACCCTCCGAGAAGACCGCCGCCGCCGCCGCCATTGTTACCGCCACCGCCACCACCACCGAGAAGTCCTGCCATGTCGATATTCAGGGGTTTGTGAGTGATGATTTGGTTGGTAGCTGGGAGGCAGGGTGGCTGTTACTAATAATTAATCGTCACAATGTAGATTGGATTTGGTTCTTAATTTGAGCGGATAGTGTCAGTATTACAGTGTCATTATATAGACACAAATGCCGGTACGTATAGTTGTCCAGAAATTATAGAAACCTGTTTATTCCTCTTCATGTCGGTTGTAATCAGGTTTGTTGTCGGCTGAGGGAAATATCTTGGTACATCCAGCGATGACGTAGATTGGTTTGACAATACGGAAGCGAAGTTCGATCCGAAGGTTGCCCAGTGCTCCACTCACCATAACGGCGCCCACCATAAGCCCGCAACATCAAACCATCTTACAGGTAAAAGAGTTCTGTGGCATATCCAAGTTCACCGTAAAGAATATCTGCAAAGTACAGTACGAAATGCCCGTAGTATTCAAGCGAGGAGTAATGGTCAATCAAACGGCAAGACTGGGCGGTTTCAAGAGAACAAAATCGGGAAATTTTGCTCTAGTGCTCGCCTTGTAGAAGATGTTATGCTATACTATTTTCTTCGAAAGCTCCTAAGGAGAGAGAGCCATCAGATTAACAATGCTGTCACGTGATTTGCACCGTGGGAGGCGTCGAATCTCATTCCTTAACCCGCTAAGTTGAGTCTATCTGTTATCGATAGAGGTTCAGCCAATCAGATCAATAGGATCAAATCGCCGTGCTTAGGAATATAAGATTAATGATCTATTAAACATTATATAAAACAATCTATACAGCCTATTTCTTAGGGTTAAGTCACTTAATGTAAGGTATCCAACACTCGTCCTTTCTACAGAATGGAGTCTGACATGTTTTGCACCCAAAATGCGTCCTTAGCGCTTGTAGAGGCCTCTAAAAAGGTATAAAATCGAGCGGCGGCCATGGCTCTAGTGGTGGGTTTTTAGCAACCCAATTTAGTTGAATGTTATATTAAGTCTAAATAAGATCTACATTATTAGAAGTACGATTGGAAGGCACGGTTGATGGTAATGTATTAATCAAATCTATATAGGCTATCCCATAAGCTGGTGGAGGCCACCTCAAAATGTGGGCCGTGCGAACACCAAAACATTGACAATTGGCTGAACTAAGTAAACCAATAAAGCTTTATAAGCAAAAATACAACTACTATAGGCCGCAATCGTGTTTCTAATGATGTGGATTTCGTCTAGCCCGATTAATACGTTATTTTACTAAACAGGAAAGTAAACCAGCCGCCACCTAATCTAAAACCTCTACCCTATTTTGAGCCTCTGTATATTAAAAGTCCGTACATTAATAGAGCACTTAATCTTCCACCCGATGTCGATCCTACCAATCCCTATACCTTATTTAGGCTTATATTTACGGAGGAGTTGCTTAAGGAGCTTATTACTTAGACAAATAAGTATATAAAACTTTATCCGATAAAAGAGAAAAATGCGATAAAAATTCGCCTATGGACGAACACGACGACGACAGAGCTCTTGGCGTACTTTATAGTAATAATTTATATAGGTATATATAGAACCTAATATTACTAATTACTAGAAGCAGACCCGGCGGTAGGGGACGAAGCATTTTCTAGTTTATACGGGCCTAGGCAGCAGCGATTACACATTCAACTACTTCACAAACCGCCAAGATGCATTTGCTTCGTAGTGCATCTCGCTCCTCTACACATCCTCCAGCTTGTTGCATCGGGAAATCACCGTGTATCCGTCCGATGTCTGGTACGTTCTTCTCATAGGCGGTCCAATGCCCTTTGTAGAATAGTTTACGATCCGAATGGTCAGTTGGAATATGACAGCTAACACGGTCTTTCCTATAGCCCCGTATATGCTGTACGCTTTTCGATTGGTTTAATCGTCTCTCTTATAACAAATTGCTGATCTCTGGGTGCAACAACCGTTTTTCAGCGCCATGGGTGTCGCTGCCGCTATCGTTTTCAGCGCCATGGGAGCGTCTTATGGCACTGTAAATCCGGAGTTGGGATCACTGCAGCGGGAGTCCTACGCCCAGATATGGTGATTAGAAGTATGTCCCATCCGTTATGCACTACCAGCAAATGGCACTGGATCTAACAAGTTGGCAGATTCCATACCAGTGGTCATGGTTGGCATTTTCGCCGTCTACGGCCTTGTGGTCTCGATTATGATCGCCAATACTCTGCGACCAGAGACACACCTTTTCACGGCATTTGTTCATCTTGGGGCCAGGATAGCAGTAGGGCTTGCCAGTCTTGAAGCTGGGTTCGCAATTGGTATTACCGGGGATGCTGGAGTGAGGGGATCAAGCCAACAGCCCAAGCTGTTTGTGGGTATGATGTTGATTCATAGTTGCGCTCATGATGCTCTCCAGCACTACGTCGATTACTTGCTGATGACATTGACAGCGAGGAAGGCCAGCAGTATAGCATTGAAGAACGGCACCGAGTCTCTTTGGTCACCAATCCATGGTAAATGGCGATGAGCAATGCCTCAAAAATTGAATATTTCAGCAGAAGGGACTGGTAGGCCAAATCTAGGATGCAGCTGGTTGAGCAGGTGGAGCGCAATGGGAGTCCTGATTGTCTTACCGTTATGAATGGAGGATCCGTGCATGAGTAGATGTGTGGCTATGTACAGTGGAAGCGGAAGAGTCTTGCGGCGTTTGACCCTTCGGGCTGTGTCATCTAATCAGCAACGTGGCAGCCCGATTATATGTGACGCTTCTTGGCTTAGAGCAACGGGGTTCTCTTGCCGTCGATTTTCAAGGTACCTAAGGTCAAGCAGGCATGTAGGTTGGTATGTGTATAGGTGGCGCGCCCGAGGGTTGTTTTGACACGTGACTTCGGGAAAGCGCGACTTGGCAACCCTCATCTCTCACCCTTCAACCTGTCACTCTCTCACACGGTTCTCCATCCGTGTCTCATCCTCATTCCATCTGCATCCAATCCACCCTGTGGGAAATACTTTCGACATTAGCATACCATCACTCCTGATCCGAAGTCATCAACACAAAACGCGCACTTCGGCTAGACGGCCTCCGGAAACAATCGAGCTGTTATAAATATGTGCCGAGCCACGAGCTGCTTGTACTTCATCTCGCTGTGCCGCACGAGCATGGCCTAGCGATGAAATCCTTCTTGAAGGCAACCATTTCCGCCTGTTCCCTCTCCTGACATTCCCCTGACATTTTCACCTTGAAAGCTTGATTTGCTCGATATAAGATGGCCTGATCGTCGCCAAATTATCCCAACCTTGATAGCAATATTCATACCAACCCACTGCCATTCGATCATACACCTCCCAAGCAAGCGACAATGATCAAACGCGCTGAGGCCGAGGATGCCAAGTCTGAGGCATGCAGGCCTCCCCCTCACCAATCCGACATGTTCCTCCGTAAGGTCTCCGCAGTCGCAATGATCATATTTCCCCACACTGCCGCAACCCCTTTCAGCCCCATCGGCTGGGCTATTGGCGCCGAAGGCGCCTTCTCACTCGACTGCTTTCTCGCCGGCCGCAATGTGCTTTCAATGTACTTTCAATGGCGCATCGCCGAGCAGACCAATCCTGTTACCGTCTACATCCCGAAAAGCAGTGGCAGCTATATTTCCAACGGCGTCATGCAGAATGCTAGCAGGGAGATTGTGTGGTTGTACAGACCCACTGGATACTGGAAATATTATGCTGCAGAGGCAGCCTTACTTGCCGTGGGCGTGTTCGGAGGTATGGAAAATGTCAGGCGTGGCGTAGTGACTTTTATTGTTGCGGCCTTGTGGCCGGCTGGCTGGTTCGTTACCCCGCAGTGGCTCAAGGCGGAGGCCTGGAGGCACTTGAAGGCAATGTGATTCTGGATGGCCTTGGATGAAATGATGAACGTTGGATATACCCGACGTGCCTGGAGATTCTGACATTGAGTCCAGGGGAGCCTGTAGAACCCTTTAGAACCTTTAGGTCCCAAGGTAGTATGCTAAGAGAGTTCCAGAAATTTGGGGTTGAATTTGTTGGAATCCTTAGACATATAAAGAAATTTATTCCCCGCAAATCACCTGCGCCTTCTACATCACTTCACATGCTCACTGTTTTTCCATTCCTGATGGAGAATAGGGACCTATGCTGCCGACGTATTCTGGGGCCCTCTTGTTAGCTAAGAGACTGATTAATATGGCGTAGTGAAATTTTATTAGGTAATTTCCTCGAATATGGATGGCTTAAAATAGAGGAGCGGGAGAATATGTTCACGATCATATTGTTCGAGCAAATTATATGACTCCAGCTTCCAACCCTCGAACGCGACTGTTTCGGCTCGAGCAGGACGACTTCCTGGCAGATTAGACAGATATACTTCTTCGGTGCAGGAAAACCGTGCGCGGTGGCTTCTTTGGAATCCAATGAGACCACGAGGGCAAGCTCCTTGGTCATGACTTGGTAATTTTAAGGCACTTAAATCAATCCTAAGTTCGGGACCCCACATGTCCGTGTGGCTAGGCTTCAGAAGTATTGGTATTCTATGAGCAATTGAGAATGCATCGAACGAGTGAAAGGTTCAAGTTGATCAAGATTTAAAAACTCCTTTAAGATGCAAAGTCCTGATAGGAGTGAGGGGAAGCTCGATCTTGTGGAGGAACTGAGGTCTTGCGCCGGCATCAAATCGATGATGCAGCTAAATAGACGAGCATCACCATCGCCGGCCCCACCACGGGCACTAGCAGCCCTAAAGGCTTGGAGACTGGGTAGCCTGTTCCCATCCTTGTTGCTCACTGCCCCTCAATGTAATCCCGCTCCGCTAAAGCCCATTCACCTTTTCCTTATATCATCAACATTCGCTAGGCATATCCTACTCTATGCTGAGGCAAAAGGTCCTATTTCGTTTGTAGTATACGGTACCATTCATCAGCTCTTTGCAATGGCAGACAAACCGTTTCACGTTATTGTTGTAGGAGCTGGTAAGCAACTTACGGCCTGGAAAACTGTGATCATCGTTTTATTGACCTTTGAAAAACAGGTCTCGCTGGCCTAGCCATTGCTCACGGACTCAAAAAGGTTGGTCGAGTTCAGCATCCGACCGTCGTTCATACCCAAAAATCGAGATTCTGAACCGCCGGTGGACCATATACTTGCCTTACTCTTTCCTTTTTCTATAACGCCGGGGCTCATGACAACCGCAGAACAATATATCCTATGTCATCGTCGACCGGGAAGCGGCACCACGAGATAGAAACTGGGGGGTTACACTGAGCTGGGCTCTCCCGTTGTTGGATAAACTTTTACCAGGAGATCTTTACAACAACCTGCAAGTGTGTCAACCTGACCCATCACTTGATACCAAAGCCGCTGGTAAAGAAAGTGTCCTAATCCGCGATGGTGCGACGGGCCAAACGAAAGTTGAGGCTCACTTCCCCGGAATCAGACGAATGCAAATTCAGAAGACAAAAAAAGCTTGGGGCCCAGGTCTAAATATCAAATATGGAAAACGGCTAACTGACATCTCCATGACTGCTGCGGGTCCGATAGCACACTTTGAAGACGGCACCTCCGAGTCCGGTAGCGTCATCATCGGCGCAGACGGCGGAACCTCGCAAGTCCGCCGCTGGCTTCTTGGGGATCTGGCCGCGCAAGAAGTGCTCCCCTACGCCTTCATGAATTTCCCATTTACCCTACCAGCCGAGAAAGCGATTTACCTTGACAAGGTAATGAACCCTAACGTAGACGTAGCCACGCATCCCAAGAACATGTACCTAGGCATATTTCAGTTAGACAAGCCAGAATTAACGAAGCCAGAGACATGGGTCTACTACATTCTCGTTACGTGGCCAATAACCACGAAAGAGGATGAAGAAAACTCGGATAACCGTCTGGAGAGACTCAGGGCGCACATGGATGGCTGGGCGGACCCGTATAAGTCGGTCGTGGAGTGGTTGCCGGATGATGTGGTGATCAAGCCGGACCAGCTGAGAATATGGCATCCGAAGCCGTGGAATAACCATGGGGGAGCAGTGACGCTGGCAGGGGATGCAGCACACAGGTAAGACCTATACTATCACATTCCCCAACTCCCTTTGCTTACCGCTGTAGTATGACCTTCCATAGAGGCCAGGGTAGGTTCCACAATCGATATCTGTGTTACCTGGACAAACGCTAATGCCGATTCCAGGTGGAAATCTCGCCATCAAAGACGCCAACGAGTTCGTCGCGAAAATAGTTACGGTGCAGAAAGGTGAGCAGTCGTTGGAGGAGGCGGTTAATGAGTACGACAAAGGCGTCGTGGCGAGGGGTCAGGAGGTGGCAACCTCGAAAGCGCAGACAATGGCTTTCCATGATTATACCAATTTTGAGAATAGTGCACTTTTCAAGATGGGGATTAAGCCGGCGGGGTCTTAACTGACTCGAGGGAGAAGCCGGGCCGACTATCCCTTCGTCTGGCAAAAGAGACTTTTCGTATTGGGCGCTTTGGGCGCTCCTGTCTGGGTTAGCGTGCTGCAGGCACCGTAGCTAGCGTGGTTTTATTAGCAAGCCTCACCAAAACCCAATGAAATACTACAGAAGGCCACCACTAAAAACACTTGTAAATATATTTTATTGAGGGAGTTGGTCAAAAAGTCGTGATATATGACGTTATGACTGTAGGTTTCTGCCCTTCCTCTATTAACCAGCTGCTAATTATATAGGAAAATTCTCTATTAAAGTCCTCCCCTAAATTACTGCCTCAGAGCTTTTTAAGCCAAAGACGCACAATATTTTTTAGGCGGCATTAGGACGATATTAAAGCTTTTTAATCAACTATACTAAATATTATAGGCTTCCTGGTTACATCGCTATTGTTTACCGCAATATCTAAGTGTTAATAAGGCACCAGCACTCTTGCCGCCGAGCAACCGCACTAACCAGAGGTTTTAACACCAAGCTCTAGACGGTATAGAGCCTCTAGATTGGCTTAGGGCCTGTCTGGTTCGTCGGTTGGAGGCGAGATGGAGGCGTTATCTCAACGGGCTGATATCGAATTGACGCTCCCGTTTGGTTCCTCTAGCTCCATTTCTTGCTCTGATTGCTCCAGCTGAGCTTCATCTCGGCAGGCGCGCCTACACCCCTGCGATTGCCTAAATAGGCTGTTGGTGCGGCTGAAAAACGTTAGTTTAAAAAATATAGGGGGAGACCATAATTTGAATGAACTGGAGCCTCCATTTTGTGACGCTAGTGAGCGCGCCTATCTAGAGCCTTTACTGCCACTTTCTGCCAAGATGTTAACGTGGTGGTTTTGAGGCCTTTAATTAAGCTCGCCATGCCGCCTACCCCCCAGCGAATTATTATTATTATCCTTATATTAATCCTTGCAGCTGTCACCGCTATTGTAGAGCATATATTAGCCAACTACTATAAGCCTATTGGCGTTTAAAGCCGTCCTTGTGATGTAAATAGAGGCCAATTATAAGTAGAGGATTGTTTGGAGTTACCACGTTAACTATTTAATGAGACGCATATATGGCCCGAAGTGCTTAACAACCTCCTTAATTGGCTTGTATTGAACACGGATCTTAAAGATTTAAGAGTCTCAGCTATTAAAAAGGTAATAACGTTCTTTTATATATGCGGCTATAGATCTAGCTGGCGAAACGTTAAGTAGAAGGTGGCTTATTTAAAGGAGATAATAAGTTAGTATGTAGCTGCCTGTAATTAATTTGAATTATAGTAATAATTAGCAGCTATTTTTATGAGGTTCTGGACGCTTTACTATACCTTTACTGTTAAGTCGTTAAACCCCCACCTATAGAGATGCCAAAGGAGATTCTTGAATCTACTAAGCGTTGGCTATACTTTGCTAATTGTATTAGCGCCTTTAACGGCTTATATGTCTTTACCTACGTACCTATAGATAAGCAGATTCCATACCGAAATTGATACAGTGATATTACACAAGATGTTTTGGCGGTGGTTGATTTTGGAATAAGCTTTACCTATATTCTGCCTGAATGGGAAGGCTCTGCTTATAACGGCAGAGTTCTTAAAGATGCTATAAGCAAGGGATTTAAAGCTCCTTTAGGTTAATATTATCTTGCCAACGCTAGGTACACCCATTTAAATATAATATTATCGCCATATTGAAGCGTAAGGTATCATCTAAAGGAGATTAAGAAGGTAGAGAAAGCGCCTAATAATAAGTTTGAACTATTTAACTATCGTTATTTAAGTCTTAGGAATATAGTAGAGCGTACCTTTAGTGTTTTTAAGCGTTGTTAGAGGATATTTAACAGGCCTTATTAATTTAACCTACGTACTTAATTAAAGCTAATTTATGCACTTACTACTATACATAACTTCATTAATCTGCATTATAATGTAATAGATAATTAGGAGGATCTTAAGCCGTTTAATAATAAGGAATTAGAGTAATAAAGAAAGGGTTCTATAGTTAACCATTTATTAGAAGTAGATAATGAGGATTTAATTAATATAAGGCCTATACAGGAGCGGCAGAAGGAAATCGCGAATAAAATATGGAAAGACTACTGCCAGGCAACTAGACATATAATATAGGCGTATATCTACACGTCCTGGTAGTGATATATAGAGCTTCTATTTAAAAATCTCAGAATATATTACTACTGCTGTGTCTTTAATTCTGTAAGTAAGTGGCCTAATAAAACTCCCTATCCCCGTTTTTATAGGCAAATATTTGCAGAGATATTAGGAGAAGGAGAGTGGTAATAAGCTAATTATATACAGCGTTAAAAACTCTATTAAGATTCTACTCCTTAACTTCCTTAACCTCTTTAAAATCCTTAATATTAAGATTGAGCTGTACATATTTGTCCCTATTAAAAGACGCTAGGATCTAATCTATCTGCTTAATATCCTTGCTGGCTTCTCTTAATAGCTTATAAACCTACTAAATACGCTCCTGTTGGCCTAAGTTTATAAATAGCTTTGCACTAAACTCCTTCTTAAATTTAGTAACGACTATAAGCTGCTAATTAAACTCTAGGTCCTTAAACTAATTTATAAATAGCTTAATCGCCTAAGCCTGTTTATCTATTATTAAGTCCACTATTGCAGTAAGCTATTTTGTTATTTAGGTGAGATTCTAACCTAAATAATTAGTTAATGTTATCCTGTCCTTCTTCTTCTTCCTAGCTTAAGCATTAGCGGCAAGAGCAGTATTAGTAGCTGCTTATTTCCTAAGGAAGTTGCCAACGGTACTATTATCCTTATTTAAATTAGAAGTAGAGCTTTACTAACTAGGTATAGTTAAGCGCTTAATTAAACCAATAACAGTACTATCCTCTATGTAATTATTGTTGGTAGCCTTATCGCCCTCTATAAGCTTACTAAGGGTCATAGCTTGCTTACTGGTGGCGATTATATTGGTAAATAACTGGTAGTGCAGATCCTTAAGCTCTAGAGGCTTATGTCAGAACTTCCTTGCATCTGGATTGGCCTTAAAGTAATTGTTAAGGACCTTTTTTAACGTAGTAGGATAGCCTCTTTTATCCTACCTAAATCCTAATTAACTCTTAAGTTTAACCTAAGCCTTATAGTCCTTCTTACACAAGTTGTGCTTTAATTTTATCTGCTTAAGCTCCATATTAGGCCTTTTAGCCTTTTCACGAACAGCCTGTGTGGCGTACTCCCACGCCTGCTTTTTATAGCCAGAATCGGCCCACATTCCCTTATTAATCGCCTTTAATATTAAGCCTGAAAGCAGAGCCTCCTTTATATTAAAAGTCCATGCCAACGGCCCCCTCTGTTCTTCTCTGGGTATAATTGAACGCTCGCGATTAGAGGGTGAGGGTGAGGGTGAGGGTAAGCATAAGGTAGATTTGTCTCGTATTTGGAATACACGGCCTCTTAGTGTAGGCGTGCGCGTTGACATTATATAGGTGGCAGGTAGGGAAGGTGGAGGTAAGGGAGGTAGTCCTTCCGTTAACTTCTAGATGGCAGTCAAACCAAACAGGTCTTCAATTTTACACCGCTGATATGGCGGCAGAAGATTTTACACTAAAATACACCAAAAGCTACGACCACCTTAATTTAGAAACTGATACCTCCAGTGAAACCAAACAGGCCCTTATAAGGCGTACATATATAAAAAGTCTATAAATTCTTGCCATATAACGTACAAGGGGGTAACATGAATGGGTCAGACGCCCACCCTGCTAGTACAGTAAACAAAATAACCCGGCCCCGCTATGTCACTCTGGACTCGCTTATTTCTTCATCCATACTAGCAGGGTGGGCGTCTGACCCGTTCATGTTACCCCCTTGTATTTCACAAGCGAATTGTGCACACAAGCGAGTTATCTAGACTAATTCCTCACCAAAATCTATAAAATTCACAGCGAAATATCTCAACAACGACTAAATAATAAATTTTAAAAATTTAAAATTAAGTTTTTATATATACTCTAAGGTCTTTACTAAAATTTTAAATTAATAGAACTACTGTCGGGAATGTATCACGTGTGGTCACGTGTCGCCGCGGCACTAGCGTGGCGGGGAGCCCTAAGCTCCTCGCCCTTCCTTATTAAATCGAACAACAACAACATCATACTAGCTACAAACTGTAACTATGTGATATCATCTTGTGTTACCAATACCTACTAATTAAGATATAATAATCCTGTTTAAATTTAAAGGCTAAGACTTAATATTTTAATAATTATAAGGGTTTATCTTATAAAAATTTAATAATTACTTTTCTTTAACTAATTTTTATAATCTATTATTTAGTCGTTATTGAGATATTTCGTTGCGAATTTTATAGATTTTGGTGAGGAATTAGTCTGGACAACTTGCTTGTGTGGACAATTCGCTTATAAAATACGTTAAAGGGATAATGCGTTTCTTCTCTCTATCTATATTAGGCCGTAGTTATAGTTAAGAGAGATAAAATACTAGGGATTTAGGTTTTCCAAAGGCTAGCCTAACTTATCTTTACTAGCTTACTTCTAGTATTCTTTATAATAGCTACCTATAGGCCCTCTAAGCCATCTAGCTTTTAAATAGTCTCCCTAGAAGTTTACTTAAGAAAGCTTCGCCCTTTTTAGGCTCTATTCCCTAAACCTAACTCTATAAAACCTATACTATAACCGCGCTTTAAGCGTAAGGATCTACTGCTACTAACTACGCGATCTTCCGCAAGCTTTATAGTATTAAGCAGTTGCTCTATAGAGTAGATTTTAGTGAAAAGGTTCTTAGTGGTTCTTACCTATTTAACAAAGTTTTGGCAGAAGAGCTCTACTTATAAATAGGTTAGAAGGCGTAAGAACTAAAAGTCTTTCTATTGCTTAGGATTAATAAAAGGGGTATATAAGAAGCGGTCCTTTAAGCTATATATACGGGCTAGGAAGACGTTAAACCTCTAGTTCTCCTTTATAATAGCCGCATAGTATATAATAGTATTATTAAAGCGCCTTACTATATGTCACGGCACTAGCAAATTGCCGTCAGATTGCCGCAAACTGCCGTTACGTGATGGCAAGTTGCGGCAAGTTGCCATTACGTGACCAGAAGATTGTATATAACTTTAAGCGGTGTTTCCGTTCTTCTTGTTTCCTTTCTTTAGCTTTGGATCCTCGTTTATAGACAATACAATCGTATAGGCTTGAGCGACCCTCTTGCTGTGCTCGTGCCTTAATTAACTAAGTCGCTAACATTATCCAAAGCTCGTCACTACTCTTTCTTCCTAAGAAGGAACTTAATGTTACGGACAGCTTAAGTACAATGTTATAACTATTTGGAGAGAAGTCGGTAGAAGCTAGTTGGTTAATACAGGCATGGTCCAGGGTAGATCCGGTGGAACCATATAACGAGGAATGGTAGCCGAGGTCACGTGGTGTGATCTATATAATCTGTGTAATCTGTGTGATTTATAGAATAGAGTAGATAGAGCACACGTACCTTATAGAGCGAAGGGATTTCTTAGGTGTACGGTTATGTATTTAAAGGACTACAGTCCCTACCCAGATAGTTCTCTCTTTATAGTAAATCTTAGAATATAATTAGAGTTAATCTATTAGGCAACCACTCCACCAGTTGTTATTATGTTGTTAACTATTATTTATACCTATATACCCAGCCTATTAACAAGTCCACCGTAGTACCTACTACAAGGCTCCATTATATATTTACTACCAAGGTTATAGTATTAAAATATAAGGAGTTGAATAATATGCCACCGAAAGCACTAGTTATAACTATAGTAGTAATAACTTTAGGATTAGGAGACACCAGTATAGCAGATACTAATTTATAGATAGTTACGTAAGGATAGTTATAAGAGATAGTTAATTAATTATTAGACAATAATAGGATACTTAAAGAACATATTAACGGCATCGGAGCAGTAAAGGTTAAGTTACTATTAATTAAATAGTTCTTAGGGGAAAGGTTAAAACTTAAAGGGTTCCTTATGTAAATGCACTTTAAGGTTATATAAGAGGGAGTAAAGTTAGTAATACCTATAGACCAAGTGGTATATATAGGGTTGTTCTTAATAGGAAGAGCACTTAAGTGGTTTAAACCTTACCTTACCAAAATATAAGTAAACGGAATAACAACTACTAACTAGGACGTACGGTATATGTTTACTAGTTAGAATGGGTTCGTAGAAAGGTTAATATAGATGTTTAATAATCTAGAGGCATTAACCACGGTAGAACGCAAACTTTAGAACCTAGTATAATAAACTTTAGCAATTAAGTACATAATATAGTTTCAGACACTTATAATATAGGTTAAGTGGAATAATAAGGCGCTTATGGCATAGTATAAATAAGGACTTAAGGCTAAAGTCTAGGACGTAATTATCCTAATAGAAGATGCGGATACTCTAAGAGATTTAATAGATTAAGTGATAAAGATTAATAATAGGATCTATTAAAGGGAACAAGCTAAGAAAGGGTAAGATAGAGTTCTATAGTTGTATAAGGCGTAGAGGACGCAATAATAGATATAGAGTTAAAAACTATAAAATGGCGTAGAGCTAATGGACCTAAGCGGTACTAAAGAATCTAAGAGATAAATAAAGAAACTATGGAAATCTAAAAGTTAAGGGTTAAGTAATTGTAGGACCCCAGAGCAGAGGCTAAACCAGGGGTTTTAGTAGTAGAAGACGTTTAGGCGGACTCTATAATAAGAAGAATGGTTTAAAAATAGAGCTTGTATAAGTTGTAAAAAGAAAGGTTATTTTACTAGAGACTACAGAGGTGGTTAGAGTAACCACGCAGTAAAGGGCATAAGGTTGTTAGAGTATAATAACGCAAATGTAGGAGCATTGCGCGGGACTAAGGAGTGTTTAATTAAACACTTTATGTTTTATTACAATAACGCGTACCAAATTTATAAAAACGCTAAGTATGGCGTAAGCTATTAGCTATAAGAGCTAGAGTTAAGAGAACTTAAAGGAACTAGAGAGTTAGATAAAGAACAAGATTAACTTTATAAGCTGGATTAAGATATTATAGCAACGTGTAGATAAAGATCAGTAATAATGACAATAAAGTTAGGGTACTTATTAATTAGTAACAATAAGGAAGAAAAAGAGGCTAACTAGAAGTAGAGACTAAGACCTCTATAGAATAAGGGTCAGTAATAGACATTATAACACCATTGGATATAATATCTATCGCTTTATAAGATGGAAGGAGTAACACCTAAAAACGGTTAAGTAAGTAAATAACTGCTAGCGCTAACTCACTACTTGTAAAAGGCAAAAGGCTATAGGCTTAAGATTCTCACAATAAGATAAGAGACGCTTAAGATTCTTAAAACAAGATAAGACACACCTAAGATTTATAAGAAGTGATAAGGAAGGCTTAAGCACCTATAATAGATGAAAACCGATAGGAAAGAGCAAAGGCTTAGTTTAAAGACAGATGAATAAGTATAGGACGTAAGTTTAAGAACTATAAGTTTAGGGAATGAGTAAGAACGTCTATCCTAAGTGAATAAAGTGTTTAGCCTAAAGATTAAAAAGTTAATATAGAGATTAAGAAGTAAGAGAACTTTAAGGATCTAGCTGTAAGACGCAAAAAATAAGAAACTATAGATAAGTTTAGGGTAAGAATTATTGCATAGTAAGAATAAAAGCTAGATAAAAGGTCTATAGTAGGTTATGTAAGGGACAGAGCACCTATATAAAGAATTACTAATAGGCCTAAGGCAGGTACGCCTAGAGTAAAGTGGTTAAATAAACTAGAATAGGAAGAAGATTTAGGAATTCTAACTAGGTTTAAAGAAAGACATACTAAAGGATGTTACAATGTAGCGATAATAAGGTACTTTTTAACAGATAGACTATACACACTAAACTAGTTATATAGAAAGTGGTATAGGCAACAACATAACGACAAATAGGAAGATTTCTATATGTGGCTAAATAAAAAGGTTGTCTAAGATTAACCTATTACGGAGAAATATATAAATTACATTAAGGGAGCGTTGATTATAATATTAAGGAACCTAGAAGAAGGATCTAGGGACTAGAGAAGTAAATAATAAATCTTAGTACCCGCAACAGAGATATTAGAAGTTAGGTTAATATGGTATAAGTTTAAACTTAAGGATAGAAATAAGCCAAGAGTTAACTTAAAGCACCTAGTGTATTATACACTATTGTGGATAGCTTATATGGATAACACGTGTAATATATATAGAGCACCTAAGGATAGGAACTAGAAGTACCTAGTAAGAATATATTAGGCACTAGACGAAAAATGGTTTAGGGATGCTAAGTATATATATAGATGGTACCTAGTAGAAGTACAGAGTTAAGGGGACCTAATACTTTAACCAGGAAGATTCCTTATAGAAGAATACCTAGATGGAAGATAGTGGTGGAGTTATCTAGAAAACACTTATCTATAGCACGTAGAGGAAAAGAAAAGAACTAAGTATTGGCCTAAAGAGGACTAAGTATAAACAGGATCTAGTAGTTAATAGTTAGGAAAAGGGGAGGCCTATAAGACTAGAGGGAACTAGTAGTAGAGCCTTAGACCCTTAAGGGAATTTAAGGTTAACACCTAAATTTATAAGTTAAATGGCAAGATTAGCAGTTTAAAGCATTAATAGATAGTGGAGCAATAAAAAACCATATATTACTAGTAGTAGTGGAAAGGATGGGGTTACTATATAGATAGAAGGAATACCTATATCTACTTATAACAATTTTAGGAGATTAGATAGCCTATAGAGGAGGTATTATTAATCTTAAAACAGGACCTATTTAGTTAACTATTAAAGGAAGATAGGTTAAGATGTCTTTTAATATCCTACTATTAGGAAAGGATAAGGTAATACTAGGAATGCCTTAGTTATAGGAGTATAATTTAAAGGTTAATTGGGTTATAAGTTAGGTTAATATTAGAGATACTTAACAATATAAGGTGCGATAGCAAACTAAGTTAGTATAGTACTAGGTTGGAGTAATATATAAAGAGACTAAGCAAAGCTTAAGTTATGTATTAAAGAGATACTATAAGTATAGTAAAAAGTTATAGTTACTAGAAAGCGAAAGGCTGTTAGAATATATAGCGTGGGACTATAAGATAGAGTTAGAACTAGGAACAAGTCTAAGGTTCTTTTTAACCTATAAGCTTACTAAAACTAAATTAGTAGCGCTTAAGGAGTTTATCTAGGAGAACTTATAAAAGGGATATATTAGACCGTTATAGTTATTAGTAGGATATCCAGTATTATTCATCCTAAAGAAAAATGGAAAACTTAGGATATGTATAAACTATAGATAGTTAAATAGCATTACTAGAAAGGATAGGTATCCTTTACCCTTAATTAGCAAAATCTAAGACAGAATAGGTAATGCGTAAATCTTCATGAAAATAGATCTAAGGTGGGCGTACCATTAGATTAGGATTAAGGAAGGCAATAAATAGAAGGCAGCCTTTAGGTTAAAGGAAGGACTATATAAACCGCTAGTTATACAGTTTGGGCTTATAAACGCACTAGTAATGTTCTAAAAATAAATTAATAGTGTATTAGGAGAACACCTTAATAAGTTTATTATGGTATACCTTAATAACATTATTATCTACTTAATAAGCGAGGAAGAATATAGAGAATATATTAAGTGGGTCTTAAAGAGATTATAGGAAGAATAAATGCTAGTAATAATTAAGAAATGCGAGTTCTTTACAAAAAAAACCAATTTTATAGGATTTATTATTAAACCAGGAAAGATTAGTATGGATCTAAAGAAAGTTAAAGCTATAGTAAATTGGTAAGAACTGGAGAATGTTATATAGTTAAGGTCGTTTCTAGGATTTTGTAACTACTATAGAAGGTTTATAGCACAGTGGTTAAAGAGCATTAAGCTATTTATAAGGCTAACAAAGAAAGAGGAACCGTGGGTTTAGGTAAAAGAGTAAAGAAAACTGTTTAAAGAACTAAAGGAGTTGTTTACCTAGGAACTAATCCTTAAGATCTACTAACTAAGGTTAGAAACGGTTATTAAGACAGATGCATTAGACTTTATACTAGGAGTATGTTTACTATAGAAGTATTTAGACGCATGACATCTAGTGGCATATTATAGTTAAAAGATAACACTACTAGAGTTAAACTACGATATTTACAATAAGGAGTTATTAGGTATAGTTATAGCACTTAAAAAATTGAGAGCATTCTTACAAGGCACAGAAAAACCATTTATGGTTAAGACGGACTATAAGAATCTTATAGGATTCCTAACAATAAAAGAGCTAAACTAAAGGCAAGTTAAATGGGCGGAAATGCTTATAGAATATTACTTTAAAATTTAGTATACTAAAGGTACTAAAAACGTAAGAGTAGACGTACTTAGTAAAAGGGCAGAACTATAGAACAAGGAAAAGCTGTTAGGAGCTTTACTGTAAAAGGATTAAGATGGATTAATTAGGTATAATTATCCGAAAATTGCAGCGACTAAAGAAAGTTAAGTCTATAAGTTACTAGAGGGTGAGTGGACGTAGAAAATCTAAGATATATAGGTAGAGGATCTAGATACGGAACAGTATAAAAACAGAGAAGCAACTTATATTCCAAAATCTATTGTAAAGGAGTTTGTTAAGTTATTTTATAAGGGACTAACTTAAGGATATAGTGGAGCTATAGGCTTAGTGTTAAGACTTTAAAAAGAATATGTTATTTAAAGAATCTAGGGACTAGTAAGGTAAGTTATAAAGAAATGTCTAGATTGCTAGAGGAATAAACTAATATGGTATAAGCTATATGGAGAGCTACAACCTGTTAAGATACTAGAAAGACTATAGGAAGTTATATTATAGGACTTTATTATTAAGTTACTAAAGTTAAAAGATCCTATTAGTGGATAAGATTATAACGCGATCTTAGTAATAGTAGATAAGCTTATAAAGTAGGGATACTTTATAGCTTATATAGAAGAAATATTAGTAGAGGATATTGCTAAAATCTATATTAAAGAAGTGTTTATAAGACACGGAGCACTAAATAAGATTATATTAGATAGAGATTCAAGATTTATAGCAGTGTTTTAGGAGGTATTCTTAGCGGAACAGGGAGTTCGCGTAGTAACCTTAACAGCATACTATCCGCAGATAGATGGATAAATAGAAAGACTAAACTAGATACTAGAGTAGTATCTAAGGCACTATGTTAACTATACACAGAATAATTAGGTATTGTTATTACTAGTTATATAGTTTGCATATAACGCAACACCACAAAAAGGAACGGGAATGTTACCGTTTAAGGCGAATTATGGATATAAGCTAAGAATATTATTATCACCACGCTAAGCAAAGAAAATAAGTAGTATAGCTAAAGAAAAAATAAAGATGTTAATAACCCTTTATGCAGACCTTAAGGAAACAGCTAAGATGGTATAAGAGAGAATGAAAAGGTACTATAATACTAAGAGATCTAAGGGACCAGATCTTAAGGAGGGAGATAAAGTATAGCTACTACACAAAAATTTTAAAAGTTAATAACTAAGCAAAAAGTTAGACTATGTTAGACTAGGACCTTTTAAAATTGTGAAAAGAATTTTATTAGTTATATATAAGTTAAACCTACTAGCTAAAATAAAAATCTACCCTATATAGTATATTGTAATGCTAGAGCTAGCATACGGGAATATTAAGTTACTAGTCTATAAGGCAGATACATATAGAGGACAAGAAGAGGACAAATAGTAAGTTTTGAAAATTATTAGTTATAAGGATGTTAATAATAAAATATAGTATAAAGTAAAGTAGACAGGCTATAGTGAGACTACCTAGGAACTACTAAGCAACCTAGAGAACGCTATAGAAAAGGTATAGGAGTATTAGAAGAAAATAGGTTAGGGAGCATTAAAAAAGGATTGCTAAAGGATAAGTTACCTAAGGGGGACTTAGAAAGAGCAACTGCTACATTACTTAGAGTTATTTCCTTCTTTAAAGACGCTACTCTCTTGTTACCTAGCTTAGACAAACCCTGTTAAACAAGCTTCCACTCCTTAAAACGGACCTTCTTATACACTTTCTTAAGACAAAGCAGTCAAGTATAAGCAGAGGCGTGGGCTTTAAGAGCATAACGCTCCTTATCTCTTACCCGCTTAGCGCAAGCGTGATCTTTATCTTAAAGACAATAAATCTCGTCTAAGGCACTTGTAAGCTTACTGTTAAGCTTTATAGCAGTAGATTAAATACAAGACCCTATAACAAGTTACTTAGGGAACTTAAAGACTGTTAAGAGTTATAGGACACGTATACTTAGCGTTAGAGATAAAGCAAACATCGCAGGATAATTAAACATTCGCTTTAGTGCACTCTGAGTAAGAGAAAGGTTATTAAGATAAAGGATTCGCCAGCGCAATACAGACTAACCCCTCTTTCGCATAATAAGAACACGGAGATGGCATAATCTCACTAAAAGACAATATTGCAGTAACGGTACGCAACTAATAAGCTGTAGATAAAGAAGAAGAGGCTTTAGGCATAATAAGTAAGGATATTAACCAGATTAATTAAACAGATATTATACCTCTAGTGGATGACTTGGAGATGTTAGGAATCTTTAAGGACGAAGATAAAGAGGAAGGAGATGGTGTTACGGACAGCTTAAGTATAATGTTATAACTACTTAGAGAGGAGTTAGTAGAAGCTAGTTAGTTAATATAGGCACGGTCTAGGATAGATCCGGTAGAACTATATAACAAGAAATAGTAGTCAAGGTCACGTGGTGTAATCTATATAATCTATATAATCTATATAATCTGTGGAATAAAGTAGATAGAACATACGTACCTTACAGAGCAAAGGGATTTCTTAGGCGTACGGTTGTGTATTTAAAGGACCACAGTCCCTACCCAGATAGTTCTCTCTTTGTAGTGAGTCTCAGAATATAATTAGAGTTAATCTGTTGGGCAACCACTCCACCAGTTGTTATTACATTATTGACTATTGTTTATACCTATATACCTAGCCCATTAACGAGTCCACCGTAGTACCTACTACAAGGCTCCGTTATACTTAAAAAAGATCTATAGACTATAAAAAGGATAAGAATATAGAATAGGACCCTAAGGATAGGACAGAACCAAAAGAATATAAATAGAACGCGAAACCTAAGAACAGGACACGCATAAACTAGAATCCCTAGAAAATAAATAAACAACTAGAAATTACCTAATACCCCTACCACTATGCTAAGAAACACAGCAGCTGGTAAAGCCGCTGTAGGACCCGTAAATACCTCTAATAGTAAAACAGTTGCCGTCTTGACCCCCTAGGAAGAGCTTATAGCAGCTAATGCTAAAATTAAATGGCTTTGAGAGCTGCTTAAAACTAGAGACACCCCTATACCTAGTAATAGGTTATTAGACACCTAGAGACTTACTATGGTCCTTAAGGCCCTAGATTAACGTATAGTATTAGTATTATTATAGTCCATAAAGGTTATAAACCCCCTATTACTTATAGATGGAACTAACCCTATATTTAATAACTAAAAGCTTTAATTATAGAATAAGCTTAAAGTTAATGCGGACTACTTTCCTAATACCTAAGCTAAAATAGCCTATATCTTTAGCCGCACTAGTAGTAACATATAGATATACTTACATCCGCAATATACCTAGGATTTAGCAGACCCCTTCCTCTTAGAAGAAGAGATAATTAACCACCTATCTTCTATTTATAAGGACCCCTTTAAAGTATAAAACGCCTAGCTTAATTATAAAAGCCTAAATATAAAAACAATAGAGACCTTTTTGGTTTTCCAGACCCGCTTTCTACACCTAGCCGGATAGGCTTAAATCCCCTAGGAAGATCTAATACCAACCCTCTTTAATAAGCTTACCCTGACCTACAGCGCGCTGTACTGCTAGTTTATACCACTATATAGACGCTAAAAGAACTTATAGACTAATGCCTAGCTATTAACTAGGGCCTCTATTAAATTAAGGTATATACTAAGTAGTATAAGACTAGAAGCTCTGCTAACCAGAATATAAGTACTATAAGAATAGGCCGCAGCGCCCTAGTAAGATCTATAACTCCTATAGCACTAGCTATACAGCCCACCGCTAATTTAGTAACTAGCTATATAACCAGTCCTGCTATAGGTCTAGCGAATGCTTAGCCTATATACAGTAACCCCCGTATATAGGCTCTTAGCAATTAGGGAGCTTGCTTCTCTTATGGCTAGAAGGGCTATATTATAAAGGATTGCTTAATAAACATAAAAGTGGGCAAGGTTCTGTTAATTTAGAAGGATAGTATAGAGTTAGAAAAAGAGGAACCCTAAAGGAAGACTCCTCTCTAGGGTTAAAAGGGATTAATATATTATATATTAATCTAGATCAGCTAGTTAGTAAAAGAAGCTATACTATCCCTTATACTTTATTCTATAATAGATATTAAGTTTTAACCTCTACTTTAGCTAACTCTAAAATAAACGCCTTTGCCTTAATAAACACCTAGTGTACTATAAAGTTAGCTAACTTTTTAAATGTATCTATTAAAGAACTACCCAAACTAATTCCTATTTATAGGTATAACGGATAGATAGGGCCACCTATTATAACTATCTTGCGGATTTACCTCCGTATTAATGGACGAAGGTAGTATAATATCCCCTTACTTATTATAGAATTAGAAAGCCACAATATAATTTTAAAAAGAAAATGGCTAGCCTATTTAGGCTTATAGCTCAATATATTTCGTCCCTATCTTTATTAACCTCTTCTATATATGCCTTTTTGATTGCGTGATTTTCCTTAAATTTTAGGATTCTTAATGCGTAGTTATTGCAAAGCTTTTCAAATCTAATTCTAGGAGGAGGAGTAGAAGCTTCAATCTCTATAGCTTGGCTTGGAGATCC
>Ga0307507_10002187_pt1 | contig 41812 bp, 12 predicted proteins | sample 7_EM_MG_FD_207223 | JGI IMG/M metagenome (GOLD analysis project Ga0307507, IMG submission 207223) | Populus trichocarpa ectomycorrhiza microbial communities from riparian zone in the Pacific Northwest, United States - 7_EM | ecosystem: Host-associated > Plants > Roots > Unclassified | place... | reverse complement strand
TTATTAAAAAGCTAAGAGGAGGCTTAAGATTCTATATTAATTATTAAGCTCTAAATATAATTATAATTTAAAACTAATATCTAATTCCCCTAATTTAAGAGACGCTTAACTATTTAGTAAAGGTATAGTACTTTATAAAGCCTAATATAGTTACTACTTTTAATAAAATCCGTATATATAAAGGAGATAAGAAGTATATAGCTTTTTATATATAATAGAGACTCTTTAAATACCTAGTAACGTATTCCACTATCACCTCGGTTACACCATCACCTCGGTCAAAAATGCTTGGCGCTACCAACTTATGTTACTATATCGTTATTATCGCTATAGGAACTATCTAAAAAAATATACTAAGTACTCGCATCTGACTTAGAAGACTCCCCTTTAGCTGCTTAATACGTTCGCGCGTTATGCCTAGTCCCTCTATAGTTTTCACAGCGCCGTAGAGCTGGTTGAGCTCTGTCTTAACCATCCCTACTACAAGCCTTCTTTAATGGCTGGACCGTTGTAGATGGTCTAGGAGCTATTAGATCGGCTGCCTCCCCATACTCTAGTGTGCCACCTTGCTGGATACGCTTCCTCTTGCGCGCTTTTTACTTGGTTATTACTGCTAATTGCTCTTTAAGCTCGGCAATGCGGGAGGCTTAAAGCGCGTTTTGGTGCAGTATTAGTTTAGCGCCTTTAATAAGCTGTAAGAACCCGTTCTAGGCTATTACAGGTGATCTAGTAAAAGAGTTGCTTATAAGCTTTGATTGCAATCCAAATTTAAGCGTATTGCTTAGGGTCTTTAACTGCCACGGCGTCTCTAGTGGTAGGGGTGCTGGTGGGGTATGTAATCGCACTTTAAGGCGATTAAGGACTATAGCTGCGTCTATAGGGACTAGCCCTAATGCCTTAAAGGCCTTTTTGCAGTTCTCTATTATAAATATATTAAAAAATACGTCTCTAAAGACTGGCAAGAAGCCTTCTTTATTAATATGGAAGATATGCTAGCGTGCTAAGTCTCTAACGCGATAAGAGTACTTTAGCTTTAATAGTAAGAAGTAAACTATATCTAGTGGCTAGAGTATATATAATGAATGGGCTAGTATATAGAGCGTAAGGATTTTATTTTTAAGGCAGTAATCCTTAAAAGGCTGCGATTAATAGCTCTTATAACCGTTTAAGATGAGCAACTGGTACCCCCCCACCTGATGCGCCTTTATATGCGCGTTAAAGTGCTTTAACTATATAACTCTAAGCTTGTTGTTTGTCCAGTCGTTCTTAGAGACTAAAAGTTTCTAGTTACGCGGTATAGACGTCTCCTTATACTACGCTGAGATATAGACGCGCCCTTTGTAGATAATGAAAGGTGGGGTTGTATACCTAGCGGTGTAGATGCTCTAGATAAAGGTAACCTACTCTTAATTGCCTGGCTAAACGAGCTTAGGTTGAGCACGTCTTTTAGAACCTGTAATAACTTTTATAGACCTAATGACGCCCATTTGGAAGCCTGTCTTGTTAAAGTTATGCATGTTGTTATCTTAAACGCCGTACTTAGCTTTAGTCTCCTTAATAAGCTTAAACTACGCGCTAATTACCTTAGGATCTTCCTGGAGTATTCTCTGACGGTCCTTTACTTAATTAAAGGCTATTTTTGTGACGGTGCTAGAGCGCGTCACCTGCCAAATTCTGCCATGCTGCTGCCATATTCTGCTAACCTACGATTGGCTCGCTTACCGCTAGCGCCTTGGCGGCTGCCCTTTTATATATGTTTACTATGGTCCTGGCAACCCCCTTTCTTTCTTCTCCTTAGCTTAGTATCTTTATTAGATAGCAATCCACAAGCTTTGGTTTAGAGGCATTTATGTAAGCCGTTACATTATACTAAGCTCTCCATACACTGCCTAGGAAGGCCTTAATAATATCCCACCCTATAAGAAACTTTGTCTGTAACAACGCGTTAACGCACTATACTTAGACACTAAAATAACTCTATATTGCCTGGGAAGGCCTTAATAATATCCCACCCTATAAACTAGACAGGATTGGACCTATACCCCTAGAATTAAAACCAAATCGTATAATTCCGATAAACCCTAGGAAGCTAACGATGGCACCTAAAGCGAGCTTATCTAAAAGAGCTGCCCCAACCCAAGAAGAATACGAGATTTAATTAGGATCCGAAATTAAGGATAATAATAATAGTATAGACGTATATAAACAGATTCGTGCCCTGACGGCCAATTAGGAAGCTAACCGTCTCTAAGCTTAAAGTATACAGGAGACCCTATAAGAGATCCTAAACAGCCTTGCGGCCCTATAAAGCTCAGCCCCCCCTTCTAGAAGTCCTAGTCGTCCTATTTACTTAACCGAATGTGATATACTAGGGAGTACGGACACGATAACGAAACAATTAAAGTTTATTAAGCTCCCTGACCCCCAACTACTGTCCAATGGGATAGACCCTACCTTTAAGAATTAAAGGATTTAAGTACGAGGAAAGCTCCGCGTTAACCACAACTATTTTCTTTCTAAAGAAGCCAAAATGCTCTGCCTCTTTGGTCGAACTATAGGGGATGCCTAACGGCACCTTTAAGCCAAGTTTAAGGACGATTCCCCTGTCCAATTTATATCTATTAACGAGATGATACGGCACCTAGCTACTATCTACGTTAACCTAAACAAAGTACGGGATGCCTGGTACGACTATAATTGCCTAATAATGAAACTAAACCAACCCTTTGCCGAATTCCAGACTTAATTTCTATACCTTGCGGGAGAAGGCCAGGTTCCCCTTAAGAACTACCGTTTAGACTTATATAATAAGCTGACAATCCGGCTATAAGAGAAGATTGCTGTAACCTTAAATAACCTACTGACCCACGAAAAACTCGCAGCTTGTTGCCTATCTTTAGACGCAGAACTGAAGCGGATTGACGCCCGCCCTAATTGGCAGAAGCGACCATGTAGCGATTATAACTCGCTAGCCATACCTACAGGAGCTGGAGTAGGAAGACAAGCTACGTCTGCTTTTATACCAAAAGCGGTTATAACTATATACTAGCGAGCCTCGCCCGACTAGCTATGTACCACGCCCTTAACTAGTACTTGTTGCAATACCCCAATTAACCCCGCCTCGGCCACGTGCTATAACTGTGATAAGGAGGGTCACTTTGCCTTATCTTGCCCAGAACTAGGGGATATTAAGGAGATAGAGGAAGGAGAAACGTCTAACAAGTTAGGAAAAGAAGAACTCTAGGGAAAGACTCCCCCCTAGGGTATCCTATTAATCTTAAAGAGATTAATCTAAGTTAGTTAATGGGTGGAAAACACTTTATAGTTCCATGTATAGTATCTTAAAATAGATATGGAGTTAACTTAACTGCCCTTATTAACATTGGAGCAAATAGCTTTGCCTTTATAAATACTGCCTGTGTGATTAACGTTGCTAAGTTTTTAAATATAAAAGCCACCCTACTAGAGAAGCCTGTCCAGGTAAAAGGCTATAATGGCTAAGCTAGTAAGCTGGTTACCCACGTCCTGAAGTTATATATCTCCCTTAATAGATAATGTTAATATAGTATCCCTTTCTACATCTTAGACCTAGGGTCCCACGATATAATCCTTAGCTAAAAATAGATGTCCTACTTTAATATTTGGCTGAATGTATAACAAAGACAGTTTGTCTGGCTGGAGGATAGACCAAAATTACCCTTCTTTGTTAGAGAAATCCGAACCGACTATAAGATACTAGCCGCAAAGTCTAACCCTATATATTAGTAGGATGTCCGGGCCTATAACCTAGCCTTTGCCTAAGAAGACGCCTGCCGCGAAGCTAGAAAGAACTCTATACCAATAAAGATACTCTCCCAAAGCGCTATATTTAAGGAGGACTCTATATACGGAAGCGGGATAGATAGTGATATAGACGGCGTCCAAATCGCGTAGATCTGACTGGTATGGAAAAGAACGTACTAATAAGATATAAGGGATAACCTCTAAAAGATACAATAGGAGCTAAAAGGAGTAATGATAATGCTAATACCCTAGAGGGCCCTAAGGTTACGCACGCCCCTATTATCCTGCAACCCCCCTATAGTAGACATCGCTGTAATTAGCGCTATAGCGTTCCACTTTAATATGTACCAGAAGGAAAATAAGGTCTTTATAACAAGCCTATATAAGATTAACCGGATTATTAACAAGAGGGAAGAAAAGCTAATTAAGGAAACTAATAAGGAACTGGTTAAACGTCTTTTTTTTACTATCTATGCTAAGTACAAGGACGCGTTTTTAAGGGCGGCTTTAGACAAGTTACCCCCTTACCGGATATATAATTATAAGATTCAATTGGAAGCCAATAACTTGCTAGGCTATAGCCCCCTCTACTAATAATTAATGGACAAGCTAAAAGTAATAAAGCAGTACTTAATTAATAACCTAGATAAAGGGTTTATTAAGCTAAGTTAAGCCCCTTTTACTTCCCCTATCCTATTTATAAAAAAGCCTAGTGGAGGCCTCCGTTTTTGTATTAACTATTAAAAGCTAAATGCTATTACTTAAAAGGATTGGTATCCTATTCCGTTAATTAACGAAACCCTTGCACGTCTAAGCTAGGTAAAGATCTTTACTAAACTTAATATCCGCCAAGCTTTCTACTAAATTAGGATAGACCCTGTATCTAAAGATTTAACAACGTTCCGTACCTATTACAGGTCCTATAAATGCAAAGTTCTTCCTTTTAGACTAATAAATGGACCGGCTATGTACTAAAGGTATATAAATAACGTTCTTTTTAATTACCTTAACGAATTCTGTATAGCATACCTAGATGACATCCTTATATACTTAAACAACAAACTTAAGCACTAAGTTTATATTAAGAAGGTCCTAGAGAGATTACGGAACATAGGTTTGCAAGTTAATATTAAGAAATATAAATTTAGGGTAAAACGCATAAAGTACCTCGGGTTTATAGTGAGTATAGATAGGATTAAAGTCAACCCTAAAAAAGTTAACGCAATCCGCAACTGGAAGCCCCTTTACACTATAAAGGGGATCTAGTTCTTTCTGGGTTTTTATAATTTCTACTACCAATTTATCCGTGACTATGGAGTTATAGCAACGCCTCTTATACAACTTACCCGGAAAGATATGCCTTTTGTCTTTAATAACAACTGTATAGAAGCCTTTAGAGAGTTAAAAGATTGGCTTATCTCTTCTCTAATCCTTTGTTACTATAACCCGGACTTTAAATTAATGCTAGAGACGGACGCTTCTAATGGAGTTATAGCGGGAATCCTATTATAGTTATATCTAGATGGTAAATAGTACCCTATTGCCTTCTTCTTAAAAACAATGGACCTAGCTAAGTATAACTACGAAGTATATAATAAAGAAATGCTAGCTATTATCCAATTGCTATTCTAATGGCGCGTAGAGCTTAAAGGCACGAACTCCCGGATTAAGATATATACGGATTATAAAGCCCTAAAGTACTTTATGACTATAAAGCAGCTTACTGGACAATAAGCCTACTGGGCTAAAATACTCTCCGAATTCTTCTTTACGATTATATATTATTCTGGTAAGTAAAATATTAAAGCTAATGCACTAACCCGAAGGGAACAAGATATAGGACCCTAGGATAAGCTAAAGACCTAATACTGGACGCGCGCCTTTCTTTATCCCAAATAGCTTGACCTGCAAATTTTTAAAGAACTAAACTCTAAACGGAATAAGCTAGCACCCCTAGAGGGAGTAGTCTTGGACAAACTAATAGGGCTAGTTGACCGCATCCTAACTATAAACTGCATAGCTAACTCCCTAAAAGCCCTCCGCGACTAAGCCGCGAAGGAGGACCCTAATTTGGAAATGGAAGAAGGACTGCTTCTATACTAAGGACGGCTTATAGTTCCAGATATTAACAACCTATGGATAGAGTTAATCCGTAAAGCCCACTGTTAAGTCTCTACGGTATACCCTAGTTGTAATAAGACCCACTAACTACTAGCGCCCTATTACTACTAGTGAGGACTTCTATCCAATGTGGATTGATTTGTTAGAAACTGCTATGCCTATAAACGCGCAAATACCCCTAGGGATCGAACTTCTGGGTAGCTATAACCACTGCCAGTTCTAGAACGCCCTTGGCAATATATCACTATAGACTTTAAGTTATTTCCGAAGGACGCCTACGGCCATGATGTAGCCTTTGTAGTGGTTAACTGACTATGTAAGCAATCCGTCTCCCTCCCTTGTTTTAAGACTATGACTGCGAAGGATATGGCCCGCCTCTATATTGATAACATCTATTAATTCTATGGCGCCCCTAAATTAATTGTCTCTAACCGTAGCCCCTAGTTTATATTAGATTTCTGGAATAAACTCTACTATATCCTTAGGATTAAGATTAAGCTCTCTACTATATTCTACCCTTAGACTAACGGCTAAACTGAGATTATAAACTAGTACCTTAACTAGCGACTATAGCCCTTTGTAGACTACTATCAGGATAACTGGTTGGAATTACTACCTATGATAGACTATGCGCAGCTTACACTCCCTTATAATAGTATAGGGATGTCCCCATTTGAACTGCTCTATGGGTATGCACTACAAACATTCTTTGATTGGGATAGGCCTACTAAACCCACTACGGCCCGCGAACGCCTCAGCTATAAGGAGGCCTGGGTATTTACTAAGAGAATGCATAGAGCCTAGAAGACTACTTAAACAATTATAAGAAAGGCGCAAGAAAAAAAGGAGTCTAATGTAAACTGATATTATCGCGAGGAAGACTTCCAAGTAGGAGATAAGGTATAGGTGTTAATAAAGAACTAGAAAACCTAGAGGCTAAGCCACAAGTTAGACTACTAAATGGCTGGCCTATATAAGACTCTTTAAAAGGTAGGACACTCTTTTAAGGTTAAGCTACTAGAGTTAATGAGGATCCACCCCGTTTTCTCCCTAGACCGGCTATAAAAGGCTGTGGATAATCCACTACCTGGATAGTATAACGACCCCCTGCCGCTAATCCAGATTGCTGAGGACGAAGAATGGGAAGTTAAAGAAATCCTAGCAGTAAAAAAGGTCCGTAATGTCTTAAAATACCGTGCAAGCTGGGTAGGCCATGACGACGACCTAGAGTGGTACCCTGCATCTAATTTTAAGTACTCCCCCTATAAGCTACGAGATTTCTACCTAGCCCACCCTAATCTCCCTGGACCACCATATAAATTAGACAACTGGATTAAATACTAGGAAGAAGGGTTAGATAATTACAACAATTTAGACGATAATAGGGAGCTCGGACAACGCCTAAGGGCAGGCTTTTTCAGGAGGGGGGGGTGATGTGACGGTGCTAGAGCGCGTCACCTGCTAAATTCTGCTATGCTGCTGCCATATTCTGCCAACCTACGATTGGCTCGCTTACCGCTAGCGCCTTGGCGGCTGCCCTTTCATATATGTTTACTATGGTCCTGGCGACCCCCTTCCTTTCTTCTCCTTAGCTTAGTATCTTCATTAGATAGCAATCTACAAGCTTCGGTTCAGAGGCATTTATGCGAGCCGTTACAATTTTAAGCTTATTTAAACGCGTTATAAACCTCTCTACCTAGTGCTTGCCTACTGGCTCTTTACCCTATATAGTTAATAGTTTATCCGCTATATCTACCACCTTATATAGCTAGGGAGAAAACCCTTATAAATTAAGGTTAAGGATGTATTGGACAATCATCTGCTCTTTGGTTAAGGTAAGCTTATGGCAGCCATTGCGTCTATCTTGGAGATTTGCAATTCCGTTATATTAATTAGTTAACGTTAAAGATAGTATATTGAATGCGTTGGCAGTGCGTCGGAGGCTTTTAAATTCGCGATTATAATAGGCAAGAAGGGCAAGCTTAATTCTGCCTTCTTGGTTTGGCACTGGCGCGTTTTGTTGTTAAGACATGTCGCGTTAATGGGATAGTTGGTAGTGCCAAGCATTTTTGACCGAGGTGATGGTGGAATACGTTATCAATAATATCTTAATCTACTCGTCCTTGCTTTCTAAATATTGGAAATATATTAAAATAGTTCTTAAATGCTTATAAGATGCGGGTTTATAATATAATATTAAGAAATGCAAGTTCTACGCGTCTAGGGTTATATACTTAGGCTTAATTATATTCTATAACGGAATTAAAATAGGCTTTAAGAAAGTTGCTATAATTATAAACTAGGAAAGCCCTAGCAATATATAAGATATTTAAGGATTTCTAGGATTTATAAAATTTTATTATTAATTTATTAACCACTTCTTAGAAACTACTTGGCTATTAATAAACTGTCAGTATACTCGCTTTATCAACGTGCACGAATATCACTGTATTGCGATACGTATGCGGTGTTGAAGTTGGTAGTTATTGTTGTCTAGAAGTAAGGGGTTGCTCCAAGGTTAGGTTAGCTAGCCTCGCTTCGCGGTCTCGTGACCACGTCATATAACTAATATTCTGACATAAACCTAATAAAGAAGAATATAAAATTTAAATGGACCGCTAGATGTGAATAAGCTTTTAATAACTTAAAATATTACTTTATAACTACTCTAATTTTTACCTACTTTAACTCTAATTTTAAATATATTATTAAAACAGACTTATCTAATTATGTACTAGGGGGAGTATTATTATAATATAATAAGAATGGCAAGCTATATCTAGTAGCTTTTCTCTCCTAAAAGCTTGCCCCTGCTAAATTAAACTATAAGATATATAATAAGGAGCTACTTATAATTATTAGATGTTTTAAATAATGGCGTCCTAAGCTTAAAGGATTATTATTCCTAATATATGTGTTAACGGACTATAAGAACCTATAGTACTTTATAACTATAAAGCAATTAATAAAGCACTAAATTTGTTGGGCTAAATACCTCTTATAATTTAACTCTAAGAATATATACTAACTAGGTAAACTTAATTAGAAGCCTAATACATTAATATAATAATTATAGAACCTACCTATAAACGCTTTAGATAAATAGATTATAAATTAATTATAGATCTTATTACCCACTAAACGTTTTAAAAAACTATATCCTATATTCTTAAATACGGAACTTAATAGAAATAAATTGGAAATTAATAAATAGAAAATAGAAAATAATAAGCTAATAAAATATAAATATAAGAATAATAAAGGCGATTTAAATAGGAAAATAATAGCATAAGGATATTACACTTGCTAAATATAAAATATAAAATAATTAATTATACTATTAATAGAAGATAGTAGTTCCAAAATTCAAACCTTTATAATTTAAGATACTTAAATTTGTATATAACTCCCTTATAGTAGGACATTTTAGCTATATAAAGACTTATAAGATTATTTAATAAGTATACTACTAGCCTATAATGCACAACTATATACAAAAATATATTTAAATATATAGAATGTGTGTATATGGAAAGACCTCTTATATAAAGAAGTAAGGAATACTTTAACCATTACTAATTCTAATATAAAAATAGCGCGACATCTTAATTAACTTTGTGGTTGACTTGCCTAGCAGTAATAGGTTTATAAATATTATAGTAGTTGTTAACCGTTTTATAAAAATGCGATATATAATTCCTATAGATTTAATTAATGTAATATTAGTAGCTAAAGGCCGTCGAAATCGGACTCTGCACCTGTACGTGGTGACGGCTACGAACCTAGGTCTTTGAAGTTCAGATCCAGAGCTAACGCAGAGACGTCGCACAGCGTGCGGACAGGACCTGGTGGTAGTTGTAGGCGTTAAGGGCGGTGGTGAAAAAATTTTGGATGGTGAGATCTCGAAAACCACTACTGTTAGCCCTCTATAATACGACAACTACTACTATTCTCCTATCCAGGGCACCTGTACAATCCAACATGGATGTGCAGCATTCAACAACATCCCCTAACCCCCAATTGAAAGTATTGACGACCTTATATTAACAAACGAACGAGCGCGAATAAACGAACAAATGAGCAAATATACGGCCCCTCCTAACCCCTAGGGCGATCGCCCGCGGAGCATGCGGTTACTTGCCGTACTGCTATAATACTACCAAAACCGTCAGCCAGATAACCCCGCATGGTTTTCCTTGTCTCCTCTTAACGGAGTAGTGCCCTTAGAGAGGGCCTAGTGACTAGGACCTAGGATATTAACCTAAGGAACCCCTTATTACCCCACCTATAACTAACTACTACTATATAAGTACCGTGGCCTTCTACTATATAGTATATAAAAAAAGGCTGGACCGTTACTACAGATTCTTAATTACAACTATATAAGCTTAATAAAGAACAGGACTATATCCTCTATAGTAATAGGATAGATACAGTCGACCATCTAGAAAACGATACCCCTATAGAACTCTATGGACTTTCACCTTTAGACTTTAAGAAGTTTATAAAGCTTAAAAAAGGACTTACTAATAAGGAACTTCGCAAGCTCCTCCCTAAGAGGTACTATAATTTTATTAATATATACTTACAAAAGGGCGCAGATATACTCCCCCTATATCAACCTAATAACTATACTATTAATATTAAATAAGAAAAAACGCCACCTTATAAGAGACCCTACCTAATATTAAAAAACAAACTTTTAGTTATTAAAAAGTATATTAACAAGCGCCTTAATAAAGTGTTTATTTATCCTAGTATATCCCTAATAGCCGCCCCTATCCTCCTTACTAAAAAGCTAAAAAGAGGTATTTAATTCTATATTAACTATAGAGGACTTAACGCTATTACAATTAAGAACTAATACCTTATACCGCTTATATATAAAACTCTTAAGCGGCTTAGCCAAGCCAAAATCTATACTAAGCTTAATATTATTGCCGCCTTTAACCGCCTTTAAATATAGGAAGATAACAAAGGAAAACCGCATTTATATCGCGCTTTGGTTAATTTAAATATACTATTATACCTTTTAGCGTATATAACGGCCTAGGCAGCTTCTAAACCTATATTAATAACGCCTTATAGAACTACCTTAATAACTTCTACTCTGCGTACCTAGATAATATACTTATCTATAGCAATAACCCTTTTAAGTATACTAAGCATATTAAAAAGGTCCTATAGCGCCTTAGGGACATAGGACTTTATATTAATTAAAAAAAGTATAAATTCTTAGTTATAGAAGTAAAATACCTTAAACTAATTGTTACTACTAAGAGTGTCTATATAGACCCTAAGAAAGTATATATAATTACTAAATAGTAAACCCCTAATTGCATTAAGGACATATAAGCCTTTCTTAGTTCTGCTAACTTCTATTAGAAATTTATATATAACTTCTTAGGTATTATAGTACCACTTATAACAATAATATAAATAAAGGGCCTTTCCGTAAAAGGAAGAAAAATATATCTATATTTTATTTAGATACCTAAATATAAGAAGGCATTCTAAGACCTTAAAGATACTTTTACTAAAGCACTTATTCTGGCTTACTTTATACTAGGATAACAACTCTATTTTAAAACCAACCTTTTAAACTACGTTAACGCAGGTATCTTTTCCTAAATAGGCGACAATGGTCTTCTTTACCTAGTTATATTCTCCTTATCTAAGCCTATACTATAAAAATATAACTATAAGATCTATAATAAGGAACTTCTTATAATTATATAAGTATTTAAGAAATTCTAACTAGAACTCTCCTTAGCAGAACCTAACTAGCCAACTAAGGTTCTTACAGATTATCGCAACCTTAAGTACTTTATAACTATAAAATAGCTAAACTAACACCAAGCACATTAGAACGAATTTCTCTCTAGCTTTAACTTTAAAATTGCATATAGGCTAGAAGTATAAGGTATTAAGCCTAATAGCCTAATAGCCTAATACGCCACTTATAAGACCTTCCTTAGTCTAAAGATAACCCCTATAATTAGTTCTAATCATAGACAATCCTAAAAGCATGGAATTTAGCCCTAGGTATACTACCTATAATAGAGCTAACTATACCCTAGCTTTATATAATAGAACTAAAGTTACCTCCTAAAATTAATAAGCTTATTACTACGGCATATAACACCTCTATTAACTTATTACCACAAAGACCGCTAGCGCCTATATGCTGCCTACTAACCTCTAAAGCTTAGGCCAGATTAATATAGCAGCCTTAGAAGTAAAAGAGAATAAGCTCTATTATAGAGGCCGCCTATTTATCCCTAACTTAGAAAATATATAATAGAAACTAATCTAAATAGCCTATAACCTCTAATTAAGCAGCTACCTAGGTAAAGGAGGAACCTATAAGCTTCTTAGCTAATACTACTTTTAGCCTAAAATAATAGACTTAGTTAAACGCTTTATAGGCGCCTATTATAGTTATAAGTGCGCTAAGGCCTTTAATATAAAGTACTAAGGACTACTATACTCTCTACTAGTACCTATATAATAATAGGCAGATATTGCCATAGATTTTATTATTAACCTACTACCCTATAAATAATACGGCCGTACCTATAAGAACATTCTTATAATAATATACCAACTTATAAAAGAGTGTCACTACGTCCTAACCAAAGGCGTAGCCATTAGTAATATTACTAACGCCTTTCTCCACGAAGTTTATTAACTATATAGGTTACCTAACTTAATTATATCCAACTAAGGTATATAGTTTAACTCCGATATATAGAGACAAGTCTACTAATACTTTAGCATCTCTATTAAGATATCTATATCCTTTTACTATAAAACTACTAGATAACTAGAAAATGCTAATGCTAGTATAAAAGCGTACCTATAATAGGTAGTCGCCTATAGTTAAGATAACCGGGTAGATTACCTTCTATTAGGTAAATTTACAGTAAATAACTACGTTTTAACTGCTATAGGACTTACCCTATTCTTTATAAATAAGGATTATTACTCCTAATCTAGTATAAAGCTACTGGAACCTATTAATAAGAAACTACTATATAGAAAATGCCTTAAAATGCTACTTACCGACTAGCATATAGACTATATAAAAAATCTACTTAACTACTATAAGGGAAAAATAGCCTAGGCTTAAGTAAAGCAGTTCTACTTTACTAACTATTACAGAATACCACCACCTAAGATACGTATTGGCGACTAGGTATAGTTAAATATATATAATATCTCTATGGAAAGGCCTATAAAGTCGCTTAATTATAAGAATCTTGGCCCCTACTAAATTAAATAAGTTATTAATAGAGGAGCTATATATAAGCTAGAGCTCCCGCCTACCTTAGCCACCTATAAGGTATAGCCTATATTTTACCTTTATTAGCCTAACCCCTTACTAGAATAGATATAGCCTAAACCCCTACTAGTATTAATTTAAGATAAGAACAAAGACAAGAACTATAATAAGTAGATAGTTAAATAAATTATTAACTCTAAATACTTTAGCAAAGGTAGAGGACGGCGGCTCTACTATAGAGCTATCTATATAGGATTTAATATAGATTAGCCAGAATAGTAATTATAGGAAGATTTTAAAAACGCAAAGGATCTAATTAACAATTTCTATTACGCGAACCCATAGAAACCGGGCCTAAGTAGAGATTTCGTGCCTAATTCTCTATAGGAGCTGTTATAGAACTTTAATAGTTGGCAGAACTTTAATAGTCTGGCAAAACTTAGCAGATAACGCCGTCATACTTAATTACAAATAACCCCTTAAGCGATATTTCTTTTTTCTCTATACCTTAAGCGTCCCTTTTATATATATAGTAACCATAGCGTTGCCAAAGCTCCGCCTCTATAAGAGGGGGGATAGTGTTATAGAATGCCACTATAGGAGCCCTTATAAGAGACTCCTTAATAAAGCCCCATACTCTTATATAATGTAGTTTATAGGCAAGTAGACTATATAGGCAAGTAGACTACTTTAAAAACTTACTAAAAAATTAGGAAATTTATACCTTAATATCTTAACAACTACTTAATAATAAATTCTAATAATTTAGATTTAGACTTTTATATATACTTTATAGCTTCTATTTAAGTTGCATAGTAAATAGCCTAGTAGTTTTTAAGATATAGTAGTTTGTTCTTATTTTGGCCCCTAAATTCTAATATCTTAAAAACTACTAAACTATTTATTATATAACTTTAATAGAAGCTGCAGAGTATATATAAAAGTCTAAATCTAAATCATTAGAATTTATTATTAAGTGGTTGTTAAGATATTAAGGTGTAAATTTCCTAATTTTTTGGTAAGTTTTTAAAGTGGTCTACTTGCCCGCAGACTACATTACGCCTTATATATAGCTTACGTCAGCTACGCGTAGTAACGTGTTTTAATGTAGTCTGTGGGCAAGTGGGCCATGTGGGCAAGTGGGCCACCATATTAAAACTTACCAAAACTTAGAGAATTCATACCTTAATATCTTAACAACCACTAAATAATAAATTCTAAAAATGTAGATTTAGACTTTTATATATACTCTGCAGCTTCTATTAAAGTTGCATAGTAAATAGTTAAGTGGTTTTTAAGATATAGTAATTTGGCCTTATTTCGGCCCCTAAATTTTACTATCTTAAAAACTACCAAACTATTTACTATGCAACTTTAATAAAAGCTGCAGAGTATATATAAAAGTCCAAATCTACATTTTTAGAATTTATTATTGAGTGGTTGTTGAGATATTAAGGTATGAATTCTCTAGTTTTTAGTAAGTTTTGATTTGGCCCACTTGCCCGCATAGTCCACTTGCCCACAGACAACGTTATTACTTATCCGGTAATATTAGTCATCTAATAGCCCCAAAAACTACTAAAAGCTGCACTTTAATATTTTGACAACGGCTTAATAATAAATTCTAAAATTTATAATTAGCCTTTTATACCTATTTTAAACCTCTTATTAGATTTAAAAAATAATATATTAATGTCGGAATGTTAGTCATATAACGTGGTCATAAGACCACGAAGCGAGGCTAGCTAACCTAACCTTAGAGCAACCCCTTACTTCTAGACAACAATAACTACCAACTTTAACACCGCATACGTATCGCAATACAGTAATATTTGTGCATGTTAATAAAGCGAGTATACCGACACTGATTAGTAGATATATAGATTAGGAAATACGCAATAAGCTAGAGCTTAAGAACCGTACTAGAAACAGTACATGGATTACCTAGCCTTGTCTATTCTAGTTAAAGGAGAAAGCTATATTACCCTTAAAGCTCGAGACCACGTATTAGCTTAACTGCTAACGCGTTAGATCGCCTAGAGAATTATATTTTTACTTAGAGAAGATTGCGACCTCCCTTAAGCTTAAGAGAATTTGTACTGGCCTTACAGCTAATACAACAGATCGCTAAGAGAATAGTAATCTTACTAAGAACTTTACAGGCCCGATGGCTGTAAAGGACGTACATACCTAAAACACCCTTACCTTAACACCCTTACCTTAACACCCTTACCTTAATACCCTTACCTTAACGACCTTAACCTTAACCTTAACCTTGACCTTAACCTTAAACTAAATATATACAAGGACTAGTACACTGCTTTGTATAATAAGATAGATCCTAAATGGAAGGAGAGAATCGCCAGATATAGTTACGGGATTGATATAGTAACTGCCTTAGAGGAAGACCTAGAAGAATATATGGAAACGAAAATCTATGAGTATATATATAAGAACTTTATGGATTATACACTACGGTCGCTATTCCAAGAAGAATTTAAAGGCTTTACCATTAAGGACTTTAGAAAGATACACTCTGTTATTAAAGCAAAGCTTTATACTTACCTACTCTAAAGAGGAGTATATGTCGCCATACACAGCAATAGATACCCACTTTATAAGGTTCTATATAATGTCCTTACAGAAGAGGAACCTCATAAATGGACAGATAAGGAAATTATAGGAGCTCTTAAGGAAGTCAGCCCTATAATTATAGTGGCACTATAAGAATAACTTAACTTAATATAAACAGCTTTGATATTGAATTAAGCTATAACCCTATTAGTTATAGCCTCTTTAGTTCCTATAATCCCCCCCTACAGCCTACTACCTTCCCACACGGTACCAACGCTTGTAAACTATTAACTACCTCCACTACCTCCAACGCCTGTAATTCAGCCTATAGCTATAGCTATAACACCTAGAACGTAAATACCTACCCCTATAATACCCCAATTAGCTGTTGCATCTATACCCTAGCAAACTGCACCAACTGCTACTTAATAGCAAGCTGCACCTACCTCTACCTAGGATTAACTACTTACCCTCCTTACTTAACTCCTATAGATGTAGAACCAGCAATCATTGCCTATAGTAACTGCCTCTACCCTCCCTCTAGTAACCGCTTCTACTCTACCTAGTGCTCCTCCTGCTTAGTACCTTTACCCTAGTACTGCTAATACCGACCCTGCTATGCACCTGCCTATATACAGTAAAGAGGCAGCTACTATTGCTAAGATCTACACAGACGACCAGAAGTATAATAGAGTGAGTAATAGCTTTGACTTTAAGTTAACTATCTTCTATAATATCTGTAAGAGAGCTAGTCTACCTCCTAAAGGCTATATAACTGCATTTCTAACTATACTAAAGGGACTTGCTTAGGATTACTACTATAATAGCAGCCTTTTAACTAGATTATTTACTAAGGCATATAACTATATGCGTTACTTCTTTAAAGGACTAGAGTACTATTGGAGAAACCTTACTAAATAGAACGCTACTAACTTCTAAGGAATTATTAACAAGAACCCTAATAAGTAAATCTATTAGAGTTTCTAACTACTCCTTAATAAGCTCTTAAAATATCGCCACGGATTATACCTAGAATTTTATACAGACCTCTTCCTTATAAATAAGCTAGTCACTGCTTGCTAAGGAGTACTAGTATGCCGTATTGCTATTTCCAACCCTTCTAAAGACTTTTCCTAGTTAATTAGCAAGCTGCAATCTTCTATAGTTATATAGGAGAAGGAACACCCTTCCTAGGCCTTAATAAGACTGTCTTAAGGAGCCTACTTTACGGATTGTATATACCGCCGTGATATCCGTAATAACCGTGACTGAACCCGCTCCTATAGACAAAACACCATCAGGTCCCTAAAGACTAAGTGCTATATTTACCAAAAGGAGAGCTACCGCTTATGGAAATATATAGAGGAGGAGTGGAACCGTTCTAGAAATGAGTATAAAAGACGTTTTAACAATAGCAAGGGCTATAACGGTAACTTTAAAGAACGCTTTAGACAATACACTATCTACTATAAAGGAGACGACAATAATGAGTGCAATAAAACTTTTGAAGCTCTCATACTAGACACAGACGCTAATAAAAACACTAATAATGATAATAGTGAGGAAGAACTAGAAGACCCTAATGGCTACTACCTTATATTATTTGGGACTCTTACTACAGACGAAGTAATTTTTATAAGCATAGAACTAGCTAATAAGGCTTGCGCTTACTTACTTACTATAACCTCTATGGAACCTACTACGGAAACTAACCCGTTTAACTATAACACAATAACCACCGTTTTACGCTATACTTCCACGGTATTTATGGGAATTATAATTGATACTAGTACATTAAAGAAGTTTATGGCTAGTTATGGACAATTCTAGGCACTATAAAATGCGGACTAATCTGTAAGACTTAATACCTTAACTAAAGGATAAGTTAACGTGCAGTTTAGTATTAGAATTGCTACCTCTATTAAAACTATAGATATTATTACCCCTATAGGCAAGATACAGTTTTATATTGTCTATATAGATACCCCCTTCTTGCTCTATTTAGTGAATATAGACAGACTCTAAATCTACTATAACAACCTTAGAAATATTGTTATTACTTATACTAAAAAAGTGCTAGTAGTGCGATGGTTTGGCTACCTATTTCTTCTATAGAGCTTATTACTATAGTTATATTTATCTGAATCCTTTAACGCGAACCCCTGCTACTTAATAGATATAGAGCTACGGCGCCTACATCGCCGATTTAGATATCCCTTAGTTAAGAAATTATAAAAGCTACTCTACTATACTGGCCATAAAACTAATAGAATGGCTATTAAGCAACTAACTAAGTTCTGCTATTACTATTAAAAGTTTAGTAAATTACTAGGCAGATTCCGCTTTACCCTATAAGACAATATTAATTTTAACTATAATATTATCATCAACATTATATATATTAGCGGATCACCCCTCCTATATATTATTAATAAAGGAACGCGATTCCAAGCCGGTAGATAGCTATAAGATATTAGCGCTAAATATATATAGGATATTCTATGGATGTGCTAGATTAATATCTACTTAGGGCTACTAGACCTAATTACCTATAATACTAGAAAGAACTTTATTAGTAAGGAATTTAAGCAATACGCCACTATTATAGAAATTAGTATAAAGGGAGTACTAGTCGAAGCACATAACTCTATTAAAATAGTAGAGCGCTACTATAGTCCATTACAGCGAGCCTACTAGATCATTATAACTAAAATCCCTAATATTAATAAGGAGATGGGACTCTAAATGGCGTTTAAAGTAATTAATAATTTAGTTGGCCCTAAAGGACTAGTTTCTATACTTCTAGTCTTTAGAGCCTACCCCTAAATGGTTAAATCCAATACACTATCCCCTACTATTATATAACGCGCTGCCGCAATTAAAAAGGCTATAGTAGAGATATAGAAGCTATAAGCTAAATGATAGATCGCTAATATACTAAATATACAAAACAGACCTAATACTAATGTAATTTATAATCTCCTACTAAACTCACCCGTTTTAGTCTGAAGAGAAGGAAACACTAGCTAAAGCGGCTATTAGAATAGGCTATTTACCTTATTTACTATTAAGGGTGAAATATACACTATTAAGCTATCTAGCGGACCTATAGCCTTCTAATCTATGGTTGTAAAACCCTACCTTTAAGCAACTAAATCGCAGAAGTAAATTATTGGACTAGAATTACCACCTAAACCTCTACTTAGGTTAGCCCTTTCTGAGACTATCTTAGAGAGATCTACTAAAGCTTAGCAACAACCCCTAAAATAAGGCAGAGAACGCCCTCGCAAATACCCTCTACTTATGGCCATAACTAATATTACCATCTACCTATAGGATAACAGTTAATTTAGTACCTAATTTAGCGCCTTTTAATAGAAGGAGCTTACTGGTCTACTTAAGAAGGGAGTTTTTGAGATTATAAGACTTATAGATATACTATAAGGCGTATAACTCTTTAACTTGCAATTTGTTAATAAGATTAAGAATAAGGGAACTAATAAAGCCTTTAAGAAATCCTAACTAGTTATACAAGCTTATAATAACTTAGAAAAGGAACTGGTTCTTACCTAATTACTAACTATTTAATAAGTTAGCTAATAACTAATTCTCTATATTACCACCATAAAGCTTTTATAGGCATAACTTTACCTCCAAGATATTTTATAGGCCTACATATAATTAACCACTATACTAAATTAAGAGTTCTATATACAACCTCCGCACAAGCTAATTAAGTAACTTGGGATTAATGAGGCCTCCATTCTAAAGGTTATAAAACCACTCTATGGAGTACTGGAAGCTGGTAACCACTAGTTTAAGATATATCACTTACATTATATCTAATAGTTATATATAGACTAGTCTACGTACGACCCCTGCCTCCTACAGAGTAACAAACCCTTTGGTATTGTAGGCCTATAAACTAATAATACTCTATTCCTAGTAGATAAGACCTTTATAAACATAGAGCAAAACGAGCTGTATAAGGCCAAGTTTATGGCTAAGGAACGGGAATAACTTACCATTAATACGCCTATTAAGTTTAACGGTGGAGTTATTTAGCTACTAACTAATAGGAGCATTACGCTTACTTAGGAACAATAATATATAAACCTTAGTATAATTAGCACCAAGCTTGCTATAAGTACAGGATTAAGAGGAGCTACAAAAACCTTAACTCTAAAGGACTAGTATATCACTTAACGTGCTAAAGGTGTATATATCGCTTTAGTATGCCAGCTAGAAGCCTTATTTAATTTATTCTTTACCGCCTAGGTAATTAACCCCAATAAGAAAGACGCAAAACAGTTAAATAAGCGTCTAAACTGGCAAATCAAGAACGCCAATAAAGGTCTTAAGTTTGTTAAGTTAGATATTAAAACCCTATAGCTACTAGTATTTACAGACGCGTTATTTACTAACAATAAAGACCTCTCTTTGCAGATTAGCTACGTCCTTATACTAGCTAATGCTATAAAGAAGGCCAATATTATCTATTAGAGCTTAGTTAAGTGCAAAAGAGTTATTTAGAGCGTACTAGCTTCTAAACTCTACGGCACAGCCCATGGCTTTAATATCGGCGTTGCGATTAAGTCTATAGTAGATAAAATCCTATAAATTAGCCTTCTATTTATGCTTTGCACTGACTTTAAGTCCTTATATAACTATCTAGTATAACTCGGAACCACCTAAGAAAAACGCCTAATAATTAATGTAATATGCCTCCGGTAAGCCTATAAACAGAGATAGATTATAGAGGTGAAATAGATTAATAGAGAGGCCAACCCTACTAACGCCATAATGAAGGGAAAACCCTATACAGCTCTTTAATGGCTTATTAATACAAACCGAATTAACCTATAAGTTATAGAATGGGTTAAACGAACGAACTTAGATTTAGCTTAGCGTTAGATAACTAATTATAATAGTATGGACCCTAAATTTAACCAACTAATTAGGATTTTCCATACCTGGTATGGAAAATCGCTATTAGCTCGCTTACCACTAGCGCCTTAGCGGCCCTCGCGATATATTAACCTACTACCCCTAATAACTCTTCTTCTTCTTCTCTTTCTTAGCGTAGTATCTCCGTAATACAGTATTTTACAGGCTTTGGTTTAGAGACATTTATATAAGCCGTAATATAGGTTATATAATTACGGACCTATAAAAGGAGCGTGGAAGCTATTGTGTATACGCTATAAATAGTCTAGAAGTAAACTTAACTTTAGAGTATAGATTAGCCTTCTTTTTAGAGTTGCTCTAGTGTTAGAATGTTAGTTATGTGACATGGTTATGAGACCACGAAGTAAGGCTAGCTAACCTGACTTTGGAGCAACCCCTTACTTCTAGATAACAATAGCTACCAACTTCAATACCGCATACATATCGCAATACAGTGATATTCGTGCATGTTGATAAAGCGAGTATACCAATAATTAAATAGCTTTAAAGATATTGCAATTTAGGTTAAGATTGGGGGCCAAAACCTAATATTTTAATAACGGCCAGGTAACGGCCAAGCTTATTACACTAGAATTTTATTAAGAGTCTTAATATAGGTATAAAAGGCCAATTATAAAATTATAAAATTTATTATTAAGCTGTTGTTAAGATATCAAGGTGCGGTTTTGCCAATTTTTGGTGGTTTTTGGGACTACTAGATGACTGATATTACCAGATAAGTGATAGAACACGTTATAACGTGTTTTATTAGTTATCCGCCAAAATCAGTTATCTACTAACCCCAAAAACTACCAAAAATTAAGAAAATCGCATTTTAATATCTTAACAACGGCTTTATAATAAAATTTAAAATTCTATAGATAACCTTTTATACCTATTCTAAAACTCTACTCTAACTTTAAAAGCAATCCATTAAGTAGTTCTAGAGGAATAGCAATTTAGCTTAAAATTGGGGGCCAAAACTCAATATCTTAATAATGGCTAGGCTTATTATTATAGAATTTTAATAAGAGTCTTAGAATAGGTATAAAAGGCCAGCTATGGAATTTTAGAATTTATTATAAAGCCGTTATTAAGATATCAAAATGCGATTTTCCCAATTTTTGGTGGTTTTTAGGGTTGGCGGATGACTGATAAAATACGTTATTACCTCCCTACGCCCTCGACCCTTACAATTGATCGCGTAACGTCTTATAGACTCCTTAAATACATACATTCTGTAGCCACTGCCCCCGTCCTGTAATATAGCTAGTATATAATATCTATATTTAAGGAGTAGACGCTAAAAGATATACTAGGTATAGATTAGAATAGAAATAAAGGAGATTAAAACTGCGGGAACTAAAACCGGATTTATAGTAGCCTAGTTAATAGTAGACCCTTATTTAGACGTTTTTATTAGTATAATTATCATTCTTTAAGATCTGTTAATACTAATAGATTAAAAGGTTATAAAATTTATATATATAATTCTTTTTTAAATTAAATGGTCTTAGATAAGGCTAGATATAATTAATAAAAGGATAAAGATATTTATAAGCTTGACTTTAAGAAATTAAAAAGGCTACTTTTAGTACCTAGGTTCTTTTTTACCTACTAAAGTATAGACTTTATATAAGGATAGAGTTATTAATTTACCCCTAGACTATTCTGTAGGGAATATAGAGATTTTAAATATAATAACGCAGAGTAATACAGGTTAAGGATAACTATAGATATTGTACTTATAAGATGGGATTTGTAGATAAAGATAAGCTAGTTAACTAAATAGTATTATATCCGCTAAGATTATAACCTAGGGGTAACTTGGTAAGGACCTTTCTCTTCTACGGGGTTAATTTACTATTAATCCATATATTAAACACCTAATTACCCTAAAAAGACTAGCTCTCTTAACAAAGCTAAATAGGACGTATTTTATTATCTAATACTATTATTTTGCCTACTATAAGTATAGTAGAATCTATATCCTTGCTAACCCTCTTTTAATATGGCTCGTACTATCTTAGTGCAGTTTTTAATGAGCTCTAGAAAAGTGTATCGCGGATTATAGACAAGCCGAGGCAAACCTAAACGTTCCATGGCCCGTCGCCAACAAATTTCAGCTCTTCTTCGTCTAAGTTGATCTCGAAGTTCAGGTTGGTCTGCAGCCCGGCGGCACCCATGGCCTTCAGGCGCGCGGAAACCGCTCCCTGGGCAACAGCCGCTAAGAACGAGTTGAAGCTCTCCTGCTGCTGGTTCGCCGTGGGAAAATCGGTGCGCTCATTGATGAGCCTCTTGGCTGCGGCTATGGCGTAGTGATCCCAGCCGGCAACCCGGCGGGCAAAGTTGTCGACAAACTCTTCGAATTGAGCATCCGGGATCGCGCGATTGATCCCTTTTTTAAGTCAAAAAATTTCCCTTAACGTTGCACGAACGGCACACCCAGAGGCTAGACAACAACGCGAGTCCACAAAAAAGGGGAATGACATACATCCATAAAGAGCAGCTGTATCAGCATCGATACGGTTAGCCCCGAGCACAACCTCAAGTGCTCGACTTCGGCCGGCTAGACGGGACAGCAGCTCGATTCCGCCACCGCCTGGATTAGCTCCTTTAAAACCCACTATTAACACTATAGGTCAGAATCATGAGAATAGCACTTACCGAAGCCGACCTCGAGCTGTGCAAGAACAGCCTTCTCTTTACTACCAAATCTGACATCCAAGACCGCCGCGATCTCCGCGCCGGCGTTGTAAGCGATGCCCCTAATCGCAGCGACGGTGAGCACCGGGGCCTTTGCGAGACGAGTGATGCTGTCCCAGTACTGGGGGTTCCCAGGCCACAGGTTGGGGTCCAGCGGTTTGAGGAGGTCGACGTGGGTGGAGAAGAAAATCTCGGAACTCGAGTCGAAGACGACAACCTTGACGTCCGGGTCGCCGGTGATCTGGTCGACGAGCGCGTAGAAGTCCCGAAAGAAGGCGTCGCCCTGGATGTTTAGTGGGGGATCCGAGAATGTCGCGCGCCAGTAGGACGGGGTGATCTTCGTCGTCTTAATGACGGGAGAAGAAGTAGATGGCGATGAAAGTGTTGCTGGGGCGGAGGAGACCGCGGAGATAATGGGACCGACGATTAGGGAGATGAGAGTGGGAAGACGCATGTTTACTGAACCTTATTCGTATTGCTACCTATGTGTGGATATGTCTTGTGGTTGGTGTAAGAGAACAATGGCAGTCGGAGTGCTTATATATACGTTGGTATTGACATGCAACTTGATGTAAGTCTTAGCTGAAATTACGCTAGCCTATCAATAAATTTTCTACCTCTGGTTTCCATATTGGTGAGTACGTTAAGACACTGTAGTCGTTGAATGGCTTAATAAAGTCCTGCAAAAGGCTTACTGTTGATGTCTAATTGAATCACCCGGTCTACCCCGCGCCCCGGCCAGGATCCGGGCAGTAACACTTGGCAGTAACTTACTGTCCGAATCTTTTGATCGGCGGTGGTTTAGCAGGCGGTCAGGGCAGCCAAGGCACTACTCGGGCACCTATTTTACTAGTAAAAGCCATACAAATGCAATGTTCACCAAATACCCCCTACCCCGGCAGCCCCACAGGCTGCCGCACGGTTAAACGGAGGTGTATGTACTTTCATTACCGCCAAGATTCGTCAATTAACACCGCTTAATCGCTGTTACGGCGCTGGTGGAAAACGGTGGATTGTGGCAGTGGATTGTGGCGGATGGTCGCAGACAGTTTCTTACTGTTTTAGACAGTCGCAGTCACGTGACCAGACGATTGTATAAAACCTCGAGCGGCGCTACCCTTCTTCTCTTTTCCTTTCTCTAGCTTTGGATCCTCGTTTATAGACAATCCAATCATACAGGCTTGCGTGCGTCCTTCTTGCTGTGCTCATGCCTCGATTGACTGAGTCGCTAACAATCGCCACCTAAGCTCTACATAAATACGTAGCAATGGCTCCCTACGCTCTATACTAAGATTACTATCTAAAATAGACGCTCCTACCTTAGTTACTCCCACTGTGCTTTAGGAAACTCTATTAGTTAAATAGAAGGCTTATAAGAAGCTAAGAAATAAGAACACGATTATAATAATATAGGCAGCTATTTAATTAATCTCTCCTAAACGCTTACTTAAGCTAGAAGCTAGTAAGCACTACAAAACTTAAAACTTAGTAGTATAGCGCTTTAATAACTACGCGTTCTCCTAAGGCCGCGAGCTCTGTATAAGTAGTAGCTAAGTTATATAGCGACTCTATATAAAATGCAGAGCTTATAGTAGAGAGACTTATAGCTATTAAAAGCTTACTAAGGATAACCGCTAGTAGAAGGATAAGGAAGGTTAATTACTTAGGCGGCTAAATAGAAATATTTTAAGGAAGAATTATCTTTATTACGTCTCTACTTATAAGTATATAGATAAAGGAGTTATTACCTAGGTTATAAAAGTTAATAACGATATATATACCTACTGTTACGGCGCTGGTGGAAAACGGTGGATTATGGCAGACAGTCGCGGACAGTTGCGAATAGTCGCAGACAGTTGCAGACAGTTTTAGATAGTTGCAGTCACGTGACCCGAGGGCCGCATAAAACCTCGAGCGGCACTGCTATTCTTCTCCTTTCCTTTCTCTAGTTTTGGATCCTTGTTTATAGACAATCCAATTATATAGGCTTACGCAACCCTCTTGCTATGCTCATGCTTTAATTAACTAAGTCGCTAATATTATCCAAAGCTTTTACTACTTTTTCTTCCTAAGAAGGAACTTAAATATATATATAAGGCCATAAATAGGATAAGGACATAGAATAGGACCTTAAGGATATTATTAGGACTATAAGGACAGGACAGAACCCTAAAAATTAAAGGAATATAAATAGAATATAAAACCTAAGAATAGGGGATATATGGACTAGAATCCCAAAAAAAAAAAAAAAAAATTAGAAATTACCTAATACCCCTACTACTATACTAAGAAATATAGTAGCTAGCAAAGCTGTTATAGGACCTATAAATACCTCTTATAAGGGCGCGAAGAGGCTTTGGGGAAGATTTAAAGGAACAATATAAATTCTATCTAAATCTAAGGGTATATAGCTTTTTAAGAGAACAAGACATTGCGTAAAAAAGAGAAGGGAATAACCAGAGAATCTTGTAATTAAATAGTTAGGGGTCTTGGTCAATGCGTACGCATGTACGCACGCGGACGGACTTTGGTAGAATTCGATTAATCTGGCAGAACTTGGCAGAAGTTAATTAAGCTAGCAGAATTCAGCAGAATTTGGTTAAAGCGTTAAGTTTATCTTATTAAGTGTTTTACTAAGACATTCCTACTGTAACTAGGCTAGTCCCGTTATAGTACCCCCCCTTTAGCCAAAGGTTTAAAATAATTCAATTTGGTTAAGAATTCATAATTTTTTATTACGTGTTATATTTTCGCGTTAGGTGGCAGTCTTGGCAAGGCAGATTTAACCAATTAGACAACTTCAACCACTAATTAAAGTTCCTTAATATCTTGCGTGTTACGTAATCGCGTTATAAACGTTATAACTTATTTCAAGTTCTTTTTAAATTCGAGTTTCGTGTATTTGTGTTAGGTGGCAGTTATTTGCCTTTATATTGTGTCTATCTAGCCGGAGCAGGCCGCGAAGGATAGTCCTTATGGAATTCTTTTACTAGGGAAGGCGCGTTAGCCTTAATCTAATTATAGGTTTCCTAGGTTCGTGTTTTATATACTTCCCACTTAATAAGAAGTTTAAATTGTTTGGATTATAGTTTCTATTGCATATCGTTAATTAAGTTAATAAAGTAAGAACCGTTACCATTATTAACAATTATAGGAGGTGGCGGTAGTACTTTATAAGTTATAGAATCATCTTTTAAAGGTTATAACAAGCTTACGTAAAATGTTAGGTGTATTTTTATCTTAGTTGGTAGTTTAAGCTTATAGGCGTACGGGCTTAGTTTCTTCTTAATTTAATACAGCCCTATAAACTTCTAATTGAGTTTCTTTAAGGGCTGTTAAGTCCGTATATTTCATATATTTAGGTAAGCTATGTCACCTTCCTTAAAGTCCTATACGGGAGCTCGTCCTTTGTTTGCATGCCATTTCTATACTATTTAAGCGTACATTAATTCACTTCATAACAGTTCCGTTAACTGCTTTATTTAATCAGCGAAGTTATGCGTGTTAATTAACTGGATCCGTTTAATTGTGGGTCCTATTATGTCGATTTTAGGTTATGGTTTAAATCCAAGTCAAAGGTTTTATCTATAGGTCGCGTAGAACAGCATTACGCCTATTAATACGTTTATCATATTATTCGCAGTAAACTTAGCTAAAGGCAGCCATTTTTCCTAGTCGTCTTGCAGGTAGGAGCAGTATATTTATAGGTATTATTCCATAATCGCGTTCACAATTTCGGTTTGACTATCTATCTCCAGATAAAACGCAGTCAAGAGTCGTATTTAAATGCTTAATTGTTTATATAGAGCTTACTAGAAGTCTAAAACGAACTGGCTTCCATAGTTAGATATTATCAAGTTAGGAAGTCCGTATAGCTTAAAGACATGCTTAATAAAACATTTAGCTACTAATATTGCATTAATTAAGTCCATAGGAATTATATATCGCATTTTTATAAGGCGGTTAATAACTACTATAATATTCGTAAACCTATTACTACTAGGCAAGTCGACTACAAAGTCAATCAAGATGTCGCGCCATCTTTATATCAGAATTGGTAGCGGTCAAAGTACTCCTTACTTCTTTACATAAGAGGTCTTTCCACGCACGCACATCCTATATACTCAAACGTATTTTTATACGTAGTTGTGCATTATAGGCTAGTAATATACTCGTTAAACAATCTTATAGGTCTTCACATGGCCAGAATACCCTGCTATAGGGGAGTTATATACAAAATTAAGTATCTTAAATTATAAAGGTTCGGAATTTGGAACTACTATCTTCTATTAATAGTACAATTAATCGTTTCAAATTTCGCATTTAGCGAGTATAATATCCTTATACTGTCATTTTCCTATTTAAATTGCTTTTATTACATCTATTATCTATACGTTGTTCTTATATTCGTATTCTATTAGCTTATTAATTTCCATTTCCTATTTATTAACTTCTAATTCATTTCTATTAAGTTCCGCATCTAGGAATATAGGACGTAGCTTTTTAAAACGTTTAGGGGGCAGTAAGATCCATAATTAATTTATAATCCGTTTATCTAAAGCGTTCGCAGGTAGGTCCTGTAATTGTTATATTAATATATTAGGCTTCTAATTAAGTTTACCTAGTTAGTATATAATCTTAAAGTTAAATTATAAGAGGTATTTAGCCCAACGAATTTAGCGCTACGTTAATTGTTTTATAGTTATAAAGTACTGCAGGTTCTTGTGGTCCGTTAATATACATATTAGGAATAACAATCCTTTAAGCTCGGGACGCCATTATTTAAAGCATCTAACAATTGCAAGTAGTTCCTTATTATATATCTCGTAGTTTAATTTAGCAGGGGCGAGTTTCCAAGAGAGAAAGGCTACTAGACATAGCTCGCCGTTCTTATTATATTACAATAACACTCCTCCTAGTGCATAATCAGACGAATCTGTTTTAATAATACATTTAAGGTTAGGGTCAAAGTGGGCAAAAATCGGAGCAGTTATAAAATAATGCTTTAGGTCGTTAAAAGCTTATTTACATTTAGTAGTCTATTTAAATTTTATGTTCTTTCTTATTAGGTTTACCAATGGCTGGGCAATTTCTAAAAAGTGGTTAATAAATCGACAATAGAAGTTTACAAATCCTAAAAATCCTTAAACGTCTTATATATTGCTAGGGCTTCCCCAGTTTATAATCGCGGCGACTTTCTTAGGGTCTATTTTAATTCCATTATAGGATATAATTAAGCCTAAGTACGTAACCTCGGACGCGTGGAACTTGCATTTCTTAATATCGCATTATAAGCCCGCATCTCATAGGCGTTTAAGAACTATTCTAATGTGTTTCTAATGTTTAGAAAGCAAGGACAAGTAGATTAAGATATCGTTAATATACGCGGTAACGAATACATTAAGGAATTTATAAAGCATATTGTTAACGTATTACTAAAACGTACTAGGACCGTTTTTTACGCCAAATGGCATTATTAGGTATTTAAAGAGTCCCCATTATATACAAAAAGCTGTGTACTTCTTATCTCCTTTACGTATACGGATTTTATTAAAGGCAGCAACTATATCAAGCTTTATAAAGTACCGTGCCTTTGCTAAACAGTTAAGCGTTTCTTAAATTAGGGGAATCGGATATCGGTTTTAAATTGTAATTGCGTTTAGAGCTTAATAATTAATATAAAATCTTAAGCCTCCTCCTGGCTTTTTAACGAATAGTATAGGTAAGGCGAATAGAGATTAACTAGGGCAAATAAATCCTTTTTCTAGATGCTTGTTAAGGTATTGTCATATTACAAGTAGTTCTTCTTGTGATATACTATATAGCAGACCAAACTTTGGTGTTATACTAGGCTTAAGTTCTATCTTAAAATCGTGCTTATCTTAGTGCGGGGCTAGTTGGTCTACAAATCATTTTTTAAACTCGTTAATTAGATTGTAGTACTCTTTAGGTACAAGAGGTCAAGGATTAATATACTATTTCAGTTCTAGTGCTTTCTTAATATCTTCCATGGTTATAGCAAAGATTTCGTGATCTTGTCTTTTTGCTAATAAGATAAAGGGTGCGGCCTATATTATACGAATTTCAAGAGATTTTGACGTAACATCTTTACATTCTTTACTGCAATCGGCAGTTGTAGCTTTATTGTATTAGTTCAAGGTTCGTGGCAAGGGTAATTTATATCGTTTTAAATTCAAATAGGAATATTAATATAGCTATCCCTTGCAACGTCAGGGTCCTTAGAGTAGGTAGTCCGTACAGGAATACCGTTTTTAAATTAACGCGTGTATCTATATAGAATTCAATCATTAATTATATCACTACTATGTGTAATAGTTTACTAGCACTACGCTAAGATATAAGATCGTCGCCTAAGAGGCTTTGAGATAGGATTGACACTACCCTCGTATGTCTCGGATATGGTTAAATATTAAGTTATAGACTACGGAGTTCCGGGTCTACTTTTATGTATTTAGTTTACTTGATTTCCATAAATTTAGAATTAAGTCGCTTATTTAATTCTCCTATACTCTAAGCTTATAGTTATAAGTCCGAATTACACTACCTAATAAACCAATTAATCTACTACCTTATTTACGAAGTTACTGCTTTTACTACCTTTATAAGTGTCTTAAGTTTCTTTACCTACTAAATAAATGGACGGTCGCACCTAACTAATAAATGTATCCAACAGACGAACGAATTAACGAATTAAAAAATGTTAAAATAAGGTTTCGCTAAGACGCTAACCTAGGACCCTGCTTAACTTGTTAAAATTCTAAAAATAATAACTAATATAGATGGACCTGTCGGAATGTTAGTCATGTGACGTAGTCACGAGACTATAAAGCGAGACTAGCTAATCTGACCTTGGAGCAACCCCTTACTTCAAGACAATCAACTACCAACTTCAACACCGCATACGTACCACTATAAGTGATATTCGTGCACGTTGATAAAGCGAGTATACCAACACTGATTAGTAGACATACAGATCAGGAAATACGCAATAAGCTAGAGCTTAAGAACCGTACTAGAAACAGTATATAGATCGCCTAGCCTTGTCTATTTCAGTTAAAGGAGAAAGCTATATTACCCTCAAAGCTTAAGACTACGTATCAGCTTAACTGCTAACGCGTCAGATCGCCTAGAGAATTATATCTTTATTTAGAGAAGATTACAACCTCCCTTAAGCTTAAGAGAATTTATACTAGCCTTACAGCCAATACAACAGATTGCTGAGAGAATAGCAGTCTTGCTAAGAACACTTTATAGGCCCAACGGCTATAGAGGACGTATATACCTTCACCTTTACACCCTTACCTTAAACCTCGATCTTAACCTTAACCTTAACCAGACTTGCTAATAAACAAACAATTCAAACCATCGATCTTTGGTTTGGTTAATTGGATATTTTAAAGCTTCAAGCTTATTTATTTTATTTGGTTAATCAAACTAGCAAACAGTTTGGTTAGATTTAACTATTTAAATAGATTTATATACATTTTTACGCGACAGTAGGAAGTTCTAGGAGCTCTATACTACAATTTAGTGATAGGCGTTTGGTGTAGTACTATGCTTAAAAGTCAGATAAGGTCACGTGACTCCAACTTTAATGCAGAGTTTTCCTATACAAAAGATGCCCAAAAAATCGATCGCCTCCACGACGGCAGCAATATCGATCCGGCTATATAGCCAATCCTCCCTGTACATCATTATATGTATATAAAACAGCTCCTAAAGTAGGAGATCGCGGCTCGCAATAGCACCGAAGTTGGAGGCTATATTAAAAATTTGGGTAGGACTCATCGCTCTATTTAAAAGTCAGCAAACCAAATTAAATGGCGCGATCTCCAGTTAAGTCCAAACCAGTATACAATTTCCTTATTAGGAAAGGTCATTTTCTGCGTTTAATAAAGCCATTGCGGTTCCAGCTTCGTGTACACTATAAGGCTGCGATAATATCAGGCCGCATTCATAAGCAACGAGGCTTAAGCATATCACCAAGCTCACTAAACGATCATTCGCAGTCGCAGCTTGATGGTGGTATACTTAGTATATCAAGCGCCATTTAACTAAGGTTAGGAAACTCCATTGCCATTATCCTCCAGTATAAGAACGGATCGTAAGCCAATAGGTAATCTTCTATTAGTAAATCAAGTTTCTTCTACTACTTGTACTCGTCTTCTTAATCGTCAGATAAGGAGGGTGCTATAGTAAAGGCGGTGCCTGTAAAGCTTCTAATAAAGTCATTAATATCAGATTGCAAAGGCTAATTTTTCTTAGAGGCTTACCCTACCAACTATAGCTTCTTTCCTTTATACTTAAGCCAGAGCTTCTGGAAGGAAGCGTTACAGCTAGTTATCCAATTAGGCCTCTCTTTCCAGTTATTTTAATAGAATCGCTTAAGGTTAGGGTGTAGTAGGCAAGCTATATAGTAGATAGGCGTCTAATTAAGCGCCATGTAGTATTTTTAAAGCTTCGCCCACCCACAATTAACGTTAATTTCGTAGTAATCCTTAATTACCTCTTAATTAGGATAATCTTCTATTATCGCCTTAGTTAATCAAGCTTTAGCTTCTTCGTAGTGCCTTATTAAAAACTCCATACAAGGGATAACTTCCTATATTACGCTATTGCGCCCAGCCTTGCCTCTTCCTTTAAGCTTAAGTGTAGCCTACTAAAGCGGCTTAAGAAGCTGAATATATTGTTTAATAACGTCCCAATTATAGAAAGTAAGGCCGCCGACTCGCATATAGAGAGGTCAATTAAGAGGCTTCTAATATGGATTCGGATTCTTTCTATATTATTAACTAGACTTAATTATTGCGAGCTTCCTATTCCATTCATTAATATCGTACTGTATTATTAAGGAAATAGGGCCTTAAAGCTTAACAGCCCGTTTAAATATTATTAAATAACTGTTCCACCTAGTCTTAACAGGCTTAACAAGCTCAAGGACTTTAAAATCGGCGTATAATAGCATAGCGTTTTCCTCTCGCTAGAAGGCATAGAACTATTTATACTTTTATAGCAAACAGATTAAATAGATAAAATCAATAAGAGTTCCAAGCAGGCCTTCCTTTCGCCACTCCTCTAGGAACTGCTGCTCTTCCTATAAAAGCCTTAGTTTTAATTAAATTAATAGTAGGGGAACGCCTACCTACCATTAAGTTCTCATTACCATTCTTAAACGCATCTTTATCGGTTCCAAATAGACTTAATTAAGCCACTAGATTAAATATATAAGTAGCGCACCATACTTAACATTGCTCTTTATTAAATCCAAGCTCTACCGCAAGGAAGTTAATACAGGTGTTATTATTATGGGCGTTATCCATAACAAACCAGCCAATTCGACTACCAAGATTATACTTAGTAATAGTATTGCCAATAACGTTATAGTAGTTATAGCCGCTATATAGGCCAAGCTGCTCCGGTAGAGCAAGCATAAAGTCTCAAATCTGGCCTTAATGGTCCAAATAGTAAACATAGATACTAGTAAGAGCCTTCTTCTTATCACGCGTTGTCCAGCCATTAAATAATATATAAAATCTTATTATTAATCACGCCAGTTCTTCCATCACCACACCTTTATTACTATTATATTCAGCGAGAACTTGACTGTAAATTAACTTATAGTTTTAGTAAAGATCAAGCTCAGCGTCTTTATTTGCGGCTGTAATTAGGGCTCAAAATTAGGTCACTTAACTTCTCGTAGAGGGTGGTTTCTGGCGGCGATCCATAGTATAACTGCTTATTTAAAGATATCGGAGTTGTAGGACTTAATAAGCTTATTAGCAACTACTTATAATACATAGTAGGTTCATTAAATCTACTCTAGAACAGTTAAAGCCTTCCGCTTTTAAGACATTATATAATTAATAGGACCACGAGAATCAACCTAGTGGCCATCCATATCCTTAGCAAGGTGTCCTACCGTAGAAGTAGTAGCTCTACTAGTTTTATATAGGGTCACCTTAATCTTATACAAATAGCAATATTTATATAAGAAAACGGTTGTTTTCTTACCAAATCTTTACTAAAGCCGCCAGCCATGGTCCCATATAAAGCTCGGAGTTCTAAGGAGGTCTTAATAAGGCCATTAATATCTCTCTACACAGTCCCAATCAAGGCCTTCGTATTCGTCCTGGAGGGGGGTTAATTCTAATAAGGTATCAGAACCTTCGTAGGCTTCACTAGGCGCGATTACAGGCGTGTTCTCTGCCAAATCAACAGGGCTAGCCTCAGTAGGTTAGAAAGACATAATATAGGCAGTATAGCGATAGGAATTGGTAAGTAAAAGAGGAGATTTTGGAGGGTTAAGTTAGAAAGACGTGTTTAGATATTTATTTTTAGCGCGTATATTATATTATAATTATAGTATATTTTAGAACTGTCTAAAACTCAACCACCAAGAACCTCCCCTTGACCAAAAACAATACCTATATCTTATATATCAAACGAGCAAACCAACTCAATTAAACGGGACGATATAAGGCTTGATTGACTACTAAAATTAGACCTTTAGGCTTGATTGGTTGTTTAATTACAAAGCAAACAAGTAAACAAACTAGCAAACGGGGTTTGTTTATTAGCAAGTCTGACCTTAACCTTAACCACAACCCTTAACCTTAACTTTAACCCCAACCTCGACCTTAACCTTAAACTACAACATACATAAAGACACAACAATATGGAAATTAATTAGAAGGAGAGAATCGCCAGATATAGTTATAGGATTAATATAGCAACTGCCTTAAAGGAAGACCTAGAAGAATATATAAAAACAAAAATCTACGAGTATATATATAAGAACTTTACAGATTATATATTACGGTTGCTATTCCAGGGAGAATTCAAAGGCTTTACCATTAAGGACTTTAGAAAGATACGCTCTATTACTAGAGCAAAGCTCCATACTCACCTACTCTAAAGAGGAGTATATGTCACTATACATAGCAACAGATACCTACTTTATAAGGTTCTGCATAATGCTCTTATAGAAGAGGAACCTCACAAATAAATAGATAAGGAAATTATAGGAGCTCTTAAGGAAGTCAGCCCTATAATTACAGTAGCACTATAAGAATGACTTAACTTAACATAAATAGCTCTAAAATCAAATTAAGCTATACCCCTATTAGTTATAGCCTCTTCAGTTCCTACAACCCCCCCTAGCAGCCTACTACCTACCCACACGGTGCCAATGCCTGTAAACTATTAACTACCTCCACTACCTCTAACGCCTGTAATCTAGCTTATAGCTACAGCCACAACACCTAAAACGCAAATACCTACCCCTATAACACCCTAACTAGCTATTGCATCTACACCCCAGTAAACTGCACTAACCGCCACCTAATAGCAAGCCGCACCTCCCTCTACCTAAGATTAACTACTTACTCTCCTTACTTAACTCCTACAGACGCAGAATTAGCAATTATTACCTACGGTAACTACCTTTACCCTCCCTTTAGTAACCGCCTCTACCCTACCTGGTCCTCCTCCTGCCCAGTATCTTCACCCTAGCACTACTAATACCGACCCTGCTATGCACCTGCCTATGCATAGCAAGGAGGCAGCCACTATTGCTAAGATCTATACAGATAACTAGAAGTACGATAGAGTAAGTAATAGCTTTAACTTCAAGTTAACTATCTTCTATAATATCTATAAGAGAGCTAGTCTACCTCCTAAAGGCTATATAACTATATTCCCAACTATGCTAAAGGGGCTTGCTTAGGATTACTACTATAATAGCAGCCTTTTAACCAGATTATTCACTAAGGCATACAACTATATACGTTACTTTTTTGAAGGACTAGAGTACTATCAGAGAAACCTCACTAAATAGAACGCTACCAACTTCCAAGGAATTATTAACAAGAACCCTAATAAGCAAATCTATTAGAGTTTCTAACTACTCCTTAATAAGCTCTTAAAATATCACTACGGATTATACCTAGAGTTTTATACAGACCTCTTCCTTATAAATAAACTAGTTACCACTTGCTAAGGAATACCAGTATGCTATATTACCATTTCCAACCCTTCTAAAGACCTCTCCCAGTTAATTAGCAAGTTGCAATCTTCTATAGTTATATAGAAGAAGGAACACCCTTCCTAGGCCTTAATAAGACCGTCTTAAGGAGCCTACTTTACGGATTGCATATACCGCCGTAATATCTGTAACAACTATAACCGAACCCGCTCCTATAGATAAAACACCGTTAGATCCCTAAAGGCCAAGTACTATATTTGCCAAAAGGAGAACTGCCACTTATAAAAACACACAGAGGAGGAGCGGAACCGTTCTAGAAATAAGTATAAAAGACGTTTTAATAATAACAAGGGCCGCAACAGTAACTTTAAAGAACGCTTTAGACAATACACTATCTACTATAAAGGAGACGACAACAATAAGTGCAATAAGACCTTTAAAGCTCTTATGCTAGACACAGACACTAACAAAAACACTAATAACAACAACAGCGAGAAAAAATTAGAAGACCCTAACAGCTACTACCTTACTGTAAGAGTATATATATTAGGTCCCGCCGCGCTTGCGACAAGTTCGCAAGCACTCTCAGTCTTTTTGGCCGTATGGCGACGTGGAGGCGGGCCACGTTACAATTGTGCTTGCGAACTTACTAGAGCCAGCTGTAGGTCCGTCGACTGGTTGGGTCGTGGGTTCGACTCACGACGGTTGCGCCTCGCTCTGGTACAGTCTAACACGCATCTGTGCGAAGAGGCGTCGGCTGTGTCCGATTAGGCTTGAGCTTCAAGCAGCCTTCGTTACTGGGGACTAACTAATATGGTGATACTCTTGGCGTTTGATCCCTGTGGAGGCCCAAACGGGCGCACAGAGTAATCCCTGCGAGCGCTCGAGGACGAGCGCCCAGAGGAGAGGGGCAATTGTAAGAGTATATATATTAGGTCCCGCCGCGCTTGCAACAAGTTCGCAAGCACTCTCAGTCTTTTTGGCCGTATGGCGACGTGGAGGCGGGCCACGTTACACTTACATTATTTAGGACTCTTACTATAGATAAAGCAACCTCTATAAGCGTAGAACTAGCCAATAAGGCTTATACTTACTTACTTACTACAACCTCCACGGAACCTACTACGGAAACTAACCCGTTTAACTATAACACAACAACCGCCGCTTTACGCTATACTTCAACAGTATTTATAGGAATTATGATCGATACCAGTACGTCAAAGAAGTCTACAGCCGGTTACGGACAATTCTAGGCACTATAGAACGCGGACCAATCTATAAGACTTAATACCTCAACTAAAGGACAAGTTAACGTGCAGTTTGGCATTAGAATTGCTACCTCTATTAGAACTGCGGATGTTATCACCCCTATAGGCAAGATACAGTTTTATATTATCTATATAGATACCCCCTTCTTGCTCTATTTAGCGGATATAGATAGACTCCAAATCTACTATAACAACCTCAGAAACGTTGTTATTACTCGCACTAAAAGAGTACCAGTAGTGCAACGGTTTGGCTACCCATTTCTCTTATAGAGCTTATTACTACAGTTATATTTATCTGAATCCTTTAACATAAACCCCTACTACTTAACAGATATAGAGCTACGGCGCCTATATTGTCAATTTAGACACCCCTTAGTTAAGAAATTGCAAAAGCTACTCTACTATACTGGCTATAAAACTAATAGAATAGCTATTAAGCAACTAACCAAGTTCTGCCACTACTATTAGAAGTTTAGTAAATCACTAAGCAGATTCCGCTTCACCCTACAAGACAACATTAATTTTAACTATAATATTATTGTTAATATTATATACATCAGCAGATTACCCCTCCTATATATTATTAATAAAGGAACGCGATTCCAAGCCGGTAGATAGCTATAAGACATTAGCGCCAAACACATATAGAACGTTTTATGGATATGCTAGATTAATATCTACCTAGGGCTACTAGACCTAATTACCCACAACACTAAAAAGAACTTCGTTAGTAAAGAATTTAAGCAATACACTACTATTATAGGAATTAGCATAAAGGGAGTACTAGTCAAAGCACATAACTCTATTAGAATGGTAGAGCGCTACTATAGTCCATTACAGCGAGCCTATTAGATTATTATAACTGAAATCCCTAAGATTAATAAGGAGATGGGACTCCAAATAGCGTTCAAAGCAATTAACGATTTAGCTGGCCCCGAAGGACTAGTTCCTATACTTTTAGTCTTTAAAGCCTACCCCCAAATGGTTAAATCCGATGCACTATCCCCTATGGTTATATAACGCGCTGCCGCAATCAAAAAGGCTATGGCAGAGATATAGAAACTATAAGCTAAACAACAAATTGCTAATGCGCTGAATATGCGAAATAGACCCAATACTAATGCGATTTATAATCTCCCACTAAATTCACCCGTTTTAGTCTAGAGAGAAGGAAACACTGGCCAAAGCGGCTATTAGGACAGGCCATTTACCTTACTTACTATTAAGGGTAAAATATGCACCGTTAAGCTATTTAGCGGACCTACAGCCTTTTAATCTACGGTTGTAAAACCCTACCTTTAAGCAACTGAATCGCAGGAGCAAATTGTTGGACTAGAATTGCTACCTAAACCTCTATCTAGGTTAGTCCTTCCTAAGACTGTCTTAGAGAGACCTGCTAAAGCTTAGCAACAACCCCCAAAACAAGGCAGAGAACACCCTCGCAAATACCCTCTACTTATAGCTATAACTGACACCACCATCTACCTATAGGATGACAGTTAATTTAGTACTTAATTCAGCGCCTCTTAATAGAAGGAGCTTACTGGTCTACTTAAAAAGGGAGTTTTTGAGATCGTAAGACTTACGGATATACTATAAGGCGTACAACTCTTTAATTCGCGATTTATTAACAAGATTAAGAATAAGGGAACTAATAAAGCCTTTAAGAAATCCTAACTAGTTATATAAGCTTATAACAACTTAAAAAAGGAACTGGTTCTTACCTAATTACCAACCATTTAATAAGTTAGCCAATAACTAATTCTCTACATCGCCGCCATAAAGCTTCTATAGGCACGACTTTACCTCTAAGACATTTTATAGGCCTATATATAATTAACCACCACACTAAATCAAGAGTTTTACGTATAACCTCTGCATAAGCTAATTAAGCAACTTGGGATTAACAAGGCCTTGGTTTTAAAGGTTATAAAACCACTCTATAGAGTACCAGAAGCCGGTAACTACTAGTTTAAGACATATTACTTATATTACATTTAATAGTTATATATGGACCAGTCTATATATAACCCCTATCTCCTACAGAGCAACAAGCCCTTTGGCATTATAGGCCTATAAACTAATAATACTCTATTTCTAGTAGATAAGACCTTTATAAACACAGAGTAAAACGAGCTGTATAAGGCCAAGTTTATAGCTAAGGAATGGGAACAGCTTACCGTTAATACGCCTATTAAGTTTAATGGTAGAGTTATTTAGCTACTAACTAACAGGAGCATTACGCTTACTTAGGAACAACAATATATAAACCTCAGTATAATTAGCACTAAACTTGCCACAAGTATAGGATCAAGAGGAGCTACAAAAACCCTAACCCTAAAGGACCAGTATATTACCCAATATGCTAGAGGTGTATATATCGCTTCGGTCTACTAACTAGAAGCCTTATTTAATTTATCCTTTACCGCCTAAGTAATTAACCCCAACAAGGAAAACGTAAAATAGTTAAATAAGCGTCTAAACTGGCAAATTAAGAACGCCAATAGAGGCCTTAAGTTTGTTAAGTTAGATATCAAAACCCTACAGCTACTAGTATTTGCGGACACGTTATTTACCAACAACAAGGACCTCTCTTTGCAGATTGGCTACGTTATTATACTAACTAATGCTATAAAGAAGGCCAATATTGTCTATTGGAGCTTAGTTAAGTACAAAAGAGTTACTTAGAGCGTACTAGCTTCTAAACTCTACAGTACAGCCCACGGCTTTAATATCAGCGTTGCGATCAAGTCTATAGTAGACAAGATCCTACAAATCAACCTCCTACTTGTGCTTTGCACTAACTCTAAGTCCTTATATAACTGTCTAGTACGACTTAGAACCACCCAAGAAAAACGCCTAATAATTAACGTAATGTGCCTCTAGCAAGCCTATAAACGGAGATAGATTACGGAGGTGAAATAGATTAACGGAGAGGCTAACCCTACTAACGCTATAATAAAGGGAAAACCCTGCACGGCTCTTTAATGGCTTATTAATACAAACCAAATCGACCTATAAGTTATAGGATGGGTTGAATGAACGAACTTAGATTTAGCTTAGCGTTATATAACTAATTATGACGGAGCGGACCCTAAATTTAACTAGCCAATTAGGATTTTCCATACCCAGCATAGAAAATCGCCATTGGCTCGCTTATTACTAGCGCCTTAGTAGCCCTTATAATATGTTAACCTGCTACCCCTAACGATTCTTCTTCTTCTCCTTAGCTTAGTGTTTTCGTAATATAGCATTCTACAAGCTTTGGTTTAGAGGCATTTATATAAGCCGTAATACGGGTTATATAATTACGGACCTGTAAAAGGAGCGTAGAAGCTATTGCGTATTAATTGGATCTCTAGTTATTGCGTATATACTACAAATAGTCTAGAAGTAGGCTTGGCTTTGGAGTATAGATTAGCCTTCTTTTTAGAGTTGCTCTAGTGTCGGAATGTTAGTTATGTAACGTGGTCACGAGACCATAAAGCGAGACTAGCTAATCTGACCTTAGAGCAACCCCTTACTTCGAGACAATTAACTACCAACTTCAACACCGCATACGTACCACTATAAGTGATATTCGTGCACGTTGATAAAGCGAGTATACCGACAGGACCTTATATAAAATTTAACCTTATCCTTAAAAGGCCATCTAATTAAATGTAATAGTTCTTTATTATTTAAGATACTGCTAAAATAAACAATATATAGTAGTATATAGACTTATTAAAGAAGAAAGATAAGCTTCTAAAGCTATAGTTACCCAGTTAACCTACTCTAAGAGACGTACTTCCTACTGCTATATTAATAGCCAAGCTAAATTTAAACTAACTCATTGCCTATAATTAACTCTATATAGAATATAAGGATAATATCCGTGTATACTAGAAGCAAGAGCAAGCTATAAACGATATCAGCAATTATATTATCCGCATAATATTAGTAGCCTACCTCCCTTTTATTAAAAACCTTAAAACGGTATATAAACGCCTTTAAGAGTTAAAGACTATACTCGCCCCTACTACCTTAGGTTAAAAGCGCAACATCCTTAATTAATACACAGCTCTTAAAGCCTATAACAAAAAGTAGAGCATTAAAAAATGGTTAATTAGCTAGAGGAGCGTCTATAAGCTAGTAGAGGAATTAAAGCTTCTAGACGTACAGGGATTTAGGCCCCACTACAATTTTATATAAGCTATTAAAGCTATCTCTTCTAGTTTTGCAGGAGTACTAGAAGTAGACCTAATTAGGAAAGAATAAAAAGACAAAAAAGCCCCATCTATTATTAATCTGATTAAGGAATTTAAGGAGCACTATTATATATAGCAAGCATTATTTACCTCAGCTGCTAATAACTCTATATTTATAACTCTTTAAGGCAACGCAAATTCCAATTCTAATAATAATAATAATTTAAAATAAAACAAGGAATGCATATACGGCCTCATACATCGGTTTAATAAATGCTACTACATCGCTAAGTATAAGCGCCCTTAAGGATGGAGACTAAGGGTAGATATTTAGAAGAAAGTAAATAAAGCTATTTTATCTATACCTTAAATCAAACGTATTGTTAATTAATTTTAAAAAAGAGAATAGGAAGCAAAGGAGAATAATTAGAATACAAAATCTGCAATTAATTTTAATTTTAAAACCCCACCTTCTACTAAACCGACTAGCTATGCTACCGTATTTAGTACTAGTTAAACTCCTTTCGAACTCCAGAATACCTAGATATTTAACCCTAGCGTAGATACCCACATCTATAATAATAAAGAAGACTTTACTTTCTTATACCTAGTATTAGAAGACAACTACCTAATTACTAGTGGAAATTTTAAGAAATTTTAAGCTTATGGAATAGTAACCATTACTGTTAATACACCTACTAGGTAGTTAAAAATGAAGCTATTCTATATAGCACTTTTAAGAGCTACTAATAACGATATCTATTTTAACTTAGGACGAAACTTGTTATACTGTCTAGTAACTAGCGAAATAGTATACTATACAAAACAACTAGGGGGCTACTAGGCACTAATATATAGAGAGCCTAAAAAGACCCTTAACTTAATGTCTGAACAAGGTTTCGCAATGCAGTTGCACGCGATCACGTGAGCTAAG
>Ga0307507_10002186_pt1 | contig 41825 bp, 35 predicted proteins | sample 7_EM_MG_FD_207223 | JGI IMG/M metagenome (GOLD analysis project Ga0307507, IMG submission 207223) | Populus trichocarpa ectomycorrhiza microbial communities from riparian zone in the Pacific Northwest, United States - 7_EM | ecosystem: Host-associated > Plants > Roots > Unclassified | place... | reverse complement strand
AATATAATGTTTTCTGATGCTTTTTGCTGCAAATTGGTGGTGGTTTTGGTATTTGGCAGTATTTTGATGTTCCAAAATCCGTCGGAACTACCGACACCGTCATAACCCCCTAACTTACGTTAGCTCGTCTCCGAATCCCAATGTCAACCACCATGCTTCGTGATGGGATGTACGCAGTAGAGGCATGTCGAAATCAACAGCCACGGTTAGTGTATCTAATCCTTCTTGCTCACCTCAAGTCTCATCTGAGTTTCCGTACATAGACATTCCATGTTGACATCTTCCTATTATTATCTGACCCTTAACAGGCCTTTGTCTTGTACCGCCATCACTCCCTGTAGTCAGATAATTCCTTAAACTCCTCATCCTTTGAGTTTTCAGCTGGGGCAAGTTTAGTATTTCCATCTACTCTGCTTCGTTAGTTCAGTCACTTGTTCCAACAACACCAGGATATGCAACGTCCAAACGCATGAATTATGAGTATTTCTAGGCTTTTATTGAGTCGTAATATTCCCGATCAGTTTAATCGCCACCAAATTTAGGATACACGACACTGCTACGCCCAATAACTTCCCCCTTTATTCAACTGCTAGAAGCTGTACCGCCGAAACGCCGAAACGCCAAACGAAACATGTTACATCAGACCTTCAAGCCCTGACAACCTCCAAACCGAAACTCAATTCTTCCAGTCTCTTTCCGAAGGACAAGAGCTTTCCGTACCAAAAGGCTTCCGCCCATGGCCGCCCGTCCAGCCACTCTTCCAGAGTCCTAATCAACCCGTAGCCTGGCACATTTAGGAATTGCCTCCACGTCGCCGAAATATCCAACAAGCCAACATCCAATCCATCAGTCTGGCGTAGGATCCCCAACCCTTCAATCCATCACGGGATGCCCTTATCCGATCGCATGAACTAAGGGATATAGACAATTTCTTGGTTATCAAAGGTGTTAAAGAGTCTTCATAGCAAATGTGTCGGCTACAAATCCGCAAATTTCATTCAGCTTAGATACCAATAAAGAAACTAGTATTCTATGAAATAGAGTTACACCATCGAATTGTTGTCTCAACAACGCCGCCGCATGTCCACAAGAGTTATCTAGCTCAAGAAAGCGGCACCTCCAAGAAATTAAAATACATCTCATTTGGTGCTGACATCGCAACAGGCTTTTACCACTACTCATAAATCCGCCAGCGATCTCGGCGTGTAGTTGTCAGTGCAAGAGAATGGGGTCCCAGCCGCGCCTTCATGAAGTGCTGTGCCCGAGCTGTAGAGACCGAGAGCACACTGCACGAATACACTTGTGTTAGATATTCGATACGAGACATGGCTAGCGTAGAGGTGACTTACCATGACAGTTCCAAGGCACAACACGCCGCAGTTGAGGAAGAAAAGGCAGGTCTCTAACGCGTGGAAAAACTATTTACCCTTGTTCATGTAGATCCAAAGACCGCCAGGTATGTCATCTGAGGGCAGTCAAAGCAGTCAATTTCCATCTTCAGTTTCGGACTTGGTTAATTGAGAGAGGGAAAATTACAGCTGAGCCAGGAGCAGAAGAGTGCGCTCTTCATTAAGATAACAAGGAGTCCTTTCTCATCTTCGCTCATATGAAAACCTAGACAGGCTAGAGCGATTGGGGAAGCGGAGCCGAGCGCAGGTGACGCAACGTGCGGGCCAGCAATATATCATAGCACTGATGAGGAGGTAGAATGTGGAGGACGTGATTTGCATGAAGGCAAGGGCTTTAGGGAAGCCGCTAGGTCTTTTCAGTTCAGCGCAAAATGAGAAGGCGACATGGCCGGCTGTGGAGATTATGGTTAGTAATTGCCATTCAGTTCAAACAGCAGATGAAAAGGAGGAAAGGTTTACCATATGCAAGAATAATGTTCACGACAGGGCCAAGGCCTTTGACAAGCAGTACAGCTGAGTGGACCGCGAGTACATCACCAGCGTCAAGCCTAGAGATTCCGATAGCGACCATGGCCATAGTCATAACTGTAATGACAGAGAGTCAAGTTATCCATGTCAGTGCCGCCTGCAAATATAATATTTATGCTCTAGCCTGTTATTCTCGATTGCGACAAACGTCCTGACAGGTCACAGTCTTTGCTTGGTCTGGTTTGGATTCTTCGGGTTGGTTGTATGCTTTATGTTAGGCTTGCCTCGGACGATGAAGATGGTGTCGCATTTGTCGATGATGTGAGTACTTGACGTGAGCTGCCATTATGAAAACCAGGATGAGGATTTGAGACACGGCCATAACCACCCGTCCTATCGGGCCAGCGATGAGTTCGCCCGCATCAGCAAAGTTTTGGACCTGAGGAAAAGCCTGCTTGAATTGCCCAATAACATAGCCAGTGTATGTCGCGGTGATGCCTGAGAAGAAGACGAAGAGAAGGCCGCTACCGAAGACTGTTAGTAGGCATTTGTGATACACACGGGGCCAGTCTAAGTGTTGCGACCGCTTGTGGAAGTGCTAATACACCCAACGAGATTGTTTCTGCAAGCGCCACTACAAGCAGTGTGTTTACGGTGTCATAAAGGTGGCCATAGCCGAATGAAAACCTCACATATTCCGGCATGCCTGCAGCTCTGGGTTAGTAAATGTATGCCTGCTTAAGGTTATCATACTTACCACCAATCCATCGTTCTATAATGTACGGCTGCTCCAGCTTCATTACCAAAGACCGGATCCTAAGCCTACACCGGTGATCAGTTCAAATTTTGCACTCCTCGTTTGTTGCCATACATGTCCTTCGCCTTTTGATTTGGTACGTTGTTTTTCCAGATCAATCATAGCCTAGCTCTTGGGTCTCCAGCGCCTTTGATCAACGAGTTTTGAGAATCACCTTCGGAGGTCTAGGGCCTGCAGTCCCAAATGGAAGCCCGTTGAACAACCGAAGGGGCCATGGTCCCCGTTTCGACTTAGATGGGCGTTCGGAAGTTGTTGATAGTTTCAAAGGGTCATAAACTGTGCGGGTGGAAAATGGATGACAAAGATACACGATGGGGATTTCAGGTTGATCACTAGAGATAGCGGGCATGTTTAAAGTTCGACAACGTGCCGTAGATAAGTTTGTATGACGAAGCTACTAACCTTGAGTCTGGGGAAGCCTTGATATCAACAGCAGGAGCCAATCGACATCCGATTAACAAACTCTATCTAAAAGGGTAATGAGTAATATTCCAGAGCTCACTGGAATAGATACCATTTCTGTTGATATGAAAACATACATTTCCTATTTGTCTAGAAAAACTGATAATCACTGTCTTTTGGAACATTTAGTCTCATGATATGCAATTTTCTAATGATCTTCCGAGCATATGAAGACCGTAAGCGTCGCGGAGCAGGAAATATGATAAAGCAAATGAAAATTATATAGCAGTGGGTTTATCTATCTCAAGTCGTTAATTATTAAGCTCTAGATCTGACACCAACGTCTTGCGCCTTTGCACCGCTTTGGAGGATGCCGAACTTCTCCGAGTCGTTTGCGACAGCAGCTTGCCACCTCGCACGGTCCGAGCCGCTCACCACAGCGTAGCGAAGGTCCATGAACATATCATCATCAGAGCCTTAGGCCAACATTATGGTACCATGACATTTCCTAATAGAAGAGGAAGGTTCGACTACCTAGGAGGCTATATCAAGGCCTGGATCCAGAGCTGACCGTAAATGAAAGAGAGCCAAGGCTCACGAGCGGGGCATAAGATACGGCGAGGAAAACGAATGGCAGGGCAGTATACGAGAAAGCGACGGGGTCCAATAGTGCCGTCTGACCATGTTCGATGCGATTCCACCCAACTTCAAAATATGCATGGCTGGCAGGGTGGTGATGGTTGATGGCTGATAAGCAAGTCGATGAGGTTGGAGAGGGAGGCCAGGCTTTTGCAGGGCTTGGAGCCGAAGCGGACGACGCCTCATAACGGCAGACGGTGCAGCTCCCATATTCATCAGCATCCTGGGAAGGCTGCAACGTACCAATCAGCGCCTCACGATTCATCGAACGTGCCCGGCAGCGGAATCCTGATGGAGCAGGGACATCATAAATCTGCCTAAATCGACATGGCTGAAAGCCAAGGAGAGCTTGGTGGAGCGGTCTCACTCTAACCTGATCCTGCACAACAGCTCTTCTAACGCGCTTTGTAAACATCATCGTTTCTACGACTTGTATCTTCGTGCAGCTTTCGTGCTCCTCAACGTTTTCTTAGGCGTGATACTGCAGGTATCACTACAACTAAGTGAGTAAGCGCCAACAGGGCATGAAGCCCTCCGCGTCGCAACCGCGACCAGCTTCTCCAGCTTCACAGAAGCTGTCTCCAGCCCTTCAAATCTCCCCAGAGCGCTCAAAACCCCCAAGCAACGCTGACCGATAGCTGTTGCAGCTACGTAGCTTATCGTCTGATCTATCTCACAACATGGTTGAACTCCGCAAGCGCAAGACGCCTCCACCCGCGCCCGCGCGCCCGGCCAAAAAGAAGGCCGGCGCGAAACCCGCGACCTCCAAGGCCGGCAAGGCGAAAGCAGCTGTGGCTGCCAAAGTCGAAGCAGTCAAGGAGGTCGTTACTGGCGGCCCCAATGGGGCGAAGAAATCCGCTCCAGCAGCGGGCGCGCCATCGGTCGGCGACAGCATTGATCTTGCCAGCTTCGGCGGCGAGGTTGAGACGCACGACGGCACGAAAACCACACTCGCGAAGCTGGTGGAAGACAGCAAGGCTGGTGTTATTTTATTCACATACCCCAGGGCATCAACTCCCGGCTGTAAGTTGCAACTCCGCATCGCGCGTTTTGATATCAAGGAGTGGTCTCGCTTACGCTCACCGTCTCCGTAGGCACAACCCAGGCATGTCTGTTCCGCGACGCCTACGCACCTCTGACCACGACCGGCCTTAGTATCTATGGCCTCTCTTCCGATAGCCCTAAGGCTAATACGGCGTTCAAGACCAAGCAGAACTTGCCATATACCCTGCTTTGCGATCCCTCGGCGACACTGATCAAGGCCATTGGCATGCAGAAAGCTCCCAAGGGAACCAAGCGCGGCGTGTTTGTTGTGGATAAGGCTGGCAAGGTGCTTGCAGCTGAAGGAGGTGGGCCGCAAGCCACCGTTGATGTAGTCAAGAAGGTTGTGGACAGCCAAGATGCACCAGCAGCAGATAAGGAGGTCAAAGAAAAGGAAGACACTGAACTAGCTCAAGTTGCCAGCGAAGTAGCAGATTCAGCTGCCAAACTTGATGGTGAGAAGGCATAATGTGGAGTGATTCAGTCGGTGATGTTAGCTTTCCGGTCTTCGTTTGTGCTTTGGATCATTCTTCTGTTGCTGGGAGTTTTTAGGGATGTTGATTGCGTCTGATGTTTTGAGGACGTTTAAGATTTCATGTGCGGCCATTGATATGAATTTGTATCCTTTTCCTTTCCTGCACAGTGTCATCGCATACGAAGTATTGCTGCTCATGTGATCCAAACCAAAGCTCTTGAAGACCTTCTATCCCACCGTCTTTCTTCACTTCCTCCTGTTATAGCATATTTCACATCAACGCTTCATTTTCAACTTTGCATTTCAGATTTGTGGGTTTTTTGCCATGCTATATACTCGTTCCACTGTTACAACATAAATTGATTAGTCTTCAAAGGAAATAATGACTCAAGTAACACAACCAACAATGGCTACCAGTAGATATACAACAGTCCAACCTAATCCCTGACAATAATTCAATGCTTGGCCAATCTCCACCTGCATATCTCTTCAAGAATAGCGATCACATGCCGGCCTCTTCGTGATCGCATACTGTGTGGTATACACAAAGCATTTTTGAATAGCCGTTAAATGCTATCCACTAGAATACTAGACGAAAACGGACTCTGAGGGGAGTAGTTTTATTTCACTCTCCTTAAACCCTCAGAAATGACTTACGGTATTGTTCCAGTCGAGTGGTCAAATATTGGTGATGAATCCATCGAAGTAAATGCAAACTTGTGCTAATAGAACTTGGATGGTTAACTTGAATCTACCCGGGCAGTTTCAAGACTGTAGTGATCCGGTGAGTTATCCCAATTTCTATGCTGAGATTCTGAAAGGACTCATGGCTTTTTGAATATAATATGCAACGTTAATCGCATAAATGAAGGCCCTATGAGGCTATTCAATCTAAGATTATCGCCAAGTTTGCCACTCCTGCTATTCAATCTCATTTCTACATGGTTCTAGGGATTTAATCAGCCTGTGAAATACTATTCATTGGCCCCGAATACGTTAGTTTTATGAATTCTCCTAATCATTATTTTCTAGTTGCAGTTGCGTTTGTCTCAAAGCCTCGGGAATCCGCAACGATGATCTGGTTAAATTATAGAAATCTCATCAAAAACTTAACTACCGTAATTGGTGCAAGAGGAGCTGCTGGCGTATTTGGAACGGTGCTTTTAGTTGTCGACCTGAATCGGAGTTCCTTACTACCATCTTACTACTGTCTTCAAGGCTAGAACCTTATGTCTCAATACCCCGCTACTTACCTCGTATGTCTCATCGAATGTCTCATCGAATATCTCATTACCTGCTTCCATTACCAATTCTGACTGAATGACGACTACGTCGTCATTGCATTTGCCACCTATTTTATATATAGAGAGAGCTTCTAGAGCCCTCTTTAATAGACAGAGTTCTCATCCTGATTGTCTGTTCGACATTAGTTCAAAGTACCAAATTGGGATCACTGCAATATACTTATCGACACGACCAACAGTTTTCAGTCTCCAGGGGTGTCTAACGCAGACTCTACTAATGAGATTAGCAAGAATACAGATGCCAGCACCAAGATATGGAAATGTACGTGGCCTGGCTGTCGTTCGAGGACAAAGTTTAGTCGGCAATACGAGTACAACAGGCATATGAAGAAGCATACCAAGGTCAATACAATAGCTTGTCCAGTCATTTACTGCCATCATCAAGACTCTAAACCATTTTATCGTTGGGACAAGTTATTCGATCACCTCAAGACTGGCCATGCCGAGAGCGAGCTTTGCCGCTGTCTAATAAAAGGATGTATGGCAACGAATCTACCAATAAACTTGCTGCGGCTGCACGCTACTCATCATGAGATTGACCTTTCCGAATATCCTGATCTGCTTTCTAGTCCTGATTTTCTAAAGGTGTTCCGATCGTTCACAATGGCCCGGAAATGCGACCTCAAGACGTGTTGAACGGACAACCAGGTATGAGAACTCTGTCTATTAAAGAGGGCTCTAGAGCCTCTATATATACACCAGATAGGTGACAAATAGGTTGCAAATAGAATGACGACTACGTCGTCATTCGGTAATGGAAACAAGTATTTAGACATTCGATGAGACATTTGATGAGACATACAAGGTAAGGAGCGGGGTATTAAGACATAGGGTTCTAGACTTAAAGCCAGTATTAAGATGGTAGTAAGGAAATACGATCCAGTTTAACACACCCCCCCAGCTGCACAGAGCCTTCTGGGCTGCTGCAAAAAGTCACGATGTTAATTTGGTGTTAAGTTTTAAGAAATCCCCTATAGAGTTACCTTGCCCGAATATTATCCAAATTAAATTAAATTAGATCCTTAATGTTAATAAGGTTTAATTATTAAACAAAAGTCTTATACTTTTAATGAGGTAGAGCCTTCGTTAAGCTGTCTGCTATTATATCCGTAGTAGGGACCCATTTAATATTAATCCTTCCTTTACAAACTTCCTGGCGGAGCTAGTGGTAATGGATATTAATATATTGGAGCTTAGTGTTAAGCTCAGCATCGCTTTTAGTAAGGAGTCGTATTATCTATATATTATTATAGTAGATTACTTGCTTTTTATTAGTATTAAATCCAACTTCTTTAAAGAATTGCTGCTACCAAATTAACTTGGTAGCTGTATGCGATAGAGCTAGGAGCTCTACCTTTATACTTAATTTTATTACTGATTTTTGCTTGGTTGATTGCCAGTTAATTAGTCCTCTAAATAAGGTAAATAGGTAGCCTTCTATGCTCTTCCTATTAACTAGATTGTCTCTAAATAATATATTGCTTACCCTTGCGAAGATTTGGTTTATTATATTCTCCTTTAAGAACTTAATTGCAAGGGTCTTTAATTAATAGAGATAAGTAATTGCCCTTATAGCAGCTCCATTGTATATTAGTGATGGATTTCGTAAGAATTCTAACAGCTTGCTTGCCGTTTTTGCCACATCTAGACGGGTAATATTTGCTATATAGAGCATTAATCCAACCTTTCTTTAGTATAGATAGGTGTCCTGCTTAGAGGCCTGTTCTAGATTTAGGTTAAGCTCCTTAATTCCTATAGGTATATATACCTTATAATAATCTTTAACTTTGAAGCTTATCGTGATCTTATTAATATAGGAGTCCTAGCTAAGCCAAATCTTCTTATTTTCTTAGTCGCGAATAATTTAAATTCTTAGGAACTAGGTAAGGTTACCTAGGTCCTTTATTTTATACCTTTTTATAAGGTGCTCCTTAAACGTTTTAAGCTTAAGTAGGTCCTTCTTCCTATAGGCAGCTATAATGTTGTTAATGTAGAAGAAGACTATTAGCTAATTGTTATAATATAGGTAAGGCTTCTCTGCTACTAGCTTTAAGCCTTCCTTTTTTAGTGTTGTAGTTAAGTCGCTATGCTATAGTAGAGGTGATTGTCGCAATCTATAGAGCGCTCGTTAAAGTAGTAGGCACTTACCCTTAATTAGAAATCTATTTAGACACTTAATATACATAACCTTATTAATCTCGCTGTTTGTAAACACGTTAACGGCGTCGCCCTACTAGCAATCTAGGTTAAATATTATAATAATAGCTATTAAGGCTCTAAATAATTTCGCTGCTAGAGTTGCGGTATATATATTCTTATAAACTAACTCTTATAAGTTACCTCTTATATAAAGATAAGCCTTAAACCTTGTTAGATATCCGTTGTTATTAGTTTTATAGGTAAATACCCAGATAACAGGTATAGTTTTAATATAGATTGTCTTATTAACAACTTAAAACATTTCTCGATTTTAAAGGTCCGCGTATTCCTTTTTAGCAGCAGCCATGAACTCTTTTTTATATTAATGTCTTTAAAGCTCCTTCTAATTTCTAGGCGGCGGTGGGAGCTAATTACGGTGCAGCTTTTTATAAAAGGTGAGCCCTATATTAAAGGCCGATCTTTAAGCTTAAAGGCTTTAGTTATTAGTAACGTTAGCAAGAAAACCTATGTAGGTTTTTAATTAACCTTTAAGTCTCTTTCCTTTAACTACGTTTTGCTCTTCTATATTACTATTAATCTTCTTCTCTGGCTTAGATTTATCAGTTGGAACTATAATATAGTGTGGCTTCTTTGCCAAGGTCTTTAAGGACGGTGGTAGAGGCTCCAGTAAGTCAGGTTTTAGCATCTTATCTAGGGTAGGAAGCCCTAGAGCTAAGTTATTTCTAGAGCTTAAATCTTGTTACTTATTACTTTTAGTATTAGGCTTTTCTTAATTTCTACTAGAATCCACCTATTATCTTCTTTTGGTATTAACTCGAATCTTATCTAGAGTCTTATTACTTTTATTAGATAATAATTCTAATTTATCTTAGAGATTCTCTATTTAACAGATATTAATAATTTTTAATATTTAGTTAGTCCTTACTTAGAGTATATTTACAAGATCTAGCTGTGAGTTATTATAGAGTAACTGCTTATTAAACTTTATATCTCTTATTCTAATAACCTTCTTCTGACTTAGAATGTAGATTTAGAAGATATTTGTTAAATTATACCCTACTAGATATCCTATATGGGCTCTTAGCGCGAGCTTGTTTAGGCGTGGAATATTATATTTAAGAGGATAGGCCCTATAGCTATAGACTTATAGGTGTCCTATATTAGGTTTTGGTGGTGTTATACCTATTACTAACTGGATTTTCTTAAAAGGTGTTTTTTACCTAAGTCTTCTACTGGGCGTCCAATTGAGTAAATAGGTAGCTGCTTTATAGGTTTCTAGCATTAGCTCCTCTGGTAGATAGGCCTTAATCCTTATACACTAAGCCTTCTATATAATTACCCCCCCAGATTGTTCCGCTGGACCGTTCTGTGATTAAGTATTAGGTGCTAATCTTTTAAGAGTAATTCCTTATTTAGCTATCTAATCCTTAAATTTGTCTCTAAGAGACGTCTCTCTATTTATATGGATTATGGCTACCTTAAAGCCGTATCATTGTTTAATAATATTGCAATATGTAATAACTCTTTGGGTAAGGGATAACTTCTTAACTATTATATCTACCTTATTTATTCGCGTTGCGTTGTTAAGGAAGTGTACCGCGTACTTATCGCCATTAAATATAACTATTCCGGGTATTAAATTAAGGTGGATTTTGTAAAAAGGAACTATTAACTAAGTTGGTGTTCTTCTAGATATTACCTTGTAAGCTTTATTTACTCCACATACTTTATATTCTACTGTTATTAGGCCTTTTAGAATCGCGCCCGTTACTAACTTAAGTAGTTATATAATTACTTCTTTTCCTGTATGGCCTAATTACTAATGCTATATATAACCTTCTGCCTAATTTAGCAGAGGCTTTAATAAATGCTTTACTAGTTTTAATTAAGTTGCAAAGGAAGCCTCTAGTAAGTCTTTCTTTGGCTTATTATATTTAATGGTTTTCTAACTATAGTAGTAGCTATAGTGGGCGTATGTTACATTGTCGCTATAGTAAAGAGTGTTCTTTTTATTATTCTAATAGACGCCCTTATTATTAAGCTTTTAGAGGCATACTAGGTTAGTGTAGAAGCCTAGTATAAAGGCTGCTCCTAAGAGCTATATCTGCCTCTTCCCTTTTAGGTAGTTAATTGTAACTGTAGCTATGCCATAGCCTTTAATTTCTTTAATATGCGAGCCTGTGTAGATATGGTCTGAGGTAGGCTTAATATCGCTAATAAATCTAGCTCAATTATTAATAACGTATAGGTTGGTTCCTAAGTTAAGAATAACACTGTTATAAAGCTTATAACTGGAAGCTGTATTATAGGCTCCTACTTAATAAACTGCAAAGCCTTTATTAGGCTCTTAAGAGCTCTGCTAGTTGCTATTTTTTAGCTTCTTATTGGCTTAATCGTCCTTTTTAATTTGCTTAATATAAGCCTTAATTTTAGGCGTTGTATTAGCAATCTTTTTATCTACCTTCTTCTGAATTTTGTTACTTGGTTTAAACCATGATGGGTAAGAAATTAACTCTAGAATATACTAGCACTTATTAAAGTAGTAACGCTTTCCGTATAGGTACTCTAGTGGCGGTTGTCTTTCCTTCTTTTACTTATCTACTAATAATTTAGACTTTAACTTAGGCTTTAAATTTAGTAACTCGCTTAACTCGTTCTTAAAGGTAGCTATAAAGGATCCTTATAGGGTTTTGCCCTTTTAGGCGAGCTCTATATAACAGTGATTTTAGTAGATTTTAACTAGTTTAAAGAAGCTAGAAAGCTTCTCCTTCTTCTACTCTATTCTTTTAAGCTGGTTCTTCTAATATTTGGACTAGCTTGGTGTAATTGAATTAACTATATACACAAAGTCTCTTACTAAATGGTTACTATTTATTTTAGGTAGACCTAGCTCCTTACACTTAGTGTATACCTTCTCCTACTCCTTTAACTAGACCTTAAAGTTCTGGTTCTAAGGCGCTTTCTTAAGCTTTGCATACTAGGTAGCTGCTTAAAGCTTTTAGGTATTATTAGTTAGAGCAATTCTCTACTTTAGTAACACCAAGATGTTATAGGTGGTGACGCATTTAAACGTGTAGATAAGGTAGGTATATAAAATTAAGCTTTAGATATAGCTGCGCAACGTATTAAGAGCTAACAGCTGTTTTTTATATAGCTTTATATCTTCCCTATGGTTAGCTTTAAGCATATAGAGCTCCTCCTTCTCCTCCTTATCTAGCTCTGCGAGCTTTGTCATCCCCCGGCTATTAGCATCCTTGGGTAAGGCTTAAATAGGTTCTTTAAGCTTTAGCAATTTAGTCTTAGGTGTTAATAGGTCAATATACTCCCAGAGACAATTATTATTTGCTTTTAACTTAATTACCTTAATCCATTTATCCCAATTGTTTGGGCTTATAAGGATTACGGATAATATAATAACGAACTCTACAGGAGTAGAGTACAGTGTGTGATACTAGCGCGTCCGTAGGTTTGTTACGGCAGCAGTGGTTCCCAAGGAGGTCAAAAAGTAAGGTAGTAGAGCACCACTGGTGACTCGCAGGCGACTCGCAAGCGAGCCCCAAAAGGCGGGGAGACGGATCACGGGGTTTTCTCAAATAGAGTTTTCTCCCCACATGTATATAAGGAGTAGTCCGCGTGGGCCTAACAGGGATCCGAATCGGACGTTAAGCAATGAATAATAATAATAATAATATAATAACGGGTTTGGTTTCTTATTAAAAATTCATTATTATAGTTGTCTATAATTAAGATGATAATTAATTGGAATAAAGGCTTTGGAATTAAAGATAATTTAGTAGATAGACCAGGCTTATAACTATTAAACGGACAACTAGGTATAAGAACTCTATCTATTAAAGAGGGCTCTAGAGCCTCTATATATACACCAGATAGGTAACAAATAGGTTGTAAATAGAATGACGACTACGTCGTCATTCAGTAATGGAAACAAGTATTTAGACATTCAATGAGACATTCGATGAGACATACGAGGTAAGGAGCGGGGTATTGAGACATAGGGTTCTAGACTTGAAGCCAGTATCAAGATGGTAGTAAGGAAATACGATCCAGTTCGACAAGACGTGTAAGAAATGGTTCTCCGCTACTAAGACGAGCCGGATTCAGAAACACATTCTCACGCATGAAGAAACCCATCATCGGCGTCAGCAGAGTGTTATTCAACGGATGGGATGTGACCCCATAACTGCGAGAGTTCGCTGCCCGATGTGCCGCCAACTTTCGAAACCTCCGAAGAGTTTGTCCCCCATCTTGAATCGGCGCACCTTGCCACAAACTACAAGCACTGGCTTTCTTTCAAACAGCATGTTGGATCCGACGATCCCGCCGCCCTGAAATTCATCTAGCAACGTTGGACTAGACAAGGTGGTGCTGCCGAAGAATCATACTGTCAACATTGTGGGGGCTTTTCTTCAAGCCAAGAGTGGATGGATTGACCACCATCTCCAGCTTCTGAAAGTTTCGGACACTGTCAAAACACATAGAGCTGATATCCTGCGCCTGGTCCCATCATTCGCTAGCCACCCAGCTTTTGAGAGCGATCTTCTAACCGTCCACTGGGTTTCTTATTCTGACTATACGAGCCTTGCCCTACCATCTGGGGATGAGAGTTTCGTTAAGATCGCCCCTACCCTTGTAGTATGGAGTAGCATGGAGTAGCATCTCTTTAGAAAGCTGCTCTTGTGGAATATCTGAATAGCCTCATGATCCCATGACAATGTTTTCAGAGGTTTATTTAATTTCCACGACTCGCACCACCCCCCGAGCAACGATTTTAGCTTACGTTAAACTGCGTCGTTCTTTTAAACTATACTTTGCTATCTCCGCTTTCCTACTTTTGCAGGTCTTTCTCTCGACTGCCATGATATTTCTCTCACTGTATTCTTACATTTCCTTTGATATAATAATACGAATATTTTCTTATATTTCCTCTGTACTACAGAAAACCAATATTTTGAGGTGGCCTCCCTTACTTCACCGCCGTATTATTATCTTTTCCCCCTGCGCGTCCCTTATCCCAACCAGTTCAACCTCTCCAGCTCTCATCATTTTTCTTTCAGGTGCCTGTTTTTTGACGCTCTCTTTCCTTTATGTTCCTTCAAGTAGTGCTGAGGTTGAGTAGAAATCTCCAATATAAAGAGTTACGGCCGGAAACGCAGTGTTTGCGCTCTCAATGTGAATCTGTTACTCATTAAATACTTATATAATGGGCAACTACCGGGGGACACCTACCGAGCCAATCGCGCCAGAGATGCTACGAGCTTATTAGCTCAATGGTCGTGGTATCGAGTGTACCTATATGAAGACCGCCACGCTGTCATTACGATATCCTCTCTTCCATGTTTCAGGACTCCAAGGACTCCAAGGACTCCATTCAAATAATTTTGAGACCAGAATCGATCACTAACGCCGATGGTTGGGCCAGGTTCTAGTTCATGAACTATTTTAAAATTTCCGGAGCCTTATGTTAGCCTCAAGTAGGTATTATAACCAAGCAAGTCTTCGTAATGAACGCTTGAAGACTTTTCAAAGGCTTCCAATTTTAGCCTTATTTGACAAGTGTGTTTCCGGCCGAGAATAGTTGCAGTGTCCATTGGGTAAGGTTCAATGGGTTTCTCCTTAACTTTCTATGAAGTCAAAACGGCGCCAAATATCTGGCTTTTTTTTGGGCATGAAGGGGTTTACGTCGCTGACTTTGCTAATGCCACCCTCGTTTGGCAAAAAAAGCGAGCCATTCCTTCGACTCAGACGGCAACCCTTCGCCCACGTCCATCCATTAGGTTAGGGCGAGGACATAACGACAACGGAACTTCTTGCGCAGCTTCCCGGCTTTTGATTTTGGAAACTTGGAGACATGTCTCAAAGTGACACGATGCTCCATTGCGCAATCAGGACAACAGCAGCGTGGTTAGTTCATGTAATGCTTGGACCACGCTGCATAATGCCATCATACTGCAGGCTAGGTGAAAGGCCGTGTTGTTTCCTAAATCGTGACTTCTTCCGAATCGTTGAGTGTGGGGTGTAAGGGATTATTATCTGGCCATTGCCATACGGCACTCAATCTGGAAATGACTTTGATGATTCCCTAAAGTATGCCGTAGACTTGATGCTTAACTAATAATTCTGAATTGATCGCGATTTCAGAACAACCAAGCTTAATCCATTTCTGACCATTGTTAGCACAACCTTGGCTTTACTGTTTCCCAGGAGCAAATCCTAGGAATCTCTCCATTGTTGATTAAACAATTATATTAATGATCTGGATCTCCCTAACGCCAGAGCTGGGTATATTAACAGAGTAGAGAATACAGTTATGATCCACCACCTTCACTTTCCCCCTATATACAGTAGACCCTGTTAACCTCATCTCACCTCTTCATAGCCTCTCCTCCGCTCCCTCACCCCCGCTGCCTGTAGCACCCACTCCACCGCCTCGGCTCTATCCCAGAAGTACTCTCTCATCCACGCGGCCATCATATCGGCACCACTCGTCACCGCGCCACAGCTCCAAACATTCCCATCGCTTACCCACCGCACCTCTTCCCACGTCGTGTCTGGGAAATTCTGCCGTAGTGAGGGAAGGAGATGATGCGGCGCTGCAACGCATTTATTACTTAGGAGGCTGGCCTGCGCGAGGGGAAGAACGCCTGTGCAGACACTCATGACGGCTATTAAGTGTGGGTTAGAGGTTTGCATAGCGAGGAAGTCGGTGGCGGCGGAGGAGAGCCGGTAGGTTGAGGGAGGGCCGGGGATTAGGATGAGGTCGAATTGTAGTATTGTTTCGAGGGATTCCTGGATGGCGAGTAATTAGCTTTTAAGCTCAATTGATATTCTTTTTGTGCCTCCTTCGCTGGTAAGAGAAACTGGGAATTTTCTTACCGTGACGGGAACCTTTAATCCAGCTGTTAGTGAAAATAACCCTTCTCCGCTCTCGCTCACGTAGCGAATATCTAGCCCAATGCCATCGCTTGTTATGTCCTCTGGCGCACCGAGTCTTTCTATGGCCTCCTCGCTTAACATGGTAAGAAGGTCAATTGGTGTGATGTCAAGTGTTTGAATAAGATCATTGCCTAGTAATAATACACCAATGAGTAGAGAGGATTTGGATGGAGGTCCGACGTTTAGATTTAATGATGTGTCGGATGTAGAGAGAGTTGTGCAGAGGTAGAAGAGGTCGGCCTGGGAAGGGAGATGTGGATAAGGTGTTCCTGGGGGAGGTGACATATGGAATTCGGTTTAATCAAGAGCGATGGGATTGAGATCTAAGGAGAGTATTTCTAGGCAATGATGGTATATAATAGTAAATAGAAATAGGGATTCTGGATTTGAAATGGTAACAGTACACTAGATTCTATAGATCTAATACTAGGGGAGCATTCGGCGGTTTATAGGGGGTCAGAATACAGTTAAAAACGGAAAGTTAGCGACTGTAAACAGACGACTCAGATGCGTGACCTCCATTTTTGTCCGTTTTAATGTACGCGTCACGAAGAATATGATTCACAAGCCCAATTGCCACCATGACCTCGGGAGATGGATTAATCTCCCCCAATACGAGATAAGTTGTGGTGTTGTCAGGGAAGCAGATACCACGAGGCTGTCGGGAGCAGCATGCTTCCGTCAGTCTGGCAGCGACTGAAAACGGGGTTACCGAGAAGGCGTATACACTACACGAAGCATCATCAAGCAACGTCGCCAGTACGCTTTAGATTGCTGGCTTATACGATAGTTGCGTGCAATCTGCCTTGTAGTGCTGCCTGAGGTACACGCGTTACTGACGGTGTGGCTTTAGGCAGCAGAATTTGCTGGCTGTTGCTTGGCTCGGCCCGTTTGGAGAGCGAAAGAATGACCGTCTGAGAGCATGGATGACTCCATCTGATAAAGAAATTATCCAGATTCAGTATACGAGTACACGAGCAGGCATTGTGTATGATAATGAATCAATCCGAGAGGTCACATTCAAAGTTGCTTGCTGCATGTACTTTCCAATCTCGATTTCGTGGACTTCTCTGCCAACCGAAGGATTTTGGAGAAGGGATACGCTGGGATAAGTGACTCATGAGAATGAGTCTGAATGGTTAATCGATAAAACCCCCCAGATGATCATAGTGCACAGGGTTTCCTTACCGTAGCGAATAGGCCTTTTTCGGCGCTCTACCGCTACAATATATATTAAGAAACTGAGCCGCAGAATGCGAGAGAATGCCTGCAAGTATCTCAAGTGAGGTATTTTATCGGAAACCTAAACAGCCTTTAATTACTGAGGATTCTCGGGGATTGTATCACTATTCATTTTCCGGAATGGAGAGGTCAAATCAAGGCTCGTGGGTCATAAAAGGCGGTCTTGAAGACGGTGGCATCGACAAGACCGAGGTTCATTTCCGTAAATAATCCATCTACAAGAGCCCTCAGACCGACCGTACAAATGGATAAAACAACGGCTTGCAGTCAGAGACGAGAGAATACCATAACTGAATGACATGCCGAGGCGATCCTGGAAAACCCAGCTACTATACCCGTTTGTCGACCCCGAAATACTGCTATGCTCTAAGGGGATGCTTGTTCATGCCACAGCTTCAACTGGCAGCGGCTCAACCGGCCGCGGCTCAACCGGAGGCAGCTCAACCGGCATCTCTTTTCCATCCGCCTCGCCTGACTTCACTTTCTTGCCAGTTTTCTTGATCTTTTCTAGAACTATTTGGTAGTCGACTGACTCTTCGGTGGTAACCTCGGCAGTTTGTTCTTTAAGAGAGACCTTGTAGGATTTGACGCCTGTGAGATAGATAAAGTTAGACTATTGTTTATTGAGTGTGGTAGTCGTCGGAAGCAGTTTGGACTTGAACTCTCAAAGTAAACTTACCGTCTATCTTCTTCAAGACACGCTCCACAGCACCAGAGCAGCCATCGCAGTGCATGGCGACATTGAACTTGTAAGTGTGCTCAGCAGACATGGTGGTGGATTGAGGGTTTTGATTGAGTTGGGCTTGAAGTTCGTTGAATAGGACAGTTGAGGTTTAACTTGAGGATTAAGGAACTTTGTAGGCAGTTTAGCGAGGGTGTTGGCTTGTTATATAGCGCAAGGAGGGGCGGAGGGGTAGAGGGATTTTTGCGAGTTTCATACCCTTAGATTACTATAGATTGCCGCCGCTTTGTTGCTGACAGATTATCGTCAACTTAAGAACGGAAGAGCTGAGACTAGATTCACTGCAGTACTGCCTCACGTGTGTTTGGTCTAGGGAACTTGGCACATGACCAGGTAATTTCATCAGGCTGATTGGCCATAGAAAATAACTGGAAAGTATCTAGCCAAATGCGAGTAATGTTGGAATATCAGATCAATCATGGAGTTGCATCAACCCTGCCCCAAGCCTAGATCGCCTAACCGTTCCAGCCCGATTGCCTTGTAAAGGGCTTCAAGCCGTTTTAGCAGAGTTGTTAGAAGATTCCAACAAAACGTTGAGTAAGGAAAGGCTTCATGAAGAAGGTTGCGAAGCCACTTCTCGTATTAGACTAACGTCCTTCGAAAGCTTGTACCAAATGTATAATAAGTTCCAGCAGCGATTAAACGGATCACGCTTTGGCCCTCCCAGAGGAGGCCCCCAACGTCACTCGCGAGCGCCCCGCTACGACATTTTCAAGATTCAGCAGTTCAGTAAACAACGCCCAGCTTTGCTGCAACATAGGTAGCCTCGACAGCTGAGATCATGACTTCGTAAGTGCTCTATCATAATTTCGCAGATAATAAATAATACAAACTAAAGACGCATAGAAATATACTGTTCCTCCCGTTTCGACGGACGCATTCTGTCTCTTTTTCCGAAGCCATCAAGCAATACATCTCCACCAAATATGACCAACACCCAGACATGTTCACCCAGGACCTGGAGACAATCGACAAGCTTCGCTCGACTGCTGCCCATGCACAGGATCCTCATGCAAGCAATATCCCTAAATTGCAGACGTATGCAGCACAACTCGTTTGGATAGGAGGGAAATTCCCAATAGACGTATGCACACCAAGAGGCTCGAGGAGGGGAAGATAATTTTTGACCATTTACTTCCAGATTGGTGTTGATTTCCCTTGGTATCCTGCGCTAGGGTACAATACTAGTCGGCCTGGTCTGGAACCCTAATTATAATGTCTGCGGCTCAATCTAATATTATTCCAGTATCCCAGAACAATCTCCGCTTTGAGCTAGCAAATATACTCTACAATCTCGCCGCAATGTACTCACAGCTAGCTATGTCCTCAAACCGAGGTACTTCGGAAGGGCTGAGAGTTGCTGCCAACAACTTCTGTCTAGGCGCGGGAGTTCTCTCTTACCTCCGGACCAACGTAGTTCCCGAAATGCGGTCATCGCCACCTGAAGATATGGATACTATGACACTGGAGAGTCTTGGGAAGCTTCTTTTGGCACAGGCGCAGGAGTGCTTCTGGCAAAAAGCTGTCAAGGATGGCCTGAAAGACGTGTCCATCTCTAAGCTTGCTGCCAGAGTCTCCGACTTGTATGCGGAAGCGGGCGACTTTGGAGTCCAGTCCAACTCGATAAGTAGCGAATGGATCCACCATATGGCTGCAAAGCATCACCATTTTGCTGCGGCGGCGCAATACCGGGCTGCACGTGACTGCCTGGAGAAACGTAAGTATGGAGAAGAAGTGGCTAGGCTGCGGGACAGTCTACTCTGTGTTAATGAAGCACTAAAGGAGCAGCGGTATATCAATAAAGCCGTCTTAGCCGATCTAAATGGATTGAAAAATCGAGTCCAAGAAGATCTAAAAAGAGCAGAGAAAGATAATGACATGATCTATCTACGTATGCATATTTCTTTAAAATATTTTGTCCCGAGAATTTCTGACTAATGGCGATATCCTTAGTGCCTGTGCCCCCGAAGGCCGAATTAAAGACTCTCGATAGAGCTAATATGGTGTCTGCCAAGGTTCCCAAAGAAATTTCGGATTCCAATTCCATGCTAGGTGATAATGCACCATTTGGTCGGCCATTATTCTCCAAACTGGTTCCTTATTCAGTACATCTGGCGGCTAGTATATACGTAGACCGGAAAGATCGTCTAGTAAACAATACAATCATCAATGAGTTGGAAGGTATGACGGCAAAGATCCACGAGTAAGTTGCTCGAAGACCCATATCAAACGAAGTCCGAATGCTTATCGAGTCTTCAGAGTTCTAAACAGCTTGAATCTACCTGGGTCACTCCAAGCGCTCGAGAAGCCTCTCGGCCTTCCACCAGGGCTTATTGCACATGCTGAAGAAATCAGGCAACAAGATGGCCTCAATCGGCTACATCTCTCGATGGAAGACACCAAAAAGCTCAAGAAGAGTGATCAAGCAATTTATCAGGAAGGGTGTGACATTCTGAAGTCCGAGGCTGCAGAAGATGAGGCCGTTCGACGAAAGTATGGAACAGATCGATGGACGCGCCCAACTGCAGAGGAAGCGGCACCCAAACTATACGCGCAGATCGGAGAGATTGACGGCTATTTCAAAGCTGCGGTGAACAGTGACAATATTGTAAAAAAAAAATTGAAAGAGAACGAATATCACATCCAGCTTTTGAGCGGTACGGATCGAGATCTCGAGAACTTCGTACCCAGTGGACGAAAACCGACAATGACACCGGCAGTTGAGAAAGAGGCTGCAAAGTTAAGAGGGTGTATAAACGAAGTCAGTCGCTTGGAGAGTAGGAGGAGACGCAAGATTGAAGCTCTCAGGATGAAGGCCAAGCAAGATGACATAAGTAGGCATTGCGCTTGTTTCAGAGCTATGGTATTCTAATTACTTCACAGACCCAGACCTGCTCCGCGAAGCCGCTCGCTTAGAGCGGGAGTATCCCATGCAAAATATTGAGGCTGTACAGTTTGAGGATTTGTTCGATAAGCGAGTGCGCATATATGACGCCGACAAAGAAATGGTAAAGGAAGAAAACAAGGAGCAACAGGAGGCCATCAAGCGCTTACAAGAAGCAAATGCTGCGTTTGTGAGTGCACGCCGGGGAGATCAATCGACGAAGCAACGAGAGCAAGCACTCCAGAGCCTGGAGAACTCTTTCTTCAGGTATAAAGAGATCATCTCCAATCTGGATGTGGGGAGGAAATTTTACAACGATCTTGCCAAAATCGTGAGCAGGTTCAGGGACGAGTGCCGTACTTTCGCTTATCAGCGCAAGGCGGAAGCTTCACAGCTTGAGAAGTGCGACCCATTCATCACCCTCTGTTGTTGTGTTACTGATTACCGTTTAGCGATATTGCAACGGCAATGTCTTCATTAAATCTCCAACAGGCTAGCTCGCTGCAACAGCAACGGCATGCACCGGATCAGATCCCACCATATGCTGCCAAAGCTCATGCAGAAGAACCCTTGACGGCACCCACGCCCACAAGGGCAAGTGTTGGGCCGAATACTGGAATGTGGACACCAGAGGTAGGCATTAGATTTGGAGGGGCTCCGACTCCCCAGACCAACAACCCCAGGCCTGCTGCTGGCCCACCGCAGGATGGACGGTGGGACCCGGCGCAAGGACTTAAATTTGGATAGTGGTGTGGTGTTTAGGGCCCGAATTATTGGAAAGCCGGCAGCGCGGAGATAAGTCGCTGTGGTACCTTACATACCCGTCGGCAGAGGCCGGATAAGATCAAGCGCACTCTATTATTATCGCGTAGATGTGATTAACGTGTGGTGGTGCAATGTTGCTATCGGAAAACATCCGACGAGTTGGTATGGGAGCCTAGGGGAGGGGTTAGATGGTGCGGTGGGCGTTGGTGCGAGGATCGAAGCGAGCGGTAGAACGGTGGAACGGTGGCCCGGGTCCCAGGCAGTCTGCCTCGTGGGCGGACCCCTTGTCAGCCTTGACATGTGGGCAGTGCTGGGTCCAAGCCTGCTGGCGTTGGATGCAACTTTGACAGCTTGGATGCACCCACTGGCCGCCTTTTCGCAATTGGCCTGCAGCCATTAATTTGCTGGACCTGCATTAATTGTGATATCGCAGAAATGCCAAAATAGAATTATGGGTATGCCTACAATGCGCTTGTTTTGAAAGGACGATTGAACGATTGAACAAGCGGACGAGTGAAGGTCAACATTTGTCCTCTCGTCCTCGTTCTCGTATGGCCTGATCGCCTGCAGCAGGCGTCTGACTGTCTCTTCGGCGCGTCGTTCTCCCCACCTTACTCATCCATATCCATAGACAAAACCTGCATTTACCTTAATGGTGCTTCTTTAGCCGTATAGGAAGAAGGCTTAGACCCTATCCTCCTCTCCAACCACCCCATTTTGGACATCACCATCAGAGGGGACTCCCGAACTCGTTCGTCCGTCCCCAATACACGCTCTGTTGGCCGATTAGGCAAATCGCTCGTCTTCGTGCGGCATCCTTCAGGTCCTTCATTTCCTTGCGACAAGCTGCGCTACGCTGGAATACTCGCGCTCCTCCCCACGCCGTAAGTGTCGCAAGACCAGCTCCACTAACTCTCGAGGGCCCTCTGTCGCGCCGCTCGTATACTGCGACTGGCGCTGCCTTGGCCCCCAAGTTTACGCGGTTTCATCTTCTGCTCCCTGAAACCACTCTCTCAGCAGCTCCAGCAATCGCTGCCGACCCCGTGCCGAGCAGGGTGTGCTATTTGCGGAACAGAGGCGCCAGCGCGGGCAGCAACGGCCCCAGCAGCTAACCTAATCGTCCCAAAACCGGCCGACTGCGCCGCGCTCTGCACAGCACAATCCTCATCCATCGTGATCTCACAAGCCTCACAGCCCGGCTTGACTTTGCGCTCTTCAATTCAGTCGCCGGGAACCAGTCATTACGTTGGAACTCTAACAAAGGCCCCGCAACTTTGCCCTATCGTTCGCCGCCTCCAGGTCGATCCATGGTCAAAGCTTGTCACTCTATACTCTAAGAAAAGCAACAGGACTCGCTATCATGGATACCCAGCAACGGGGGAGGTCGCCATCAGCCGGCCACCAGAATCATATAAGGCATTCGCCCTCCCCATCCCCTCATGCGCCTTATAACACCACCATCACCGGTCTAGGGTTAGATCAATCGCTATCTAACGACCCCTACTCCACCAACAGCTTCAACAACCAGCTTACATCGTCGGGGCAGAGCTTTGACGTATCGTCGCAGTACCTCACCACCAGTCAGCCTCAGCAGTTCCCTTCGCAGCCAACTATTACGGAACACACTTTTCTTCAGGCGCAAGGCATACAACAACGATCGGCTAGCCCCCAGTTCGGGCCGCAAGGCAACAACCTGTTCTCGCAGGACCTGATTGATATCAACGACTCGGGTGGCAACAACGAGGACTTTGACCAATATTTTGCAGGCAACGACACAAATCAAGAGCAATCAATCGATCCGTCATTTTTGGGTGGAGGAACATTAGACCCCCACTTACTCGACTCGAGGCCTCAGGATCAATCGGTTGACCCTTCGAACCTTATGAACCAGATGGCGACCACACAAGCGCACTCTCCCACTCCTCCTCACCTCCTTCAGCCCACCATGAACCATCAGAACAGCAGCCCTCGCGCCTCCCCCTCTTTAAATCAGGGCGCATTCCCAACTCCTGGACATTCGAGACATGTATCTTTGGATCCTAGCGCAGCATACACACAGGGACAAGGTGCAGAGTGGGGAGGAATGGGCTTCCACAATCATCGGAAGGCACCATCTGATACGTACTCGGACGTTTCTTCTTCTGCACAACCGTCCCCGTACTTGGGGAATAATGACAGCTTCGACCATAATGATAACCCTTCGCCATTGCTTAGCGCCCAGCAAGATCCTGCCATATTTCAAGACGTGATGCAGTTTGGACAGTTTACTCTTTCGGACAACCAATCACATGTCAGCCCAGGTCACAGTCCCCATATGTCCCCTCGACTCATGCCGCAGCAGCAGTCGTTGCCTCCCTTTACACCATCTAATAACTTCGGGCTGAGTCCGGGCATGAACAATCAGTATGGAGGCCAGCAAGGAATGGAAATGTTTCAAGGACCACAACATGAGCCGTTCCCGACCATCAATCAAGCAAGTGGTGTTGATTTTGGCCAAGCTGATCAAATGTCTCCACCGGAGATTAATATCGACTTTGCACCACCATCTCGACAGGCAAGCTTTGAGCCGGCGAAGTCAGGGACTCAAACTGATGCTCTCAGCCCGCCGGATCGATGTGAGTATAGTCAAGCTTATCTTTATCGATTATGCCTAATATTATCTTAGCTCGAAGCCGCAACCGCATGCGCGCAAAGTCGGACCCATTTAGTGGCGCAAGCTCTCGCGCCTCGACGCCGGCTAACGGTCAATCGGATCCAAGTCGCTCCCTATCTCCCAACGCCGCGAAGGTCTCATCCCGCTCTCCATCACCATCAACAAAAGCCTCCCGCCGATCCTCTACATCCAGCATTCCACATCGCGATTACATTCTTGACCTCGCAGACCCTTCTAGACCTAGTTCGCAACAGTCCCCGGGCGATGCATCATCATCCAGCGCGAAGCGAACTCAGAAGCATCCTGCCACCTTCCAATGTAACCTATGCCCGAAGCGCTTCACGCGTGCCTACAATCTGCGATCGCATCTACGCACTCACACCGATGAACGTCCCTTCGTATGCAGTGTTTGCGGTAAAGCATTCGCGCGGCAGCACGATCGGAAACGTCATGAAGGTCTACACTCGGGAGAGAAGAAGTTTGTGTGCCGCGGCGTCCTGAAAGATGCGGGTAACTGGGGTTGTGGACGTCGGTTCGCACGCGCCGACGCTCTTGGGCGTCACTTCCGCTCAGAAGCAGGTCGCGTCTGTATCCGACCACTGCTCGAAGAGGAAGCACAAGAGAAGGGCCAAAACCTTTGGGACACACAAAATCAACCCATGGACAATGGAAACAACATGTTTGGAGGGCCGATGGCACCTCAGAGTTATGGTGGTATGATGGGTCCACCCCAACAGCAAGGATATGAAGGCTACCCTTCAGTATCTGGCGGTATGGATCATGCAGGCGCGGCAACAGCATCTGCAGCCGGCCCACAATATGGGTTGCCCGCTGCTCTACTCGCTCAATACCCGGCGCTTGCTGGGATACAATGGGACCAGCTACCTCCAGGTCCACCGGAGGAAGTGGAAGGCGAGATCAGTGGCCGAAGCAGCTTTGATGCTAGCAGTGGTGGCGAGTTTTATGAAGAGGAGGACGGCGAGTATGGAGCTCCTAATGCATCTAGAGCATATGCGGCCGGTGGAGGCTGGGCCAGTGACTATGAAGGCAGCAGATAGGATATACCTTGAGAGCTATAGTTCTCCTTCAGTCCTTTCTTTTCTGGGTAATATTCGCTTCTTTTTGATATACCTTCCTTATATTCTCTTCCTACGCTCTGTTATTTCTTCTGTTTTACGAGGTTTTGTTTGCGTTAACGGCTGCACTCATTCTGGATACCACTTCCCCCTGTTTTTGATTTTGTTGGGGTTTTCGCCTCTAGTAGGCTACGTCTTATTATGGAGATTCATAGTCCTAGGTCTTAGGACGCCAGTGGATTACGACGGGTTTTATACGCACTGCGATTATATTACGGCTACGGTTCGCTTTTCATTTTATGCTTTTGGAGACAAGGGGTTTGGGCTCGGGAGATATTGGGTTTCATAGATGAATAGACTTGAGCACCTTCATCGTTCTACCATCATTGACTACATCACTATGTACCATTGTCTAGTGGGATGCATATATTATGCCTCGTCTTACCGCCCAATGTAGGCTTCGTGACTTCCGAGGACATCACTTTCGAGGATAACTCCTGCCCGTGAAACACGATCAGTCATGACAGATATTTCATCCTAATTTCGAGCTAAGACACAGCTACACGCAACTTAACGTGTGCCACGATTATCATGCCTATTCGACCCCTCGACTGTTGTTCCAAATCCTTCTGCGGGACATTGTGGCTGAGCAGCAGACCCTGTAGTTGGATGCCCATGCTTAGACCTGTCCTCCGACCGCACCCCTGGGCGCAGGCACTGACGTTCTAAATATGTCCTGTCATGAGGGGTCCTGAGACTTGGCTCCCGTGGGGCTGAGCGAGCTTGTTCACACCTACCCCGCGCGGAAGAGTGTTCTCAGCGAGTGCCACAGACGACCGCGGAGCAACCCGCTGAGGACGAGTTAGCCCTGCGATAGCGCGGAGACGGTCAGAACGGCCCCCATATGTAGGCGGCGTTCGGCTGATGCCGCGTGACACTATACGTGACAGTAATATCCGAGTAATAATCGTGACGTACGGACTTTCTTTCCTTCAGTCTTTTAATGGGAATCCCCAGTTATCGTGCCTATTGGAAAGGTGTCTTTCTATATTTCCCTGATTGAGATCGTCAATTAAGATTATTTTTTTTATTACCATCTCTACTTTTTCTCAATTGGCTACTCCTGGATATTGCAATTGCAAAAGTCCGACAGCCATGGCAACTACAACGATCGCAGAAGAAATCGAAGACCGAATTGCCTCCAAATCTTCATTCTCCATACACGCATCGCCTTCTCTACCATCCACTGCTTTCTCCTCAAACCCTGCCGTAAAACCTCCCTCATACTTCTACCTAACCCCGTACGACTACTTCCTCCACCTCACCACCATCTTCCTCACTCCACCTACCACAGCTTCCCCACAACCTGCCTCTTCCAAACAAGCGGCAACCTCACTCCCTCTGAGCGCACACCACCCCGCTACACCACCCGCCTGCGCCACCTCCTCCCTCCACACCGCCAGCATCTCGAAATCCTTCCTCCGCCCCGCCCTCCGCGCGCGCGGCAGCCCGCCCTCCAGAGCCATCCTCAAACGGCCCGCCCTCCCGCCAACATCGCGCCACACCGACCGCTTCGACCTCGGGCCGGGCGCCGCAGGCGCTGCGGCGCGCAGGCAGCTGGACGCCTCGCCGAAGGAGCTGCGCATCCAGGCCCGGCGCGGGCTGCGCGACCATGAGAACACGCAGCGCGTGCTGGGGCTCGCGTGGGGCGTGGCCGCGGACGAGGGGTTCGCGGCGCTGCATCCGGTGGTCGTGGTCGAGCACTGTGCGCTGGGGTCGCTGGCGGGGGTGTGGGCCTGGGCGGGGGCCGGGGCTGATGACGGTGGGGGTGCGCGTGGAGCTTGCGGAGGGGTTGGTGAGGGGCATCGAGGCGCTGCGGAGGGTGGGTGTGACGTGTACGGATTTGAGGCCCGAGACGGTGTTGGTGTGGCGGGGTGGGAGTGCGGGGAGGAAGCTTGTGGCTAAGATTGCGGATTTCGAGAAGGCGGTTGCGGGGGGGGAAGAGGGGGTCGATGCGTGGTGCTGATGGGGAAACGGTTGAGGAGACTCGGGTGCCGTATCTTATTATCTCGCATGCCGGCGTGGTGGCTGAGGGCTTTCGAAAAGTTAGTGGAGAGTTTGCCGGATGGTGGGTCGGGATACCGCGATACGGTGAAGAACCTGGGGAGGCATCTGTACCCGATGGAGTTGACGGGACTGGAGGTGATGATGGTTCGTGGCAATCCGATGGCCGCGCATGTCATGCGTAGTCTGCAAGTGGGCGTGCCTGAGGGTGTGCGGCGCCTGCTTTTGGTGCTTCTCAAACTGCGAGAATCCGCGACTTGGACGAAAATGAAATTATGGGCGGAGACTCGGTGTGGAAATGGGAGAGGGGAGAGGGCCTTTGGATGACTCCGGAGTGGAAACGAGGGATGGATACGGGAATGGAAGTGCTTTTCAAGGCAGATAGTAAGTGTCTACGTCTTTTCTCGTGATTGCAATCTAACGGTACTGTGCAGTATATAGCTGCGGCCTTCTGTTCTGGTATATCATGAGAACCGGGCTTGAACCTTGGGATAATGGGCTTCTTGGGCCTGTGGAGATGCGCAAAAGTGCATTTATTAAAGAAGAAAGCAATGGAGATGATATGATAGCTCTTGCATGCGCTTCGATGCAATAAGATAATTCAATTGCACCAAACGAGTTGGCGAAGGCCGGAGACATTCTCAAGACGCTACTACGGAACAACCCTGAAAAGAGGCGGTTGCACTTCAATGAAAGCGAAGAGAATCTCCATCAGTAAGCAAGGATATTCCTCTGGTTATTTTGGAAATCATGGCGCTGATACGTGCGATATAGTGACTCTGATCTCGATCATGGTAATATGGCCTCATTCTCAGCTAGATTCTTCTCAGGACAGTTCGCTATAGGGTCTAAACCCTGTTGCACAACAACTTCTCCATTCGCTCAAAAGTGTTTCGGATAATCTATCGAACTGAGGCAGACGTTTCGTATGCCGCATTCCTGACTAGTCAGCGCGCTATTTACGGATGACGGCCGGGTTGTACGCCGAGGGGGGAGTGTGCAGGTGCCAGATGCTGCTAGAGTCGCAGCCAGGCGAGGCGCTGGGAGCATACAGCTCGGCCAGTGTTGCCGAAAGCTCCGGGAGTGTTGAAATACGCCACGTCGCAAAATCTTATACTAGATGAACTTTAGCACCGTGCGCGTATACTTAATAAGCTTTTAACATAAAATTCTTTAAAATTATCGCCATTAAAGCTATACTTAATTGTATAAAATTGCGACTATACCCTATCTTTTACCTCAGCGAGCTCAGACGCGATTTTTTAGTTAGCATTGGAATAACCTACGCCGTCTTCCGAATTACAAAATCACGTCTGAGAACCTTCGACGCGTCTTATTAAAATTATAACCAAAATCCGCTAAGCGGAGATTGCGGATATCTAATTTATTTATTTATACAACGCATTATTATTACCAAAAGTTAATACAATATTTTTAAGACTTAGGGCTTCTAAATGGTATGAATTTTATAATACGGCTATTGCCTGGTCCTAATACTAATTTCGTTAAAGTTAAAAAGCGTATTATTAAAATTATAATTACATATTACGTCTTATTAAATAGTCTACTAATATAGATAAAACTATATAGATATATAGATATCTACTACTTAAGGCTATTGCAACACTATAGTTGGGTCCTTTCTTAAAAATATCCTCCCTTGGCCTAGAGTGCCTCTACTACTATTAGGCGTTATATCCGCATAGAAAACCCACTATGGCTTAGAAGAAAAGCACTAGTTGTTAGGGTTGGAAGACCGTAGTTGAACGGGAACGCTAGCAGGTCTTACGGAGCTCGTGGGAGCTGGATAATCGTATATAGGAGAATCTTACGTCCCTAGCAGAGAGGCAGTTATAGGACGTGCAAGACGAGCTTCTAGCCTTATAGGAGGCAAGTAAAGACAAACAGTTAAGCGCGATAGATAGAGCTATTAAGCTTCTATATCCGTACAGCGGACAACCTAGTTAAATTAAAGTGTTAAGACAGGTAATGTATAGGCAGAGGGACTTGTTCCTAGCAATAAAGACATTATAGGGTAAGAGTATAATAATGCAGGCGATTCTATTACTAATTTAAGCTTCCATTGCTATTATTATGTTGCCTTTAAATACAATTAGAGAGGAGTAGCTGTTAAAGATATAGGCTATCCTAGGAGCAAATCCTGTATTTATATATGCGGAGGTAATAAAAGCGTATACGGATATCCTAAAACATATTAAAGCGGGTTGGTTTATGTATATTCTAGTATCGCTAGAGTTGCTATTAAGTAAACGGTTCCACTATATCCTTACTTAACCCACTTTTCACTCATATATTTCCTTAGTTATAATTAATAAGTGTTATCTAGTTGCTAACTAGGGTAAGAGCTTCCGGCCCTATTACGCACAGCTCTTTAAGGTCTAATTACTGCTTAGTCCAACAGTGCTATGGTTTATATACACTGTAACACTTAATAAGAAGATATATATAAAGGTGATAAAGCTAGTGGGGTTTTATTAGAGTATAACGGATCTTAAATAAATAGATATTAATTAGCCTAACCTATCTATTATTAGGGGCTATATTAAGAGAAGGGATAAGAATAATTATAAGGCACTATTCTTTGTTATTAAAGAGGCATTTAAGAAGGTGGTAGTAGAGGAGGATTATACATCCGCGACCCTTGGCCAGATATCTGTAGGGTCTAGTAAGATATCCATATTATCTAGCCAAACGCCCGCAACGCCTAGTAGGATATCTGCATCTTCTAGTTAAATATCCGCTACCTCTATTTATTAATTAGTCGGGCGGATCTAAAATCTGGTAGGAGGTACTGTATAGCTAAAGGGACAAAAGGTTTTAAGTCCTAAATTAATTCCTAAGACAATTATCTTTCTTTATGCCAAAAATTATATCTATGGGTATATAAATACTATCTGTTTATAGCTTATAACTAAGGGCTATACTATTAAGTAGGCTAAAATAGCAGTGTGGAGTTATTATGCGACATTATCTAAACATGACAAGAGTAGGGAGTATTAAAATTTCTATGCAGAAGACTTACCTACCCATATTCTTATTACGTTGGACGCCCTAGCCTATGGTGCGGATATTCCAGATATTATTTATTCTATTATATACGGTTATTATCCCAATAAAAGCCTAAATATAATACTGCAGTGATTTAGACAGGCCGCCTGACGCAACAGCGTTACTAGATATGCAATTATCCTTATTAAAGACTGGTATAAGGGTGCTGTTGCGGATATTGCACTGCTAAAGCGAAAGTCTTAAAAACCTATAGCCCCTCTGTCTACCCGACTCGGCTATGACTTTATTACTACTAGGATGGCGATATAGGAGGATAGGGTAGTGGATTTCGCCAGCGATCTAGCTTTATTTGTTATAATTAATAGTAATGTTATCTTACAGGTATCTACTCAGGAGGAGGAGGATTAAATACTTAATAAGAATATAACATTATTAGCCCTGCTAATTAAGTATATAGAAAAACAGAAGAGAGCAAAGACTAATATAGAGAAACGGGCGGTATTTCTAGATATATTATATAAGCTTGTAAATAAAGCTACTAGATATCTACGTAATATTCTGCTTAAGCTGTATAAGGAGACAAGTCTATTATTTAGAGGTCTACGCTGTTGCTCTAATTATAATAATTCGTTACAGGCTTATAAGGAGTATGATATTATCGCACTATATACTAGGAATATTGCGAAGAGTAAGTACTTAAAGGATCTATTTGTAAGTGTTAAGAAGTGGATTAAAGGATGGCTTAATATAATATACTAGGATGCAGTTTAGAGTCTAATTTCCAGTTATATTATATCTAACAATTAAATCCGCATACTCTATATCCAACCACTGCTAACCTATAAGGGCCTTAAGTAGATATTACTTAAATGGGATTATAGCTTTTTAGGAGATAAAGTGGATATGCTTATCCGCTTTATTTATAAGAAAGAAACGCGATACTTTAGTACTAGTATTTTATAGGTTGCGTCGCAACCTAGTAGACGTGTTGCTATATCTAAAAGCTCGTTATAAACGCCTTTACTATTAGTGGGTTAATGGGGACCTATTAGTGCATTAACTATAAGGAGTGCTGGCCTTAATTAACTGTTATAAACCGAAGTATTACCGCCCTTATAGCTATTATTAGTATCTAGCTTATAAATGGATATAACTAAGTTTTAAATATCTTAGCTTGCATTAATCTAAGACTTATAGGCAAACTGGTCCTAGACTACATATGCCACTTTATTACAGTTATCTTAACAGCTAGATATTTAATATCCGCATACTCTAGATATATAGCCGCTTGCTTAAAAATTGTTTGGTGTATATCTATAGCGCCTCTATTATTCTTAACAGCTTCTTAATATAGCCCCGCACTATCCTTATAATTCTCCGCTGCCTTAATTTATATCTTAGAATAACCTAGGTGTAACGGAACCTTATAGTAGGAACTATAGTGGGTCCTATTATTAGGCTGGGTATATAGGTAAGAACAAATCAACAATGTAATAACAACTGGTGGAGTGGTTGCCTAACAGATTAACTCCAATTGTATTCTAAGATTTACTACAAGGAGAGAACTATCTACAGTAGGGACTGAGGTCCTTTAAATATACAACCGTACTCCTAAGAAATCCTCTCTTATACATAAGGTATGTAAGGTATATAAGGTACATAATAGACCTCACAGACCTTATAGACCTTATAGAGCACGTCACGTGACCTTAGTTACTATTCCTCATTATATAGCTCTACCGGCTCCATCCTGGACCGTGCCTGTATTAACCAACTAGCTTCCGCCAACTCTTCTCCAAGTAGTCATAACATTGTACTTAAAGCGTCCGTAATATTATCTCCCTCCTCTTTATCTTTATCCTTAAAGATTCCTAACATCTCTAAGTTGTCTATTAGAGGTGTAATGTCTGTCTAATTAATCTGGTTAATATTTTTACTTATTATGCCTAAAGCATCTTCTTCTTCTTCGTTCCAACAATATGCCCGTACTATGGCTGCCATACTGTCACTTAGTAAAGTTATACCATCTCCGTATTCTCGTTATGCGAAAGAGGGGTTGCTAGCGAGTCCTTTATCCCAACAACCCTCTTTCTACTTGGAGTGTACTAAGTCAAACGTTTAATTGCTATGCGACGTTTATTCGGTTTTTAACGCTAAATATACGCGTCCCATGACTCTTAACAGTCTTTAAGTTCCCTAAGTAACTTATTATAGGGTCTCATGTTTAATCTACCGCTGCGAAACTTAATAGTAAGCTCTTAAGCACCTTAGATAAACTTCGTCGTTCACAGAAAGCAAAGCAGGAGGCTATAGCTACTTAATAGCGTGCCCTTAAAGCCCGTCTATTGGCCTCTGCCCGTCTTCTTCGTCTTAAGAAAGTGCGTAAGAAGGTCCGTTCTAAGGAGTAAAGGCTTGTTTAATAGGGTCTTGACAAGCTAAGTAATAAAAGAACTAGCTCTTCTTCTATAAGGGAAATAACTCCAAGTAGCTCAACAATTGCTTCTTTTAGGTCCCCCTTAGGTAACTTGTTTTTTAGCAATCCTTTTTTAACGCTCCCTGACCTACTTTCTTTTAATACTCCTTTACCTTTCCTATAGCGTTCTCTAGGTTGCTTAGTGGTTCCTAGGTAGTCTCATTATAGCCTATCTACTTTACTTTATACTACATTTTGTCATCTACATCCTTGTAACTAATAATCTTTAAAACTTACTATTTGTCTTTCTCTTGTCCTCTATATATGTCTGCCTTATAGACTAGTGGCTTAATATTCCCGTGTACTAGCTCTAGCATTACAATATATTATATAGGGTAGATCTTCATTTTGGCTAGTAGGTTTAACTTATACATAACTAATAAAATCCTTTGCTTAATTTTAAAAGGTCCTAGTCTAACATAGTCTAACTTCTTGCTTAGTCGTCAACTCTTAAAATTTTTATATAGTAGCCACACTTTATCTCCCTCCTTAAGATCTGGTCCCTTAGATCTCTTAGCGTTATAGTACCTTTTTATTCGTTCTTATACTAGTTTAGCTATTTCCTTAAGGTCTTTATAAAGATTTATTAATGTCTCTATTCTTTATTTAGCTGTGCTACTCGTCTTTTTTACTTAATATGGCAATAATAATGTTCTTAGTTTATATCCGTAATTCGCCTTAAATGGTAATATCCCTATTCCTTCTTATAGTGTTGCATTATATGCAAACTGTGTAACTGGTAATAACAATACCTAATTATTCTGTGCATAATTAATATAGTACCTTAGATACTGTTCTAGTGTCTAGTTTAGTCTTTCCGTTTATCCGTCCATCTGCGGATAATATGCTGTAGATATTACTACGCAAACTTCCTATTCTGCTAGAAACACTTCCTAAAATACTACTATAAATCTTGGATCTCTGTCTAATATAATCTTATTTAGTACTCCATGTCTTATAAATACTTCCTTTATATAGATTCTAGCGACATCTTCTACTAATATCTCTTTAGTGTATACTATAAAGTATCCCCACTTTATTAGCTTATCCACTATTACTAAAATCGCGTTATAATCTCGTCCTGTAATAGGATCTCTTAACTTTAGTAACTTAACAATAAAGTCCTATAATATGACTTCCTATAGTCTTCCTGGTATTTTGATAGGTTGTAGCTCTCTATATAGCTTATACCTTGTCGGTTTGTTCCTTTAGCAATCTAGATATTCCTTTATAACTTATTTTACTAGTCCCTAGATTCCTTAAATAATATACTCCTCTTAAAGCCTTAACACTAAGCCTATAGCTCTATTATGTCCTTATATTATTCCCTTATGGAATTCCTTAACAAATTCTTCTATAATAGACTTAGGTATATACATTACTTCTCTATTTTTATATTGCTCTAAATCTAGATCCTTTACCTATACTTCTTAGATCTTTTGTGTCTAATTACTCTCTAGTAATTTATAGATCTAACTTTCTTTAGTTGCTATAATCTTTAAATAATTATACCTAATTAATCCGTTTTAATCCTTTTATAATAAAGCTCCTAATAGCTTTTTATTACTTTATAGTTTAGCTTTTCTGCTTAGAGCGTCTACTCGTGCATTATCTATACCCTTAGTATACTGAATTTCGAAATAGTATTCTATAAGCATTTCCGCCCATCTAACCTGTCTTTAGTTGAGTTTCTTTATTATTAGGAATCCTATAAGGTTCTTATAGTCCGTCTTAACTATAAATGGTTTCTCTATGCCTTATAAAAATGTTCTCTATTTCTTAAGTACTGTAACTATACCTAACAACTCCTTGTTATAGATGTTATAGTTTAACTCTAGTGGTGTTATTTTCTAACTATAGTATGCTACTGGATGCTATGCGTCCTAATGCTTCTGTAGTAAGCATGCTCCTAGTGCAAAGTCTAATGCGTTTATCTCAACAACCGTTTCTAACTTTGGTTAATAGATCTTGAGGATTAGTTCTTAGGTAAATAACTCTTTAAGTTCCTAGAACAGCTCTTTCTATTTACTACCCTAAACCCATAGTTTCTCTTTCTTTGTTAGCCTTATAAATGGCTTAATGCTTTTTAACTATTATACTATAAACCTTCTATAGTAGTTACAAAACCCTAGAAACGACCTTAACTATATAACGTTCTCTGGTTCTTACTAACTCACTATAGCTTTGACTTTCTTTGGGTCCATACTGATTTTCCCTAGTTTAATAATAAATCCTACAAAATTGGTCTTTACTGTAAAGAACTTATATTTCTTAATTGCTACTAGTATCTGTTCTTCCTATAGTCTCTTTAAGACCTATTTAACGTGTTCTCTATATTCTTCCTTATTCTCTAAGTAGATAATAATGTTGTTAAGGTATACTATAATAAACTCATCTAGGTGTTCTTCTAATACACTATTAATTTACTTCTGGAACGTTGCTAGTATATTTATAAGCCTAAATTGCATAACTAATGGTTTATATAGTCCTTTCTTTGACCTAAATACTGCCTTTTATTTGTTGCCTTTCTTGATCCTAATCTAATGGTACGCCTATCTTAGATCTATCTTTATAAAGATCTTTATATTACCTATCCTATCTTGGATTTTGCTAATTAAGGGTAAAGGATACCTATCCTTCCTAGTAATACTGTTTAACTGTCTATAGTCTATACACATTCTAAGTTTTCCGTTTTTCTTTAGGATAAATAGTACTGGATATCCTGCTGATAACTATAACGGTCTAATGTATCCCTTACATAAGTTCTCCTGGACAAACTCCTTAAGCGCTACTACAGTGCCAAGACATTAGTTTCCCGACACGAACGCAAAATCGCGATCGTCAAAATTCCAACACCAAGATCGCGACCTTACTGCACCACAATGCAACGCTCGTTTGGCACCGAAATTAGTGGAAATAGAAGGCCTGGAGCTGAGCTTTCAGAGACTGCAAGAGCTGGAATTATTGCTGCGTCGGAAGCCGGGGTATCAAAGCTCAAAATCGCCGCAGAATATCGCGTCAATCGGTCGACTGTTTACGACACAATCAATCGATGGAAAAACCACCATACGCTCAAATCTCTACCAAGGCCTGGAGAGCCCGAAAAGCTTACTCGATACCAGAAGCGTCTGCTTATTTGAATTGTACGCATGCACCCCCAAATCGACTATGCAGCTCTTAAGTGCCACGCCGCAGGGGTCACCGTTACCCACAAAACTTTATACCGCCTCCTTAAAAAATACCATATTACAAACTGGCGCGCTAAGAAGAGACCAAAGCTAACGCCGGCGGCGGCTCAATTAAGGCTTTATTGGGCTCGGAAGTACAAGGGATTCCCTTAGAGAAAAGTTAAGTTTTCTAACAAATGTTCCTATGAACGTGGCTCTAGAAAAAAGCCTATTTAGGTCTTCCGAACGTCTCTATAAAAGTAGCATTACAAATTTATTGAAGAGGTGTCTAATAGAAAGGATCTTACACAGATAATCTACGCTTGTTTTTGGTATAACGGTCGCTCAGAGTTAATTGCTATGGAAAGAGATCCTTCGGCAGCAAAAGAAGGCTATAGCGCCCGAAGCTACATCTAGGCTTTAGAAGACGGTCTTATACCAATCTATAAGCCTTTAGATATATACCAGATGGATAACGCTTTAATCCATACATCGAATCTTGTAAAGAAGTGGTTGGAAACGCATGGTGTTTGGACTCTAGATTTCCCTCCCTACTCACCAGATCTAAACCCAATTGAACACCTTTGGCTGGCACTAAAAAGGAAGATCCTTGAGCTTCATCCGGAGCTCGAGCAGATGGGACAAAGTCAGGAGGATTTAGAGCGTTTAATTGAGGCGTGCAAGGAGGCGTGGATGGCCCTTGATCAAGGCCTTATGCGGCGCTTAATCGACAGTATGGAACGAAGGCTAAAGGCAGTAAGAAAAGCGCATGGCTGGCAGACAAAGTATTAACTACAATTAAATATTCTGCATATTAATTTGGCTGTATTTAATTACTGCGACGTTATGCGATTGTTTAAAGTTGTGACGATTTTGGTAAGAATTCGCGTGTCGGGAAACCAATGTCTTGGCACTGTAACTCCGTTTTAGTAAGCTTATAGATTAAAAAGAACTTTGGACTTATTCCCTCTTCTAATTCTATCTTATAGTTCCATACTATATGCTCTAACAGCTTTTCACTTTCTAGTAACTATAACTTTTTACTATACCTATAGTATCTCTTTAGTATATAACTTAAGCCTCGCTTAGTCTCTTTATATATCGCTTTAACTTAGTACTATACCAACTTAGTTTACTGTCGTACTTTACACCGTTAAGTATCTTTAATATTAACCTAACCTATAACCCAATTAATCTTTAGATTATACTTCTGTAACTAAGGCATTCCTAGTATCGCCTTGTCCTGTCCTAATAGTAGGATATTAAAAGACATTTTAACTGGTCTTCCTTTAATAGTTAACTAAATAGGTCCTATTTTAAGATTAATAATACCTTCTCTATAGGCTATCTAATCTCCTAAAATTGTTATAAGTGGATATAGGTGTTCCTTCTATCTATATAGTAACCCTATTCTTTCTACTGCCTTTGGTGATATATAGTTCCTAGTTACTCTACTATCTACTAATGCTTTAAACTGCTGATCTTGCCATTTAACTTATAAATTTAGGTGTTATTCTTAAATTCCCTTAAGGGTCTAAGGCTCTAATACTAGTTCCCTCTAGTCCTATACGCCTCCCCTTTTCCTAACTGTTGGCTACTAAATCCTGCCTATACTTGGTTTAATCTTAGCTAATACTTAGTTTGTTTCTTTTCCTCTATATACTATAGATAAGTGTTCTCTAGGCACTCCCACTACTATTATCTATTTAGGTATTCTTCCGTAAGGAATCTTCCTAGTTAAAGTGTTAAGTCTTCTTAACCTTATACTTCTACTAGGTGCCATCTATATATATACTTAGCATTTCTAAACCGCTTTTCCTCTAGTACCTAATATATCCTTACTAGGTACTTCTGGTTCTTATCTTTTGGTGCTTTATACATATTACACGTGTTATCCACATAAGCTATCCATAATAGTGTATAATACGCTATATATTTTAGGTTAACTCTTGGTTCTTTTTTATTCTTAAGTTTAAACCTATACCTGGTTAACCTAACCACTAGTATTTCTGCTGTAAGTACTAAGATTTGTTGCTTACTTCTCTAGTCCCTAGATCCTTCTTTTAGGTTCCTTAACGTTATAATTAATGCTCCCTTAATGTAACTTATACGTTTCTCTATAATAGGTTAGTCTTAGACAACTTTTTTATCTAGCTATATATAAAAGTCTTCCTATTCGTTATTATGTTGTTGCCTATACCACTTTCCATACAACTGGTTTAGTGTATATAGTTTATCTATTAGAAAGTACCTTATTATCGCTATATTATAATATCCTTTAGTATGTCTTTCTTTAAACCTAGTTAGGATATCTAGATCCTCTTCTTATTCTAGTTTATCTAACTATTTTACCCTAGGTGTCCCTATACTTAGCCTATTAGTAACTCTTTATACGGGTGCTCTATCCCTTATATAACCTAGCATAACTAACCTCTTATCTAGCTTTTACTCTTGCTATATAATAATTCTTATTCTAAACTTATCTATAGTTTCTTATTTTCTACATCTTGCAGCTAGATCTTTGTAGTCATCTTACTTTTTAATTCTGGTATTAACTATTTAATCTTTAGGCTAAACACTATGTTTACCTAGAATTGCTAATATTCTTATTTATTCCCCAAACTTATAGTTCTTGAACTTGCGTCCTATACTTATTTGTTTATTACTAAACTAAGTCGCTACCCTTTCCTATTAGTTTTTGTCTGTTGTGGGTCCTTAGGTATATCTTATCTTATCTTAAGAATCTTAAGTTTCTCTTATCTCTTCTTAAGAATCTTAAGCCTATAGCCTTTTGCCTTTATTAAGTGATAAGCTAGTACTAGCAGTTATCTACTTACTTAGTTTCTTTTAAATATTACTCCTATTATCTTATAAAGCAATAGAAATTGTATCCAATAGTGTTATAATATCCGTTACTAAACCTTATTCTGTAATGGTCTTAGTCTTTACTTCTATTTTAACTTCTCTAAGGTTTATATACTCCTAGTAAGCTGCCTTTATTGCCTTATTATTAGTAAATACTTTACCTATATTAAATTTATTATCTTTAATATCCGATCTATAAGCTAGTTTATTAGTTTCTCTAAACTTAAATAACAATGGCTCCTATAGCCAATAGCTTGCGCTATACTTAGCGTCCTTATAAATTCGGTATGCGTTATTGTAATAATACACAAAACTGTTAATTAAACACTCTTTTATTCCTTATAGTGCACTATTGTCCCTCTATATATATATACCGTCTGCTAGCCTGGTTCCCTTTACCGCATAGTTACTCTAACTACCTCTATAGTCTCTAGCGAAATGACCTTATTTTCCGTAATTTATATAAGCCCCATCTTTAAACCATTTTTCTTGCTATGGAGTCCGCCTAAATGTCTTCTGCTACTAAAATCCCTAGTTTAGCCTCTATTTCTAGGTTCTTTAATTACTTAATCCTTAACCTCTGGGTTTCTATAGTTTCTTTTTCCATCTTTAGGTTTCTTTAGTACCGCTTAGGTCCATTAAATCTACGCCATTCTATAGTTTTTAACTCTATATCTATTATTGCGTACTCTGCGCCTTATATAACTATAAAACTCTGTCTTGCCCTCTCTTAGCTTATTCCCTTTAATAGATCCTATTATTAATCTTTATTAACTGGTCTATTAACTCTCTTAGAGTATCCGCATCTTCTATTAGGATAATTACGTCCTAGACTTTAGCCTTAAGTCCCTATTTATACTATGCTATAAGCGCCCTATTATTCCACTTAACCTATATGGCTAGTGTTTAAAACTATGTTGTATACTTAATTGCTAAAGTGCGTTATACTAAGTTCTAAAGCTTTTATTCTGCTGTAGTTGTGGCCTCCAAATCTCTAAATATCTATATTAGTTGCTCTGCAAATCCGTTCTAACTAGTAAATATATACCGCACGTTCTAGTTAGTAGTTGTTATACCATTGGCCTATATTTCCGTAAGATATAGTTTAAACCACTTAAGTGCCCTCCCTATTAGGAACAATCCTGCATAGGCTACTTAATCTAATAATATTACTAACTTTGCTTCTTCCTGCATAACCTTAAAGTATATCTGCGTAAGAAATCCCTTAAGCCTTAACTTCTCTCCTAAGAACCGTTTAATTAAAGGTAGTTTAATTTTTACTGCTCTAATTCCATTAATGCGTTCTTTAAGTATCCTATTATTATCTTATAAGTGATTAACTATTTTCTGTAACTAACCTTGCATAACTACTTAAGAATCCGTATCTGCTATACTAGTGTCTTCTGGTCCTAAGGTTGTGGCTATTGTTAACGTTGTTATAACTAGTGCTTTGGGTGGCATATTGTTCGATCTTGTTTAATACCATAACCTTAGTAGTGAATGTATAACGGAACCTTGTAGCAGAAACTACAGTAGGTCCTATTATTAGGCTAGGTATATAGGTAAGAACAAATTAACAATGTAATAATAACTAGTGGAGTAGTTACCTAATAGATTAACTCCAATTATATTCTAAGATTTACTACAAGGAGAGAACTATCTACGGTAGGGACTAAGGTCCTTTAAATACACAACCGTACTCCTAAGAAATCCTCTCTTGTATGTGAGGTACGTAAGGTATATAAGGTATGTAATAGACCTCACAGACCTTATAGACCTTATAGAGCACGTCACGTGACCTCGGTTACTATTCCTTGTTACATAGCTCTACCGGCTCTATCTTAGACTGTGCCTATATTAACTAACTAGCTTCCGCCGACTCTTCTCTAAGTAGTCGTAACATCGTACTTAAAGCGTCCGTAACACTAGGTGTTAGTCCGCGGTATAGCCTTTAAGCTCCACAGCAGAAGTCTAATAGTATTATTGGCTTGAATATAGGTGGCGCTAGTCTATAGCGTAGTATTTGATCTCCGCAGCGATCTCTAGTGCGGTTATTGCAAATTAACGTAGCCTTATTGATGCTTAATCTCCGCCCTCTAAACTAGGCGCAGTTTAGAATTTGTGTGCTAATGCTTAATCCCTACCTTCTAAGTTAGGTGTGGCTTAGAATTGGCAGCCTAATGTTTAATCTCCGCTCTCTAAACTAAGTGCAGCTTAGAACCTATAGCCTAGTACTTGATCTCCGCCCTTGGGTTTAGATATAACACAGCTTTAGTAGGTTGGTATTTAATATTCCTTAGCGTTCTACTTATTTATTAACTTAACTAAGACTAGGGTAGAGCTCTAATTAATATCTAAGTGTTAAGTGTTAATCTCCGCATGTGCATTTAAATATTCTATTAGATTCTTATCTAGAAAGATACTAAGGTTTGTACCTAAAGCTCCTAAAACTCGCAGAACCTATATTATATTAGCTAAGTTTAAGTGTCTTATAATCCTCTTAACTAGATATTATTTGTTCTTCTTAGGCTACTATACTTTAAGCCTCTTAGCCAATATTAGATTTACCTTATAGTAAGAGAAAACAAAAGGATATATTTACGCACTTTAAAAATAAGAAATCCGCTTACTAAGTGTTGGTTTCACAAGGTGATATTACGTAGCTGCAGGTTGTAGCTAGTATGATGTTGTTGTTCTTCTTGATTGATTCGAATAAGGAAGGGTAAGGAGCTTAGGGCTCCTTACCACGCTAGTGCTACGGTGCCACGTGACGAACACGTGGCCACACGTGATATTGTCCCAACACTGGCAACTCTTCTTTTTTATCTTATAAATCAGACGCTCCGTAGAAGATTTATTCCGTGATATGGGATAACGCATAGGCCCTCTAAAACTCCTAAGCCAATTAGAATAGTGTCCTAATTCCTGCTAACTCCTAGACCAATTAGAATAGCGCACTAGTTTCAGCCCCCTGTGTACCTCCTGTTACCTAACAAAATCTTCTGCGGAGCGTCTGAGAGCTTATGGGCCTCGCTTTAGTGAGAAACAAATATTTTAGATCGTGTATTTCAACTTTAACTGGCTCTACTAAGCCCCCACTAACAGTTATTAATACTTTGTTCGATGTAATAGGCTCTTTAGGTAATTAAATCTTTATAAATATATACTATAGCCCTATATATGGAGTATTAAGAG
>Ga0307507_10002185_pt1 | contig 41828 bp, 32 predicted proteins | sample 7_EM_MG_FD_207223 | JGI IMG/M metagenome (GOLD analysis project Ga0307507, IMG submission 207223) | Populus trichocarpa ectomycorrhiza microbial communities from riparian zone in the Pacific Northwest, United States - 7_EM | ecosystem: Host-associated > Plants > Roots > Unclassified | place... | reverse complement strand
AGGAGCTCCATATTCAAAAGTCGCCATATTTACCGAACGACACCCTCATATTCATATTTGAGCTCCATTTCGGTTACAATATGGAGCCTCCATATTCGTAACGGAGGTGCAACCGAACGACCCCTTAGTCCCTACCATAGATAGTTCTCTCCTTATAGTAAATCTTAGAATATAGTTGGAGTTAATCTATTAGGCAACCACTCCACCAGTTATTATTATGTTGTTGTTTTGTTCTTACCTATATACCTAGCCTAATAATAGGACCCACCGTAGTTCCTGCTATAAGGTTCCGTTATAAGCCTCCTAGTTAAGATTACTAGATATACTCTACTTCTAATATATAAAGAACTCCTCTAAATCCTTTACGTGGTTAATACTATATAGGCGGCGTATTAGTAATATAGGTAAGAATAATAATATTAGTTAACTTACTAGTATAGAAGTTTACTAATTTAGTACTAGGATTATAGAACTAATATAAAAGTGGTTAATAATACCTAGAGTACTAGTAGTAGAGCTCTTGCTAGAGGCTAATTAGCATACTCTTCTACTATTATTTCCTCCCTTTACTGCTCTCTTAGCAAGCCGCGTAGTAAGCCTATAAGGTAGATTTTAAATATTTATAATACCTTACTAGATACTAGTTACCTATTCTCTTAAGTTCTTATCTATTAATTTAATATCTACCTAGCCAAGAATATAGCACTAATTAATATTTAGGCAGCGCTTCTTATAACGCTAATATCTAGTAAGCTTAACCTATAATCCTATAGCGTTACCAGTAGGAGATATATAAGGCATTATCACAGTGCTGCAATGAAGTAGACTGAATAACTACGTTATAATATAAAGAGGGGAAGAAGGTGGAAAGGGGGTATTGTATACAAATAGTAGGGCCGGCCGCTAAGTCGCTAGTGGTGGGCCAGCCAACAGTAGGGAACAGTACGAGACAGTATGAAACAGTATATATTAGGTCAGTGCCGTGACAGTACTCCTCTCCCCTAGATGGTTTGGTCCCCAAACCAAACAGATAACTTAAAAATAGGCAGTATATAGGGTTGCCTATTTTCTACCACAAAGATGTTAGTTCCGCTTACCGCCCTTAACCAAGCTAATGGCGATTTTCTATGCCGGGCATGGAAAATCCTAATTGGTCAGTTTAGTGAGTAAGGTTAGTAGAACTCTATACCGCCACCTAAACCGGTCCGTGTGGCGTTTCTTGGCAAGAATTTGGCTAATCAAATAACTTTAACCGCTGGTCAAAGTTCTATAACATCTCAACCACCACAAATTTTAATGCGGTGGTTGGCCGCAACCTTAGCGTGACTTTTCCTTATCTTATACCCAGTCTGGGGGTTCTGGCTTCTTAGGGTGTTGCTTATAGAAGCGCTATATAGCTTATTCGCAACCCTTTAGGTCTTCCTCTAGCTGCCAAGTTATATCCTTATAATATTTCCATTTAATCTTATAAGTTAGGCCCTAGGGGTCTTCGTTGTGTATATTAAGGATTTTCTTAAACTCCCATTTGTCTTCTATATTGCCGTTATTGTCTCTCTCTGCCACTCGTCCTTATACATTACGGCGCTCTGCGGTATTAATATTTGCTTGGCTAAGGATCTCTTTAGTAGCCTAGAGGCGGACCTTGGATGTATAAAAGGATTTATTTACTTAGATGTAGTCCGGGAGGTTTACTACGACTGCCCCTTAGTATACTGCGAGTATGGGGTACAGGCCGTCCCATTTATCGTCCCATTTCTTCTTAAGTCTATTTGTCTTTATATTTTCTAAGCTAACCATAACTATGTCACCTTTATAGAATAACGCGCTCTTATCCCTATGGGTATTAGTATTATCTTTATAGCGTTACTGTGAAATCCGGGCTAGGGCCTTAAGCTATATTAATATCCGCTTAAAGCGGTTGGCTATAGAGTCTGCGTAAAAGAACTCCTTCTTTGCTTATGCTAATAGTGTTAGTAGGCGGGGGCCAGCAGGCTTAATTCCAAGGTAAGGGTTAAAGCCATAGTTTACAAAAAATAGGGAGATGCCTATGCTCTTATTAACTTGGTTATTTATAGCAAACTTAGTAAGCGGTAGGTAGTCAACCTAGTTGTCCTATATAAAGCTAACAAAAGCACAAAGGTATTTATTTACGGTGGCGTTAATAATTTTGGTTTAGCCGTCTGTTTCTAGGTGCTAGGCTAAGCTTAGTTGCAAGGTTATCTTAAGGTATTCACTTAGTTATCGCCAGAAGTCGCTAACAAATTATATGCCGCAATTAGAGATAATCGTGCTTAGTGCACCGTAGAGCTTATATACGTTGTTAATAAAGCCATTAACTAGCTCCTTTATTAAGAGTCCTGTTACTGGAACAAGGTATCACATTTTAGTTAGGCGGTCCACAATGATAAGGATATATTTATATGCCTTGCTATAGCGTTGGCATACTGGCAGCGTTATAATATAGTTAATTGAGATATCGGTCTATAGGTAGGCGGGTAATTCTAATAGCTTTAGGAAACCGGGCGGGGCAGAATAGGGGGTCTTAGTGCGAAAGTATAGGGCATAGTCTTTAACAAAGGTAGCCATAAACTGGGAGATTCCTGGCTACCAGTATATTTGGTTTAAAAGGTTAAGAGTCTTAACCCGGCCAAAGTGACCAGTAGGGCCGCTGCTATAAGAGCGATGGGTAACTTCTAGGTAAAGGTTTAGGGCGTTAGGGACAAAGAGACATTAGCAGAAGTAGATCTGTCTATTAACGATACTGCATTCTAACTTGTCGTAACGGAGTAATTTCCTAATCTTCTTTGGCCAATGGCGAGCTTTCTAATTATATAGGGCTGCTACTATATCTCTTACAAGTTCGTTCTCCTGGTATCCTAGCCAGATTAACTCGTCTAGTAACTTTTCGGCTATTTTAGGGTCTAGAGCGGCTATAAACTCCACATCATTAGAGTTATGGGACTTATATAGTAATTCTTCTAAAATTATAGGGTTAACTTTCTAGGGCAGTATAACAACTTAGGCTTAGTAGCGGAGGCGTTCATTATTGGCGTCCTTAGGCCTCATTCCTGGTAGCCGGCTTAGGGCGTTAGGGAGCGTGGCTTTACTGCTAGGTCTATATATAATTACAAAGTTAAACTATAAAAGGAACTCTGCCTACTAGACTTAGCACTAGTTTAGCTGCTTAGTAGTTATAAACGTCTATAGGTTCTTATAGTCGGTAATAATTTTAAACGGCTCCTTAGTCCCTTGTAGCTTAGGACGCCATTCCTTTAAAGCCTTAATAATAGCTAGGAGTTCTTTGTCGTAAATCTCATAGTTACATTCTAGCACGGAGTGCTTTACAGAGAAAAATGCAACCGGTCTTAATTTTCCATCATCGTTATACTGGGAAAGGACTCCGCCGGAAGCCCAATTTAATATATCTGTCTCTACCACTATTTTCTTTGTGTAGTTATAGTATGCTAGTACTAGTGCTGAATTAAAGGCTCCCTTAAGGGCCTTAAACAATTTAGCTTGTTCTAGTCCCCATAGCCATCTAATATCCTTCTTTAGGAGTTTTATTATAGGTGTAGTGATAGTAGAGTAGCCTTAGATAAATTATTAGTAGAAGTTCACAAAGCTAAGAAATTATTATAGTTCTTTAATTAATATTGGGTCCTTCCATTCCTATAAGGCCTGTATATTCTTAGGGTCTATGGTTATACCATTAGTTAAGATAATTAAGCCAAGGTATTTTATTTTAGTAGAGTAGAACTTAGACTTATTAATATTAATCTAAAGTCCAGTATTACCGAGTCTTTGGATAACTTCATTTACATACTTAATATACTCGGCGCGTATTTTAGAAAAGACAAGGACGTTATTAAGGTAGGCAGTATAGTAGTTATTAAGGGCGTTATATAAAATATAGTTAATATGGTTCTGGAACGTAGCGGGTGCGTTATAAAGGCCAAATAGTATAACTAGCATCTTATAGAGTCCGAACTGGGTAATAAATGCTATAAGCCACTTATAGCCCTCTGCAATCCGGATCTAGTTAAACGCAGCAATTATATTAAGTTTAGTAAAGTACTTGGCGCTATAAAGTGCGTCAAGTATCTCGCGGATTAGTAGCAGTGGGTATCAATTCTTAATAGTGACTGTGTTTAGGCCTTGGTAGTTATAGCAGATTTATACACTACCGCCAGGCTTAGCAGTAAGGAGAAGTAGTGCGGCAGCTAATTTATTATATAGTTACCTTCCACCAGCCGGCGGAAAGACCTTTCTAATAGGTTTGGTACTTCTATTAGGCCTATAGGCAGCTCTTTAAGCAGCTGTTGGTGCTTATCTTATTTAACCAGTTCTACTAGCTCCGCTATATAGATCCTTATCACCTTTATATCTTTTTGTTTATAGAACTGGGTAAAATTAACAGCATAGGTATATTTAATATTATCCAGGTTAGGGCGTGTCTGGCTCTCCAGTGCTATGGCTGGGCTAGCACAGCTTGGTTAGCCTAGGGGGGCGGAAACGAGGCGGCGGCCCTATATAGTACGCGCGGGGGACGGGTATAAGGTTAGGCATTGCGGTGGCGCGGTTTCTATTATCTGGGTCTTAGTAGTTTCATAGCCAGTCCTTGCTGTAACGCGAGCTGTAGTGTGCGTATATAGCATATGGCTTAGTTCCAGGTGTTAGGCTAGGCGGCTAGGGTTTAAACGGTGCCTAGGTTAAGGTTAGATTCTTAGTAGTGGCGGCGTAAAGCGGACCTTCTTCCTTAGTCTCGGCAGGGCTGGCTGGCCTATTATTTTAGTCTTAAGTGCTGGGTTAGTCCAGTCTTCCACTATCTCATTTCTTTGCAGCTATATGGGCTCCCCTTTATCAGGAACGTCTTCTACTATTAGGGCTTTGTATATAGTCCTAGGTACTAGGCTTAGTAGTGCTAAGTATCTATATAGGGCGTCCCTACTAACGTCAGCTATCCCCTACGGGAGGCAGTGCCTAGAGCAGTAGTCTGAGTTAAAGTAGATCTTGAGTTTCCTAAAGCTAGGACAGGGCTTGTGCTTTTAAAGCCAGGGCATACCTAGGATAATTAGGGTAGTAGGCAAGAGTTTAGTAATAAAAAAGAGCATGGCTTTAGTATAGAGGCTAATTAACATTTGGGCGGTAAAGTAGTCTATAATAAGCGAAGTTAGGATGCTATCTATAAGGCGCAGTGGCCTAGGTGCTAGCAGCTTCTTAGTTATAACGTTATACTTTCTTATAATAGACTCTGCGTCGGCAAATGCTATTATAGTACTACCAGAGTCCACTAGGCTTACTATATTAATATAAACTTAGGGGTATAGGTTACGTAATAAGGAGAGTTAGGTTTAAATAAGGATTAATTTCTTATTATTGTTTACTAATCTAAGATTAAGTGGTAGTTTACTAATAGAAAGGACTAATTAATCTAGTAATAGGGACCTAATCTTCTCATTTTCCTCCTTATATAGTTTAGACCCTTGGGCGCGACTTAGTCTAAGGGTCTGCCTTTTAACAACTAGGGTATAGGGCTGTCTTAATAGGGCGGTCCAGTATCCGTCTAGCTGGCGGTGTTGGTCTCTGTTTTAGTCAGGGTATAGGAAGATAATACCTTACTAACAACGTGGCCGTGTTCATATTTGCTAGCACAAAGTCGCCAATACTAGGCATTGTTAACGGGTTGGGCTCCCATATAGGGCATGGTTTAAAGTAACTAAGCCATAGGGTTAAAGGGGGGGGGTCGTCCGCTATAGCTATAATAGGCTCTGCGGTTGCCGCGTCTATAATAGACTCCACGGTCGCCACGTCCACGGTTATTTATTCGCGTTATTTAATAGGGTGGCATTGGGACTGGGTTTACTATCTTAGCGGGGTTATAGGCATCCTTCCAGTAGCTAGGCAGGCTATAGGTAAGGCACAGTCTATTATTAACGCGGCGCTTACGCTCTGTATCTAAGATTCTATTAAGGTCTATAAGTTCTCTAGTTGCTGCTAGGGTCAGAGTTAACATAGGGGTAGAGGCTTGGGTAGGTAGGCGGTAGTTAGCGTTCTTCTTAAGGTTGGCTTAGTATGCATAGTTCGCGAGGTTCTTAGCGAACATATCCATCTACTTACTCCAACCTATATAGTCGCTGTCGTTAATTTTATGGGCCAGTCCAAGTACTAGCTCTTCCATCTTTGGAGAGATAAACTTTTGGAGTAGGTCTACCTTCTATTCGTCTGTCTTCTTGGCGCGGACCATTAGCTTATTAAGCTCTCCCTTCTAGGACTAGTAATTATGCTTACCTTAGGGGAAATGGTCAAGCTTGTTTTTTGCAACCTGGGTTATGTTAAGGACCTTATAGTAGGCAGTAAGGTCTTTAAGCATATCTTCCTTAGTAGGCCATTTCCACGCAGATATATTGTTTAGGTTCTTATATATAAGCTCTAGGCCCTACTTAATAAACTTATAGGCCTTATCCTTTAGCATATCCGAGATGTAAAGGATCTGGGACTAAACTGTATTAAAGTAGTCCTAGTTCTGGTCAAAAACTCCCTTAATTTTAATGTGCCAGGTCTTAAAATTAGCTTGTTATTCTAGCGGGGTACCTTTTCCGCTAAATATTAGCGGGTCTTTAGATCTCCGTTTTTTCTACTAGGTTACTACTATTGTTATAGGGGTTGATTATTTTAGAACAGTAATAGTCTCTACCTAGGAGTTAATAGTTCCTGTCTAGAAAGTAATAAGGGTACTAAGGTTTTTATTAGCTTTCTTATTAGCGGTGTTTATGTTATACATACACTGTAGTCCTACTTTAATGTTATTAAGGAACTCATTGGTATAGTTAATAAGGGTAAGGTAAGCTTTGCTAGGCTTAAACGTCTTAGGGTATAGTAGGGAGCGGTGGATTGTCCACGCAATATTAGGGTATGTCTCTATAAATAGGTCTACAAAAACGTCGCGGGGGTTCTAGGTTTTGGCCATTTCGGCGTCGTTGGTATCGCCCATCTAGGCGCTAGGTAAAAACTGAGGATTGTTCTAAGACTATGCTAGGGACGTGTCGGTTTCAGCAGAGGCGCACGCAGGTCGCGATTGCTCTAGGGCGGAGGTTAATTGGCTAGGGTACGGGGAATCAGTAATCGCGGTGGGGCGTAAATTAAAGATACCACAAACTGTTACAGTGCTGCAATGAAGTAGACTGAATAACTACGTTGTGGTATGAAGAGGGGAAGAAGGTGGAAAGGGGGTATTGTATACAAATAGTAGGGCCGGCCGCCAAGTCGCTAGTGGTGGGCCAGCCAACAGTAGGGAACAGTACGAGACAGTATAAAACAGTATGCGTCAGGTCAGTGCCGTGATAGGCATTAAGCTCTGCTCTAAAATCTATAAGGGCGTTAAAACTTCACTATGGAGTTAATTAAGTATTAATAGATAAGAGCTAACTCTAGAGTAAAAGGCCGCTGGTTAATTTATAGCTAGGGCATATATAATTATGTCACGGAACCCGACCGCAGGGGCCTCCATAGGAGAACCCCGTGCTCTCGCATACACCTCGCGTACAGCTTATGTCAGCTACGCGAGGGTATATCACCTCCTTACGCCCTCGACCCTTACAATCGATCGCGCAACGTCTTGTAGACTCTCGAAATACATACGCTTTGTAGCCATTGCCCGCGTTCCGTGACAAATTAAGAGGTTAATAGTAAGAGCCTTAATAGCGCCACTTTTATTAGTATACTTCGCCTATAATATAAGCTAGGTATTAATCTTCTACCACTAGGCTATAACCTTAACTTCTATAATATTAAATTTAATATCACAAACGCCTGCGTACTAAGTATTAACTTTAGCCCTAATTAGCTAGAGCTTAATGCAAATACCTTACTCTTAATAATATAGCTCTCTCTTATAAATAGGAAAGACTTAAAGTCGCTAAAGATTATAAAGCTAAAGGCTTATACCAATAAGAGTCTTAGTAAAAGGCGAATCCTTTAGGTATTAAATTACCATATTATAATTATAAGTAATAAATACACTACCACTTCTCCTCTCTATATTACCAATCTCACTCTTAAAACGTAGGTAAGGTGGCGGAATTAGCTTATCCTTATACTTACTAAGTAAGCATAAGTAAGCCCTTAGGGGTAAGCAAGAGGCTAATATTAAGCAAGTAATTAGAGGGGTATAAGCCTAAGGAGCACAAGCAACTTCCTAAAAGGGCATGGCTTAATATTATAGTGTTAATACTAGCGGCTCTTGTATTAAACATAGTAACTTATAAAATCTTAACCAAGGCAATCTACTAAGCTAACTTTGGCAGTATATACACCAACCTTCTACCTCCTTCTTAGCGGCCTCCGCTGCAGCTTCTAGATTGTTATCTATTTCCTTAAGCTCCTCCAATATAAAACCCGGCTAAACGGTGTTATATTCGCGTCTTGGCGGCTGTTGTATTATATTTGGGATATAGCTTAACAGTAGTAGGGGTCTAGGTAATAAGGAGGGAGGAAGGTAGCTTTGTTAAGTTTGTTAAAAAGGAGGACTCTTACCTATTAATCAAGCCGCTGCGTGTTTTAAAGAAGGATGTATATTAAGGGTAAATTAATGATAGTATAACACAATTTTAGGTGGATATTACGGCTTTGGTAGGTCAGGCAAGTTCTGTATAGCTTTAATTCGATTGTCCCTGCAACCAGGACGGTCCTTGCGTGCAGGCATACGCGCTCGCTACAGTTACTATGTACAGTTGGTGGCAACCAAGCGAGATTGGATGCGCGTAGCGAATTTGAAATCTCGCCAAAGGGGGGTGGAAGCTGGTCGTGCACAGAGCTGTAGTAATTGTAGCGAACGGCTGTGGCTACACGCAAGGACCTTTTTAGTTGCCCTGAAGAATCGCCTTGGTTGGCCAGGAGAACCAAGTTGAAGACGCACGCTTCCTCTTCTCCCCCTTAACTATGCCTCCGTTGTAGCCGGCAAAACGCGAGTACAATACTGTCTCTGCAGAGAGGTCGATGAAATTTGGCAATATCGTACAGGTGGAAACCTTACGGCATTTGACAAAGATCACGATGCTGCGGAGGCCTCCAGAAGCAAGGTTCTTGCAGCCAAGCATACGGCTTCGCTACAATTACTGTGTAACAGTTGGTGGCAATCAAGCGAGATTGGATGCGCGTGCCGAATTTGAAAATCTCGCAGCGCTCGCTAAAGTGGGGTACTGTAAGCGGGTTTTAGCAGGCTTCTACAAGGGGGTAACATCAATGCGTCAGACGCCCCTATGCTAGTACAGGTTAAGAAACAAACGAGTCCAAAGTGACATAGCGGGACCAGGTTATTTTGTTTACTGTACTAGCAGGGGGGTGTCTGACCCATTCATGTTACCCCTTTGCACTTTACCTCGCTACCAGACGATCTAACCACAATTAGTGATTACATGAGCTTGGGTGAAGATCGTCTGGGGCGGCGTTTTGATTTTAATAGAGTTTTGCGGGCACAAATATCTACCAGTTAACGTTCCAGTATTAACCAACACTTTTATTAAAATTTGGGCCATATTTCATTTATAAGCGTATTAAGGCAATTAAAATACTATAAAAAATGATAAAAAGTGGTATTATAGTTCTTATGGGATTTTAGTCTAAAGTCAACTGTTTCTTTATAAAATTTAGGGGTAAAGTTAAAGAGAACCGTGAGAGGGTGCCAAAACAGCGAATAGCATGCGACGGAGGACGCTCCTCGGAGAAACTCAGCCACAGCCGCTGCACAATCCTCTGGAATCACTGGCATCTCACGGTCGAATGAGCGAGCAAAGGGGCGCAGAAGGAGCGCAAAGAACGTGTGGTGGAGCTGAGACAGATAAGATCGATCTCGCTTATCTGAAAATTAGGTAGAGATGATCCCGACAGTTTGGCCTCGTTCTGGAGTGGGTGTGTGCCAGCATTACTCGCGCAATTATTGCTTCAACTTCAGCTTTCACTCGCATCTCTGCCTCCTCGTGCAAGCTATCCGTACGCAATGCGTCCACAGGCGATCGGCAAGATTCATGCAGACGCTCGCTGCTGCGTCACTCAACATCGCTAGGTTTGGAAAGGTGGCAGCCGCCTCAACCATGGAGCTAGAAAGAGTGGCTGCAATTAACCCGTGAATAGGCCCTGGGGAATGCGAACGAGGGATGCGTTGCGGGAATGCAGGAGTGCGGTTTCAGGGAAAGACAGCCGGCAGAAGAGCCCATGGACTGCAGTTCCAGATGGGGGCTCTGATCATCGAAGAATGCTCCTTCCCCCTGCCACTGGGGGGCTTACGCTCAAGGTTTTGGCGTGTGTCTTGCGATGCTAGCTGGCGAAATGCCGTGCTTTTCGCCGTGCTTTTGCCGTGCTTTTTTTTGCTACGCTGTTGGGTGGTTTCTTCTTGCCCTGATCCCCCAGCGATTGTAGCAATAACGGCAGAGCGAGTGCTTGGGAGATAGGTGGTAGCTGCCCCCAATCGGCTGCCATACCCAAGGCGCATGACTCGGGGTGTCGTGCCGCAAACTGTAATCGTGCACAGCAAGTCATGGCAATTGACGATAGTCTAAACTCTCGCACGCACCGACCCTCCCCGTCATCGCCCCGTCCGTGTGCCACAAGATCTTAGCGCGCAGTGATCGCCCAAGGACCAGAGCGCAAGAGGGCTGTCTAGTGGCTATCCAGTGGCCGGCCGTGGGGCCTCTCTTGCATGTGCCGACCAGTCCCTCTGCCGTCTGGCACTAACGGTCAGTGTCCCTGGCTCCGATGCGTGCGAGCACACCAGCCTGGGATTTTGTCTGCCTAGGCATGGCGCTTGCGGGTGCGGGCAATAAAACTTGCTGTCATAGGGGAGGGGGAGACGGCTAAAGAAGGTGCGCCGGCGCCCTTGGCACCCCTCGTTTAGCAGTCTGGGGTGGAGTTGTGGCTGTTTTCGCTGCATCGTCGTGCTCTTAACTTCCAGCCGCGTCCGGTCTTCTTCCTGTTGGCTCTTTGTTATTAGATAAATCGGGGACTGGAAGATTATCTCACCATCTGATACAACCCTCGAAAGCTCTGTCCGTTCGCTTCGTTGCCGTCTGCTCGGCCGCCCGTCGTCGCTCTCGACCATCCAGGCTCCCAATTTGGGCCTTAGCAGCGCGCCACACTCTGCCTACCCGCTCGCATAGCATTCTTTCAAGATCGCAACAAAAGCTAAGCCCGCGATCCGCACACTCACGCCGCCCTCCAATTTCACCATACCATTTTGTTTCCACCATTGGCCTTCCATCACTGCCGTCCACCACGCCTGGCCCCAACTGCTTTTCCCGCTTTCTGGCACTGAAACTGCCCAGCCCTCTCTCCGCTCGTCTACCTCGCTACCCTGCTGTTGCCACACTCTCCTCTCCCAAAAAGTGCCGGCTGTTTTCTGTCGTCACTCGCAGGAAAAGCACTCTCAAAAGTCAATTGATCTCACACGCTCTCTCTCGCCCTCTCTTCTTCAAGTTGTTGTTTTGTTCCAAAGAATCATAATCCTCGTTTGTCGCCGTTTCACCTCGCACACGCCACAACTTTCGTGGCTATCTCCATTCAAATAAACTGCAACATGCCGCCTGTACGAACAGTCGCCGCCGCCAAACCCGTCAAAACTGAGCGCACTCACGAGGAGAACCAGGAGCGGTATGTCTCCATATGACTATGCCTACTTTGACTCGTGTCCCACTGACGCCTTCTGGTAGAGCTTACATAGCTGCCTCAAGACGTAGCGATCGAAGCCTCGAGGCGCGGATTGAGTCCGCTCGTCGAGCTTCAGAGATCCACAAGAAACGGACAGGCTGTGCTTTACGCATCACTGAACAGGATGTAGTGAATGAGGAGATGTACGAGGAAGACGACGATTTGCCAACCCAGTACCGACGGCTTACAGCACATCTCCAGACCAATTCTGTCGACTTTAACAGGAGACTGCATGCCTACTTGGCAAGCCAACATGCGATAAGGGCAGCACTAGCTTCTCAATATGACCATGCCGTTTCCAACAGCTATATACAGCAATTCCCCAACGCTACGCAATTCCCTCATCAGATGATGCAGCCCGCGGCGCCCTCACAAATGCTGCCACTGCAAATGTTCCATCAATCCCCACAATCCTATCGTCATACACCGTATCCCATGGCACCTACCCAAGGCTACCGACCTCAATCACACCAGCGGTCGGCATCCATTCCAACACCGCAAGAGATACCCAGCTTTCAAACCAACCTCCCCGTTTCGAGTAGTACTGAGATGTCGACGCCCAGCGAGCAGCGTCGAATGTCACTACCACTGCAAGCGCTACAGCCCCAATCCCAGATTCAAGCCGACACCCAAACTAGGCCTTCAATATCTCGATCATCTACAAGCGTCCATATCCCTAAGCAGGATTCGCCGCAGCATGCATTTGCAAACCAGGAAACCATTCCGCCGTCTTATGCCGGTTCTCCAGTTCCACAAACGGAACAGCATACACAATCTGCCTATCCTTTCATGCCGCATATGGGATTTGACGCGACTACGCAGAACTTTAGCATAAGTCCTTTCTCGACTTCGCTCCCTGCAGAATCTCAACTATTTCTTGGCTCGGCTCTAGATCCGAATGACCCTCACACGCCAATGCTCATGGCTGGTAGTGAGATTATGCTGCAGCCATTCTACAGCTACAGTCCTAATCCTTCTTCAAAGTCACGACTCTCCCATTCCGCTGATTTTGGTATGAATCAGACTTTAGCACCTAGTGCGTCTCTCCAGGTAGACACAACTTCTGACAATGTGACGTCGAGAAACCCTCCCTCCGCAACCACCGTCACCTCAGATGGTCTGATAACTCCATATACTCCGAGTTTCGGCCACAGCTTTGATTCCGCCCTTGGTGATCCATTCAAGTCAACAAGCCTGACGAGGAACAACAGTGCTCAGGGCAGCCCGGATGGTATGATCCCTGGGGACTGGAGCAACCTAATAGATGGTAGCATGTGGGAGGCTCCTGCGTCAGGATGACTTATTGTGTCTTCAAAAATGCCACCAGGCCTCCTGTATGAGGATTTTTGCTATGATTTGATCGGCGTTTGAGGCACGTGCAAGAAGAATTGGCCCGTGGTTCTACGAGGTTTTAAATACCTTTTTGATGGAGGCTTTGTTTGTCTTTTTGGGGTCCATCGCTTCATATCAATTTGCGGTCCAGGAAACTTCACGAAGATTTGGTTATGGTTCTGCTTTTCTTAAGGTATAGCTAACGCTTGATCTTCTATTGGGTGGCAATGCTCAGCTCTTCTTATTAACGTCTAGGTACCCTGAGTATATGGAGAAAGCCCACGGTAGTGTTTTGCTGTTGTGTTATCTTATTGCTATGGGGCACGGAAACCAAAATAACGAACCTTCTTGGGTGGCATTTCAGGTCTTTTAGCGTAACAAAAGTTTCCGGGCGATCTAGGTCAGTTGATTCTTGAGTATACGAGGAACGGTCTCTCATCATCGGCGGTTGCTCTTCGCTCAGGAACATTCAAACGCTACAATGAGAGAATAATATATAATGGGAAAAACAAATATATTCACGGTAAAGCCTTGTGCATAAAAACGTTCTTGTGGATTCGACAAACATGTGAGCACTCTTTAGCTAAAAACTTCGTCAACGAGCTTCAAGCCCTTTAAAGGATAGTGAGAAGAGCCTCGGCTTCCAAGAACGTAATTCCACTTCTATAATCTCTCTATGTTGGAAAAAGTTAGCGTGCGGATACTTAAGAACTTGTTGTAGCTGGTGAGCTTACACTCCACTAGACATTTGATTGCGTACACACTAGCAGGATCCCGGGGGTGCTAAACACCTTAATTATTTGAGGTGCAGAGTTCCCTGAGCATATAAAGTAACACATAGTATGCGTTCGATATATGAGCTACTTATGATAGATAGCTAAGTTGAGGTAGAGAGACGACAAAGTATTTCTTTCACCTCGTGTTGATCGCTCGGGCTGCAGAAGTGAAGTTCTGAGCCCTTCTAATCGTGAATCCAGGCAGTTCACAACCAAATCAACCCGCCGTCCACCTCTAAAGCGGACACTCCTTCGCCAGTCTGATGGCCACTAATCAACTCAACATACCTCGTTTCACGTGTGCAAGTGAACTCGTCTTTAGAAAACGAGCACTACAACGGTCTCGTGTTTTGCTCTCCGTCCTCGTTACGTCTGTCCGCTAGGGTTACAATCAGCCTAGCGACCGTTACCATCCGTCGGATATCTACGGGATGACATTATCCAATTTTTGTACTTCAAAGCCAATCGGATAGGTGATCCCGGCGGGCATATTGGAGACTCCGTGATACGTTTACATCTGAGGCTTACTCGCAAGGGGCTTCAGTGTAACCACGTTGTTACCTCAGGAGTTGTCTGTTCCTGCAGGTTTGCGCCTTTCGTGCATACATCAAACGCTAACCGTTGCTCTTGCAGCAGAGCTTGGATGAAGCGCACAGATCCGAGTTACCCCATCAAATTTAAAAGAATGGTACTAGCATCCCTGCCAGAGAAGGCTTTTCACAGAAACGAGCAGGTACTGGCACAGCCTGCGTAGGCACTGGCCACCCTACGGGGCGAACATATCAGCCCCGCGGAATGATACCTCTCCACCTCCCGCTATTGCGTAAAAGAAAAAATTTAAACATGACTCATTGCTGTTCTCAGTGATGATATGTCCGCGCTAAATATCCGACCTAGGGCTGCCGCATGGCAGATGGGAATCTACACTTACACTAGCGTCTGTCAAATTGTCAGCTAGGCACACTTTCCTTTCTTTTTAATCCATTGTCACACTGTACTTCGGGTACCTAGCCTAGGATAATCCTGACATTGATCCTTTCTTTCCGGCGATATCTGGCCAATGTGGTAGTACTTCAAGTGGTGACCAAATATCACCTCGTTACTAATAGTGTCCTAGCCTGGGTCGTGAATGAACATCCTGGAAGTTGAAAAACTTATTCCTACCTTTCTGATTTATTTGCATTCTCCTGTAAATCTTAAAATCCTTTGCAGCACAAGTCCCGGGTCGAAATATGTTGTGATACGTCGGTAACGGGAGTCAACCCCGCCAGTTCTATTGCTGCCACAATGTCAAATTTCTACATTTTCTTCTATATTGTTACACCAACGGTAGACTCAATCTATCTCGACCTTTATCGGAGGCTCTTCAAAGGTAAACGCTAGGTTTTCTATCTCCCGCTTATCCGTGTAGCTATCTATGTTGCGTGTTATGCAAGCATCCTCCAACACGTGCGAGGCGTTCAATATTCAGCGTTCTCGGCCACTATGGTTTGATTGATACTTTCATTTTCAAGGATATGTCTAAACGTAACGAGCGGGCGGGTGAATGGCTAGGTACAGTATGCTTCTTGCCTTGCAGGGACACAGGGTCCATTTCACAGCGGATCAGGATGTCTGCATAGGCATAACGGATATCCGTGGTTGAGGTTGTGCAGTGAGACCATGAGGAAGCCCCTATAAAAGACGCACATCACCCAGTAGGATGATGGCGGTATCCAAGGCTGTCGTTCTGTCAAGCCCCTCTGTCGGTTACTGGATTTTGCTTCTATCTTCCCCCGTTCTCGATTCACGGTGAACTCTTTCTAACCTGTCATGATGGAGTTTTCAATCCTTATATTTGCTACGACAGTCCTGTCTTTGGCCCTTGCCGAGCATATTCCAGGTATGCTAATGCATATACGCATTTGATTTGTGGGGTATTTTGCTATAATTTTTCTCCACTTCTCTTTGGGAATTTAAATCCCATCTAGCTTTGTAGCTGCTCCAGAGAACATGTTCTTTATCACACAATAGTCTTCTTAGAGAAACCGCATGATCGTTTTCCTTGGGCTGTTTTTGGGATGACTCCGTCGTTAACTTCACCTGATAATGTCTCTACTAAAGACGTTTAGAGAGGCTAACATTACCACCATGCAGTTCACCACCCCCGAGACCTACGCCCAAGATATGCCAATGAGACTCACCCTCCATACCCCATCTCATCGGGTAGTACTGCAGCACCATTAGGGACCTCGTCAGGTAGTTTCGTCCCGTATGCATATGCCCCTAACAGCCTAAGCACCTTCGGGACTGCAATCGGAACCATCGCTTCGTATGACAGCACTCTACACTCTACTTCATATCCCACCGGCCCGCCTTCATTACCCACTGTTGACCCTGTCTCTTCGAATGCCTCTATGAATTCTACTAGACAGCATCCGACTATTTTCCGTACTTCAAGGCGTACTCACACTATCACTGATACAGTTGGAGCTTCATCGAGCTCTACTGGCCCTATTGAATCCACGTCAACCGGTCCTTATTATCCAATGTCGAACTCCAGCTCTGCTACTGTCAGCCCGACGGCTTCCGGATCAATCATGGCAACGTTTAGTCCCGAGCAGACTGCCACTATTGAGAGCTCTTTCTGTGCCACTCCTCTTGGGCATACATATTGCTTCAGCTTCCTATCCTCCACCCCCTCTAGTAGCTTGAGGCCCGTTTCTTCTTACGTGAACGGTTCTTCGACCGCACCAGCATCCAGTTACTTTACTTCATATTCAAACAGTTCAACCCCGAGCACAACGGCGGAGACTCCGGTCACTTCGGCCTTGAATAGCACTTCCAGGGCCTCAGGAAATACCAGCTCATCTGGTTGGTTTTCTAGTATAATCTCGATGACTGATGGCTTGGCTACATTCACAGGAGGCACATCCAGTACCTCTTCTACGGGCGCAGCTGTTACTACTATATCGATAATTCCAGCGACGTCAAACAGCCCAGTACAAGGCACGGCTTCAGGTTCAGCAACGGGAGGTGGCTCAGTCGATACTATACGCTTGCCGAGTGCGATGTTACCCATGAACTCCTCGTCTGCGGCCCCTTCATGGACAATTCAACAAAGCAATGCCACACCAGCAACTTCGGTAGCATCCACGGTATCTACCATTGCTAGCTCAGATTCTTCCGCCATGCCCTCCTCTCTCCTAGCTACATCTGGGAATAGCAGTTTGGCATCATCAATCACCTTTATAGTACCATCTTCGACATACATGCCAGACACCTTGACGAGTGCATTCCACACGAATAGTACAATAGTAACCAGCAAAACTTCCGATTCGCCAGTAGATTCTATGGCTACCTTGTTGTCGTTGTCCACAAGGGTCATTTCAAGTTACCAGACCTTAACAACTTCAAGCCTCTTCACGAGCCTCACCTCCACGACCTCCCCAACCTCGACAGGGACAAACGAAACCAGCAGTTCCACTTCCAATGCAACCACCTTCCAGACCCTGGCCAGCCCCTCTACCATCACAGCATCCTCCACTTCTTCGGAACGGGACCCAGTATATTCGACATACAGCTACGGCTCCGCTAATAACCAAGCAGGTAAGGAACAGGAGAAGGGTGGCGCGCAGAAGCGGCGCTTTAGCTGGCCGAAGGTAAGTTCGAGGGTCTTATTTGCCCACTTCAGAAAATCCCTTCGCTAACTTAATTATCCATAGCTCAGAGAATAGTAGAGTTTTGAATAGCTGGGCTGGGACAGGCAATGGTGTCACTAGGAAAGCTGAACAGGATGGTTTAGTGATGAGCTGGATTTTGGCGCAGCATCTGGAATGGCATTCGGCACGATGCCTTTTGTGTTTTACCTTACTCTTCTTTTCTTCTCGCTAAAACTGGCGGTCCTTGTTGATCTTAATGGCTTTGAAATTCCTCACATTCATTTCTGGATTTTATATTTAGTCTTCTATCTCTCATTGGCCCCGGCCTTTGAACTCCTTTTCTTCGGCTTGATCTCAAAATTAGAGGGAGCTTATCGACATTGTGGGCGACCGCTTGCTCGATTTCCTGGACATTTTATGTAGCCCATCAAGCAGACGAACTTCTCTTCATTTTCGGACGTTATTATGCATAGCCGGTGAGGTTCTCCTAACACATATCACCATGCAGGGCTCTGGTGCTCTCATGCCAATCATCCGGGTTCGTCGGACCGTATATCGAAGTTTAGGACAATCATATCGGCACACCACTTACACTTTATGTAAAATATCTCTTTATTTTTCCTATATTTAGCTAGGCTGTGAGAGTATTGGCTTGTACGCAACACTTTCCTAAAGACTCGTTCCAGTCACTATGATAGCAACCTTTCCCCCTACCATTCCCCTCTACAAGCCATCTAAGCAGCAATCGTAACCTCAACCTCGACACCAGCCTCAATGTTGATGATAATCTGCTTGACAACCTCCGTCGGCGCGTTCAAGCTATTTTCCCATGTTAGTCACTACATACCACCACAACCCAACAATCCAACTTACTCAATCAAGCGCTTGTGGATTCTCATCTCGTAGGTATCCCAGGTCTTAGAACCCTCACCACAAGGAGTCTTGCGGGTGGTGACCTTCAGCTTCTTGGTGGGCAGGCGGACGGGGCCCTTGACGCGCAGGTCCTTGCTCTTGGCGCGGTCGATCAGCTCCTGGCACACCTTCTCGAGCGACTTGACGTTGCGCGAGGTCAGCGTGATACGGATCTTGTGGATCTTGGGGCCTTCGCCGAAGTCCTTCTCGGGCTTTTGGTAGGACATTCTGGCGGTTGTATAGTATAAGTAGGTGGAGTTGAGAAAGTTCTGGAAAATGGATGGGTTAGTGGGAGTGAGTTGTGGAGGTGGAAGAGGAGGGCCGTACTATTGGGGAGCGAAAGTTCCAGTCAAGACTCGGATCTAGGATCGCTGTAACGTGATGACTGGCACCGGTCGTTGGGCTTGCTTGCGGTGAGGTTCGGAGGGCTGTCGCGAAGTGGAATTTTGGAGTTTGTGGGAGGGATTTGGAACTCTTGGCGCGCTAGTCCGTTCTAGGGGATTGGCGCAGCAACTCTTTCCCTACAGTCATCCATCACAAGCACCGGTTAGAGCATACTAATAAACATTCACCCTGAGGAGAGGCATACAGAGTGCGACGGAGGCAGGCTTCTTCTCTACATATAGCTGTCCTTGTCTCTTGTCCGTGTGGAGATAGGCCACAAACTTCCTCTCATGTCTCCACCGCCTATAGCGCCTTTTCCTCCGGCGAATCTCCAACAGACCCTACTCCTTGAAGAATGGGAAGCATGTTTGGATGCTTGGTTAACTCTTGCTCAGATTCATCTTCGCTTACCAGATTCCGAGTTTCTCAAGACAGCTGATGATGAAGGTCCTCTGGTTTCTTTCCTTGTTTCTTACTACCGGGAACTAACCCGAGCACCAAATACCTATTTGGGAGGTAAAGATTTATCGCTGAAGCGGGAGTGTTTCCTTCTTGCTCATAGAGCTCTTTCTGCGGAGTCGATACCTTCATCACTTCTTCAATGGGCTTTTCTTTCGGATTTTTGTCATGCCTATCCTCGGAGCAAAAGCCTTCGTGAACTTGTTCAGGACATTTGGAAGAGAAAGGGTGACTATATTGAAGGCGCAATGCATAAGATCAAGCTTTCTTTGACCAAAACCCTTGATTCGGGAAATCCAGCTGCTGTCGAGAATGACTTGGGACGGCTCTGCCACTTGTTACATGTCTCACACGATGCTGGGTTACTCTTCATAACCGGGTCTGATTTCTTGGACTCCCTCTGTGTTGCATACAGTAAGGCTGCACCGAGCCTGCAGTCTAAGCTTGTTACAATCGCATATCTCAGCCTCGTCTCTTTGATCAAGAGCCCTAAGCCGAACTATTCCCTCCTCTCTGACCATTTATACAGCCTGAAGACTAGCGCAGAGCTGGAGGAGAAGTCCAAGTCCGGCAAGAAACTTCTCCTGGCAGATTTAGTCACAAATACGCCTCTCTTAAGCATAATCAAAGATGGCGTTAGTCAGCAAAAAGGAGCTAGAGCAAGGAACATAGCTGATTCACTCAGCGCGTTTCGTCAAGCAGGTCTAGCAAGGCCGAAAAAACTGGTTCGACGGAAGGTTGATAAAGGTAAAGGCCGTGCAGATGATGATGAATATGGTCACGGAGCGTTTGGAGGAGTCCACATCTACCGTATGAGCCTCGTCAGCCAAGTGCAGGATCTCTTCCCGATTCTCGGCGCAGGATTTGTCGTAAAACTGTTGAACGAGTACAACGACGATGTCGAACAAGTCACTGCCCATCTCCTGGACGATTCTCTACCTAGCTATCTTAAGAACGCCGATAGGACTGAGCAAATGTACGTATACCAACTAGTAGTCCCCATCATAGAAGCGTTGTGTAAAGAGTCTAGCTTTGTTGCAGGCTTGAGGATGTTTCTCTCAGACAGACGCTCCCAGTTGTCAATTCCTGCATCCACACTTACCCTCTTCTTCTCTATGCCTCTGTAACGAGTCCCTTCGCTGCTCAGTATGCTAAAAGTGGTCTAGAGCGGGCACGAATGCGTCAGGGGAAGTTCTTCATCTTACTCCTCGCTCCACTCCTCCGCCCCAGCGTCGCAACGTTTTCGACAACGACGAGTTCGATCAGCTCGCTGTAGATGCCTCGCGCTTGCACATTGGCCGGAAGAATGAGAAGCTCACTGCCGACGCCATTCTTTCGGATCGAGCTACTGCTCCTAACAAAGCTGCAATTCTCTCCGCCCTGGCGGCCTTTGACTTGGACGACGACGAGCGTGACGACACGTACGATGTTGAGGATGTCGGCGGCACAGTTGACTCCGCAATTCCTGGTAGCGACGAAGTTGACGCAGACCTCCGTGACAGGAATGAAGAAGCGCTGTTCAAGGCTTACACGGGTTCTCCGGAAGCCTTCGGTCGCGACGCAGCAACAAGACGGAGTAAGGCGAGAGTAGCACTGAGGAGCGAGACAGGTATGACGGACGAAGCTATCGAAGGCTGGGCGATAATGATAGGACGCGATCCACGCCGTCTGCGTCGTTTGGAGGCGAAGTTCTCTACCTTCTCAGGTCAGCAGCGCGAGTTAGCTCCCACGGCATACAGAGGCAGTCCAGCAGACTCAGGAGCAGAAGCGGAGGGATCTGGCGCCGACGCCGGTGGTGACGGCCGTGGAGGTAGAGGCAGAGGGTATCGGGGACGGGGACGAGGTCGAGGCCGTGGCGGGCGCGGAGGTGGCCTTGGAGGAAATGTTGCTGGGCCCTCAGACGATAAGGTAACACAGGCGTCGCGACAGCGCAAGGAAGCGCACAAGGGTTCGCGAGCGAACCACAACCGTCGCGACCAGCGTGCCCGCAAGATGGCGAGGGGTGGGTTCCCCGGATAGCTGGGTTTGGCGAACGTGCATGGAGGATTTGTTGTTTGCGAGGCTTACATACTGCTAGAAAGCCTAGAAATAAATCAATACATGCACAGGCAAAGCTAGAACGAGCTTGCCCTTTCCTCTTTCTGACCCAGTAATTGGGAAAGCACATACATTACCCATACGAAGCGACACAGCTGGTTCTCAGAATGCATATTCTGCTTTCGGAGTGGCTGTTTATACATGTTCAGCTGCAAGGACTTTTGTCATTTTCCCGTCATCACCGTGAGAAGACTGTCATCTTGCTATCCAAGGGCCATCGAAGCAACCAATCTGAATCCCTGTCTCGCATCATATCCCCAATCTCAGCCGTTGAGCCCGTTGCAACGCTCTGCGCGCTTCACGGACCCACGACCCGAGCTTGGGAGCCCTGTCATTCTCGAACCATGCTCGATGCGGCAAAAATTGACGAGTGCGCATGTGGCGAGCCCCGTTTTCTGGGTAGGCAAGGCTGGCTCGACACCCAAGACGCTCGATTCGCTAACTGGCTTGAGTGTCCGAAGTGTATTCCAGCTTTAGCGGTTGGAACGGGCTGAATTAGGCTAGCTTATGTTATATTTAATCTGTGGACACAGGAACAAAATCTGAGCAGCTCTTTTAGCAGATATTGCTTTGAATAAATATAAGGGTTTACGAGTGACCGATTCTCTAAAATAGAGATGCCATCCCTTTATCTAACAGAAGAGACTTTTCGTATTCGGCGCTTAGCATGTTACAGGCACCCTAGCCAGCATAATTTTATTAGCAAGCCTCACCAAAACGCGTCAATATTACGATGCCAATGAAATACTACAGAAGGCCACTACTGAAAACACTTATATATTTTTAAGGAAAGACAGGGAAAAGCCGTCATGTATGACGTCATGACTATAGGTTTCTACCCTTTCCATTAACCAACCACTGATTATATATAGGAAAATCCTCTATTAGAGTCCTCCCCAAATTACTACCACCTATCCGCTTTATATGCGTTCTTAACGTTAAATGAGTTTTAGGCGACTGTCGGGTGACGGTACGGTAGATAGCTATATATAGCTGCGAGGTGCGTGCGACGTGACCCGGGAAACCTCTTCGTAATTCTTCGGAACCTGTCAATATATCTTATTGTTCTATCAATTAGATTCCCTGTCTACCTCGTGCCTCACAGCGGCATAAGGACGATATTTTATTAACAATTTAATAGTCAAATAGACAGCGACAATATTAAAGCCTTTTAATCAACAACATTAAATATTATAGGCTCCCTGGCTGTTCACCGTAATATCCAAGCGTCAAAAACGTCAATGAGGCGCCAGTACCCTTACTGCCGAGCAACCGCACTGACCAGAGGCTTCAACCCCAAGCTCTATACGGTATAGAGCCACTAGATTAGCTTATGAGGCGTGCATATACGAAAAGTCCAAGAAAACTTACCACACGAAGGGATGTGAACATCTCTCTTACAAAACGCACAAAGAGAGCCACTTCGTATCTCGGTTCTTAGCACGTATCGGGCATACCCCTCGTCAAAATACCTTATCCATGACTTCTCCCGATCAACTGGTGAAAAGCCGCATGACTGCATTCCGCATCTCGCTAACTGTGCCTATCGACCAAGTACACGCATTTCTTTGGCGAATTAAGCTCAGGGATACCCTATATTCCTTGCCCGATTCTGTCAAAACAGTGTCTGCAGAAAAAAATCTCCGAGAGGTGGGGCCCACGAATGAACGGGTGCATCATCCACACATGCTTCCGCAGCCCATACCCGTTTCATCCTCCCAGTACATGCGTCATTCGACTCATGATCCATGATCATCCTTATCCGCACACTCATGCCCAAGGGCCCCATGCCCGGGAAATGGCAAATTATAGAAAGCGAGCAGCTTCACGCAACCAGCGCGGGAGGATCACTCGAGGAAGAAAAGAAGAAAAAAGTGGTCTAAAAATGATTTGAGGGGCTACCGCTCGTCCCGCGTTGCCGATTCAGCAAGGGGCGTTTGGGGGTCCGGATCCCATGCAGCAAACCCCGCTCGTTAGGCAGCTCCATGTCATGCCACTGCCGCCACTTCGCGGTGGCTGGCGTCCAAAATTCCCCGACGCAAGATTTGATGATGCCTCCAGATCTTGAACGCCTCTTCTATACCGAAGAATCGGGAAATTCAAGATCAAAGACAGGAAAACGAAACTATGATTGACGAAGACAAGAATTTTGACTGGCGGAGGGGTGTCGTCGTCCCTCGTTACTCCTTTCGATGTCGCGTTAACTCGTGCTAATGCATGCTATGATCTCGCTGAAGGGAAACAGACAACGCCGATGCAAACGCTTCAAAGATGAATGGGAGGGCGGATGGCTGTAGAAAGTAACGAGCAAAGGCCATCGTTGCTTGTCGTATCGCACGTTTCTGACCGTTTCTTGCAGGAACTACACCTGCGAAAGCTGATTTAATGCCCAGGTCAACAAGCGTCGAGCGTCAAGCTCTTCGCTGGCGTATTGCGGCCGATAGTAGTGCGCTACAACAGCGACTACAGCTCTGTATACGGCATATCTACAAAATACTAGTAAGTTACTTTGTCGTACTTCTTAGGGTATGTTTGCACAAGACCTCACTGTCGTAGAAATAGATAAGGGGCGTAAAGTATCGACTTACAGAAGCCGCCTCACATGCGCAGGCCCGATTCGAGCGGGACATTCACCGTATCCTTCGTAAAAGGCCTCGCTCGCATTCGTAAACACGGCCGCCATCATCGGATCGCCCCAAATAACGTTCGAGAACCCCAGAAGACCGCACACCTGCTTCGTGCGGTCGTCAAGCAAGACATTCTCTAACCCACCCATATCGAGGGGAACAAGCCGAGCTTCAGAGATCTCTTCTAGCAGGTAACCGTGCCGCGCGACATGGTAGCGGATGCTATCGTAGGGAACGCTGACGAGCATATCTTCTGCATCACGCAGAGCGGACTCCAGAAGAGAAATGAAGGCTTCTCGCCAAGTAGCACTGCCAGTTCCAGAAAAGACCCGATGCGTAATGCCAAAGCTTGGGGCTGCGAGAGAGGTGATACTGCGAACGTAGGCACCAAGCGTGCGATCTACGATGCTCCGTTCGCTGGCAGAGAGATGTGGAGCGACTTCTGCCAATGGTGTTCCCGGGATATGGCTGAGCATGAGGTACGGAGAACCCAACGAGCCTCCTTGTGGGTCATGCTTGATAAACTGAGGGACGGGTAGTTGCGTGTTGGCTGCGAGAAGTTCCACGATCTTTGCTTCTGTTTCTAGTCCGCGTTGTTCGTGGCGCAGAAGCCGCGTGTTGAACGGGGGAGGACATTTTAACATCAGTGCACCTCCATCCGCCATCCGTACGAGATAAACCTGCTGAAGATGCCCTTGTAATCGCTCGACCTGCTGGACAACAACCCGAGAGGAACGAAAGACGTGCCGGACGAGCTTTTGGATAATGGAAAAGTCTGGAGAATTAGGTACATTTGATGCAGTGGACGTGGGACGTCCTGATCTACCATATCTGCCATGGCTCATGGTGACAATGGGGTATACAGCAACGTCTAATGGAGGAAGGTGCATTTTGAGTGGCATAGAAAAATCAGACCCTCTATTGGGAAAAAGGGGAAGACGGTAATAAGAAGTTGAAATGAAGTGACCTTTCTGATATTTTCTTAGCTCACCACGGTAGCATAGTCGGGTCTAGCGGAAATATAATCCACATTCAGACCCTGAAGTGCTGATATCAGCTGGGTGCGCTCGTTTGATTAGCAGTTCGGAAGACAAGTCAGTATATCAAATGTAAGAGGCGCCGCAATAGGCGAAAGCATGTTGCTAGTGCCGAGCATGGCCGGATGATAGCGAGTCCCCAAGACTATCCAGTCGGCTTCAATACCCTCTCTGGACTCGTCGGCAGCCGCCAGGGCTGACGGCATCCATAAAACCTGGGTTGGTGTATGTTGAGATGCATAATCCAAGCTCCGCGACGACGTCAAGGTTAAGCCGGCGCCCAGCGAGGACGGGCATCGCTTCCTGACGCAGACAAAGCCAAATCACACAAATGGAGGAGGCTTGGAAATTTCGCCTCTCCCATTGACGAGTGGTCGTCGAGTTAAAATGGCAGCAATGGGGCGTTGAAGGGAGAGCAGCGCCGTCGTAAGCTCTCGTCTAAGAGAGCCATAAAGGGCAAAGTGCAGCGAAGGCGGTGTCGACAACCGCCCACGCTGATTGGGACACGGCCAGGGTGCTAGGCTCCCGAGAGGCCAAGTATCGCACTCTCGCTTTCTGGAACAAATAGAAGAGAAGAGGATGGACCCAGGGCGAAGCCAGGAAGGGGGAATACTACTTTGCTATGAAACCTGAGCCCAGGGCTGCAGCGAGCAGGCCAAGGGGGTGCGCCTCAGAGCGAGCTTGCTAGACGATCGGCACCAGGGCCTAGACATGGCTAAGCGGATGCCCGGGGGGTCTCGCACTTCCAAAACACCACAACTCCATCATCTCCATCATCCTCATCGCGATCTTACCGCAATTCCCACTTGTTCCACCGCATGCACAAACGCCATGCGAGCCCAGCTGGGGGCCCACTCCCCCGGAGACGAGCCGTCGCGAGCGCACTCAAGCTTGCCAGGCCGCTCTTCCGGATTATTGTTTACTGCCCCCCTTTGCGTGTAGAGCGCGCTATTCCCGTTTAGGGCATTTTCGCTTTGAGATACGCGAAAGGGTGCTCACAATAAGACAAACCCAGTGTCGCTTCCCCCCAGTCAACCCATATACCTCTCTGATTATTGGGTCTGGTTATTTTTGGGCGTTGGCTCGTAAATCTCCGCGAGGTTATACCGCTTGAGCCTCTCGTAATCTGCACCAACCACACTCATACCACATATGTTCTATGGACTGTGAGCGCCTTTCGAGAGTCACCGATGTAGAGATGCAAGCCGAAGAGGCCTGAAATTATGCATGTGGGAACTCCTACTTTGTAGACATCCACTAGGATGAGCAAGTCATAATCTTTCAGGTCGACCTTATGACCTGGCCCCACGGCAGCTGCAACTTTTCTTATGACGCCCTCTCTTGTTAACGCCTTATGGTTGCGAAATGCTGGGCGAATCGCAAACTATTCCAAGCAATATTTAGCGAAAATAATGTCGTATTGGCTATGTATAGCTTCAACAAACCCACATGACTAAGAAAAGAAATAGTATGCTTACCTTTTTCCCTGCACAGTCTGGTCCATGGAAATGTGGCGCGAGGACTTGCTGTATTATCTCGTCAAGCCCCTTGTCAGTCGCCTTTCCCATGACAGTCATTGGCGTTAGCCTTTTGACAAAGCGACTTTGCTTTCGTTCCGCGCTGCTTGCCGCCTCCGCGCAAATAGCGTGCACGAATGAAACAGGCTCAACTGGCGGTCGGGTCTTGAAAAACACAACTAGACCCCATCAGATGATTAACATAAGGCACCTGCAGCGGCTAAGCATACCGCAATCAGTGTCCAATCTGATGTGAGTGAACAGAGGCTCCATTGTTGGTTTGCTTATGTTCTCTAGTTCTCTCTGGATCTCAACTTCAATGTCTGGCTCATCTTGCTCGGCTTCGCCGCCTTCAGCTGCTGCATCATCGTGGCTAGCTCCATAGAGTTTTCTCGCGTACTAGACTGTGTCAATGTCCCCCGGTCCCCCAAGAATGATGAAAGAGCACCGCTAGGCGGCCAAGATAGTACCTCGTCGAACGTGTCCCTCAGTTCAGCAACACACTTGCCCTCCTTTCTCATGTCGCACGTAGCCCAAATGCCCGCGTCTCCTGGCTCGATACTTCGAGTTTGGGCCATAACAGCAGCGCTGCCTGTCCGTGGCGTACGCCAGTGCTTTTTACCCTGGAAGTCTATTAAGCGGGCAGAAGTGCTGGAGCGCAGGAGTCATGGCCACGTACTTTAGTTCTTTTGTTGCTGGCTGAAGGCTTTGAATCTAGAGCGGCCTTGCGTTTTTTGGAGGAGTCGGCCATAGCTAATGATGCAGAGGGTGGAGGAAAAAAAGGGCTCCAGTTCGCCAAAAGAAATTCGAACGGTCTGGGTTTGAAGATCAATCGAGAGCGCTAGTGCCAAGGGCCTGGGAACTCCAACCCCCACGACCTCTCCACCATGCCAAGTATCTCAGCCTTCAATATGGATGGCGAATAGAATCGGACTATTTCAGATTTATTGTACATCTTGGCGAAGATATTTTCCACTCTATTTCGTCTTCTATATTCTAACATGTCATTCACGAGAATTCTGTTTCTTTTAAACCTTACACAAGAAAAATCCTGGAATTACGGCATTGGTCAGTACTGTGAAGTATTTAGATTTCCCCTTTCGCTTGGCCAAATTTCGCAAGAATTCCATTGTGCTGATGCATAGCCCTAGCCACGAAAGTTTAATATCGACCAGAAACTCACCACCCTGCCAAGCCTCGCACCTTCATACAATGTCAAGTTGCACAGTCGCCCACCGTTTCCTAAATTGCGAGGAGCTTAGGCAAAGACTACTTGTGGATTGGGAATTTGCTACTCAGGGCCTTTTTTTGGCTAGAAATGAATGGTCATACAATCATGCTCTTTCTCCTTCCTAACTAAGAGGAAACCGAGATACAAATGCAACACTAAAATGGAAAGAATCAATCTGGCGGCAGTATACCAGGCAACCCTGACATAGCTCTTCCTAAAATTGTATATTATTGATCAACGGTCAACTCGTATTGGCTTGTAGCTGTCGAAGTTATTACCTTTGGCCTACTGCCAGAATTCACAATGTCAGAGGGCAGGTTAGAGCACGTATCGAGTGCTCCTATAACACCTCATTTTCTAATTTTTCTACATTATCCATCGCACCCAAAAAAATCTCCAGTGCAAGGTCTTGATAAGCCTCAATCTCAAATACTCGTGTCATACCCACAGCAATGACTACCCAAAACGCAACACTTACTAACGTTAATCAAATGGCAAGCTCTACCCAATACAAACACCTCCGAAAGTTCTTTACCCCTTCAAACCACAACTACCGAAATTACACATCCATCTGTCTACGAGTCTGCTTCGAATCGGCCTCCTGTTACTGGTCCAGATGAGAGAGCGCCACTGTTAGGTCTCGAAAAAGCACTAGCTTCAACGGATCAAACATTCCATACTCCATCAGTTGAAGTAGCCCTCTCCTGGAAAGCTGGCGCAGCGCCACTCCTGCCCAGGGTCTCAACCTTACACTAATTGGACATGGGTGCGGAGTGATCGTCAGGTCCTTTAGTTCCTGGGGATCCCGCTCACTAGAGCATTGCCTTTGACCTCCGTTAGCCAGATTGTCGCAAGAAACAGCTGAGAAAAAAAGCCAGCGCAATGGCAGCAAAGAGGTGTCATCTCAAGGCAGAAAGCGGTATTATTCCGCCCGACATTCCGCGAGAGTGAGACACGGAAACGGCAGCCGTGGCGCCTCGCCTAAACAAACATTTCAAATAAAAGCAAGATGTAGCTAACCACCCCTTTCTAATTCTACCACCTAAATTATATACTACACCTTCCCGTCAATTCCGGTGGTTAGCGTGTTTTATTAACTTTCCTTTAAACAGCAAAAATACCAAAACTTCCCCTACAAAAAGGCCGTGCAGACGGGCTGCGCTAACAACCGAGAGGGTGCACTGCAATTAGCTATGACCAGCCCTTTACCCCCTAGACCGCTCGCCCTGGAGTCCAGTCTCGGCGCACGCTTCATCGCACTCGCCACCACCCTCGGCGCCTCCCCCGCCGCCGCGCACACTTGGGCCGACGCCGTCATCCAGCGCTACAAGGAACCGCAGCGGCACTACCACACCCTCGAGCACATAGCCACCATGTTCCGCTGCCTCGACGCGTGCCGCGCGATGCTCTGCGATGAAGCGGGCGTCGCGCTGGCCATCTTCTTCCACGACGTGGTGTACGACCCGCGGCGCGCGGACAACGAGCGTGAGAGCGTGAGGGTGTTTGAGGAGTTTGCGGCGAGCGTGGGGCTGGCGAAGAGGATGACGGGGAAGGTGGTGGGTTTTATAGAGCGGACGGTGACGCACACGTTGCCCGGCGGGGAGGGGGAGGGGGATCTAGAGCTGTTCTTGGACTTTGATCTAGAGGTGTTGGCGAGGCCGAATGAGGAGTATGAAGTGTACGCGCGGCAGATAAGGGAGGAGTATGGGTATTACGAAGAGGATGAGTATCGGAAGGGTAGGGTGGGGGTGCTCAGGGGCTTCTTGGAGAGGGAGAGGCTCTACTTCTCTGAGAAGTTCTACGTAGAGAAGGAGGAGGCCGCACGACGAAACTTGAGGGCAGAGATAGAGAGACTAGAACAGCTACGGAGTGAGAAGGCAGATTAAAGCATTGGAAGAATGAAGCAGTGGGCCCTTGGAGTCGAGCATGTAAGATATTCGGGCCATGGGCGCTCAGCACTAGACCATTAAGGCCTTCCAATTCCGCTACTAGTCCTCAGGCGATATTTGAACTCCGTTTGATCCGTCATCAGGCAACCATAGATATCGCCGTTTCTCTCCAAGTCGCGGCAGCATTGGTTCATGATTCTAAGGCTGAGTGCTGGTGAGGATACATAAGACGACTAATATTTAGTAGCGCGAGTACGCAGCAGCCTTCATTCTCCACCCTGGACAAGCAAGACATTATCGCGATACTTAAGCTGAAGGCATCTAAGGGTAGATATATATGGCTATGTTACTGCTAGCTTTGCTTGTTGAATAACTTAGAAGGATCCAACCGGAATGTTGCTTGGCGCTTGCTCTCCAACACCAATTCTTCCTGACGCCTTGCTTATCTCATGTTGAAACGAAGAACCGAAAAAGATGGCCATATTCAATTTATCAATCTCATCGTCATCTCAACCCTATACGGATGGTTAGTAGCCCATATGGCTTACCCTGGTATGACCACAAAAAGAGCTAAGAGAGCAACTTACACCGCAAAAGTCCCTGCACTAACCGGCATCGCCCTCAGCAACGTCGGCCCAATACCTTTCCAAAACCCGCCAATGCCCTCGGCCCGCCACGTCTGCGCAAAGCAATCCCTCATATTCTTGAACTTCATTCCCTCCCCGAACCCATCACTCTGCATCTTACTTTTAACCACATCAAACGGATAACTTGCAATCCAAAGCGCCTCGCCTGCTAGACCACCATAAAATGCCACCTTTGGGGTACTCACTTCATCCCGCTTGATGCCGTTCCGCCGCGTATCCGCATTCATTAGGTACTCGAAGGTCAAGAACCACACACCGTACGCCTGCGCCTCGCGTAGAATGGTGACAGCTTCGCCGCGGTAGAGGCCGCGGAGAACGCCTTCATGTGCAGAGAGCTTGCGCACGCAGTCGAGCGGGCCGCTGTAAAGTCGTGCAGCGCCGTGGGGTTGTGTTTGCAGCCGGATACGCACATGCTCAATGGGACCAGAGATGACGGAATTGGCGATGCCGGCGAAGGCACCCGAGGCATAGTACTGGGCATATGAGAGATTGGGTGGTGCGAGAGGCGAGGATGCTTCGTTACGGGCTTCGAAGGCACGGCGGGCCCAGTGGAAGGCGCCGAATTGAACAGAGACCTTGAGGTATATTAGTGATTTTGGAAGGTCATGAGGAAGACTACCTTATCGAAGAGAAGCGGAATGAGTAAATGAAATTGAATAGAAGACATGGTAAGAAAGTACACAAAGTAGACGGTAAAGCATATGGCACTATACTTACGCAAGCACCTATCCCGAGGAGTGGTGTCAGAGTACCCTTGTAGAACGCTGCTGGACCTTCATTTTTCCAGATCTGCGTTGCACAGTCGAGGGCACCTGTGTACTGTTTGGTAGTCTGCAGACGGACTTTGACAATGTCTTCATTACAGATAGTTAGCTGTAGGACCGAATGCCTTGTACTCCTTCAAGAGCGAAAGATCCTATCCACATACCAAAAGGTTGACCTATCAATGCACATTAGTAAAATCCCTCCGGAATAATAGTTAGAGCACGTAGAACAAGTGCTCAGTAATCTGCATATGAAACCTAAAGAATTATAGGCTTGTTGCATTCTTTAAGATGTCTACTCTAAGAAAGTGGGTGTGTAATTGGAAGATCATTAAAGAGCATAGATGGGTATGAGATCTAGGACATGACCCATGTGCATTGAGAATTGGCTTAAACTAACCAGCCAGCACCTGCGCAACGCCGCCGGCAGCGCCAGCGAATAAATCTTTCAGGGTCCGGGTTAGACCTTGACCTTCTGCTTCCAATTCCTTCTCCGCAGCCATGGCGAGCCAAACAGGACAGCCCTTGGCTCAGGAAGGGTGTATTGGACGGTTGTGATCAATTCAAGGTTATCGAATAATTGCCATCAAGCTGAAGTGTGTAAATGCAGGTTATATTGATCTTGACTGTTAAATTGACAAAATTTCAAGAGCGGAACATTTCGGTGGCTGACGTGCTTGCGTGCCAAGCCCCGTTCAGATGAGATTAGCCGGAATTCCTAGAAACACTCCGTATCAAATGAACCGGCACATTCATGGCTTCGGAGTTATCTCAATGCCTAAATCACGGCTTGGCCACCCTGGGTGGAGATAAATGGACAGAGACGCTACGACATCAACAATCTGCACAGAGTGCTATGTTACAAAATTTTATAGTACAGTACACTATGGAACCAGCATGTTTAACATGCTACAGATCCCTGCCTCTAATGTCCCGACCCAATCGCTCTTTGGCTTTTAATTCTCATATAGAATAATTGGTGACTGTCTCAAGCCACTTGAGTACTCTAGCGCCTGGAGAAACCCGCTCGCAACCTGTTGATATTTTTTAGTCATCCCTGCGCGTACTTTGACCTAGACCCCAGTGCTTGTCGGTTTGCTTATCAAGCTGTTCTCCCTCGTCTCCGACTTCTCTGCCTCATTGGCATCCTCAGCATTCACCTCTTCCAAAAACTTTTCTAGCAGTTCAATGTCCTTAGGTTCAAGGATATCATCACTCTCATCCTTGGCTTCTTTCTGATCAGATAATTTTAAGTCTTTAGAAGGCGTATAGGTAATGATTCCTTTCTCTGCAGCTTGCAGTCGAAGCTTCTGTCCTTGCTCCCCTGCTCTCCCGAGAACACCAGCAATGACTTGTGCACATCGCAGGCTGTGTTCGTATTAGTACTAATATGAAAGAGGGCTTGTCCATGTCTCACCTGTCGTCATTCGCGGGGATCGGATAAGTGACCCAATTCGGGTCAGCATCTGTGTCGATGATACCAATGGTGGGGATGTTGTTGAGCCCACATTCGTGCAGGAGCACGTAGTTCTCCATTGGATTCAAGCACACAACCAAGTCTGGCTTTAGTACTGCACGCTCGTATAGCTGCTCCTCAAATCCGGGAACTTCCTGATCTTTCTCATCGACTACTTTGGTACGACAGCGTCCAAGAATCTGCTGGCCATTTGTAATACTGCCTGGTATCCATCTCTCAAACAGGTGGCAGCCTTTCGCAAGCTGCGCAGCTTTTACGACACAACGATCCTGTCCAGGACGAGTCCCAACGAAAAGAACGAGACCACCACGTCTTGTAACCTCGGTCACAACCTTTGCAGCTCGACGAAGATGTGTAGCCGTTACGTCCAATGAGATGACGTGGATTCCATGCCGTATACCATGAATATAACGTGCATTGGTGGGGTTCCAGAGAGAAGTATGATGTCCCTGGTGGGCTCCTGATGCAATGAGAAGTTCAAGAGTAACATCGGAAGGTGACGGCGGGTTCGTGAGGAGGGTGTGCGGTTGGTAGTGTGGAGATACAGTCGATCCGATCTTTCCAATTAATTGCTCTGCATTGCATCAGAAATGCATTTTTGTGCCATGTTTTTCATGGGACCTACCCTGCTCTTTGTAGATTTGATAATGCTCTGCGACGGAATCACAGACAGGACCTGTCTTGGCCGTAGCGTGGGTGTCTGGGCCAATTGGAGATACGGGAGTAGAGCTGGCGCTATTGATATACGCTTCGATAGAATGGATCTCTTTTAAGCAGTTTTGCAGCGAAGCTTCAATCGAATTGACCTCGGATGACAAGAAACGTTGGAACGAACGAACGGGCTGTGCGGTGAGAGTTCTGCGGCCTTGGTGTAGTCAAAGGGTCAGCGAATGAGGAGAAGACTGGAACTATGGGTGGTATACCTTGCCGCAGCAGCAATTGCCGTATTATCATAATGTAACGGAGGTGTATACGTAGGTTGTGCAGTGGTGGTTAGGCGAAGGGAATATTCGAAGCAAAGTCGGCACGCGTTCACGTTAGGCTTAGCGGGGGCGCATGCTACGCCGTGGTCCAAGCTCTCTAGTCGTCTGAAGTATGCTGGGATGGACATACCGTCACAACATCAAGTGTTCAACGCTGGCGGCACCCTCAACGCTCCGATGACGACTTAGATTAAAATACAGCGCGAAAGCAGCTCAAACCTCTGGTGTCATTTTGCTAAGAATTAGTCTTTTCGCAGGGTTCCGCAGTCGCTCAAAACGGCATTGTGCGGCTTGGCTTGTTCTTCCATCTCCACCCGCTCGCAACCACCCTGTCATTGCGACAGCCCACAGCGATAGCAAATAACTTCTACTGGTATATTTTTTTCCTTCGCTCAACACCACGCTGCCTTTGCTCCCCTCGAGGCCAAACCGCTTCACCGCATGCCCGAACATCCGTCAGACTGCTTTGCAATGTGCGACTTCCTTATCCAGCAAGCTTCTCTCCACCGTTGATATCGATGACTCGATGCTGCGTATCATCGCCTGTATGTTTCCTTGAGCATTCGTCAAGTGCACTTGGAATACAGTCCGGCTCTCAATATGAACGGATATCCTCCCTTCTCGAGGCAGTTTGCCACAGACAGCAGAGAAAATATGATGAATATGGCGGGTGGCCAAGATGATATGAGTCCATATAACATGGTCGGTGGGCAATCACTGGATGACATTGTCAATCAGAATACGAAAGCTATGCGTCGGAGGAGCGTGCCTACTCATTATGGCGCCAACCCCACTTTGATGAAAGAGCAAGAAGTCAGGAGAATGTCGATGATGGATTTTACTGGAGTCATGTCTGGAGGATCCCTCGATAACTTCCAGTTTGATCACTCTGGAAACTCCAGTGTGGATGGTATAATGCGTAGTGGAGGGCAATACTCGCGGCCACCTGGAGATAATATAAGACAGCGTCCTTCTGCCGGTGACTTGGCGCTCAACACGCAGTTTCCGAACCAAGCCTCTCCATTTACCTCAATTCCTGCACCTGGATCAACATATGCCTCGCCCCTTCATCCAAATGCACCGCTTGATATGGATATGACAAGTCCATATAATGCGACTGGCCTTCCAATGCCGTTGGACATGAATGATCCATCGCTTAGCGCTATGATGGGCAACGACATGAACTTATTTACTCAGCCACCATTCTCTTCTCCAATTATGAATTCTCCAGCAAATCAAGATTTTGCTACTTCAATACAGGGAACGCCGCAGGAACCAACTAGCCCCATTTTGCAGCCTCCAGAGCAGTTTGGAGCTGGATCCGAAAATACAACGCCTGACATACGCCCCGCTATGCCTTCTCGGACGAACAGCCAGGAACAAAGCGTACGCTCTAGTTCTAGGCCACAGAGCAATCCTTTATTAAACCAAAGCTCGTCAAATCAAATACCAACAACGTCTACGTTTGGATCAGAACCTCCACCTCAAACTCAGACAACTATAGAAACCGTTAACAGGCAAAAGTTTCCCTGGGTGACGCCGCCAGGTAAGTGAATATACACGAATATTTGAATGTCCCAAGAAATGTTAGATTAACATCTTTTTTTAAAAAAAAAAACAGAAGGATTCCCATCAACTATGCATAATCGTCCTCATATGGAGTCGCAGTATAAGAATGCTTATTCTTCGACTGGTTTTGACATGCTAGGTGTGCTGGTATGTTAATAATTTGCCTTCAGATATCTTTTTGGTTCCTAGAGGAAGTTTACACATACTTACATTGTTGAAAAGATGCGTGTTGCTACGAGGCCGAATCCGGAAATCAATATTGGATCTGTTGATCTTTCTTGCGCATTTATCGTGTGTGATGCGCAACTAGATGATTTTCCAATTGTGTATTGTTCTGAGAATTTTGAGCGTCTTACCGGATACAATAAACACATGATTTTAGGGAGAAACTGCCGATTCCTTCAATCGCCCGATGGAAAGGTCGAGGCAGGTGTCAAGAGGAAATATGTGGATGATGATTCCGTTTTATATCTGAAGAATATGATTAATATAAGGAGAGAGGCGCAAATCAGTCTCATTAATTATAGAAGAGGAGGACAGCCTTTCATGAATCTTCTTACCATGATTCCAATTACTTGGGATAATTCGGATGAGATTAAGTTCCTCGTAGGGTTTCAAGTCGACCTTGTGGAACAACCTAATTCTATGACAAACAAGAATCCAGGTAAGAAGCAGGACGACGAATACACATTAGGAGGATCTAACGTGTCTAACATTGAAATAGATGGATCTTATAGTGTTAATTATCAACGCGACTTAACGATGCCAAGATATGTCTTCAATCGTGCAGACCATCCTTTACAGCCAGACCTCGGCCAAACAATCACACGAGACGAAGTATCGAACGTTCTTAGCACATTTGGAACAACTGGAGATTCAGAGATCGCAAAGCGAATATGGGACAAAGTTCTCTTAGAAAACACCGACGATGTGGTTCATGTCTTGTCGCTGAAGGGCTTGTTTCTTTACCTCTCACCATCTAGTCGAAAGATTTTAGAGTATGAAGCCAGTGAGCTGGTTGGCACTGCCTTATCATCAGTCTGTCATCCTAGCGATATTGTACCTGTCACGAGGGAGTTGAAAGATACCTCGAGTGGAGCATCGGTCAATGTCGTATTCCGAATACGACGGAAGCACAGCGGCTACATGTGGTTCGAGGGCCATGGCTCACTGCATACAGAACAAGGGAAAGGCCGCAAATGCATCGTTCTGGTAGGAAGAGAGAGACCGGTTTATACTCTAAGCAAGAGCGATATCCGGGCTTCTGGAGGCATTGGTGATAACGAGCTGTGGACGAAGATGTCCACTTCAGGAATGTTTTTATTCGTCTCATCCAACGTCCGTCAGCTTCTAGATAGGCAACCAGAGGACTTGGTCGGCACCAGTATACAAGCGCTCATGCGACTAGAGTCTAAAGGCGAGTTTGGACGGATACTAGAGCTCACTCGGACAGGCAGGAAGGGTGAAGTTAAACACGAGATGATAAACAAGCGTGGACAGGTCCTACAGGCTTTCACTACCATTTACCCTGGAGATGCTACAGAAGGTCATAAACCAACGTTTGTTGTTGGCCAAACTCGCCTGCTCAAATACTCGAGGGGGGGAGGTCAAGCTGGCCAACGTCCAGCCCTATATCCGAGGCAGGAGCGCACCTCTGGGGAGTCACAAGTGCCAATGCCATCAACGACGTCGACACTAAGTGCTACAGGAGCGGCCCCGACCGGGGATAACACTCCCAGGACCGATATATCCGGTCACTTCCAAACGACCGATGAATCAGCACCTACATGTGCTGGACAGAATGGTCTTCCAATTGGGCACCAGGATGCGAGCCTTGCCTCGGAAGAAAACGTATTTGACGAGCTGAAAACTACGAGGAGCACTAGTTGGCAATACGAATTAAGGCAAATGGAGAAGAGAAACCGGCTTCTTGCTGAAGAAGTACAAAGCTTGCTAGCAGCTAAGAAGAAGAGAAAGAGGAGGAAAGGTGCCGGGCAGTTGCAGAAAGATTGTGCGAATTGTCACACCAGGGTGACCCCGGAGTGGAGGAGGGGCCCTTCTGGTAATAGAGATCTCTGCAACTCCTGTGGTTTGCGGTGGGCTAAACAGGTGAACCCAACTATTCCCAATTACAGTCGCGTGTTTCGTTATATTTTAATTCAATACTAACAAAATCTTTTTCTAGAATGGCCGAGTTTCCCCAAGAACTCCGTCGCAACACTCTCAACAGAGCGACAAAGGGAGCAAGGCAAGCGCGTCGCCCCTACATAACCAGGCCATCCTCCCCAACGTTGTAACTGAGACGGGCACCCAATCATCGATCCCACCTACCCTTGCTACGGCAGATAAACGGACCTCGCAGCAAACCAACTCTAACAGCCATGCCGCGAAGGTGGCTCGAATGGAAGTTGCAGCATCTCAGGGACTTTCCGGCGGCGTCCCTGCCAGAATCGACGAAGGCGTCGAACCTGATTAGTTCTGCCGGGTAACGACAGTCTCGCGATTCTATTCTTTATATCCCACATCGTTCCGCGACGGTGACGGCTTCCTCAGATACCCCTGTCAATGATTCAGCTTTAGTTTACGTTGTGTGCATGCAGCGCTGATCTACTACTGTGGTTTTCACGCACGAGATATCATGAAGGGATTTTTGGGCCAATGTGAGACCTCGGGGATGCTGGATTATTCCCGAACGAGATGGATACATTGGATACGTACATTCATTTTAAATACTCTGAAGTTTTCCAGTTTTAACTTCACGAAATATATAGTACGAGTATGTGATGGACTTGGGTTACGGTGCCTGGCGTCGTCTGTATATAGTCGTCATCCACTCTTCTAATGCTCCATCTCAGCGACCTCGGCAATGTACATGGCCGAAGGCAAGAAATAACCGTGTGGTGCATGAAGATGAACAAGAATTTGACCATGGTATCCTGAGACACAACATGTTGCAGCCACGTTTCCTAGCCGACCTTGGACGCCCTATTCCTGGGATGGGGGGTTGATTGGGGGGCTTTTGGGGGGGAGAGGCGCGTTGGGGTGTGCAGCTTGGCGCATATCATCGTGCGTTTGTGCGTGAACGGCAGCCCCTGCGTACGGGGTGTTCGCAGCGACTACCATGTCTAAGACAAGGGGCAGAAGCGCAGACAGGGATTGCAGCCATCTTTAGATTATGCTGGAGATCGCCTTCATTAAACTTTTACACTGCCCAACGCGGCAAGACCAAGACCGCCTTTTTGTTTTGTTTTTCTGCTCTCCAAGTTGCTAAGGGATCGTTCGAAGAATACACCACCAACAGAAACGATCGAGCTCGGAGTTATGGACGAGAACAACAGGATAACTATCACCGTTTGCGGCGATGGAGGATGCGGTATGGCACCTGAGGCGAAGCTATACAAATGCGATTGAGTGCTGACGGCTAGGGACCATAGGTAAATCCTCTATCACCCTACGACTGGTACGGAGTCAATGGACACATGAGTGAGTCTTTCCTGCGCTCAATTGCGCCTCCCACTACAAACTACAATATGTACTGACTGCGACTGTAGATATGATCCAACGATAGGTACGCAGCAACCCCACCATGCTCTCCCCTCATACGCACCCATGACGATTCTCCCAAAAGCATAATAAAAATCGCAGCGCCACTAACACACACCTTTCAATCGCACAGAGGACTCATACTCTGTAACGCGCACGGTCGATGGACAGACATACTTCCTCATGCTCACCGACACGGCCGGGCAGGAAGAATACCGTGGGCTATGGGCGGCGTCGAACCTGCGCTCCGACGCCTTTCTGCTGGTGTACGACATCACGAACGCCAACTCGCTCGACGCCCTCGACTACTTCATGGACATGATCGACATGGAGACGGAGCAACGGCTGGACAACGGCGGCGTGCCGCCCGTCAAGATCGTCGCGGGGAACAAGTGCGACCTGCAAGGCGCGCGCCAGATCAAGAGTCCGCAGGGCCTGGAGTGGGCGCGGAAGCGTAAATGCGGGTTCATGGAGACGAGTGCGAGGGAGATGGTGAATATTGAGGAGACGTTTGCGCGTATGTGTAACCCCTTGCTCACCCTCGAGCATTGCTCTTCGCCTATAGCATGTTGTATTCTTCCTTACTATGGACCTTCTTTGGTGGAGATGGATCTCAGGATACAGTAAAGGATGCAGCTAATCCAATTGGCCTTTAGTTCTTGTTCGCCGAGTCGTCGAAGCCCGCCGCCTCCAAGCGCAGGGCGGTGCCACAGCAGTAGCAGCACGAACACAGCCCCTCCCCCCACTATCAGAAAAACCACTACCGTCCCAAACACCGCATGCTGATGACCGACCTGGGGGTCCTAAGGATAGTTTCTGGAAGAAGCTAAAGTGCTGGTAGAGCAGAGAAGAAGAGGCGAGCAGGGCCGCTGTACGATACTGTTGAACTATTGTGGTTAGGCTGTTCTTGACGTAGAATTATTCCCCATGTTTGGTGTTCTGAAGGGTTGGGGCTTGGATGTGGTTTTTCCTTGCGTTTCGGCTGGGTTGGGTAGGAGGTATGTACGGGAGGCGCGTACAGAAGGTGCCATGGTATTGTATATACGTCGCATTAGTAACTCTAATCTGTAACAATATACTTTGAATATCAAATACCTATTAATCAAGAGTATAATAGCAATGATGACCACGGTCACTCTGATGTAATGGTAAACAGCAGTTTTGATAGACCACAAAAATGCAATATCGGTCACACAGCATATGCTTAGCAGACTCGTATCAAGACTACAAAGTGCGAGCATCAGGTTGACTAGAATTGGTTCTTCGACGATCGTAGGAGATAAGAGATCCATTTAACACAGGTTAAATGCCGAGGGGACATTAAATTATCCCAGAGCCATCAGCGATCTCATCAGATCTCATGCGCAAAAAAATCAACAAGCCTAAGCCTCGTTCAAGTGCATCTAGACTTCAGACCACGTTCCACGCACCCAGCGTCATTACATGTAACACAGCTCCTCCTCAACAATTCCCAAAACTCGCAGCCACGCGGCGAACCGACCGTGCTCCCGTCCAGCTCGAAGGATATTCCCAGTTCAAGTCGCGGCCACCAGCCTCGAGATTCAGACTCGGCTCCAGCCAATCGCCGCGCTAGCCAATAGAAGCATCGCCGGAACGGCCTCCAGCGTTCGTTTCGTGAAGCCCGAGGGGAGAAGTAGTTACGTGGCGACATCGAGCCCGGGAAAAGATTCCGCTCGTGCGTCGTGGAACTCGGCAAAACTACCATCTCTCCTACAATCTCCTGCGCTCTTGGGGCCTCTCGGAGTGGGCGTGGGCAGAGGGATGGGCATCGTTGCTCCGGGATTCCGAGGATTGGAACGCGCTGTGAGACGTTGGAGTCGAGGAGTTTAAAGGTAATAGCAGACGTCTGTGAGCGCGTCTCCGCTTGCTGACCTGCAGGTCTGGGAGCGGCGATCTGGTCATTCGTGCAGCTCTGACGAGGGGCATGATGCTCGAGTCACTGCAGTGGCTGGGTTCTAGATCCCCAAGGAGGCACATGCGTATCTCGTGCTTATCCGAGGAACGACACTTCGGTTTGTTACTCTCAGTCAGTAACAGAGAATAGGTAGACTTTCACTGTTGGAAGGTTGAGTGCAAAGAATTGAGCAGTGAATGGGAGGAGAATAGAATATAGCGAGGGCCAGTCAGTTATCACCAATATTCTCGATGCAGTCAAAAGATTCCATAGCTCTCGTAGACAAGCACTAGCCAGCCCACCTCATCAAGCGTAAAGCAAGCTCAACCTGTAGACGCGCTCTTCCCGATCCCGATGACAACACTAGACTATTCACACGCATTGCTGACCGGAGTCAACTCCTACAGCTTTCAACAGCACAATTACAAAACCTCACAGCTCAGACTTCCTTAATAGGAGATTACTACTTTCAGAAGAGCCAGCAGGTAACAAAATTAGCATGCTGCACGCTTATTGGTGCGGGCGGTGTGGGAATAGTCGTGGTATATTTTTAGGCGTGGATATGGCTCCGGAGAATACTCCATAGCAGATATCATACGGCTCTGTATACTCAAAAAAAATCACGGGAATGATATTTAACAACTCAAAGGATACCCATTTTACATGACAGCGTATGCAGGAGTGTCAAGAAAGGGGCAGAGCTGGAAAGGTTGTACGTTCCATTTTGGAAGAACTGAATAGTAATAATCCAAGTGAAGGAGTTGGCCGAGTTTCCAAAAACTTTCATTCTGTCGTCATCCACACGCCTCTCCGGAGTCCGACCCCGTCTGCCTTGTCAGCGAGATGCCACCAATCACCAGATGCCGAGATATTGTATTCTTGCTTTCTTCAGGACGCAACAACAAATCTCACTCCTCCCATCGGAATGGCCTCAAAAGGCAGCGGAATGCCAACTCACCAGCAGCGGTACAGGTCGCGGAACAGGTTCCGAGGTTGCTATCCCATTTTGAGCCTCGCCATCGGAGGACGGCCCGAGCCAGTGGCATGCGACCGTCTGACAAACAGATCTGCAAAACGGCAGTCATATACTCCGGAGATGTGATTGGTGCACTTCCAAAAGTGGGCAGCACTGCGGATCTCCTGACGCTGCGGATATGAAAACCAGCAAATAGGAGCCATCACATTCACTGTGGAACTGTCAAGGCTTAGGCTGCGTTCGGTTGCAAAACTTCAGATCAGATCTGAACTGAAAGTCCGGCAGAAAAGGACGCGTTCCTTCCTCATTTGGTACGCGTTTGTGGCTTTATAAAAGCACGGGCATGTGCAAGCTG